>OGCO01000146.1_pt1 | contig 110933 bp, 101 predicted proteins | sample 1570171 | NCBI WGS metagenome assembly OGCO01 (sample SAMEA4370583, study PRJEB24528) | human gut metagenome
ATGACGGACAGCATCATAGCCACGCAGAGAACCAGGGACAGAACCTTCTTCTGTGCCGGTGGGAGGAAAATTTACTGGGATTTTACCGGAATTTTTGCAAAATGGGGTGGAAGGGGAGGGGAGGTGTGCTACAATAAGAAACAGAATGATAGACTAGGAACGGACAGAAAGGAGCGATGTGTATGAAGCAAGAACTTGGGTCACGCTGGAGAACGGCGGCGAAGCAGATGCGGCAGTGGGCGGTCCCGCCGAGACGGGGAGAGGTCCAACCAGCAGAGCGTGCTGTTCAAAACGGAACACGGAGAGAAACGATGCGGAGCGCACGGAAGAAGGTCTTCTGAGGCGCTTTTTTTGCGCCCTGATGCGGCAGGCGATCCCCAATTTTGCGCATGAAAAAGCGGACCGATCCTAGGAAAGGGTGGGTCCGCTTGGGCGTGGGTTGGGGTCAGATCAGACTTCCAGGAGTTCCTTCAGGCAGTGGGCGCAGATGTTCTTGCCCTTGAAGACATGGATGTCCTTGGCGTTGTCGCAGAAAATGCAGGCGGGCTGATACTTCTTGAGCATGATCGAAGCCCCATCTACATAGATTTCCAGAGAATCCTTCTCTGCGATGTTGAGGGTACGGCGAAGCTCGATGGGCAGCACGATGCGGCCCAGTTCGTCCACACGACGGACGATGCCGGTTGATTTCATGGTGAAACACATCCTTTCATAGATCAAAGCGCATAGCAGCTCTGGCTGGATCCGGCTCTCTCATCTCACATCTTTCCGCAAGTGCCAGTAGGCACGGATTGGGAAAAATAGCCAAATCAGACAGAAAACGCAGATTTCCCTTTGATTATAACAAATTGGAAAAAGAAGTCAATCGAAAATTGGCGAATCATTGGAAAATATAGGAAAATATAAACAAAAAATCTCACTGATTCGGCAGCCTTTTTGGAAAGGAGACGAAACGCATGGCCATGACGGTGATTTGGACGGGGATGACGGTGGGAGCATTGGTTTTTTCGCTGGCGCTGGGAAACCAGGCGGAACTGGCACCGGCGGCGCTGGACGGGGCAAGCAGCGCGGTGCAGCTGGGCATCTCCATGGCCGGGGTTTTGTGTCTCTGGATGGGCGTGATGGAAGTGATGCAGCGCTCCGGGCTGGCGGAGAAATTGGCTCGGCTCCTGAAGCCGGTCCTGGGGCGGCTGTTTCCGGACTTTGCCTCGGACAAGGGGACCATGGACACCCTGGCGGCCAATGTCTCTGCGAATTTATTGGGGCTGGGGAACGCGGCGACGCCCCTGGGCCTGGAGACGGCCCGGCGGATGAGCCGGCGGACACCGGGGGTGGCGGGGGACAGCCTGTGTATGCTGGTGGTGTGCAACACGGCGTCCATCCAGCTGATCCCGACCACGGTGGCGGCGGTCAGAATGGCGGCAGGGTGCGAGGCACCGTTTGATATTTTACCGGCGGTCTGGGTCACGTCGGCCCTGTCGGTCAGCGTGGGCATTCTGGCGGCGAAGGGGTTTGCGCGGGTCTGGAAGGAGTGAGGGGCCGATGCTGGAGCTGGTGGTGCCGGGCATTTTGGCCGGGGTGGCCTGTTACGGGATGGCGAAGGGCGTGGACGTCTATGACGCGCTGTTGGTCGGGGCCGGGAAGGGTCTGGAGATCCTGCTGAAAATTTTACCGGCGCTGGTGACTCTGCTGACGGTGGTGGCCATGCTGCGGGCCTCCGGGGGACTGGAGGTGCTGGCGGACGTGCTGGCCCCGGTGCTGGGCTGGCTGGGCATCCCACCGGAGACGGTGGGACTGATGCTGGTGCGGCCCATCAGCGGGAGCGCGGCGCTGGGAGTGGGGTCGGAACTCATCTCGACCTACGGGCCGGACTCCACCATCGGACGGACGGCGGCGGTGATGCTGGGGTCTACCGAGACGACGTTTTATACCATCGCCGTCTATTTCGGCGCGACGGGCATCCGGAAGAGCCGGTACGCGGTCCCGGCGGCGCTGTGCGCGGACGCGGCGGGGTTCTTTTTTGCGGCGTTGACAGTTCGACTATTTATGAAATAAAAAGTGACAATGTTGACAAATTTCCTTTGCGGAATGGCCAAAAACCAGCAGGGGCTTTGCGGGGAAACCGGCAAAAGGGAGAACCACAAATAATCCACAAGTTGACACTTGAAGATTTGAAATTGCCGTAGTATAATACAAAACAACGAAAAAAGCGGCGAAAACCCATAGAAAATTCATTTTCTTACGTCAACTTGACAAAATGTCCTTTCAACAGAAGCGGGAAACCCGCTGCCGGAAAGGGACAAGCCGCTGGAAGAGGAAAAGGAGAACGTTATGATGAAAAAGAAGTTACTGAGCTTGGCTCTGGCCGGCATGATGGTGCTGGGCCTGGCTGCCTGCGGCGGCAACGGCGGCGACACCGGCAGCGATGCATCCACTGACAGCTCCACCGACAGCTCCGCAGCGGCTCCCACCGGCGCTGCATTTAAGCTGGGCGGCACCGGCCCCCTGACCGGCGCTGCTGCCATCTACGGCGTGGCCGCCAAGAACGGCGCTACCATCGCAGTCGAAGAGATCAACGCCAAGGGCGGCGACATCCAGTTCGACCTGCGGTATGAGGACGACGTGCACGACGCCGAGAAGGCCGTGAACGCCTACAACACCCTGAAGGACTGGGGCATGCAGCTGTCTCTGGGCTCCGTCACCTCCAAGCCTGCCGAGGCTACCTCCGTGAAGAACAACGAGGACCGCATCTTTGCGCTGACCCCCTCCGCTTCTTCCACCGCTACCATCGAGGGCAAGGACGATGTGTATCAGATGTGCTTCATGGACCCCAACCAGGGTTCCGCTTCTGCTACCTACATCTCTGAGAAGAAGCTGGGCACCAAGATTGCCGTCATCTGGAAGAACGACGACGTGTACTCCAAGGGCATCCACGAGACCTTCGTGGCCAAGGCCGAGGAGCTGGGTCTGGAGATCGTCAGCGACACCACCTTTGCCGACGGCAACGACACCGACTTCTCCGTGCAGCTGACCGACGCCCAGAAGAACGGCGCAGACCTGGTCTTCCTGCCCATGTACTATCAGCCCGCTTCTCTGATCCTGGCCCAGGCCCAGGGCATGAGCTACGCGCCCAAGTGGTTCGGCGTGGACGGCATGGACGGCATCCTGACCATGGACGGCTTCGACACCACCCTGGCTGAGGGCGTGATGCTGCTGACCCCCTTCAACGCCGACGCTGAGGACCAGCAGACCAAGGACTTCGTGGCCAAGTACCAGGAGAAGTACAACGAGATCCCCAACCAGTTTGCGGCTGACGCCTATGACTGTGTGTACGCTTACTATCAGGCCCTGACCAACGCCAAGGCGACCACCGACATGGACGCCTCCACCCTGTGCGACCTGATGATCCAGCAGTTCACCACGATGACCTTTAACGGCCTGACCGGCAGTGACGTGACTTGGGACAGCACCGGTGCGGTGTCCAAGCAGCCCAAGGGCATGGTCATCCAGAACGGCGCTTACGTCGGTCTGGACTGATTTGGAACACGGAACCAGTTGACCGAGCGTTTCCCGGACGAGGGAAACTGGCCGGAGCGGCTTACCTTCGGGTCAAGCCGCTCCGACATTTTATCTGCGCATTTATCTACAAAAGAGATGAGGTAAACCAACATGACCTTTCTGAGTTTTTTGATCAGCGGGATCAGCTTGGGGAGCATCTACGCCATCATCGCACTGGGCTACACCATGGTGTACGGCATCGCCAAGATGCTGAACTTTGCCCACGGCGACGTGATCATGGTGGGCGCGTACATCTGCTTCTACGCCACCACCCGGTTTGAGCTTCCCGCCATTGTGGGCGTGATCCTGGCCATCATCGTCTGTACCGTTTTGGGCATCGTGATCGAGCGGCTGGCCTATAAGCCGCTGCGGGCAGCCCCCATTCTGGCCGTGCTCATCACCGCCATCGGCGTGAGCTATTTCTTGCAGAACGCAGCACTGCTGCTGTGGTCCTCCAACCCCAAGGTCTTTACGTCCGTCATCCCCAAGGGCAACATCTCCCTGTTCGGCGGGCAGCTGACCATCCCCTATGTGACCTTGGTGACCATCGTGGTCTGTATCATCATCATGATCGCCCTGGTGTGGTTCACCAGCAAGACCAAGATGGGCAAGGCCATGCGGGCCTGCTCTGAGGACAAGGGCGCGGCCCAGCTCATGGGCATCAACGTCAACGGCACCATCTCCCTGACCTTTGCCATCGGCTCCGGCCTGGCGGCCATCGCCGGCGTGCTGCTGTGCTCGGCCTATCCCACCCTGGTGCCGACCACCGGCTCCATGCCTGGTATCAAGGCCTTTACGGCGGCCGTGTTCGGCGGCATCGGGTCCATCCCCGGCGCTCTGCTGGGCGGCGTGCTGCTGGGCATCATTGAGATCTTTGCCAAGGCCTATATCTCCACCCAGCTCTCGGACGCCATTGTGTTCGCGGTGCTGATCGTGGTGCTGATCGTGCGGCCGGCCGGCCTGCTGGGCAAGCAGGTCCGCGAGAAAGTATGAGGTGGCTGGCATGAAAAATCGTTTGAAGAACAAGACCACCCGGAACAACTTTATCACCTATGGTGTGGTCATCCTGATCTATATCGTCATGCAGATCCTGACGGCGTCGGGGTCCATTTCCTCGACCATGCAGGGCCTGCTGGTGCCCATCTGCGCTTATGTTGTCATGGCCATCTCGCTGAACCTGACCGTGGGTATCTTGGGGGAGCTGTCCCTGGGCCACGCGGGCTTTATGAGCGTGGGTGCCTTTACCGGCGTGACGGCGGCGATGGCGCTTTCCGGCCGTGTCTCCTCCGGCATTGTGTGCCTCATCGTGGGCATGGTCGTGGGCGCGGCGTTTGCGGCCATTGTCGGCTTCCTCATTGGCATCCCCGTGCTGCGGCTGAAGGGCGACTATCTGGCCATCGTGACCCTGGCCTTTGGCGAGATCATCAAGGGCATCTTTAATAACCTGTATGTCGGCATCGACAGCAACGGCCTGCACATGAGCCTGCTCAGCGACAAGACAGACCTGGCCGAGGGCGGCAAGCTGATCATCGGCGGGCCTATGGGCCTGACCTCCATTCCCCGGTACTCGACCTTTACCATCGGCATCATCCTGGTCATCATTACGCTCATCGTGGTGTTCCATCTGGTGAGCAGCCGGCAGGGGCGGGCGATCATGGCCGTGCGCGACAACCGCATTGCCGCTGAGAGCATCGGCGTGAACATCACGAAGTATAAGCTCATGGCCTTTACCGTGTCTGCGGCGCTGGCCGGGGCCTCCGGCACGCTGTTTGCCATGAACTACTCCACCATCGTGGCCAATAAGTTCGACTTCAACACCTCCATTCTGATCCTGGTGTTCGTGGTGCTGGGCGGCCTGGGCAATATGCTTGGCTCCATCATTGCGGCGGCAGCCCTGACCATCCTGCCCGAAGCACTGCGGCAGTTTGCCGACTACCGGATGCTGGTGTATGCCATCGTGCTGATCCTGGTCATGCTGGCCACCAACAACGATACCTTTAAGAACTTCCTGCGTCGGCTCAAGCCCGGCCGCAAGAAGGCAGCGGACGAAGACGGAAAGGAGGCGGTCTGACATGGCAAAGCTGGTGAAGATCCCCTCCAACAGCATGATCCCTGAGCGAGACATTGGTAAGAGCCCCATCCTGGAGTGCGTGAACCTGGGCATCCAGTTCGGCGGCCTGAAGGCCGTGGACGACTTTAACCTGACCATCGGCCGAACGGAGATCGCGGGCCTCATCGGCCCCAACGGCGCGGGCAAGACCACCGTCTTTAACCTGCTGACGAAAGTCTATCAGCCCACCCACGGGACCATCCTGCTGGACGGGAAAGACACCCACGGGATGAACACCATCCAGGTGAACAAGGCGGGCATTGCCCGGACGTTCCAGAACATCCGTCTGTTTAACGACCTGTCCGTGGAGGACAACGTGAAGACGGCCATGGAAAACGGCATGACCTACAACATGTGGGACGGCATTTTCCGCACGCCGAAATATTGGAAGCAGGAGAAGATCGCCCACGAGCGGGCGCTGGAGCTGCTGTCCATCTTCCGCATGGAGGACATGGCCGGGATGAAGGCCGGGTCCCTGCCTTACGGCGCCCAGCGGCGGCTGGAGATCGTGCGGGCCTTGGCGACGAACCCCTCCCTGCTGCTGCTGGACGAGCCGGCGGCGGGCATGAACCCTTCGGAGACGGCGGAGCTTATGGAGAACATTCGGAAGATCCGCGATACGTTCCAGATCGCCGTGCTGCTCATTGAGCATGACATGAGCTTGGTCATGAACATCTGCGAGGGCCTCTGCGTGCTGAACTTCGGCAAGGTCATCGCCAAGGGGACGCCCCAGGACATCCAGTCCAACCCGGCGGTCATTGAGGCCTATCTGGGCAAACAGAAGGAGCGCTGACTGACATGAACACGATTTTGAAAGTGGACGACATCAACGTCTATTACGGCAGCATCCACGCCATCAAGGGCATCTCCTTTGAGGTGGGGGAAGGGGAAGTGGTCACCTTGATCGGCGCCAACGGCGCGGGGAAATCCACCACCCTGAACACCATCGCGGGCCTGCTGCGGAGCAAGACCGGGTCCATCGAATTTATGGGGCAGAGCCTGGCGAAGGTCCCCAGCCACAAGATCGTGGCCAAGGGCCTGGCCCTGGTGCCCGAAGGACGGCGGGTCTTTTTGCAGATGACCGTGCAGGAGAACCTGGAAATGGGTGCCTTTACCCAGAAGAACGCAGGCATCGCCCAGGATCTGGAAATGGTCTATGACCTCTTCCCCCGCTTGAAGGAACGGCTGAAGCAGACGGCGGGGACGCTCTCCGGCGGCGAGCAGCAGATGCTGGCCATGGGGCGGGCACTGATGAGCCACCCCAAGGTCCTGATGCTGGACGAGCCCTCCATGGGTTTGGCCCCCATTCTGGTGGAGCAGATCTTTGAGATCATCGAGAACCTGCACGCCCAGGGAACGACGATCCTGCTGGTGGAGCAGAACGCCCAGGCGGCCCTTTCTGTGGCCGACCGGGGGTATGTGCTGGAGACCGGGAAGATCGTGACCACCGGGACCGGGGCGGAGCTGCTGGCCAGCCCGGCCATTAAGAAAGCCTATTTGGGCGGCTGATCTTGCGTACTACAATTTAATAGGTATGGGAAAGCCCGACGCAGTTTTTTGCGTCGGGCTTTTTTGTGCGCTTTTTTCGGTTCGTCAATTGAAGATCTCGCCGTTTTCTTGGAAGAGGGCAGAGATGCGGCGGCGGAGGGCTTGGTGGTCGGGGCGGGTGAGGGTCGGGTCAGCTTGGATGGTTTGGCGGGCGGCGGTCTGGGCTTCCTGGAGGAGGGTGAGGTCGCCCTCTAACGTAGCCAGGCGGAGCTGGGGGAGGCCGGTTTGCCGGGTGCCGAAGAAGTCGCCGGGGCCGCGCTGCTTGAGGTCGGCCTCGGCCAGGGCGAAGCCGTCGGTGGTGGCAGCGAGGGTTTTCAGGCGCTGGCGGGTCTGGGGGTTTTCATTGTCGGAGAGGAGGACGCAGTAGCTTTGATGGGTGCCGCGCCCGACGCGGCCCCGGAGCTGGTGGAGCTGGCTGAGGCCGAAGCGGTCGGCATTTTCGATGACCATGAGGCTGGCGTTGGGAACATCGACGCCGACCTCAATGACGGTGGTGGACACGAGAACGTCCAGGTCTCCGGCGGCGAATGCGGCCATGACGGCCTGTTTTTCCTTGGAGCGCTGTTTGCCGTGGACGATGCCGACGCGCAGGTCGGGGAAGACCTCGGTTTGGAGGGCGTGACCGTACTGCTCGGCGGCTTTTAATCCGTCGGGGTCTTCCTGGGAGACGGCGGGGCAGACGATGTAGACCTGGCGGCCCAGGGCCACTTGCTTGCGGACGAAATTATAGAGGCGGGGACGTTTGTTCTCGTGGATGAGGTAGGTCTCGACGGGGGTGCGGCCGGGGGGAAGTTCATTCAGGAGAGAGAGGTCCAGGTCACCGTAGAGCATGAGGGCCAGGGTGCGGGGGATGGGCGTGGCGGACATGACGAGGACGTGGGGGTGGAGGGTGCCGCCGGATTTGGCGGCCAGGGCCGCCCGCTGGCCGACGCCGAAGCGGTGCTGCTCGTCGGTGATGACGAGGCCCAGACGAGCAAACTGCACGCCTTCGCTGAGAAGCGCGTGGGTGCCGACCACGAGGTCGATTTCTCCGGCGGCCAGGGCGGCGGTGGCCTGGCGCTTTTGGGCGGGGGTCATGGAACCGATGAGCAGGGCGACGCGCAGACCGGCTTGGCGCAGGAGCGTTTCCAAGGTGGCCTGGTGCTGGTGAGCCAGGAGCTCGGTGGGGGCCATGAAGGCAGCCTGACAGCCGTTTTGGTAGGCGAAGAGGGCGCAGGCCGCGGCGACGACGGTCTTGCCGGAGCCGACGTCGCCCTGGAGCAGGCGGCTCATGGGGGTGGGCTTGCGGAGGTCGGCGGCGGCTTCGTCGATGGCCCGGCGCTGGGCCTGGGTGAGCTGGAAGGGAAGGCTGCCTGTGAGGGCCGAGAGGTCCTGGTTTGGGAAGGGCAGGGCGGATTTGCACTCGCGGCGGGTGCGGAGGTAGGTCAGGCCCAGGTTGAGGCAGAAGAGCTCCTCGAACATCAGGCGGCGGCGGGCCGCTTGCAGGTCCTCCCAGGTGGCGGGAAGGTGGATGGACCGGTAGGCCTGGGGGGCATCGATCAGGTGATGCTCCGCCCGGAGGGCGGGGGGAAGGGGGTCTTCGATCTGGTCCAGGCAGGCGGGGAAGGCGGTGCGGAGAAGGGAGAGCAGGAGGTTTTGGGAGACCCCGGCGGAGAGAGGGTAGACGGGGGTGATGCCGCCGGTGAGTTCTCCTTTGCCCTCCGGCTCGAAGAGGGGGTTCGTCATCTGGCGGCGGGTGCCGTGGACCGTGACCTGACCGTAGAAGACGTAAGCCTGGCCGGGGTGGAGGGCGCGGCGGACGTAGCTCTGGTTGAAAAAGGTCAGCTCGAGCTGGCCGGTGTGGTCCACGGCGCGGCCCTTGGTGACCTCCATGCCGGCGCGGAGGTAGCTGGTGCGGAGAGGCTCGGCGATGAGGGCGGAGACGGCAGCGGGGGCGTCGGGGGGGAGGACGGCGATGCTTTCCCGGAGAGTGCGGTCCTCGTAATCCCTGGGGAAGTAGGCCAGCAGGTCGGCGGTGGTGTGGAGACCCAGCTTGGCCAGGGCGGCGGCGCGGGTGGGGCCGACGCCGTGAAATTCTGTGAGGGGGGTGTGCAGGGTGATGGCTGGTTTGGGCATGGGCGGAGTCTCCTTTCCGGGGGATGTCGCTTTATTGTAGCATACGGAGCGGAAAAAAGAAAAAATTTTTCGGAAGTTGCACGTTTTCATGCAACTTGGAGGGGGGTGGAGGGGAGGGAGTGTAAGGAGGTTTGAGAGATGAGAAAACGAAACGTGGACCGCAAGGCCGTGTTGCAGCAAATGATGGCGCTGGCGGCGGGGCGGGCCAACGACGCGGTGAAGCTGGCGTATCTGCCAGAAGAGGCGCTGGAGACCCTGAGCGGGCTGGACCTGGGGTGCCTCACTGAGTTTAAGCGCAGCAGCAACGGGGCCGTGGAGGTGAAATTGACAGACCGGGCGGCGGTGCTGGTGAAGCTCTTGGAGCAGCTGAAGGACGCGGAGGGCACCGGGACGGCGGCCTTTTTGGAGGCGCTGGATCGGGGCGGCGAGAAGGGAGGGGGGACACCGGCTTGACGATGGTGTTTTCCGAGAAGCAGAAGCGTGTGCTGGGGTGGTGGACGAGGGGGTCGGCAGAGAGGGGGCGGGACGCGCTGATCTGCGACGGGGCGGTGCGGAGCGGGAAAACGCTGAGTTTGGGGCTGTCGTTCGTGCTGTGGAGCATGGCGCGGTTTCGGGGGCAGCAGTTTGCGCTGTGCGGGAAGACACGGGAATCCATTCGGCGGAATCTGCTGCCGGGGGTGCTGCCCTTGCTGGGGGAGCTGGGGTTCCGGTGGGAGGAGAAGGTCAGCAAGGGCGAGCTGCGCATTTGGTGCGGCCGGCGGGAGAACACCTATTATCTCTTTGGCGGAAAGGACGAGGGGAGCGCGGCGCTGATCCAAGGCATCACGCTGGCGGGGGTGCTGCTGGATGAAGTGGCATTGATGCCAAGGTCCTTTGTGGAGCAGGCCTGTGCGCGGTGCTCGGTGGCGGGGGCCAAGCTGTGGTTTTCCTGCAACCCGGCGGGGCCGGGGCATTGGTTTTACCGGGAGTGGATCTGTAAGGCCGAGGAACGGAATGCGCTGCATCTGCGGTTTTTGATGGAGGACAACCCGTCGCTGGCCCCGGAGACGCGGGCGCGGTATGAGCGGGCTTTTCAGGGGGCCTTTTACCGGCGGTTCGTGCTGGGGGAATGGACGGCGGCGGAGGGGCTGGTCTATGACTTCTTTGACGAGAGCATGGTCGTGCCGCCGCCGGAGGGGACGGCGGAGCGCTGGATCATCTCCTGTGACTATGGGACGCTGAACCCCACGTCTATGGGACTGTGGGGGAAGTTTGGGCGGAGCTGGTACCGGGTCAAAGAGTATTACTACGACGCGAGAGAGGAAAAGCGACAGCAGACGGATCAGGAATATGTCCAGCGGCTCCGGGCGCTGGCGGGCGGACGGGAGATCGAGACCGTGGTGGCCGACCCCTCGGCGGCGTCCTTTTTGGAGGCGCTGCGGCGGGAGGGGTGGAACGTGAAGAAGGCGGAGAACGATGTGCTGTCTGGGATTCGATTGACGGCGGACGCCTTGAAGAGCGGGAAGATCGTAATTTGTACGCCCTGCGCGGACGCCATCCGGGAGTTTGGGGCCTATTGCTGGGACCTCGGGTCCGGGGAGCGGGACAAGGTGAAAAAGGTCTGCGACCACGCGATGGATGAGATCCGCTACTTCGTGGCGACCATCGTGGAGGGGGAGGAGAGCGGAGCGCAGTTCTTTGTGGGCGCAGTGGAACGGCGGGGGTGGTGAGGACGGATGATTGGAGAAAGGAGTGAGAGAACCGCATGAAGATTTGGAAAAGACGGGCGGCAGGCCAGGAGACGGCGGCGGGTCCGGTGCAGCTGCGAGGGAGCGAGCGGCATCCCTTTGCGCTCCTCGACGGGTATGTGCCGCTGCATGAGCCGGCCTTTGGACTATACCGGGCCATTCGGGAGGCGGTGCCGGTGGTGGACGCGGCGATCCTTAAGCTGGTGCGGCTGGCCGGGGGCGTGCGTGTCACTTGCGCGGACAAAGGCCTGGAAAAGCGGCTGGCGGAGTTTTTGCGGACGGTGCCGGTGGGATGGAACCAGGTGGGCCTCCAGACATTTCTGGACAGCTATCTGGACTGCCTGCTGACCTGCGGGAAGGCTGTGGGCGAGGTGGTGCCCACGCGGGACGGACGCGGCGTGGCGGCGGTGCTGTGCGGGAATGTATCCGATGTGCAGATCCAAGAGGGGGAGGACCCGTTGTCCTGCAAGCTGGCGCGAAAAGAAGTGGATGGGTCGATGACGGTGCTGCCCCGGCAGGAGCTGCTGCTCTTTACGCCGTATCACCCGGACGCGGAGCATCCCTATGGGGTGTCGCTGCTGCACAGCTTACCCTTTCTGTCCGGGGTGCTGTTAAAGATCTGGCAGACCTTGGGGGCCAACTGGGAGCGGGCGGGGAACGTCCGGTTTGCGGTGGTCTATAAGCCGGGCAGCGAGGGATTGGACCCCCGACAGGTGCAGAGCCGAGCCGGTCAGCTGGCCAAGGGGTGGAGCGAGGCGATGTCCGCCACCCGTGGAGGGTCGGTGCGGGATTTTGTGGCGGTGGGGGATGTGGAAATTAAGGTCATTGGGGCCGAGTGTGAGATCCCCGACTGTCAGGCCCCGGTGCGGCTGCTTTTGGAGCAGCTCATTGCCCAGACGGGCATCCCGCCGTTTCTGCTGGGGCTGAACTGGTCCTCCACCGAGCGGATGAGCAGCCAGCAGGCGGACATTATGACGAGCGAACTGACGGCCTTGCGGCGGACCCTGACGCCGGTGGTGGAGAAGATCTGTCGGCTGTGGATGCGGCTGCAGGGGCTGGACGCGGCGTTCCAGGTGGAATGGGAACCCATCAACTTGCAGGACCAGGTGGAGATGGCCAAGGCCGAGCTTTACCGGCAGCAGGCGGCGCAGCTGGCGCGGCAGGCAGACGAGGGTGAGAACGAAGCGAAGAAGGAGGATGGAGATGGAGACAGTACACAAGCAGGCCCAGGCAAAGCCTGAGCAGAACGGCCACGCCGGGGAGCTGGCAGCGCTCAACCAACTGCTGGGCACGAAGCTCACCGAGGAACAGGTTTATTTCTTTGCGCTGCGGCTGTGTGACAACCACACGGACCGGGACGCGGAGTATTTTGCACGGGCCGATCTGGAGCGGCTGGCGGCGCTGTTCGTGGGCAAGACGGGACTCTTTGACCACAGCTGGAGCGCCAGGGACCAGGCAGCGCGGCTGTATCGCACGGAGCTGGAGGAAGAGCCCGGTGTGGTGACGGAGAGCGGCGAGGCGGGCTGTTGGCTGAAGGGCTACGCCTATCTGCTGCGGACCCAGGAGAACGAGAGCCTGATCGCGGAGATCGAAGGCGGGATCAAGAAGGAGGTTAGCGTGAGCTGCGCCGTGGCGCGGAGCGTTTGCTCGATCTGCGGGAACGACATTCACGACCGGAGCCTGTGCAGCCACGAGAAGGGGCGGCTCTATGAGGGCAAGCGGTGCATCGTGCGGCTGGCGGAGCCGGTGGACGCCTATGAGTGGTCCTTTGTGGCGGTGCCGGCCCAGCCGATGGCGGGCGTGGTGAAGGGCTGGGCGCCCAAGGGCGGCAGCCTGCGGCAGGTGCTGGCCTGGGCCGACCGGGACGGCACCTGGCAGAAGGAACTGGACCGCCTGGAGCAAGAAGCGGCGGCAGGGAGACAGTATCTGTCCACCCTGCGGAAAGAAGTGGTCCGGCTGGGGCTGCTGGCGGACTTTGGCTTGCGCGGTGAGCAGCTGCGCGGCTTGACCGAAAAGTTGGATGCGGAAGCCTTGGAGGAGATGAAAAAGAGCCTGGAGGAGAAGCTGGGCCAGGGACTGGGTCTGCCGGTGCAGCTGCGGTATGCACGCAGCGCAGGGCAGAAGGGCGGGGACGACGGGTCCTTTGTGATCTGAGTCCGCGCAAGAGACGACAACAGCATCAACAAATAGGAGGTATTTTGACATGAGCGTAGCATTTGAGGGGATCGACCGGCTGGTCGTGACGTTTCTGGCGGGAGACGTGACCGCCGGAAAGCCGGTGGTGATGGGCGGCGAGGGGAGCGTGAAGAACGCCTCCTCCGGGCAGATGCCCGTGGGGGTGGCCCTGCACGCCCGGGATGGACACGCGGCGGTGCAGCTGAAGGGCTTTGTGACGGTGCAGTACAGCGGCACCAGCGCCCCGGCGCTGGGCTGGACGGCGCTGGTGGCCGACAGCGCCGGCTGCCTGCGGGCCGCAGGCAGCGGCGAGAGCGGTCGGATGTGCCTGGTGGTGACGCGAGACAGCGAGAAGAAGACCGTGGGCCTGTTCCTGTGAGGACAGGAGAGAGAAAGGAGACTGTGTGTATGGCATATCAGTATGAGACCGTGAAGCTGGACAAGGGGATGTACAGCGAGGCGGGGCGGAGCTTCACCAAGGTGCTGGAGCAGTGCGACCCCTCGGAGCAGTACAAGGGCACGCCGCTGGAGCATCTGGATGCGTTCCAGCGTCAGCTCAAGCGCTTTGACATTCGGGTCAAGGGCAGCGAGAGCGACGTGGTGGCGAAGTTTTTCGCCACCTGGGAGTCTGCCGTCTTGTTCCCGGAGTATGTGGCCAGAGCCGTGCGGCAGGGCATGGAGGAAACCGACATCCTGCCCCAGATCACGGCGGCGGAGACCCGCGTGAGCGGCATGGACTACCGCTCCATCGCCTCCACCCCCGGCGACGAGGCCAAGGAGCTCAAGCGCGTGGAGGAGGGTGCGGTGATCCCGGAGACCCAGGTGAAGGCCCAGGAGAACCTGGTGCGGCTGCACAAGCGGGGGCGGATGCTGGTGGCGTCCTATGAGGCCATCCAGTTCCAGAGACTGGACCTGTTTTCCGTGACCCTGCGGCAGATCGGCGCGTACATCAACCGGATGCACGCGGCGGACGCCATCGACGTGCTGATGAACGGCGACGGGAACAACAACGCCGCCCAGGTCTTTACCGTGGGCAGCGGCCCCATCTCCGGCACGGCGGGGACGCTGAGCTACGATGCGCTGGTGGAGTATGACAAGCTCATCGACCGCCAGCTGGAGCGGGCGGCCATCACCTCCATCTCCGGCTTTGCGAAGATCTTCCAGGATGCGGCCAAGGTCCTGAAGCTGGGAGGCTGAGCCATGGCGGTGACGACGGAGGAGATCCTGGCGGCGGCCAGGGAGCTTGCCGGGCGGGCCATGACGGACGGGGAGGAGAAGATCCTCTCCGTCCTGTGCGCCGGGGAACTGGGCGCCTGGCGCGGACGGCTGCGCGAGGGCGTGACGGAGGAGGACTGCGGCGACGCGCTGACGGTGGCCTGCGCCTGGGGGGCGCTGGCGGCCATGGAGACGGCCTGGGAACATGGGTCGGGCCGGGTGGTGTCATTTTCCGCGGGGGATCTCTCGGTGCGGGAAACGGAAGGACAGACGGCGGAGGAGAGCGCCAACGCCCTGCGGCGGCAGGCGGAGCGGCTGATGGCCCCCTATGCCAGAGACGAGGGCTTTGCCTTTTGGGAGGTGGAGGGTTGAGAACAACGTTTGGTGGATATGTTCGGACGGTGCTGGCCAAGTATGGCGTGGCCATTTCCCTTTGGAAGGACGGTCGGTGTCTGGGCGAGGGGCTGGCCGTGGTGCGGCCGGTGCTGGACCGGGAATGGCAGTGGGTGCCGACGGAGCGGGGCGTTTCCCGGCAGGAGAAGGGGCTTTGCCTGGCGGAGGCGGCGCTGCCGTTTGACACAGAGGGACCGCTTGTCTTGCAGTGGGAGGCGCGGCGCTATGACGTGGTGAACGCCAGGAAGCTCAGGGCCGGGGAAGAGAGCATCTGCTGGCAGGCGGCCCTGCGGCGGAGAGAGGAGGATGCGGCTTGACGGGAGTGCATGGCCTTGCGGCGCTGCGGCAGGCGATGACGGACTATCTCACAGCCCAGGGCGTGGAGAGCATGACGGCCTGGCCCAAGGACCGGGTGGGGGCGCTGACGGCGCCCCTGGCGGTGGTGCAGGTGAAGGAGGTCGAGGCAGGCAGCGCCGGGTTTCAGAACTATCTGGGGCAGCGGTACGACGCGGAGACCAGAAGCTGGACGGAGACGTTTGGGCAGAAGGTGAGCGTGAAATTTTTGGTGACGCTGTACAGTCCCAGGCAGGACGGCGAGCGTGGCTGCCGGGCCTTGGTGGACCGGGTGGCAGAGGCGTTTCTGCGGGGCGGACCGGAGGGGTTCGCGGTGGAGAAGTGGTCCGTGGGCGAGACGGGCTTTGACCGGGAGAGCGGGAGCTTTCGCGGGAAGCTGCAAGCCGTCTGTCGAGGGATGCTGACGGCGGTGACGAGCGAGAGCGGGGCACTGGTGGGCTTCCGCGTGAAAGGAGAAGTGAGAACATGGAACGAGTGACGAACCACGAGCGGCCGGGGGTGTATTCTGCCTACACGGCCACGGCGGCGGCCCAGCGGGGGAACCGGCGGGGCGTGGCGGCGGTGGTTGCCGTGAGCCAGAAGGGAACGGCGGGGACGCTGTATGCCCTGGGAAGCTACCGGCAGACAGCAGAAACCTTTGGCGCAGAGGATGGGCTGACGGCGCTGGTGAAGCTTTTACTGGCCAACGGCGCGGCGCGGGTGCTGGCGGTGCCGGTGGCGGAGGAGAGCGGCTATGCTGCGGCGTTTGCCCTGGTGCAGGAGCAGGAGGGCGTGAACGTTGTAATTTGCGACAGCGAGAAGCTGGCGGTGCAGCAGAAGCTACGGGACAGCGTGATGAGCGCCTCGGCGGAACGAAGAGAGCGCATCGCTGTCGTTGCCGGAGCCGCTGGGGAGACGGCGGAGGCGCTGGTCAAACGGGCCGGGGAGCTGAACAGCGAGCGGGTCGTTTTGGTGGCTCCGGCGGTCTCGCAGGAGGCGGGCGGCGCGTGGGTGGCCGCGGCGGTGGCGGGGGCCATCTGCGGCGGGAGTGACCCGGCGCTGCCTTTGGGCGGGGCGGAATTGCAGGGTATTTCCGCCTTGGAGAAGCGATTGGACGAGAGTGAGGTCGATGCGCTGATCCGTGGCGGCGTGACGCCGGTGGAGCGCGTGGGCGGCAGCTGCTGGGTGATCCGGGGCGTGACGACCCGGACGAAAACGGGACAGGCCAGCGACCAGACCTGGCGGGACCTCACGACCATTCTGGTGGTGGACGACGTGATCCCCGGCGTGCGGGAGGCGCTGCGGGCCAGATTCCCCAGAGCGAAGAACACGGCCCAGACGAGGGGGGCGGTGCAGTCCCTCGTGGTGGAAGTGCTGGAGCGGAAGCTGGCGGCGGAGGTCATCACCGGGTACGACGCGGTGAAGGTGACAGCGCTGGCGGACGAGCCGGGGATCTGTCTTGTGACATTCGGATTTACGGTGACCCATGGGATGGATCAGATCTGGCTGAGCGCAGAGGTGACGGTGTGAGAAAGGAGGCTGTGACATGGCGGTAAACATGATCCCGACCAGTCGGGATATTTATTTGGAGGTCAACGGAAAGAAGGTGGCGGTGGTGCAGGGGTACACGGCCCAGACCACCCGGAGCAGCACGACGGTGGAGGCCTTTGGCGAGAAGGAGCCGGTGGCGACCATTCCGGGGCAGAGCAAGCATGTGCTGGAGCTGACGCGCATGTATGCCACGGATGAGGCGCTGGCAGACGGCATCAATTTTTATGACTTGGAGGATTTCAGCCTGGTCATCTGCAAGCCGGACCGACGGGTCATTTACAGCGGGTGCCAGTGGAGCAAGATCGGCGAGACGGGGGCGCTGGGCGCTTCCGTGGTGGAGAAGGTCACGGTGGTGGCCGGAAGGAGGATTGAGACGGCATGAAGAAGACCCCGGATTGGTTGAAGGTATCGGCTCCGGCGGCCCTGCTCCCCCTGGAGGGGGGCCGGGCCCTGCGGCTGCTGACGGAGACGGAAGAGATGCAGGTCCGGCGGGAGGCCATGGAGCTGGCGGTGAACGAGATGGACCTGCCGCTCTGCTCCAACGCCTGTCTGGTGGCGCGGGCGCTGGTCTGTGCAGGTGAGCGGGTGTATGCGGATGGGCGTGCGGTGCTGGACGGGCTGTCTGCGGAAGAAATTGAAGCCTTGGCAGAGCGCTGGGCCACGTTTCGCCGGGAGAAGGGCGTGGGGCTTGGGCTGGGAGAGAAACGATTGGACGCACTCAAGGCCAGCCTGGCGGCGCGGCCGAGACAGCGGCTGAAGTGGCGGGTGCTGAAAACCTTTGGGGCGCTGCCCACGGAGCAGCGGGTGCGGGAGATGACGGAGGAGGATTATCTCTGGTGCGCGGTACAGCTGCTGCTGGACGAGGAAGAGGCGGAGGCGGCCTTGTGTCCCAGCTGCCGGGCGAAGCTGGAGCAGGCCCGGTGCCCGGTGTGCGGGCAGGAGACGGGGGCTGTCGTCCGAGAGGAAAACGCCGGGTTTGACTGGGCGCGGTATGCACGGCTGAAGGAGGGAGGCTTGGCATGAGGAACTATTTGGAGGACTGGCTTTCCGAGGAAGAGAACGTGGTGGTGCCGGCTCCGGCGCAGAGCGTGAGCAGGCAGAGAAGAACGAAGCAGGGCGAGGAGGCGGAAGAAGGGAACTCTGCGGGCCAGACCAGCGGGAAACAGATCGAGAACGACGGAGCGCGGATGGTTTGGACGGAGCAGCGGGAAGCGGGCGGGGGCACGGCAGGAGAAAAATCGTCCTGGCCGCTGGCGGCGGAGCGAGCTGCGCTCCCCATGGCGTTGACGGAAAGCCAGGCAAAGCAGGCAGCGCGGGGGGCGCTGTGTGCGGCGATGGGGAAGGTCGGGCGGGTGGAACGGCTGATCCTGGGAGAAGAACGGGGGCAGGCAGTGCCGTTGGCCTTCTCTGGTTGGTCGCAGCGGGCGGAGACGGTGGAACATTTGGACCGGGCGGTGCAGCGGGATGCGCGGCGGTATGACGGTGGGTTTTCGCTGTATTAAGCGTTTTGATTTTTGAAAGGAGGGAAGGGCGTGGCGTTGACGCCGATGCAGTATAAAAGCTATGTATGGCCCCACAATCCCCGGACGTATCGCATTACGTATCAGCGGCAGGTGGCGGTGCAGAAGGTGCCATTTGGGCGGTACGCGTTGCAGAACCTGGGGCTGACCCGGCGGGTGATGGAGGGCGAGGGGGAGTTTTTTGGGCCGGAGGCCTATGACGAGTTTCGGAAGCTGGCATCTGTTTTTTATCAGGAGGGGCCGGGGATGCTGATCCATCCGGTGTGGCAGAGCGCCAACGTCTATTTTGTGGGGCTGGCACTGGCCCAGGAGCCGAAGCAGGACTATGTGCGGTACACGTTTACATTTTGGGAGGATGAGAGCCGGTACCGCCAGAAGCTGGTACCGGTGGGGCAGAAGAAAACGCCAGGCGCTGTCTCGAAGCCTGCGGCACCAAGCTCTGCGGGAAATGGCGGCGCGGCTGCCGGGGCGGAGTATCATACCGTGACCCAGGGAGAGACGCTTTGGGGGATCGCCCAGAGCCGGGGGATGAGCTTGGGAGAGCTGCTGGTACTGAATCCTCAGCTGAAGAACCCGAACCGGATCTCGGCAGGCCAACGGCTGCGTGTGAAGTGAAGGGAGGGAGCGGAGATGACGGAATGGCGGCTGAACTGTTATGACGGCAAGGCGTATACGCTGCCGAACCCCGTGGCGTGGCGGCTGGACTATGGGCTGGGGTCGCCCTGTGACAGCTTTTGGGTCAAGACGCTTTGGAGCGTGGGGCAGGAGGAGACGCTCGCGGCGGGGACGCGGATGCAGGTGTTTCACGACGGGGCCCTGTGCTTTGTGGGCGTGGTGGATGAGTGCGAGGTGCGCTGGTCCGAGGAGGGGTGCGTGGCGGAGATTTCTGGGCGAGGCTTGCAGGCGCTCTTGCTGGACAACCAGGCGGAGGCGGCGGACTTTGGGCAGGCGACGCTGGGGGAGATCTTGCGGCGGTATGTGACGCCCTTTGGGATCCGGCTGGCAAAGGCAGTCTCGCTGCCTGCGGCGGCGGGGTTTTCGGTGGGGTCGGGGAGCAGCTGCTGGAAGGTGCTGTATGACTTTGCCCGGTACCACGGCGGGGCGACACCACGCTTTACCCGGACGGGGCAGCTGGCGCTGCACGGCTGGGAGGATCGGACAGTGCTATCTTTGGACGGGACCAGCCCGGTGACGGAAGTCGTTTGGCGGGACAAGCGATATGGTGTGCTGTCCCAGGTGACGGTGAAGGACGTGACGGGGCTGGTGCGGCAGACGGTGGAGAACGCGGCCTTTCGGCGGGAAGGCGGGCGGTGCAGCCGGGTCCTGCTGCTGCCGAGAGACACGGGGTATCAGGCCAGACGATACCGGGCGCAGTTTCAGCTGGACCGGTCGGCGGCGGAGCGGAAGACCGCAGCAGTGACGGTGGCCCTCCCCTTTGCGGCGTGGCCAGGGGATTTGGTGCAGCTGGCCTTGCCTGGCTGGAAGGGTCCGGGCCGGTGGCGGGTGCGGGAGAGCCAGGTGACGCTGGGAGAGCGCGGGTGCGCGACGAAGCTGACGTTGGGGGTGCCCAACGCAGTGTTGTAACAAGGAAGAGAAGGAGGTCGATTTTTATGTGGCTGTCACAGCGGAGACAGACGGAACTGGAAGAGACGGCGGCAGAGCTGGGGCAGGTGACGGTCCCCGGCGCCCCGGCGGGGGTGGCGCTGGCCGGGGAGCGGCGGGACGTGGCACTGTGTCTGCCCGGCGGGTATCACTGGACACCGAAGCGGGGGGATACCGTCCTGGTGGTGAAGGGCGGAGCGGAGGGGGCACCCTGCATCGTGGGAACGCCGGCGGGGCAGAAGGTCCCGGCGGGGGAGGTGTTTCTTTCGGTGAAGAATGGTGTGGGCGTTCGGCTGACGGCGGATGGGCGCATCTGCTTGGTGGGACCGGTGGAGATCACAGGCAGCCTTTCGGTGAACGGGAAGGAGGTGGAAGTATGACGGCGGCGAAGCTGCGAAACGGCGATTATGTGCCCGACGGCGTGGGCGGCTTTGCCTCGGCCAGCGGGGCCGAGGCGGTCTTGGAACGGGTGTACTTTCTATTGACGGCCCGGCGGGGGAAATTCCCGCTGCTGCCGGAGGTGGGGAGCCGGCTCTATCAGATCTTTCGGGAGAAGCCCTCGGCGCGGGGCGCATTGGGGGCCAGCTACGCGGCGGAGGCATTGGCCGGGGAGCGGGACTTGCGGGTGCTGGGGGCGGTCTGGGAAGAGGAGTCGCAGACCTTGACGGTCTCCGTGGCCTGGGAAGACGAGCGTCTGGACGTGACCCTGGACGCCAGCGATCTTGTGATCGGGACTTGAGCAGCGAAGAGGAAGGAGCGAGAGAATGAAAACGGCAGAGGAACTGTATCAGGAGATGACGGAGGTCTTTGCCCGGCAGACGGGCATGGAGGCCGTGGCGGGGGAGGCGGCGGTGCGCATGTATGCGCTGGCGGCGCAGGTCTATGGGCTGTACGCGGAGCTGGACTGGACCCGAAAGCAGTGCTTCCCCCAGACGGCCACGGGGGAAGCGCTGGACAAGCATGGGTTTCTGCGGGGCCTGACCCGGCAGGCGGCGACCAAAGCGGAGGGGAAGCTCCGCTTTTCCGTGCAGGTGGCAGCGGGGGAGGACTTGCCCATCCCCAAGGGGACGGTGGGCCTGACGGCAGGACAGGTGGCCTTTGAGACGGTGGAGGAAGCAGTGCTTTCGGCGGGGAGCCTGTCGGTGGATGTGTTGGCCCAGGCAGTGGAGGCTGGACCCAGCGGGAACACGGCGGCGGGCCTTATTCGGACCATGTCGGTGGCCCCGGCGGGGATCGCGGCCTGCACGAATCCGGCGGCGTTTACCGGCGGACGAGAGGAAGAGGAGGACGAAGCGTTTCGCGCCCGCATTTTGGCGACCTATCGTCAGCTGCCCAACGGGACCAACGCCGCAGCCTATACCCAGCAGACGCTGGCGGTGGAGGGCGTGTGTGCGGTGAACGTGTTGCCGAAGAAGCGGGGGCTGGGAACGGTGGACGTGGTCATTACGTCCGCAGGCGGCGTACCGGGGACGGCGCTGGTAGAGCAGGTCCAGGGCGTGTTGGAAGAACAGCGGGAGATCGCAGTGGACGTGAAGGTAATGGCCCCGGAGACGGTGACGGTGGACCTGATCCTCTCCGTCAAACCCAAAGAAGGGCTGCTGCCGGGGCCGGTCATCGACCGGGTCAAGGCGGCGCTGCGGGCCTGGTTTGACGGGAGCCTGCTGGGGCAGGACGTGCTGCTGGCGCAGATCGGGCAGAAAATTTTTGCCGTGGACGGCGTGGCGAACTATCAAATTCAGGGACCGGTGAACGACGTGACGGTGGGGCGCGGCCAGCTGCCGGTGCTGGGGAAGCTCTCCGTGGAGGAACTGCGATGAACCATGGACAAAATTTGAGGGACCTGCTGGAGCCGCTGGGCGTGTACCGCTGGGAGGGCTCGTTCCAGTGGGGCGAATTGCAGAGCGAGGGCGCAGCGCTGGATGCTGTGGCCGATGCGCTGGCCAGCTTACAGCAGGAAATGAACCTGACCACGGCCCAGGGAGAGGGCCTGGACCGGGTGTTAGAGCTGCTGGGCCGGGAGCGGGACCAGGAGGACCCAGAGACCCTGCGGGAGACCCTCGCGGCGCTGCTGCGCATCGGCAATGGGGCGTTTACGCTGGCGGCCATGAACGATGCCCTGCGGGGCTGCGGCATCCCGGCGGTGGTGGAAGAGACGGAGACAAAGCAGGTGGTGGCGGTGTCCTTTCCGGGGGTCGTGGGGGTGCCGGAGGACTTCGCAAGGCGGAAGGAACGGGTGGAGGCCATCCTGCCCTGCCACCTTCAGGTGGAGTATCGCTTTGCGGAAACGACAGGAGAAGGTTTGTGAGGGGGCTTTGTGCAGGACGATAAAATTTAAAAAATTTTTTCGAGGGCCGGGAAAGACTGTCGTATCAGGAGGTTGCGAGATTGGAAAAAATTCCTAGCGGAATCCTACAGTATCTAGGTCACAGACGGGCCGATAATTTTTGTGCAATAATTTGGCATGTCAAGACTTGACGGAGCTAGCGACGGGTGCTATCATGTGAGTGCTGAAAAACAGAAGACACAAGATGATGTGTTTCCTTTTGAGACAAACCACAAGATACCCTGTCGAACTGGGTATCTTGTTTGCAAATTTAAGGAAATGAGAAAAGGAGCGAAGCGCCTCATGACCACGGTACAGCAGATACGGAAACGGGACGGTCGAGTGGTCCCCTTCCATGAGAATAAGATCGCCGACGCGATCAACAAAGCCTTTCAGGCCACCTACAAACCCGGCTACGACGACACTGCTGCCAAGCTGGCCCACGAAGTGGCTTCGGTGCTGGAGGTGGAGGGCGGTCCCTGCCCCGACGTGGAGCACATCCAGGACATCGTGGAGCGGGTGCTGATGGACAACGGCTATGTGCAGACGGCCAAGGCCTACATCCTCTATCGCTCCGAGCGCAGCCGCGCCAGAGAGATGAACACCCGCCTCATGAAGATCTATGAGGACATCACCTTCTCCACCGCCGAGGACAGCGACATCAAGCGCGAGAACGCCAACATCGACGGCGACACCGCCATGGGCACCATGCTGAAGTATGGCAGCGAGGGCTCGAAGCAGTTCTACCAGATGTTCGTCATGAACCCGGAGCACGCCCGCGCCCACGCCAACGGCGACATCCACATCCATGACATGGATTTTGCGCCCATGGGCACCACCACCTGCACCCAGATCGACCTCATCAAGCTCTTTGACGGGGGCTTTTCCACGGGGCACGGGACGCTGCGGGAGCCGAACGACATCGCCTCCTATTCCGCTCTGGCCTGCATCGCCATCCAGTCCAACCAGAACGACCAGCACGGCGGCCAGGCCATCGTGAACTTTGATTACTCCATGGCCATCGGCGTGCGGAAGACTTTTAAGCGCATCTACCGCCAGAACCTGGCCCGCGCCATGATGCTGCTGGAGGACCAGGCCGACCCCGAAAGCGAGATCAAGGCCAACATCCAGAAGCTGGAGGCCGACACCGGCCTGTACCCCAAGCTGGAGGACTGCCAGGCCTATTTTGACGCTGAGCTGCCCTTCCTGCTGGAGCATTACAGCCAGAACGAGGCCGAGATGCGCAAGTGCCAGAGCTTTGCCCACTACCGGGCCGTGAAGGAGACCGACCGGGCCACCTACCAGGCCATGGAGGCGCTCATCCACAACCTGAACACCATGCACTCCCGCGCCGGTGCCCAGACGCCCTTCTCCTCCATCAACTACGGCATGGACACCAGCCCTGAGGGCCGGATGGTCATGAAAAACATCCTGCTGGCCACGGAAGCCGGGTTGGGCAACGGGGAGACGCCCATCTTCCCCATCCAGATTTTCCGGGTGAAAGAGGGCGTGAACTACAACCCCGGTGAGCCGAACTATGACCTGTTCAAGCTGGCCATCCGCTGCTCGGCCAAGCGGCTCTTCCCCAACTTCTCTTTTGTGGACGCGCCCTTTAACCTGCAATATTATAAAGAGGGCCACCCGGAGACGGAGATCGCCTACATGGGCTGCCGCACCCGCGTGATCGGGAACGTGGTGGACCCCGACCGCCAGATCTGCAACGGGCGGGGCAACCTCTCCTTTACCACCATCAACCTGCCCCGGCTGGGCATCAAGGCCAAGGGGGACATCAACCTCTTCTTCGAGAGCCTGGACCGGATGATCGACCTGTGCATCGACCAGCTCATGGAGCGCTTTGAGTTCCAGTGCCGGAAGAAAGTGAAGAACGCCCCCTTCCTGATGGGCCAGGGCGTCTGGATCGACTCGGACAAGCTGGACTGGAACGACGAGGTCCGGGAGGTGCTGAAGCACGGCACCCTGTCCGTGGGCTTCATCGGCCTGGCGGAGACGCTGAAGGCGCTCATCGGCGAGCACCACGGCGAGAGCGAGCGGGCCAGAGTGCTGGGCCTGGAGATCATCGGCCACATGCGGGCCAGAATGGACCAGGAGAGCGAAAAGCGCCACCTGAATTTCTCCCTGCTGGCCACCCCCGCAGAGGGGCTGTCCGGCCGCTTCGTGAAGATCGACAAAGAGAAGTATGGCATCATCCCCGGCGTGACGGACCGGGATTACTACACCAACTCCTTCCATGTGCCGGTGTATTATCCCATCTCTGCCTATGATAAGATCTCCATCGAGGCACCCTATCACGCCCTGACCAACGCCGGGCACATCAGCTACATTGAGATGGACGGCGACCCCACGGAGAACCTGGACGCCTTCGAGCGGGTCATCCGCTGCATGAAGGAGAAGGGCATCGGCTACGGCTCGGTGAACCACCCTGTGGACCGGGACCCTGTGTGCGGCTTCTCCGGCATCATCGGGGACCAGTGCCCCGGCTGCGGCCGGCATGAGGACGACGTGCCCTTCGAGCGCATCCGCCGCATCACCGGCTATCTGGTGGGCACGCTGGACCGCTTCAACAACGCCAAGCGGGCCGAAGAACGGGACCGCGTGAAGCACAGCGTGTGACGGAAAACACAGCAAACGCCACCAAAATAAGACATTTGGAACAAGTGAATTAAAAAATGCAAAAAAGAGCCTTGGGGGACCAAGGCTCTTTTCATTTGCAAGATTTTCTTGCAAAAAGGACCAACGGGGAAGAGACGGCTTACTGGATTTTTGATGAATTGACAAAATTGCAAGGGAAAATGACACAAATTCCTTGCCATTGTCGGGGAATTCCACTTGCAAAAGGCGTCGAGTGGGGCTATAATTTACTCGATAATGTTTTTATGTTCTTTGGGGAAAATGAAAGATAAGATAAGAAAACTGCAAAAACGAGAAAAATAAGTGATTTTACCCCAAATCAAAAGGAGTGAAAATAATGACCGAGTTCAAGTCAGGTGTCGATCTGTCCCTGATGGAGGGTGTGCTCCGCCAGTACCAGGACGACTCCACCAGCCTCATCATGATCCTGCAGCAGGCCCAGGCCATCTACGGCTACCTGCCCCAGGAAGTGATCTATCATGTGGCTGAGCGCACGGGCAACAGCCCGGCCAAGGTCATGGGTGTTGCGACCTTCTACAGCTATTTCCGCCTCAAGCCCATGGGGATCTATCAGATCATGCTGTGCGACGGCACGGCCTGCCACGTCAACGGCTCTGACCGCATCCGGGCGGCCATCACCCAGGAGCTGGGCATCCACAACGGTGAGACCACCGAGGACGGGATGTTCACCCTGAACGAAGTGGCATGTCTTGGCTGCTGCTCTCTGGCCCCCGTCATGATGATCAACGGCGACACCTATGGGAACCTCACCCCCGAAAAGACCATCAACATCCTGCGTCAGCTGCGCCAGCGCGAGTCCGGCGAGGGCATCCGCATCCTGGTCGGCCAGGGCAGCTGCGGTGTGTCTGCCGGTGCCGGCCGGGTGGCCAAGGTCCTGGCCGGTCACATGACCGCCACCGACAGCTTCACCGTCGAGACCACCGGCTGTATCGGCATGTGCTATCTGGAGCCCATCGTCGATATCTACGAGGGGGAGAAGCTCCTCCACCGCCTGGTGAAGGTCACCGAGACCGACGCCCTGGGCATCGTGGAAGCCGTTCGGAAAAAAGACTTCTCCAAGCTGGAGGCCATGTTCATCAGCGACGAGGACGCCCGCTTCCTGAAGAAGCAGAAGCGCGTGGCCCTGCGCCACTGCGGCGTGGTGGACCCCACCAGCATCGACGATTATATCAAGAAGGACGGCTACAAGGCCATCGACAAGGCCCTGCACATGACCCCCGAAGAGGTCATCGAGGAGGTCAAGGTCTCCGGTCTGGCTGGGCGCGGCGGCGCTGGCTTCCCCACCTGGTTCAAGTGGAACGCCGCCCGCAACGCCGAGGGGGAGCACAAGCACCTCATCTGCAACGCCGACGAGGGCGACCCCGGTGCATTTATGGACCGTGCCGTCATCGAGTCCGACCCCCACAGCCTGATCGAGGGTATGCTGATCGGCGCATACGCCATCGGTGCCAGCGACATGTATGTGTATATCCGCGCGGAGTATCCTCTGGCCGTGGAGCGGCTGGGCAACGCCATCGAGCAGGCCCGGAGCCGCGGCCTGCTGGGCGAGAACATTCTGGGCAGCGGCTTCTCCTGTGATCTGAACATCAAGATCGGCGCAGGCGCCTTCGTCTGCGGCGAGGAGACGGCCCTGATCGAATCCATGGAGGGCAAGCGCGGCATGCCCCGCCTGAAGCCCCCCTTCCCCGCCCAGAGCGGCTATCTGAACGAGCCCTCCAACATCAACAACGTGGAGACCTTTGCCAACGTCGCCTGGATCATCAACAACGGCGGCGCGGCCTTTGCCGCCATGGGTACGGAGAACTCCAAGGGCACCAAGGTCTTTGCCCTGACCGGTAAGGTCCAGCGGGGCGGCCTGGTGGAGGTGCCTATGGGCAACTCCCTGCGGGATGTCATCTTCGATATCGCCGGCGGCATCAAGGACGGCCGTTCCTATAAGGCCGTGCAGATGGGCGGCCCCTCCGGCGGCTGTATCCCGGCCGATTTGGTGGACACCCCCATTGATTACAAGGCCCTCTCCGCCACGGGTGCCATCATGGGCTCCGGCGGCATGGTCGTCATGGACGACAGCACCTGTATGGTGAACATCGCCCGCTTCTTCCTGGACTTCACTGCCCGCGAATCCTGCGGCAAGTGCGTGCCCTGTCGGATCGGCACCACCCGCATGATGGAGATCCTGAATCGCATCTGCGACGGCCAGGGTCAGGAGGGCGACATCGAGATGCTGGAGCAGCTGTGCGTGAGCATCAAGGACGGCTCCCTGTGCGGCCTGGGCCAGACGGCCCCCAACCCGGTGCTGACCACCATCCGGTATTTCCGGGATGAGTACGAGGCACACATCCGGGACAAGAAATGTCCCGCCCACGAGTGCTCGGCACTGCTGAAGATCTCCATCGACCCGACCAAGTGTAAGGGCTGTACGGTTTGCGCCCGGAAGTGTCCTGTGGAGTGCATCAGCGGGGAGCGGAAGACGCCCCATGTCATTGACCAGTCTTCCTGCATCAAGTGTAAGCAGTGCGTCAGCTCCTGTAAGTTCGACGCCATCGTGGTAGACTAAGAGGGGAGGGGACATCACATGAGTCACATGAAAGCAAGAATCAAGCTGACCATCAACGGCAGAGTGTGTTCCGGCCGCGCCGGGCAAACCATCCTGGAGGTGGCGCAGAACAACGGCATCGAGATCCCGAACCTCTGTCATAACAGCGAACTGAAGCATTACGGCGGGTGCAGCCTGTGCGTGGTGGAAGCCGAGAACAGCCCCAAGCTCCTGCGGGCCTGCGCCACGGAAGCCCAGGACGGTCAGGTCATCTACACCGAGTCCGAGCGCGTTGTCCGCACCCGGAAGACCAGCATCGAGCTGCTCATGAGCGACCACGACGGCGACTGCCGCGGTCCCTGCGTCTTGAAATGTCCGGCCAGCGTGAACGCCCAGGGCTATGTCCAGGCCATCGCGCGGGGCGACGACAAGGAGGCCGTCCGCATCATCAAGGAGCGCCTGCCCATCCCGGCGTCCATCGGCCGCGTCTGCCCCCACCCCTGTGAGGGCGGCTGCCGCCGGCAGATGGTGGAGCAGTCGATCTCCATCGCTTACCTGAAATATTTCGCCGCTGACCGCGTTCTGGCGGCGGGCGGCTATGTGCCCCCCAAGGCCGCTGCCACCGGCAAGCGGGTGGGCGTCATCGGCGGCGGCCCCGGCGGCCTGACCGCAGCGTATTACCTCTCCCTGAAGGGCAACCGCGTGACCGTCGTGGACTCCATGCCCCAGATGGGCGGTATGCTGCGCTATGGTATCCCGGAGTACCGTCTGCCCAAGAAAGTCCTGGATCAGGAGATCGACGAGATCGCCTCCCTGGGCGTAGAAATGAAGAACAACTTCCGCATCGGCGAACAGATGTCCTTCGAGGAATTTAAGAGCCAGTATGATGCCGTGGTCTTGGCCATCGGTGCCTGGTCCAGCACGCCCATCGGTTGCCCCGGTGAGGATCTGGAGGGCGTCATGGGCGGCATCGACTTCCTGCGTCAGGTCGCCATGGGCGAGAAGCCCGACATCGGCGACAAGGTCGCCGTGGTCGGCGGCGGCAACACCGCCATGGACGCCTGCCGCACGGCCGTGCGTCTGGGGGCCAAAGAGGTCTATGTCGTCTATCGACGCACCGAGGCGGAGATGCCTGCTGAGCAGATCGAGATCGACGAAGCCCGCGAAGAGGGCGTGGTCTATAAGTTCCTGACCAACCCCGCCGAGATCATCGGTGAGAACGGCAAGGTCAAGGAGATCAAGCTCCAGGTCATGGAGCTGGGTGAGCCGGACGAGAGCGGCCGCCGCCGCCCCGTGCCCGTCCCCGGCAAGTTCGAGATGCTGCCCGTCACCTGCGTCATCGGTGCCATCGGCCAGAAGGTCAACGTTGCCGGGTTCGAGGGAGTGCAGCTGAACAAGAAGGGCATCATCGCCGCCGACGAGACCAGCTACCGCACCTCCATGGAGGGCGTCTTCGCCGTGGGCGACGCCACCAACCGGGGTGCCTCCATCGCCATCGAAGCCATCGGCGAGGCCCGCCGCTGCGCCAAGGTCGTGGACCTGTACCTGCACGGCGTTCAGGTGCCTTACCAGAAGACCTACCTCTCCGTCCGCGACGTGTCTCCGGAGGATTACAAGGACTATATCAAGCTGCCCCGCGCCAAGATGCCCACCCGTGATCCGGAGGAGCGCAAGCACGACTTCGAGGAGATCAACCTCGGCTTCTCCGAGGCCCAGGCCCGCGCCGAGGCCTCCCGCTGCCTGGACTGCGGCTGCTTCGACTTCACCGAGTGTAAGCTCATCCGCTGCGCCAACCTGTATGAGCTTCAGCCGGAGTATATCGCCCGCTTGCGGGGCAACGGCTGCGGCAAGATCCACCCCAGCTTCAAGGAGAAGCGCCTGGTCGCCATCGAGCGGGACCAGGGCAAGTGTATCCTCTGCAACCAGTGCGTCCGCATCTGCGACGAAGTGGTGGGCAAGAGCCTGCTGGGTCTGGTGGGCCGCGGCTTCTCCACGGTCATTCGGCCGGAGTTCCAGAAGAGCGACGCCATCAAGGACTGCCTGAACTGCCTGGAGTGCGCCGAGGCTTGTCCCACCGGCGCCCTGCGCATCCGCGAAAACGAGCTGGAGGACTGAGCAACGGTCTGGTTCACCCCGGAAAAATCGCATAAAACGTATGAGTAAATAAGTAGGGGCCGCAGACCCCTGCGGCCCGCAACCTAGCGCACAGTACCACAGAGCAACACGCGGTACTGCCGTGGGTGAGCGGGCCGCAGAGGTCTGCGGCCCCTACGACTTTTGTCAGAGGGTATATAAATTCTGGAAGAGGGTTACATACTGTTCTTCTACGGTGGCGAAGGGGAGGACTTCGTAGGAAAATTCTGATGCCATCTTTGGCAGCACCCCATCCTCCGGCGGCATGTTTAGGAGATACGCCAGGTCATAGGCCAGCATATCGTTGTCGATCTGCTTGACCTGCCGCTGCTCTTCCTGGGTCAGCGGCCCGCCTAAGTATTTTTGGTACACGGCGGCCAGCAGACGGTCTTCCAGCGCCCGGTACTGGGGGAGATGCTGCTTGAAGGGCCGGGGGACATCGGAGAGGTAGGCTTCGCTGGCGTCGTGGAGCAGGCAGGCCAGGGCCACCCGGCGGGAGTGGTTCCGGGCCAGAGCCTCGCGGGCGCAGTGGAGACAGTGCTGGCCCACGGAGAAAAAGGTCTTGACGTGTCCGTTGCCCCGGCAGAGCAGGGAGAGCGCATGGGCCACGTCCGCGATGCGCACGCCGTCCGGGTCGGGGCGGGTGGGGAAGAAGTGGACCCCGGTGTAGGTGGTGATAAAATCGTAGTCAGGCATGGAGAACGGCCTCCTGGTTTGGAAATTTGAAGATAGTATAGCACAGATGTCGATCCATTGACAGATTGATATTGTGCAAACTTACCAAATCGAAAAAATTTTGGAAAAAAGCGTCACATTTTGCTCGTTCAAACGTTTATAGAGATAGAAGGAACAAAAGGAGGCGCGAACCATGCAGTTTGAAGAAACGACCGGTTTGAGCGACCAGGAATTTATGACATGGCTTTACGAGACCTACGCCCCGCTCCTGTGGGGCACGGCGAAGCGATACTGCCGCAAGCAGGCCCTGCGGGAAGAGATCATCCAGGAGGGGATGCTCCATCTGCTGGCCTGCGTGCCGCGGCTGCGGGGGCTGCAAAAGGACAAGCTGCCGGGCTATCTGGCTGTCACCGTCCGCAACACCACCTATAACCTGCTGAAAAAAGAGGCACGGGACCAGAAGCTGTTTGTTCCTCTGCACGCCCAGGATCTGCCGGACGACGGCCCCACCCTGGAGGAACAGATGCTCCACAGCGAAGCGCTGGACGAGCTGTTCACCATCTGTGACCAGCTCCGCCCCATCGACCGGGAGCTGCTCCTGCGCTACTATCTCGATGACTGGAAGACGCCCCAGCTGGCGGATCACTTTGGCTATCAGCCGGGCAGCGTGCGCGTGCGGCTCTCCCGCGCCCGCCGCCAAGTGAAGCAGCAGATGCTGGAGAGCGGATGAGGGAGGACGTTGGCAAAATGCGCCATGGCATGAGGAAGCCGGGTGAAGCAGTTTTGTGCTTCACCCGGCTTCTTTTTTAGAAATCGATTGCCGTATCCTGTGATTTTGGGATCCTTCCCGGTGGGTTCAGCCGTAGCTCAGGGTCAGCCCGATGGAGTCCATGTCGTCCGGCAGGAAGGGCGCCCCTTCGCCGCTGCGCGAGCGCTGGAAATACATCTCCTCACCGGAGGGGGAAATGAGGATCGGAAAGCTGCTGTTGAGGGTGGTGCCAACGCCGTCGGAGATCTCCAGCCGCAGGCAGTCATCCTCCATGCGCCACACGCCGGAGTAGGCCAGCGCCATCTCCGCCTCGTCTTCGACGGTGAGGTACAGCTCGGCGGTCCCTGCATAATTGGGACCACCGCCGCCCTGGCGCAGTTCCATCAGCCAGCCATCGCAGACCCAGACGGTGTTGCCCAGGCCCACATCCGTCGGCGGCAGCCACCAGTCGTCGCCCGTCGGCTCCTGATTTTCCGGATCGTCCGGGCCTACGTTCTCGCTGAAGACCCCAATATCCATCAGCATGGGGGCGTAGTCCACGCCGGTGGGTACGATGGGGCTTCCGGAGGGATCGGTCATCGGGTACCACTTCACCTCCAGGCCGCTGTTGGTCACCAGGCCGATCTCCGTGTCCGGCTCATCGGGCCACGTTTCATAATTCACGAATACCAACACAGGCTGCGCGTATTCTTCCCGGTAGAGGACCTCGTCCGCCACCGGCCACACCCCGTTGCCCTGTGACTGCCAGGTCACATGGTTCACGGCGAGACTGGTGCGCTCGTCTCTGGGGATGATGCAGTAGAGGTCACCGTAGCCCGGACCAAGGGTGCGTTCGGCCGGGATCTCCAGCAGGAACGGCAGCTCCTCTGTCAGGTCAGGAAAAATTTTTTCCAGCCAGCTCGTCAGCGGCAGGGCCTCCCCCTGCTCCCGATGGCCGAGGTAGGCCACCGCACCGGCCAGCTGGTCCTCTCCTGCCATGCTCTCCCGCAGCAGGGCAAGCGCCGCCGCCCCCTTTTCCGGGTCGGTTGTTTGCGCAGACTCGCTGACCATGCTGCGCTTGCCGCCGACCAGTGCCCCCGCCAGGCTGCTGCTGCCTTCTGCCGGGGATGGCTCACTCTGTCCGCCGCAGGCGGTCAGAAGCAAGCCCAGCGTCAGGCAGAGAAGTATCGTGACCGGTCGGTGTCGTGTCAAATACTTCATGCTCCACCCTCCTTAGAATTTTCCGCTGCGGCCGCTGCCGCCGCCCCCGCTACGGCTCGTGGTGCCTCCGCCCCCGCCGCCACTCTTGGACTCGTCGGAGATCTTTGTGCGCGACTCGGTGGTGTGGCTGTAGTGGTCATAGCTGTCCGTCAGGGTCAGCCCGCCCCCGGTGGCATAGACATTTGCGTCAACGCCTTTGTGGACAGACTTCATCTTTGCCCTGAGGATCAGGCACACGACCAGGGCGATCACGCAGGAGCCCGCCACCACCGCGAGGATGAGCGGCACCGGGCTCGACCGCACAGGCGTACCATCTTCCGCAAGGGTCAGATACTCGTCGCAGGTATCCAGGTAATGAGAAACACCGCCGCACCAGTCGTTGTCGCTGAAGTAGCCGAGGAAAGCGTCCTCCAGCTGCTTCTGCCCGTATGAATTGAACGCATACGATGCGTTTTCTCCGTAGACGAACATGGCGTAGTCGCGCTCTGCCATGCTCAGCAGGATGATGATGCCGTCCCGCCCCTCGCCCATACCAAGCTCGTTGGCGTGGTAGAGCTCATAGGTGGTTTTGTAAACGTCGTCCCCGTCGCCGTATTTCTTGAAGTTATCCACAAAAACGACGTAAACACCACAGTTGTGGCGCTGGGAAATGTCCGCCGCCCGTGCTTCTGCTTCCTGCCATTCCTCGGCGGTGAGCTGGTCGCTGAGATCGAAGATGTAGTTCATCTCGGCGCTTTCCTGGTCCAGGTCCTGCGTCTCGGTGGTTTCGTCGGCGCCGTCCTGCGCCGGTTCCTGCGCCGGCTCCTGGGCCGGTTCCGGCGTTTCGGTGGTTTTGCCGACGCCGTCCGGCGGGCAGTTTGCAAGGATATAGTTCGACGAGGCCTCTGCCATGGCCCCCATCGCCTGCGCGAGTGCCGTGGCGCTCATCGTCAGGTCCTTGCCGTTCCACGCACGCTCCGCCATGTAGGGCTTCACCGCGTCGGAGACAACGTCGGTCAGCTCCTGCGCATTGCCTCGTGCCTGGCTCAGGGAGACATAGACGCACCAGTCCTTCTCGGCCATCGCATACGAGCCGTCCGGCTGCGCTCTCAGCAGCAGCGTCAGCGAGATGCCTTCCTTTTCCTCGCCCAATCCGTAATCGGAATTCCCATAGACATACGTGGCGATATCCCAGACCGTGCTGTCCTCCACGCCCTCGTCGGTAAACACGTCCACCCGCAGGTCAACGCCCAGCGTTTTCGACAGCTGCGGGAACGTCTCTTCCCCCAGAGTGGTCAGCTCGTCGGAGCTGATCTGCTCCGTCTCATCGTAGAACGAACCGTACTCCGCGCCCGCCAGGGCAGGGGAGCACAGGGTCAGCGCCAGCAGGAGCGCCAGCAGGACTGCTGTCAGTTTTCTTTTCATGCCCGCACCTCCTTAACGCATCAGCATCACAAGGAGCGAACCCAACACGGACAGCGGCGCAGCAATGGCGGCAAACAGCGCCCAGAAGCGGCCTCTGTCCACGGGCAGGTCGCCCACGAGTTTTCCGGTCTGCCCGTTCATGGCAAAGAGAAAGTCCTTGTCCTGCCACTTGGTGTTCAGCACCCACACGGGCAGCATCGCATAGTGGACCTTGCCTGCCTTGATGCTTGCTTTTTTCCCCTGTGGAAAACGGGTATCATAGCCCTTCACGCTGTCTCGCAGCGCCGATTGCAGCGAGCCCATGCAGCGCGTGTCGGCTCGCTCACGGCACTCGTCTACCGATACATCATATTTGTCGGCAAGAAAGCCGGGGAGATAGGCCGTGGAAAAGGGCTTGAGATCGCTGTAATCATACGGCTCGATGGAGTCCATGTGGTCGTCCGGCATTTTGCTGGAGGCATCCACCGGCACCTTTTCAAAGGGCATCGTGCCGGCGCGGTAAACGTCATAATACTCCGTCTCCGTGACCCGGTATTCACCGCTTCGATACGAGCGGGAGCGGGTGCATTCAAAATGCGAGCTGCCCTCCGCCTCGCCGCTGAAGAGCCAGAAGGGGACATAGATGCCCTGGATCTTCTGCAGCTGGTTTTCGCTGGAAAAGGTTTTGGGCAGAAATGCCTTGCCCCGATAGTGCTTTTTCAGCTCACGGATGGCGTCCTCACGGCTGAGCTTGAAGGGGATCACCAGATCCGGCTTCAGCATCCCCGAAAACTGCCCCGGTACGACCGTGGGGTTGCCGCAGTAGGGGCAGGAGGTCGCCGCCGTGCTCTCGTCGCAGACCAGCTCCGCGCCGCAGCTGGGGCAGCTGTAGGACTTCATGCCGTCTGCCTCCGCGCCCCAGTCGTCAGTGAAGCCGGAGGTATCCCAATCGCCGCCCTCGGCGGCAGAGGCTTCCTTGTTCTCTGCGTCCTTTTCCTCCGCCGCCTGCTGCGCGGCGGCGGCCTTTTCTTCTTTTTCTGCGTAAAGTGCTTCGATCTCTGCGACATCATAGCTGGCGCCGCAGTAATCACACTCCAGCTTGCCGGAAGCGCCCACAAAGTGCAGCGGTCCGGTGCAGCTGGGGCACTGATAGTTGGTTACCTGTGCTGGCATAGATGGTTCCACCTCTTTCTTTTTCTCTCAAGGAAGTGCCCGCCCGCGTTGCGGGCGGGCACCGTTTGATATGCTGTGGTCAGGCAAAGTATGCCTTGGTCGGATTCGACCTTACTTGATCGTCATGCTGTTCAGGATGACATCGGGTGCCGTGCCGGGGACGCACTCTATATCTGTCAGGCCGATGGATAGTGCGCGTCCGTCGTCGATCTGCGCAACGTACTCGATCCAGTCGTAGCCGATGTACTTGTAGGTGCGGCCCTGGAAGGTGATGCCGCTGATCTCGCGGTCTGCGATCTCCTGATAGTTTTCAAAGCTGTCCTTGTAGTGGTCGAAGTCCTCTACCTTGGCGTTTACCTCGAATCTGATGGCTCCCGCGCCGAAGGCCGAGGGATCCTCGTTTTCCACCAGGCAGTCCGCGTCTTCGTCATACGACCAGCCGGACTTCGGGATCTTCGTCGTGATCTTGACCTGCACATCGTCATGTGCAAACTGAGTCACAGTTGCAGAGAAGTCCTTCGTTCCCTCGCTTGCGACGGAAGCCTTATCCGCCTCAGCTGCCTCGGCCTTCACTGTGTCGAGATACTTCTCGATGGCTTCCGTGCTGGAGAAGCCGCTGGTGTTGTACGCACTGACGGTGAAGACGCCCGGCTCCTTTTCTGCGAAGTTAACGTAGATGAAATGCGAGTCATCGTCCTTGGAGATCCACTTGTAGTAGCGGTAGTTCAGCTTCATGTGGTCGCTGTATTCCTCCTTGACGAACAAGCCATCCACGCCGAAGTAGTCAACCATCTCCTCGTAGGTGGTATCAAAAATGTTATTGTTGACCTCGTTCATCCAGACGTAGCCCTTCTGCACCTGCTCCTCGGTCACGATGCCGGTGCCGCTGGGTGCGGTTCCGCTCGCGTCGCCGCTGCCCTCCAGAGCATCTGTGTCGACGCTGTCCGGCATGGACTTGCCCGCCTTGATCAGCGGCAGATACCAGTCGTTGTAATAATCAGGTTCGTCTTTTTCTTCCACGTCGTCCCAGTAGGTCCCCCACGGGCGCAGCCAGATCTCGTAGTTGAACTTGTCTTCGCCGCTTTCATAGTGGCCCTTGATCACGATCATGTTTTCGTAGCCTGCCGAAGCCGGATCAATGACCCACTCTTCGCTTGCCAGGTCTACGTCCGTAAAGTTGCCGCTCTTGGACGTCAGCGTGCCGTATTCACCGGTGTCAGATTCGCTGAGCGTGACGGACACTTCGGCCATGGGGTTGTTTTTGGAGAAGTCCTCGTCCCAGAGCGTGAGGGTGCCGGTCTTATCGGAACCGATGTCGATGTTGCCGCAGATGTCCCATCTTGTGTAGTCCACATCTTCATAGTAGCCTGCACACTCGGTTATCTCCCACCAGCCGTACCAGTCGCCGTTCCACCAGTCGAGCACCTTGTCGCCGGTTTGCGCTGCGTTGCCGGTCCCTTCCTTGTCGCCGCAGGCGGTCAGGGAGAGTGCCATGATCAGTACCAGCGCAAGAGAAATCGCCTTTTTCATAATTACCTCCTTATCATTGCCTGTGTGTGTTGTATTGTTCTCCCGCGCGGTGTTGCGCGGGGCGATCATCAGGGGCGGGGGGAACCACAGTATTCGCAAAATTTGCCGGTGTTGGCGCCGCCGCAGGCGGGGCAGGTCCATTGGCCCGTGGCACTTGCGGTGCTCTCCCGTTCGATCTCGGCGGGCGCTTCCTGCGCGGCAGGGGCGGCCTCTCTGCCGCCGCTGCGGGCCTGTTCGAGCGCCTGGCAGATCTCCTCACCCATCTGACGGTACTTGCGGTAGTCCGCGCAGGTCTCCGGGTCGGGCCGTCCGGCGGTGCGGAAGGTCTGCTGCTGTCCCATTCTGGGACGCTGCTGCGCCGCCGTCGTCTCAAGCTCCACCGAGCTTCCATTGAGCCGGAAGCGCATCTCATCGAAATAGGGATGACGGACCGAGACGATGATCTCAAACTCATAGGAATACTCGTAGCGGGGCGGAACGTAGCTGACTTCCTTGCCGTCGGCGTCCTCCCGCAGCAGCTCTGTGCGGTTCTCGTCGATGTCCAGCCGGCAGCCGGTGATGGCGTCAAAGTCCAGAATATCCGGGTTGGCCTCCGCCAGATCCCTGGCGCGGGTGACGGTGAACCAACGGTGCTCCTCATCCAGCAGCACCTTCCAGCCCTCGCCCATGGCGCGGGTGGTGCGGAACTGCGCTGCCTTGCCCCGGTTTTCCTCCCGGTCGGCGAGCTGCGCCTTGATCTCCTCCACCGTGGAACGGCGGCGGTCGCTGAACCACGGCGAGAGCTTTTTGGCACACTCTTTGCAGAGATTGCCATCCTCTAGTTTGCGGTTGCCGAGCAGACCGATCTTCTCGCCGCAGACGTCGCAGTATTTCTTATCGAATAATCCCATGCTCTATCACTCCTATTCCTGTGTTTTTTGGAACGGCACCATCGGTGTGCTCGTCGCTCCAAGCATAGTCCGGATTTTCCATGCCGCCCCGGTCCATGATCCGGTCTGTCACAAAGTGCTGATACAGCCCGGAAAGGGTGATCCCGATGAGGATCCCCACCAGGAAAACCCAAAGCATCCGGCGCTTCACCCCACGATGTCCCCGTCGTCAAAGGGATCGCCGCATTCCGGGCAGAACTTGGGGGGATGCCGGGGGTCCTCAGGCTCCCAGCCGCACTTGTCACACTTGTACTGGGGGACGCCGGCCGGCTTCTTCGCGCCGCACTCGGAGCAGAACTTTCCTTTGTTCACCGCGCCGCAGGTGCAGGTCCAGCCGTCCTCTGCGGGGGCGGGTCTTGGGCTGCCGCACTCCGGGCAGAACTTGCCGGTGGCGATGTTGCCGCAGGTGCACTGCCAGCTGTCTGCGGTCGGCTTCGGCTCCGGCTTCTTTGTCCCGCAGTTGGGGCAGAACTTGCCGGTGATGCCGCTCTGGCCGCAGGAACACACCCAGCCCTGCTCCGCCGAAGCGGGGGCGGGCTGCTCCGCCTGCTGCTGAGCCTGCTGTTGGGCCTGCATTTGGGCTTGCTGCTGGGCCTGCATCTGGGCCTGCTGCATCTGCTGCTGCTGTCCCATCTGGAAGAGGTTCTGGGCGTTCATGCCGCCGGCCTGACCGGCCATGCCCATGCCCATGAAAGCCATGGCGGGACCGGCGCCCGTGTTGGCGGCGGCTGCCTTCATCGCCTCACCCTGCGAGCCGACAAGGTGCGCCGCTGCACGGGTGGGATCCATAAAGGCCGCGTTGCGCTGCAGCTCCTTGATCATCTGCTCGTCTTCCTCGTTGGCCTTCACGCTGGAAACGCCGAAGGAAACGATCTCCATACCGCGCAGGTCGCGCCACTTGCCGGACAACTGCTCGTTGAGGGCGTCGGCCAGCTCCAGCGTGTGGCCGGGCAGGGCGGAGTAACGGATGCCCATTTCGCTGATCTTTGCGAAGGCCGGCTGAAGCGCGGTCAGCAGCTCTGTTTTCATCTGGCCTGCGATGTTCTCGGTCTTATAGTCCTCGCTGACGTTGCCGCAGACATTGGTGTAGAACAGCAGCGGGTTTTTCAGCCGGATGCTGTACTCACCGAAACAGCGGATGCCGATGTCCAGGTCGATGCCCGCTCTCTGATCCACCACCCGGAAGGGGACGGGGCTGGGCGTGCCGTACTTGTTGCCCGTCAGTTCCTTGGTGTTGAAGTAGTAGACGCGCTGGTCCTTGGGGGCCTCGCCGCCGAAGGTGAATCGCTTGCCGACGTTCTGGAACACGCTCTTCACGCTCTCGCCCAGGTCGCCGGAGAAAATGCTGGGCTCTGTGGACATGTCGTAGGTGTATTCGCCCGGCTCGGCGCACACGTCCACCACCTTGCCCTGCTCCACGATGAGCATGCACTGGCCGTCCGCAATGGCGATCAGGCTGCCATTGGTGATGATGTTGTCGTCACCGTGCTTGTTGCTGGACCGGCCCGAAACCTTTTTCTTGCCTTTTACTGCCAGTACATCCGCGGGGATGGCTTCGCAATAAAAGTACTCCTTCCATTGGTCAGCCAGTACGCCGCCGGCTGCGCCCAATGCCGCTTTGATAAGTCCCATAGTCTCTGTCTCCTTTTTGTTTGTTTATTTGAGTTTGATCTTGTGTTTTGATCTTGTGTGATGTGTGGATAAGGTGTCGTGGGCCGTGGCCCTGCTGTCTGTTACCGATAGGTGCGGCTCCAGGTCTCGCTGCTGCCGGACTTGGTGTAGTCGTGGCCGTTGGCGGCCTCCATGGTGTACCAGTAGGCCCAGTGGCTCTCGCTCACGTCCGTAAAGGCGCGAAGCTCGCTGAGATGGCTGCGGATGTAGCTCTGGTCTGCATTGCGCTCCAGCAGACGGCAGGTGACGGCCGCCACCTCGGCGCGGGTGATGGAGTTGTTCGGCCGGAAGGTCCCGTCCGCATAGCCGTTGACCCAGCCGCGCGTGGCCGCGAAGTTGATGTACTTGGCTGCCCAGTGGCTGCTCGGCACATCGGAGAAGCTCTTGGTGCCCTCCGTCAGCCTTTCAAAGCGGCTGGCAATGGCGGCGAACTCAGCGCGGGTCACGGAGGCGTCGGGTCGGAAGCTGCCGTCTGCGTAGCCGGTGATGATGCCGAACTGCTGCATATAGCCGATGTAGTTGGCGGCCCAGTGGCTCTTTGCCACATCGGAGAAGGTGTTGGAATAGGTCTGATCCGCTGCCATCTTCTCGGCCAGCAGGCGGGCGAACATGGTGGTCACCTCGGCGCGGGTCATGTTGCGGTCAGGCTCGAAGGTGCCGTTGGCGTAACCCGACAGGAAGGCGAGGTGGTCGGTGCGGTTCAGCTCCGCCGCCTTGCGGTTGACGAAGGTCACAGGGGCGTAGTCCTTTCCGTTCATCGTAATGCGGGAATCGCTGACGGTGAGGGTGTAGGCCTCATCGGAGGCCACATAGCCCTTCGGGGCGCTTTTTTCCAGCAGGGTGTAGGTGCCGTTGCTGACGTCAGGAAAACGCACGATGCCGTTGGCGTTGGAGGTGGCCGTATAGGCCTCCCGGCCCTGGCTGTCCGTCAGCACGAAAGAGGCCCCGGTCAGGGGCTTACCCTGGGTGTCGCTCGTGTTGGCCGTGATGGGGGGGATGACTGCGGCGTCGTAGGTGTAGGTGTTGGTAAAGGTCATCTTCTCCACGGCGGTCTCGGAATCTTCATAATAGATGCCGTTGGCACCCTTCATCTTCGTCGTGGGATAGATGGCCAGCTGGTAGTTCATCACGGTCGCTTCCAGCGGCGTATTGGTGGGGGCGAGCGGGACATTGACCACGGTCTGGCCGCTGGTTTGCTCGTACTGCGGCTTGATGTGCCACACCGCGTCGTCATACGTCCAGTGGTCCGCGCCGCGGTCCTTTTCCCGGACATAGAAGCCCTCGCAGAGGAGCGCTTCCACCTGATCGGCCGGACCGGAGATGATCAGCTTACCGTCGTAGGTGCCCGCACCCTTTGTGGTGACGGTGGCGGTATAGAGATCCTTCGCGTGCGCTTCCATGCTGCTGACGCCCACATCGAAGATCTCCAGGGCAAACTTCTCCTTGCCGGGAGCGGTGTTGCCGCCCTGCTTCACCGTCTTGGTGAAGGGAAGCTCATAGCTTGTGCTGCTGTAGGTGTTGGTGAACTCAGCTTTGCTGTAATACACATCATTTCCAGGCTGATGGAGCCTCAGCTCCAGTGAGTTATGTTCAATGTCATACCAGAAAGTCAACGCATAGTCCGCAGTAGAATAGTTCCATCCCGGCTTACCGTCATTCTTCTCTTTGAGCAGGAAGGTCTTGCTGTACCAGGCGACCGTATCCGTTCCGGAGTGGGTAACGGCATTCCAATGATCGGCAGTATAATCCTTTTTTGTTTTGACATGGAAACGGAGCGTTTTCTCAACATCATTGACCCCATTCGTGGACAGTTTCAGGTCTTCCACACGAATACCGTAGTAGGAAAGGGGATGCTTCTCCCCCCTGGCTGTGTCCTCCACTTCAAATTCAAAGGTCTCTGCGGGAGGGGCTTCCGTGCCGTTTTGCTGGACATGTTTCACGATCGAAACGTCCAGTAGGGTGTCTGCAAGTTCATACGTATGTTCGTCGGAATTACCCGGTACCTTGCCCCACTCTTCTGCCAGGGCCATGGTGGGGAGCATTCCGATCATCAGGACGAGACAGAGCAGGATGCTCAGCAGTCTCTTCGTGGTTTTTTGTTCTTTCATGTTGATCCATCTCCTTCTGTTGCGATTGTTTCGGCCGGTTCGGCAGGCAGTTCCTGCGGGAAGGCCGCCTCTTCTGCCACAACGTTGCCGCGCACCTGTAACGTTTTCGCGCAGGCAATGCACAGGTCCAGATCCTCACAGATCAGGAAGCAGCGGTCACACACCAGCCTGCCGCAGACGGGGCAGCGGCTGAAGATCTCCGAGGCTTCCGCCGCGGCTTTTTCCCGGGCGGCCTCCCGTTCCTGTTCATAGAGGGCGTGGAAGATCGTGCGCATCCCCTCCGTCTCCGGCTCCGCGCCGGCTTTGGAAAAACGAACGGGGCTGCTGTGCCAGGTCCTGCCGCACTCTTGACAGCGAACGAGAAAGCGAAACTCCCCTGTGGTGGAGCAGTCTCCCATTGCCTCTTTCATGACCCGCTTCATGTGTTCCCCCTCCTCTCCGGCAGCTTTTTCTATGCGGCTCTTGTTGTTTTTATTTCTATCAGCTTTCACAGGGAAAAGATATAGGCCTGAGTCCTGTTTTTGGCCCAAAATCGCAAAACCATGACCGAGTCATAGACGAAATGCACAAGGACAAGCGGCATAAATTGCGCATGTTCGACAATTCTCATGGTGCCGCCGCCGTGGCAAAGTCGGCATAGGAAGCGGCCGTTTCCCAGTGGAGAGCTGCTATTTTCCGCCGCCCTGCAACAGGTCCTCCAGGCGCTCGCAGCGCCGGAGAACGTCCAGATAGGCTTTCAGGGCGTTGTAGGAATCCACCCCCAGCTTGCTGTAAATGTGGCTGTTGTGCCCCTTCACCGTCCCCGCGCTGATGAAGAGCAGGCCGGAGATGTCTTTGACGGTGTAGCCCTCGGCATAGTAGCGCAGGATGACCCGCTCCGTCCCCGTCAGTCCCTTCGCCCGGTCGGTGAGTTCGGAGACCAGGCTTTCCACCTGGCGGGGCAGGGCTTCTTCGGCCTGCTTCTCCCGCAGGCGGCTGTGGAAATAGGCCGTCAGCTCGTCGATCTCCCGGATGCCTGTGGGCTGCCAGTTCTGCTCCCCGCTTCTGGCCGCGGCGAAGCCCTGGGTGATGGGCGTGGTAAAGCGGCGGGAGAGGGCGACGGCCAGCAGCAGCATCCCCGCAAGAAAGCCGAGGGAGCCAAACGTCCAGCCGATGCGGGCGCTCTGCGCCCGGTGGCGGTAGATGTTCTCCGGCACCAGCGTGACCGCCGCCAGCGGGTGGCCGTCTGCCAGCCGTCCGGGGACGATCTGATACTGGCCGAGGTAGGTCGTGCCGTTCCAGGTGAAGGTGTCGTAGTCCCGGCCGGTCCGGATCCGCATCTCACCGGAGGCCGACAGGTCCGTCCCTTCCGTGCTGCCCAGCATCGCCCGGTCCAGGAGCAGGGTCTCCCCGTTCATGGGGGCCAGCAGCATCAGGAAGTTGCCGTAGGGGCTGGAGACCGTAGGATGGGACAGGCTGAAGTAAAGCTCGCTCAGCTCCATGCCGCAGATGCCCCGCACCACGCCCGCCCCGTCCCGCACGGGTACGCACAGCAGCGTCACGTTTTCCCAGGTGTCCAGCAGGGGCACCCGCTCCGTCCAGAGGCAGCCGCCGGAGAGGCGGTCCTCCTCCCACGACATGACCTGCCGGTAGCCGGGGATGAGGGAGGTGTCCAGCTCCGGGTTCCAGCGGTTGTGCAGCTGTAAGCCGTTTTCCCGGGCGGCGGCCACCGTGCCCCGGAAGTAGGCCGTGCTGCCGCTGGGATGGGCCGAGCGCAGGCTGGAATAGCGGAGATACACCCCCATGCGGGAGCTTTTGGACCCCGGCAGCGCCGTGTTGGCCGTGGCGTCCAGGCAGAAGTACACGCCGCTGCAGGTGCTGCCCGCCAGGGCGGTCTTCAGCGTGGGGATCAGCTGGCTCTCCAGCGCGGCGATGAGGTCCGGGGCGTCGTTGAGCGCCTCAAAGGACAGGCTGCGGCAGGCGAGGAAGCGCTCCATCTCCCCGCTGACCGCTTCGGAAAGCTCGATGCCCTGCGCGGTGAGGACATCCATCTGGGAGATGAACACGGCGGCGGTGTTTTTTTGCTGTAAGGCCGCCGTCTCCCCGAACTGGCGTGCGGTGCGGGAGAGCACGCCCGTCACGCTCAGCAAGAACAGCGCAGCGGCCAGCGCCGCCAGCACCAGGCACAGCCAATACAGCGCCAGGCGGCTGCCGATGCTGTACCCGCCCCCCGGTGCGCCGTGTATGTGCCACCCCTTGTTCCAGCGCTTCTTCCACTGCATGTAAGCTCCCTCCTCTCCTGCCTGCGTTACTTGTCGTAGCTTCCCTGGATCTCCGCCAGCGTGGTGCGCAGCAGCGGGGCCAGCGCGTCCGCGCCCTGCTCCAGATACTGCGCCCGCCCCGCCGTCAGGCGCAGACGCGCCGTTTTTTCAAAGCGGGTCTCCAGCGACAGATAGTCCTCCCGCTGGGGCGGGACATAGAACGTGTACTCCTGCCGCGTTTGCAGAAAGGCTTCATAGAGCGAGACATACATGGGGTCCTCCAGCGTCTCGATGGCGGCGGGCAGGAGGCGGTCAAAGCCCGCCTTCGTCACCGGCATGTAGCCGAGCGCCGTGGCAAGGGCCACGTTCCGCTCCGGCTCGCTCAGCCACTTGAGAAACGTCATGCAGGCCTTCTCCCGCTCCGGCGTAGATTTGACCACACACAGCCCCGCGCCCCGCTGCATGACCAGCTTCTCCCCGCCGGCAAAGACGGGGCAGGGCAGCGAGAGGATCTCCACCTGCTCGGTCCGGTTGTCCTCATAGGTCACCACGTCGGAATAATACAGCACGCTGGCCGAGGAGGCCACGGCGGCGATCACGTCGCCGGTGCGCAGCGGCTCGGTGGCGTAGCCGCTGCCCAGCCACAGCCCGCCGGTCAGCGCGGCTCTGGCGTAAGGCGACCAGGCGTAGGCGAACTTGGGGCCGAAGGCGAGGCCGTCCTCGTCGAAAAAGCGCTCTCCCAGCGACTCCACCCCCACCTGAAAATAGTTGAAGTGATAGTCGTGGGCGAAGAAGCACTTGCCGCCCGACCAGTCCGCGTATTGCTCCGCCACGGCGTACAGCCCCTCCCAGGTGGCCAGCTCGTCCAGGCTTGCGCCGGTCTCGGCGGCGAAGCGGTCAAAGGCCGTCTTGTTTACAAAGAGGATCTCCGTGGATTTGGCCAGCGGCAGAATGACCAGCCGGTCGTGGACCGTCCCCTCCGCAAGAAATTCCGGGAGGTAGCCCGCCAGCTCTTCGTCGGTGAAATAGTCCCGGTAGTCCACCAGGATGCTCTCATCCGGCAGCGCCAGCACGGTTTTGGGGTAGGACACGAACAGGTCCGGCAGCGCCGGTGCGCCCGGCTCCTTGTAGGCGGCGGCCAGCACGCTCTCGTGGATGCTGTTGGTGTTGCTGACGCTGTCTACCCGCACCCGGACGCCCTGCGCCTGCCCCACGGTGCGGTTGAACTCCTCGACCAGCGTGTTCATGGGGGAGCTGACCTCACCGCCGTAAACGTGCCAAAGGGTGAGGGTGACGGGCTCCTCTTGCTTTCCTTCCCCGCAAGCGGCGAGGCACAGCACAAAGCCGGCGGCCAGCGCCAATGCCGCCAGCCGAGCGATCGTTTTCTTCATGGATATGCCTCCTCGCTTGGGGGAACCGGCGCGGCGGCGGGGCCGCCGCGCCGGTTCGTTCTCTGGTATGCTATGATGCGATTGCCGGGAGATGCCCCGAACCGTCACTTCATGCTGCGGTAGAGGAAGGTGACGATCTGGGCGCGGATGCAGTTGGCGTCGGGGCTGAAGGCCGTGGCGCCGGTGCCCTTGGTGATGTCCTTCTGGACGGCCCACTGCACGGCGTCGGCGTAGTAAGCGTTGTTGGCAACGTCGTCAAACGGATTCGCGCTGCCTGCCGCCGGGGACTTCTGTGACCGCCACAGGAAGGTGACGATCTGCGCCCGGGAGCAGGTGGCGTTGGGGCTGAAGGTCGTTGCCGAGGTGCCGACGGTGACGCCGTTCTCCACGGCCCACCGCACCGCGTCATCGTAGTAGCTGCCCGCCTTCACGTCGGCGAAGGGCAGGGAACCGGCCTTGGCAGCGGGGCTGCCGGCGGCCCGCCACAGGAAGGTGACGGCCTGGGCGCGGGTGCAGACGCCGTCGGGGGTAAACGTGCTGTCGCTGGTGCCCTTGGTGATGCCCTTCTCCACGGCCCAGCCGACGGCCTCCTCATAGTAAGCGCCTGCGGGCACGTCGGTGAAGGAGGTGCCGGGAACTTCGGGAACGAGGGGCTTGCTGACCGTGACCGTGCAGGCTGCGGACTTGGTGCCGCAGGTGACGGTGATCGTCGCCGTGCCCTCGCCCTTGGCCGTGACCTTGCCGCTCTGGTCGACCGCCGCAACGGCGGGCTTGCTGCTCGTCCAGGTCAGGCTGCCCTCTGCGTTGGCAGGCTCCTTCACGGCGGAGAGCTGGCAGGTCTTGCCGACCTCCAGGTCCACCTTCTTCGGGGTGAGGGTCAGGCCGGTCAGTTCAACGACAGGAGCGTCGCCCACGGTGATATAGAAGCCGACAGACGGAGAAAACGAACTGATATTCGTCGGCTTGGTCTTGTTGACGGCAACCAGCTCCAGTCTGGTTTTCTCCGATCCGGTATGCGCCTTTGTCGGCGCGATCTTGCCGTTCTCCAGCGTCATGTGATCATCACGCATCGAATACGCAGCGCCGCCGCTTCCGACCTTGATGATGCGCCATTCCAGCGTGTAGTTGTCCAGCGCACCCTTGGGGTACACGGAAACGGCATACTCCGGCAGGGGCATGGTCTCGCCGGGGCGCATCGTCAGGTCGGGGAAGCTGGGGGCGACGATGATGTCGGCGGCCGTGCCGATGTCGCTCACGTTCTCGTAGACATGCACTCTCCAGGTGCCGTAGGACTGCGGCGCCGGATAGCCGCCGTACTCCGCCGCCAATGTGCCCGTTCCCGCCTGGTCGCCCCGGATGGTGACGCTGGGGATCGTACTGCCGGAGGCCACCGGGCCGGTGGGGGCGGTCACGGTGAAGGGAGCGGATGCACTGTACTGGGACTTGAAGGTAAACTGGGACCATGTCGTAGCACCGACGGGGTTCGTCTTGGCGGTGAGGGTCATGCTCTCGCCCTTTTTGATGTAAATGGTGTTCCCGCTTCCGTAGGGGCCGTATTCCCTGCCGCTTGCGTCCGTCAGGATGACGCGGTTGAGCTTGGTGATCTCGTCCAGCAGCACGCTGTTGCTGATGATCTTGGAGCCAGTCTGGTGGGTGTCGGTGCCCTTGTAGCGGGTGAAGATGTAATAGGTGCTGCCCTTCTTCAGACCGTTCACCGTGGCGGAGGTGATCGGCGTGCCGCCGGTGGGCCACCCGTTGCCGGAGGTGGGGGCGCTGGTGGTGTAGACGTACTCCTGATCGGACCTGAAGTTTTTGATCTGGAACGCCGTGTAGGTCCCGTCGGCGTTCTTCTGTGCCGTAACGTCCGGCTGCGCCGGGGTGTAGTCGTTGGCGGCCTTGCTGACCTTCACCGGTGCGCCGACGATCTCGCCGAGATAGCCCTTCTTCGTGATGACGACGCGGATGCGGACGTTCTCGCCCATGTCAGCCGCACCGGGGGTATAGCTGCCCTCGGTCGCGTCGGGAATATCCGTCCATGTGCTGCCGCCGTCCGTGCTGCGCTGCCACTGGAACTGGCACTCCCAGATTTTGACGCCCGGGGTTATGGTGCCGGAGAAGAGGATGGGCTTACCGAAAACGGCGCCGTTTGTGTAGTTCACCTTGCCCGTGAGGGTCTTGACCTCCGGCGCTTCGCTGACCACCAGCTTGACGATATGATCGTTGGTGTAAATGCCGACGGAGCTGCCGTTCTTCTCCAGATTCAGCTGCAAATCATAGGAATAGACCTTGGGGTCTGCGCCCTTCGGAATGGTGACCGTATGCGAGGTTTTATTGGCAGCGATGGTCTCTGCCTTCTGTACTGCGGTAGAACCGGAAATATAATGCTCGCATTTGGTTCGATAGGTATAGCCCGCATTTACCAATGCACTCGCCAGAGGATACCACTCGAACTTGAGGGTATGCGCCGTGCTGTTGTCCATCCGCTCAACGGTGCCCTTCCAGTCCTTGAAGTAGTCGATGGACTTGCCGTCCAGCGTGACGGACTTCATGCCCCATGCGTCGGGGATGATTCGGACGGGGTTGTCAGCAGTGCCCTTGAGAAGCATCTGATAATAACCGCCGTATCCTTCCCTTTCTGCCCAATCCATGCCTTTGCCGATATTATCAGTGGTACAAGTACCGCTCGGCTTAACAATCGCGCTGTTTTCAAACATTGCCGCAAACACCGGCCCCATACGTTCATATTTCAGTGCGTCTATAAATCGGTCCAACGAATAGAATCCCCAAGAGCTTTTCTCATAACAAAGGTCCATCGTGCAGCTAAACGTACCGCCAAGCAGTTTAAAAGGCGGATAACTCTGCGCAGCATCACCGATGAGGTCCACTCCCCAATCGTATATCTTCAATCCACCTTCAAAGCTGCCACCGCATATCTCCAGAATGGGCGAATGGGTCTTGAACGTCTTTTGCCCGCACTGGAGCAGCACATCTTTCTTAAAGGTACCGCCGTTGATGTGGAAGCGCGGTTCCTTGCAAGTAAATTCTTCGCGCGGGAAGAAGCCAACTGCGCCGTCAAATACGCCGTCATTGATGGTGACCTCCATTTTCTCGACATCCGCAATATCTGACACGGCAAGCACAGCATAGCCGCACGGAGAAGCCGAGCTAGTGTCCCATGTGGCGCTGCAAATCCTGCCGCCATTGATCACAACATGGCCGGAGTTTCCGACCGTGATTACATCATTTTTATTTGAAGAGGTCATCAGTGTGCCGCTTGTCAGTGTCAGCGTGCCGCCTTGCGTACGGAACATTGAGGCCAGCCTGGCTGGGAATTTCCCGGTGATTTTTCCGGTTTGACTAGGGCTGGAATCTTTGATTTCCAACTCTCCGTAGACCGTAAAAAAGCTAAACCCACCTCTGACCAGAGTTTCCAGCGCCAGCGTGCAGCCGTTCAGATCAAGAGTGATATCTGCATCGTACCCGATAGGTATCATCTGGTCTTCCGGTATGCCCACGCCAGAGGCATACACATCGCGTGTATTAATGTCATTTTTGAGTTTAATCCTCGATTTTCCGCTGAGAATCGCACTTCTCAGTTCCTGATAAGTACCGACCTCATAAAACGGCAGCATTTCTCCCGCGCTCGCCGTCACGCCCAGGGTGGGCACGAGGGAGAGCAGCATGGCCAGCGTCAGGAGCAGGCTGGTGATTTGTTTTCTCATGTCTTTCTTCCTCCTTGTTGGTCTCTCCGGCCTGGGGTGGCCGGGGGGTGGTTCATCGGGTGCTTGGGCTTTGCGTGGGCTGCGTGGGTTCGCTGAGCCAGGAGCGCACCTGCCGGGCCGTCAGGTCGCCCAGGCAGTAGCCGTCGATGAGGTGCAGCTCCACGGCCTTGTCCAGGGCGGCCCGCTTTTCCGGGTAGCCCACCTGGGAGAGGAGGCAGACCCGGCACTTTGGCAGCGCCTGCCGGACCCGGACGGCGATCTCACAGCGGGCGGAGACGTCCTTGTCCTCCACGCCATCGGAGAAGTCGGTCTCCAGCAGCAGCAGGTCCACCTGCTCCGTGGCGCACTGCCAGACCACGTCCTCGCACTCGTCGGAGAGGACGGCGATGGGCCGGCAGCCCCCCAGCTTCCGCAGCCAGTCCGCCGCGCGGCGGGTCATGGCGGGGACGGCGCAGCAGACGGCGACCTTCGCCGGCTCCCACAGTCGGAACAGATTCATCCCGCCGCCCCCCGTCTCCGCGCCGCCTTGGGCAGGCGTGTGCCGCACTCGGGGCAGTAGACCGCCACATCGGTCACCACCACGCCGCAGTGGAGGCAGCAGCGGTGGCGGGCGCGGTAGAGGTCATAGAGCGTTTTCTCCGGCAGGGCCGCGCCGCAGTCGGTGCAGTGCGTGTCCTGGGCGCGGTTGGCTCTGCCGCAGGCCGGGCAGACCTTGCGCTGCTGCAACGTCTCCGGCCCGAAGCCATATTCCAGCAGCATCACCCGGCGCAGGGCTTTTCGGGTCCTCAGGTCATAGTCTGTCATTTGGTGGCTTCCTCCTTTCCGTCTGTGCCGCCCACCTGCAACCTCGCCCCGCAGACGGGGCAGAAGCAGGCGTCCGGTTCCCGCAGGCGGACGCCGCAGTGGTGGCAGAACGAGGGGTACTCGCTCTCCCACGGCGCACAGTCCAGGCACCGCCCCGCGTTAACGTTGAACATGGCGGAGGAGACATACCGGCCGCACGCCGGGCAGCGGTTGAAGTGCCACCGGCCCTCCGTCTCCCACGCCAGCGCCAGCGCGGCCTGCTCCGTGTCCGCCCGGAGGGGCTTCGTCACGCAGCACAGCTCACCGGAGAGGTCGCAGTAGAAGCGGAAGCTCCTGCCGCCGCCTGCGTCGGTGACGACCCGGTAGGTCGCCGTTTTCTTTGCCTGTGCCATCCGCAGCCCTCCTTTCTTTTTCTGGTTTTGCCTTGTAAATAGGCCGGGAGATATGCTACAATAGGGAAGTACACGCGGCAGCCGTCCCGCCTGGGGGAGGCTCTGTGTACCCCCTTATACCATAGATTTTGGATCCTGTCTGTCCCCCAAAAGCCTCGTTTGGGGGACAAACCGGAAAAAAATTTTCAAAAAACCCGAAAAAACACCGCAAATTCACGAACGCCTGTTCTATTTTTGGAGGTCCTGCCCATGAAAAAGCGCATGTTGCCCCTGCTGCTGCTGGCAGCCCTTCTCCTGGCCCTCACCGGCTGCGGAGAGGAGACGCTGCTGGACAAAAACGACCCGGTCACGGTCAACTTCTGGCACGTCTACGGCGAGCAGTCCGGTTCCCCCATGGACGTTTTGGTGCAGGAGTTCAACCACACCGTGGGGCAGGAGCAGGGCGTCCGGGTGCAGGTGACGAACCTCTCCAGCGCCTCCAAGATCGGCGGCTTTTTGAAGGAGGCCCAGAACGGCGGCGACCTGCAGGAGATGCCGGACCTCTTCACCTGCCACATCAGCGACGCCACGGCCCTGGGGGAGGAGAACCTGGTGGACTGGCACGACTGGTTCACGCAGGAGGAGCTGTCCGACTTCGTGCCCGGCTTTTTGGCCGACGGCACGGCGGAGGACGGGAAGCTGCTGCTCTTTCCCATCTCCAAGTCCACCCAGCTTCTCATGTGCAACGGCAGCGGCTTCGACCGCTTCGCCCAGGCCACCGGCGTAAGCTATGACGAGCTTGCCACCTGGGAGGGCTTTTACGACGTCGCCGGGCAGTTCTACGACTGGTCCGGCAGGCCCTTCTGCGCCCTGGACTACCCCCTCCGCGCCGTGGAGCTCTGCGCCCTGGAGCGCGGCAGCGAGGACTTCTACACCGAGGACGGCTGGTACGACACGGACAACGCCGTGTTCAAAGAGAGCTGGATGCAGTTCGCCCGCGCCCTGGCGCAGGGGCATATCGTGGTGTCCGACCTCTATTCCAACACGCAGGTGATGACCGGCGAGGTGCTCTCCGGCCTCGGTTCCTCGGCGGCGATCCTGTACTATAATGATACGGTCACCTATCGGGACGGCACGCAGGAGCCGATGGATCTTCACGTCCTGCCCATGCCCGTGACCGCAGGCCGCGACGCCCTGATGACGCAGGCGGGCGTGGGCCTGTGCGCCTACCGGACCACGGAGCAGAAGGCGGAGGCCGCGGCGCTCTTCGTCCGCTGGCTGACGGAGGCGGAGCGCAACCTGGACTTCGTGGCCCAGACCGGCTATATGCCGGTGCGCAACGGGGCCTTTGACGACATTGAGACCTATGACAAGTTCCCGGAGCCGGTGGAGAGCTACCAGCAGCTCTACGCCGCGCTGAAGACCATGCGGGAGAACGACACCCCCGTGTCCGAGCCACGCTTCGAGGGCTACTACGGCAAGGTGACGGCCTTGTACGACGGTCTGCGCCAGCTGCAGCAGGAGCTGCCCGCCCGCGCCGCCGCCGGGGAGGACGTGGACGCCCTGGCGGAGGAGACCTGGGCGCTGCTCTGCTCGATCCAGTGACGGAAACGATCTTTGGAGGTTATGGGGCATGACGCGACCCGCTCTTTCAGAACTGCATAGCATCCGGCGCTCCATGCAGAAGCGGCTGGCCTTCTATATGATCACCCTGGCCATCCTTCTGGCGGCGACCTTGGTCGCGGGCCTGTTCTTCTTCGACCAGCTCAAAAGCCCGCGGGAGGGGATGGTCACGTCGCTGAACTTCCGCATGGAGGCCTTCGCCTCGGATATGGAGTCTTTGTGGCGGAATGTCTCCGTCATGGGTGTCCATCTGTCGGAGGACATGACCGACCTCATCGAGGAACGGACCACGGATTTTTCCGCCCTCCGCGGAGACGCCGATGCGATGGAGGCGTTGCAGGAGGCCATGCTGGAGCCGCTGTGTCAGTATGGCCGGCAGGTGGACTGCTCCGGTGCCTTCGTGCTGCTGAACAGTGCCCTGGGCGGCGACGGGTCCTGCGGCGGTCTGTACATCCAGCGGAGCAACTCCGCCCGCATGGCCAGCGACTTCCTGCTCTACCGGGGCATGGCGGACGTTGGGCGGCAGCATCATGTGATGCCCCACCGGAAGTGGGCGCAGGAGTTTGCGCTGGCGGAGTTCCCCGGCCTTGCCGAGCATCTGCACACGGCGTCCGCCCCCATTGAGCGCCACTGCCGGACCACCGCGCTGCTGACCCTGCCCGACACCTCGGAGCGGGCGATCCTGCTGACCGTACCCATGCTGGGGGCGGACGGCACGGTGTATGGGCTGTGCGGCTTTGCCATCAACCAGAGCTACTTTGCCACCCACCATGTCCAGCCGTCCGGCATCCGCAGCCTCGCCTGCGTCCTGTCGGACGGCACGGCAGGGCTGGAGATCCCCCAAAGCCTCATCACCTATCCCGCCGACGGCTTCTGCTTCGTGCCGGAGGAGCTTCTGACGGAAAAGGGCATCCGGGAGGGCCTTACGGCTTACAGCGGAACGGACCTCTCCTTTGTGGGGCTTTCCAAGTCGTTTCTGGTGGCCAGCGGGGACCCGGAGCCGCACACGCTGACGGTGATGCTCCCCAAGAGCGACTATGACCAGGTCCTGCTGAAAAGCACCTTGGAGATCGGCGGCCTGTTGCTGCTGCTGCTGTTTTTCGGCGTGGTCTGCTGCCTGTACTATACCCGCCGCTACCTGCGCCCCGTCATGCGGGACATCGACCTGCTCAAGAAGGAGGACTGCGGCGAGGCCCAGATGACCTTTGACGAGCTGCGGCCCGTCTCCGCACGGCTGCGCTTCCACGAGCAGACCATCACGCACCTGGAAACGGAGAAGCAGGACATCCAGGCGCGGGCCGACCGCTTCCGCTCTCAGAACGAGCGGCTTCTCACCGAAAAGCAGAACCTGCAGGGGCAGGTGGAGGACATGCGCAGCCAGACGGAGGACATGCAGGGGCAGCTGGACGATTCCCAGACGGAGATCCGCCGCCTGGCGCATTTCGGAAACAAAGCGATCAACTCGGCTGACTACGAGAGATTTCTGGAGGGCTACGCCAAGCTCAGCGCCAAAGAGCTTGAGGTGTGCCAGGCCCTTGCCAGCGGCCTGACGACCCGTCAGTACGCAGAGCAGGCGGGCTGCGCCCCCAGCACCATCGCGACCTACCGCAAAAGACTCTATGAAAAGACCGGCATCCATAAGGCGCGGCAGCTTCAGCTCTGCTATGCGCTCATGCAGATGGAGCAGGCGGAAGAAGAAATCAACCAATAAAAGAGCAGAAAAAACGCTGGCGGTCCGTCATGGAACCACCAGCGCTTCTTTATATGCTGTTTTTATCGCGTTGCAGCCTGGACTTGGCCAACATGCTTTTGCCAAAGTGACCGCCGAACAACAATCCGGCCAACAAAAGGGAAGCCCCCAGGCCGGTATAAAAGACGGCAATCAACCGCAATTGAACGATGTTCATTTTCTGGGATAAAAAATCCCCACCTCACAGTGGGAATTTTTAGTTTAATACAGGGTCCTGCGAACGATCTCCAGCACGGCACTTGGGTCATAATCCTGGCGCAGCAGAGCAGAGAGCAGCAAGGAAAACAGGACATCCGCAAATTTCTCTGCGGTAAACTGCTCCGTGAACGCATCCGGACGAACCTTTGCATCCCGCTTCAAGACAGAACACAAGCCCGATAAAATATGCTGCCAGGTCTGCTGCATCCGTCGTCTCCCATCCGATTTATTCTCCCGCAGGAAGCCCAGGGAGTGGAGGGTAAAGAACCCCGGATACTGCTTGCAGCCGTATTTCATTCTCTCATACATCCAGATGATGCAGGCCTGCGTGTCCTGAAACACGGCCTCCTGTTCCGGGCAGTGGAAAATCTCACACCAGACGCTTTCTACCGTGGCCCCCAGCAGGACTGCTTTGGAATCGAAATAATTGTAGATCGACCCCACCGATATGCCGCAGGCGGCGGCAACCGAGCGAATGCTGAGCGCTGACCAGCCCTGCTGTCGAATCAGTTCCCGGCTGATTTTCAAGATCTCATCTTTTGATGTTACCGCTGTATTCATCCAACCACCTCAACATGAACGTTGTTCATTATATAATTGCCTTCTTCTCCTGTCAAGGAGAAAAACCGCTGCAAACCCCCAAAAAGGGCTTGCAGCGGTGTCCTCTGGCGTCCCAGAGAGGATTTGAACCTCCGACCCCACGCTTAGGAGGCGTGTGCTCTATCCAGCTGAGCTACTGAGACATAGGTTTATGAAGTTTATTTGCGTGGCCGTCTTTCAGACAGCCACTTTATTTTAGCCTATGCCGGGGCATTTGTCAATTGGGGCTTGACAGAGAGAAGGAAACTGAATATACTGTATATATACCACATGAACAGTGAGCGTGAACACGATGCACTTAATTTTAAGTAACGCCACCGACAGGCCCATTTACGAGCAGATCTACCACCAGATCCGGGACCAAGTTTTGGGCGGAACGCTGGTGCCGGGCCAGCCGCTGCCGTCCATCCGAGCGCTGGCCAAGGACCTGCGGGTGAGCGTCATCACCACAAAACGGGCCTATGAGGAGCTGGAACAGGCCGGGTTTATCCGCACCATCCCCGCCAAAGGCTCGTATGTGGCGGAGAACAACACGGCGCAGATCCGGGAGGGCTACCTGGCCCAGATCGAGGAGCATTTTTCCGCCGTCCTGCCCCTGGCCGCCAGCTGCGGGCTGGGGGAGGAGGAGCTGGTGGATCTGCTGCGCCAAAGCTACCAAGCCGACCAAGACGCGAAGGGAGGACCGCGATGAACGCCATCGACTGCCGGGGTCTGCACAAGACCTATGAGGGCTTTGCCCTGCACGACCTATCTTTTTCCCTACCCAGCGGGACCATCCTGGGCCTGGTGGGGGAGAACGGCGCGGGCAAATCCACGACCCTGCGCCTGCTGATGAACACCATCGGCCGGGACGCGGGCAGCGTCTCTCTGCTGGGCGTGGATAACCAGAGCAAGGACTTCCTGCGCGTGAAGCAGGACATCGGCATCGTCCTGGACGAATCCTGTCTGCCGGAGACGCTGACCGCCCGGGAAGTGGGAAAGCTCATGGCCCTGACCTACGAACGCTGGGAGCCGGAGACGTTTTCCGGGTATCTCACGCGCTTCTCCATTCCTCTGGACAAAGCCAACAAGGACTTTTCCCGCGGCATGAAGATGAAGCTGGCCCTGGCCGTGGCGCTGTCCCACCGGGCCAAGCTCCTGCTGCTGGACGAGGCCACCAGCGGCCTGGACCCGATGGTGCGTGAGGAAGTCCTGGATATTTTGCTGGACTTCACCCGCGAGGAAGATCACACCGTGGTCCTCTCGTCCCATATCGTCAGCGACCTGGAAAAGGTATGCGACTATATCGCCTTTCTCCACCAGGGCAAGCTGCTGCTCTTTGAGGAAAAGGACCGCCTGCTGGAGGAGTATGCTCTGGTCAGGCTCCCCGCTGCCCAGCTTCAGGAGCTGGACCCCGCCGCCATCGCGGGCCAGCGGGTGGGACCTTACGGCGCGGAAGCCCTGGTCCGCCGGGAGAAAATTCCGGCCGGCTTTGTCATGGAACACACGAGCCTAGAGGACATCATCCTCTTTCTGGCCCGGAAAGGAGGGGAGCCGGGGTGAAGACGCTGAATTGTCTGCGGGCGCTGTTTTTCCGAGACGTTCGGACGTTGTTCCGCTCCGTTCTGGCGGCGGAGCTGGGGACGATCCTGCTCTGGTGTTTTTTGGTGATTTCTCAGGGAAAAGAACAGCTCCCCTTTGTTGCGTTGCTGATTCCAGCGCTGAGTGTCCCTCTGCTTTTGATGAAGCGAGATGGGGGCGAGCGGATGTTTCCTTATCCACTCTGGACGGTGGTGTTGGGAAAGTATTTGCTGGGTGGTGTGTCTTTTTTGGTGGGGCTGGTGGTATTGCTGGGGGTGGAGAAGCTTCTGCCTTACAACAATGCCATGGCGAGAAAATTGTTTCCTTTCTTTGTGCTGATGGGGGTGTTGGCGCTGCTATGCTGTTTCCCGGCGGCCTTTGCATATTATGGCCGAGAAAAGAGAGGACAGAATACGATAGCGGCTATGGCGTTGGCAGTGTTTGTCCTGTGTGGCAGCGGCTGGATCATGGAGCAGTGTTACGAAGCCATTGCAGCGCATCCTGGAATGACAGTGGTTGTTATGGTGCTGGCCATGTGCGTCTCGTTTCTACTGTCCGTGCGCTTGTATGAACGATGAACTAGGAGGTCTGGACATGAAAGCTTTACTGTATAAAGACGCCTGTGTGATCTGGGGCCAGCTCAAGATTTTGGTGCTGCTGGTGGCGTTGTTCTGCCTGATGCCGCAGCTTCGGCTCAATGGCTTTTTCCTGATTTATGCCGGGATCATGTTTCCCACGACGCTGATGAGCTTCGACGAGCGGAGCAAGTGGGACACTCTGGCGGGGATGCTGCCCTACGCCGACCGGGAGCGGGTGCTCAGCCGCTACGTTTCCGGCTGGGCGGCGCTGGCCTTTGGGGCTGTTATGTGCCTGCTGGGCTATACCATTCAAGGGCGTGGGCTTGGTTTGGCGGAGGTGACCGGCCTGGTCTGGCTGGTGGCCCTGGCGCTGGGGACCCAGGCGGTTTCTTTCCCGATCCTGTTTCGGGTGGGGGTGGAGAAGGGGCGGATCTGTATCTGGCTGATCTATGTAGCGGCGGCAATCCTGATGGCTGTGCTGAGTAACCTTGGCTTTCCGTTCCATTCAGCGCTCGGCGTAAGCGCTCCCTTGGCTCTGCTGGGCGGCGTGGTGCTTTGCCTGCTGTCCGTGCCGGTGGCGGTGCGGATGATGGAGAAGCGGGCGGGGTAATACGATATAATATAATGAAAGTCGATGCAACCACGAAAAAAGCCTTCCCCGAGGGGGAAGGTGGACGCGAAGCGGACGGATGAGGGCTACCTGCCGAAAGTGAGCCGTAGTGTACTAAGGCAGAGCCTGGAGAGGCACCCTGCCCCTCATGGTGTCTGGCTTCGCCAGATGGATCTCGTGGGTGGTTCCACGTCGTGCGGTGTTGCCTTAGTACACAACCGATTCTTTGCGATAAGTAGCCCTCATCCGACCCGGGCTTGCGCCCGGCCCACCTTCCCCCTCGGGGAAGGCTTTGAAAAGCGCCGCAGGCGATCGAAAGCCTGTGGCGCAATTTCTTACTCTTCTACCGTGATCTGAAATACATTGATCACATCCACATCCGGGCAGCAAAAGGCAAAGGTCCCGTCCTCCCGGCTGGGGAGGTGGCCGCCGTAGCGGAGAATGTCGATGTAGGGAAAGGCCACATGACAGGCCATGGGACATAGCTCGCCGCGCTGGGTGTCGAAGTCGAAGCTGTCGCCGATCTTGTGGCCCCGGTGGCAGGGGTGCGCACCTTTGCGGTCGATGAGAGTCAGACGAATTTTAGGCTTTTTCATGGGGGGAGTCTCCTTTGTCTTTTTGATAGTGCGGCTCAGGGTGATAGGGTTCTTTCTGATATTTTTGGTATTTTTTACGGAGCGGAGAGGGGGAGTCGGAGAGAGACGGCAGATCGTATTCCAACGGGGAAGTGCAGATGGCATCCTCTAAAATACGTTCCAAATGTTCATACTCTGTATACTGCCCAATAGACGCCATGACAAAGGCATCCCGCACATATCCTGCGCTGGCAGCCATGAGTTCCTGGTCCATGAAATAGCCGTAGTGCTCCACAAAGAACGTCATGAGCATGACAATGGTACGGGTATTTCCTTCGCGGAACGGATGCACCTGCCAAAGTCTGGGGAAGAAATGTGTGATCTGCTGCACAAAGTCCAAATGAGAAAGCTCCGTCCAGGAGACAGCTTTCATTTCTTGAAAAATGATTTGCAGATTGTGCGGGATGTCCTCGTCGTTGCTGTACCAAACGCTGCGGCCTGCCAGCAGACGCTCCCGCTTTTCGATGTTGATGATACGATACTGACCAGCCCAATCATAGATGTCACCAAACAATTCCTGATGAATGAAACGGAGCCCGTCGGGAGAAAAATCGTGGAATCCCTGCTCATACAACAGCATCATATTGGCGCGAGACAGCTCGGCTTCCACAAGCGCCAGCGTCTCTTCCACCCGAATATCCAGCTTATTTTTTAGAACAGGGATCTCTTCATAGAGATAGGGATCAGACATGGCCGGATGCTCCTTGGGCCAGCCGCTGATGAAAGGCCAGTAGAGCTTGTTTCATCTGGGGGCCGGTCAACTCTCCCCTAGCCCAGCAGAAGGAAAGTGTTTTGGCATAGTCAGAAACGGGAACGCCCTCGATGGCGTTGATCGCGTCGGCAGTTTTCAAAGCGGCGGTCCTGCGTGCCAGTTGTTCCGTCGTCATAGACAGCCCTCCTTTTTCTTTAGTATACCATGAGACAACAGCAAAGAAAAGAAAAACAGCCTGCCGGGAGAGGAATGATATGCTCCCGGCAGGCTGTGTGCTGTCTTGTGGATCAGAGATCCTGATACTTTTTGTTCCCCTTCAGGGCCTTCATGCGGATCTCGTGGTTGAGGATACGCTTGCGCAGGCGGAGGTTTTCGGGGGTGACCTCCAGCAGCTCGTCGTCGGCCAGGAACTCCAGGCATTGCTCCAGGCTCATGTTGCGGGGGGGCACCAGGCGGAGGGACTCGTCGGAGCCGGAGGCACGCATGTTGGTCAGCTGCTTCTTGCGGCAGACGTTCACGGTGATGTCCTCGCTCTTGGGCGTCTCGCCCACGACCATGCCGCCGTAAACGGGAACGCCGGGGCCGATGAACAGGGCACCGCGCTCCTGGGCGGCCCACAGACCGTAAGTGACGGAGTCACCGGTCTCAAATGCGATGAGGCTCCCGGAGCTGCGGCGGCTCAGGTCGCCCTTGAACGGCGCGTAGGAATCGAAAACGGAGGCCATGATGCCCTCGCCGCGGGTGTCGGTCAGGAACTCATTCCGGTAGCCGAACAGACCGCGGGCGGGGACCAGGAACTCGATCTTCATCCGGGTGCCCACGGGGGTCATCTCCAGCAGGTCGCCCTTGCGGGAGCCGATCTTTTCAATGACGGCGCCCACGGAATCGGAGGGGACGTCCACGACCAGGCGTTCCATGGGTTCGCATTTTACGCCGTCGATCTCCTGGTATAGCACGCGGGGGGGAGAGACCTGGAACTCATAGCCCTCTCGGCGCATCGTCTCGATCAGGATGGACAGGTGCATCTCGCCGCGGCCGGCCACGTTGAAAGCCTCGGTAGAGTCGGTGTCGCTGACCCGCAGGGACACGTCCTTCAGCGTCTCCCGCATGAGACGGTCGCGCAGGTTCCGGGAGGTGACGTATTTGCCCTCCCGCCCGGCGAAGGGGGAGTCGTTCACGGAGAAGGTCATCTCCATGGTGGGGGCGGAAATTTTTACGAAAGGCAGCGGCTCGGACAGACCGGCGGCACAGATGGTGTCGCCGATGGTGATGTCACCGATGCCGGACATGGCAATGATGTTGCCTGCGCTGGCCTCGGTGACGGGCACGCGGGCCAGGCCCTCGAACTGGTACAGGCTCACGGCCTTGGCCTTGCGGCTCTGGTCGGGGTCGTGGTAGTTGCAGACGGTGATCTCCTGGTTCTGCTTGATGGTGCCCTGCTCGATGCGGCCAATGGCAATGCGGCCGACGAACTCGTTGTAGTCGATGGAGGAGACAAGCATCTGGAAGGGCTTCTCCGTGTCGGCTTCGGGGGCGGGGATGTAGCTCAGGATGGTCTCAAACAGGGGCTTGAGGTCGGTGCCCAGCACGTCGGGGTCGCGGGAGCAGATGCCCTGGCGGGCGGAGCAGAAGAGCATGGGGGAGTCCAGCTGCTCGTCCGTGGCGTCCAGGTCCAGCAGCAGCTCCAGCACTTCGTCCATGACCTCGTGGATGCGCTGGTCGGGGCGGTCGATCTTGTTGATGACCACGATGACCCGGTGGCCCAGATCCAGGGCGCGGGAGAGGACGAAGCGGGTCTGGGGCATGGGGCCTTCGGCGGCGTCCACCAGCAGGATGACGCCGTTGACCATCTTCAGGATCCGCTCGACCTCACCGCCAAAGTCGGCGTGGCCCGGCGTGTCGACGATATTGATCTTCACGTCGCCATATTGAATGGCGGTGTTCTTGGCCAGAATGGTGATGCCGCGCTCCCGCTCCAGGTCGCCGGAGTCCATGACCCGGTCCTTGACTTCCTGGTTTTCCCGGAAAGCGCCGCCTTGCTTGAGCATCTCGTCCACGAGGGTGGTCTTGCCGTGGTCAACGTGGGCGATGATGGCGATATTTCTCAGTGATTCGTTCTGCACAGGGTCGCACCTCATATCTCTATCAAAATTCCAAAAATACTTACGATTCAACGGCTATCTATTATACTATCGTATCCCACCGATTGCAAGGTGAAATTTTGTCCCCATCTCAAGCGAGATGGGGACAGATCCCTGTGCAAAGGGGCAAAATCATTTGATTTTCTTGGGTCATTTGGTCACGCTGGCCAGCAGGACAGCAGCGGCCTGGGCGCGGGTGACGTTGGTCTGTCCGGTGGGCAGGCCCTGGGCCTCTTTCCCGGTGAAGCGCTGGAGCAGGGTGCCCAGCTGGTCGGGAGTGAGCAGGGCGTTGGGGGAGAAGGTCGCGGCGCTGGTACCGAGGGTGATGTCCTTCTGGGAAGCCCAGAGGACGGCATTATAGTACCAGCTTCCGGCGGGCACGTCCGTGAAGGGCATGGTGCCGCTCACGGCGGGGGAACCGGCCAGACGATAGAGGATCGTGACCATCATGGCCCGGTCCAGGGAGGCGTTGGGGGAGAAGCCCGTGCCGGTGCCGTTCATCCAGCCGGCCAGGGTGACGCCGATGATGTCATTGGCGCTGGCATCGCCGGCTTTCACGTCGTCGTAGGAGATCATGTGGATGCGGCCTGCCGTCTGGCCGTAGGCGGCCTTCGTGATGGTCCCCTTGCACTGGGCGGTGATGTAGTCCATGAGCACCTCATCCAGAGGCACGCCGGTGTCATAGCCCACGGGGGAGGATTTAAAGGTATAGTAGGTGTCGCCGCCGGCCCCCAAGAAGTCGTTGGTGACGATGGTGTACGTCTCTGCGGGGTCAAAGGCCGCGCCGCCCACACTTTGGATGGTCACGCGGTTGACGGCATTGGGCTTGCCGTAGGTCGAACCGGGGTAGTTCTCTGTGCTGCTGAACTTGGCCACGGTGTTCACGGTGTACTCGATGCCGGACACCTGGGGGAAGGCCCCGATGGACTCCGGCAGGCTGCACGTAGAGGCCTCCAGGGCTTCCAGCAGCTGGGCGCCGGTGAGCTTCACCAGATACAGGGTGTTGCCGAAGGGCAGGACGGTGTTGATGTCTTTCTTGGTCAGGTCGCCCACGGACAGAGAGGCCCGGATGCCGCCGCCGTTGTTCACGGCCGCGTCGACTTTCTCGCCCAGGGTCCCGGCCTGCCAGAGCATGGCGTCGGTGATGAGGTCGCCCAGATTGGTCTCGCCGGTGCGGACCTGGGCTTTTTCACCGTTGAGCTGCACTTCGCTCTGGGCGAAGACCGCGCCGTAATCGGCGTCGATCTGCTGCTGGATGCGCTGGATGACGGCGGCGGTGTCAGCGTTCTCGGCGGTCAGCGTATCGAGAGGCACGTTGGAAGTGGTGATGGTGCCGTCGGGGGCGATGTCCACCACGCCGACGTTGGCCAGCTTGGTCCCGGTGGAGGTCAGGTAGGCATTGCCGACTTTACCGGTGCCGTTGGTGGCGGCCTTGATCTGGTCCAGGGTGGAGTGGGAGTGGCCGTCAATGAACACGTCGATACCGGTCACGGCGTTCAGCACGTCGATGGAGCGGTTGCCGGTGGATTCGGCGTCAATGCCCAGGTGCCCCAGGCAGATGACGTAGTCACAGCCAGCGGCTTTCAGGGTATCCACTTCGGTTTGGGCCAGCTTCATCATGTCCTGGCCGCCGACGAAGGTCACGCCCTGGATCTTGGCGGGGTGGGCCTTGGTGGCGGTCTCCGGAGTTGCCAGGCCGAAGAGGCCGATGGTCTTATCCCCCAAAAGATCGTTGTGGAGAATCATACTGCCGCTGAAAGCAGGCTTGCCATTGTACAGGATGTTAGCGGCCAGAGGGTCAGCCCAGGATTTGCTTTGCAGGGCTTTCAGATTCTCATAGCCATAGTCAAACTCGTGGTTGCCGGGGACAAAATAGTTGTAGCGTGCCGAGTTCATGATCTCGACAGCGGTTGCGCCTTTGGAAGCGCTGACGGTGGGATCGCCTTGGATGAAGTCACCGGCGTCTACGAGCAGGGTATACGCACCGGCGGCGTCATAGCTTTCCCGGAGGGCGTGGACTTTGGCGTACCCGGCGATGCCGCCGTGTACGTCATTGGTGTGCAGGATGACGATGTGGCCGCTCAGGTCCTTCGTCGTGGAGGTGGTCGTCTCCGCCGCGCAGACGGGGACCGCCAGGGAGAGGAGCAGGGCCAGGGAAAGCGCGAGGGCAAGAAGCTTGTGTCGTGATCTCATGGGAATGTCCTCCATTTCTTGTTTGGTTGTTCGGGTGGCTTATTTTTGGGGGTTGCTGTAGTAATACCCCATCTTATCGTATTGGTATTCCATGGCTTCGCAGATGCGCTCGATGAGATACAGGAAGCGGGCAAATTTATTACGGGGCTCCAGGCTCAGCTGGTGGACGTAGTACGTCGCCAGGGGGAGCTTCCAGACGCCGTTTTCGTCGGGAGACTGGCGCTCCAAGAGCGCGTCGGTGGGGACGAAGTAGAGGGCTTTCAAGAAGGGCTTGCCGTCCTGGTCGATGCCATAGCCCAGGATCGCAGCGTAGTCAAAGTTCACATCGGTGAACTCGTTGGCGTCGGCCTCCGCCCAGGGGGTGGCGCACATGGGCAGGAAGAAGGGGCGGATGCGGACGCTGGCGTCCTTGAGATGCACCAGCTTCCGGTCCAGGGGATCGGTGCTGTCGGCAATGGGGGTGCCGTCCGTCCGCTCCAGCTGGCCGATGATCCAGGGGGTGGGCTGGGTGTCGTCGGTGTGGAAACTCACTTTGTGGTGGGATTGGAAGGGAGTGTACTCGTTGAGTACGGCGGTGGCCGCCTCGACCAGAGCGGCGCGGTGGGAAAGCTCAACAGTTTTTTCTTGCAGGGTCTTCATGGTCAAAACCTCCTTTGGTTGTTCCAGGATTCAGCGGTTGTAGAGCAGGTTGCGCTCCATGGCGGTGTAGGTCTCCAGCATGGCGGCCTGCTCCGGGGTGGTGGTGTAGCTCCCGACCCCGTTCTCATCTGCGAAGAAGCGGTTGCGGGAGAGCAGCATCTGGTTGGCCGCATGGTCGGCCAGCCAGGTAAAGTATTGGTTCAGGGGGACACCCGCCCGCTGCAGCATGTGCAGGCCCAGGAAAGTACAGCTCTCCTTGTGGTCCGAGACGGCCTGCGTCTCATAGTTGGTCCAGATGAGGTAATTGGTGGAAAGCATGTTTTCCAGAGTGTCGGCATCCCAGTCCGAGGCCTCCGGCGTGGGAGAATACCCCAGGCGGGTGTAAATGGGCGTCCCGTCGGCCAGATTCAGAGAGGGAAGATGATCCCCCACAAAGACGAGCATGACCGGCCGGTCTACCTGGGAGAAGTACTCCACCAAGGCCGCAAGGCTGGCGTCGGCGTGGTGCAGGCCCAGGACCAGGGAGTCCAAGATAGCCTTGTCCTCCTGGCTGAGCTTGTCGCACTGGACGTCGATGCCGGAGGGGTAGCTGTATTTTTCGGCGGTGTAGAGCTGGTGGTTCTCCATGGACAGGCCGTAGAGGAAGATGGGCTTGCTGGGGTCCCGGCTTTCGTACCGGGCGATCATCTCCTGGACCAGGGAGGCGTCGGAGAGATAGGCCCCGTCTTCGGCGCCTTCGGTCATAAAGTCCTCCCGGAAAGCCACGGTGTCAAAGCCGATCCGGGGCAGGACATTGGCGCGGTTGTACAGCTCGTCCGTGTGGGAGTGGAGGGCCACCGTGCTGTACCCTGCGTTTTTCAGCAGGCGGGCGGTGGTGGGCAGGTCCTGGTAAACAGAGAGGCTCAGGGTGTTCAGCGTGTCGCCCTCCCGCAGCAGGGAGGAGGTCAGGCCGGTGAACATCTCCATCTCCACGTGGCCGGTGCCGCCGCCGTAGGTGTCGGAGATAAACAGCCCGTCGGTGCAGGTCTCCGCCAGCCGGTGGAAGTTGGGCAGGGGATCCTCCGAGAACGTCAGGCCGGGCAGGCGGGTGATGTCGAAAAAGCTCTCGGAGGTCAGGAAGATGATGTCCGGGGCGTTCTCTCCGGCGGGGGTGCCGGGCTGGTTGGCCTCTTCCCGGAACTGGGCCACCAGGTCCGTGATGTCCGGGTCCCCGGTGCCGTGCTCTGTCTCGATGCGGTGGGCCAGGGCGGCGTAGAGGCCCAGCATGACGCCCAGCTCCTGGCTGCGGTCCTCCTGGTCCTGGCAGGTCTGATCCAGGGCCATGGCGGCCTCTTGCAGGGTGCCGGGATAGGCGGCGGAGAGCAGCAGGGCCAGAGACAGTGCAATGGCAAGAAACCCCACTGTGCCGGAGGGATGCCACTTTTCCAGCACGGCCAGCAGCACCGTCCAAAGGATACAGACGATCACAGACACCACCACGGTCAGCGTGGGTGCCAGCATATCCGAGGCAAACCCGGCGATGTCGCCCAGGTTGCCCACGAACGTAAAGTCACTGAGCTGGAGGGGAGCGCCGTTGATATCCATCTTATACCGGCTGATGATGGCCAGGGTCATGCAGAACCCGGTCCCCGGCAGATAGGCGATGAAGAGCCGCCGGGTCAGGCCGTAGAGCGGGAGCATCAGGCTAAAAAACAAGAGCCAAAATAACCCGGATGCGGGCAGATGAGAGGCCATCCAGGAAAAGGGCGTGAGCAAATTTTGCAGCCACACGGCCTGGGTGGCGTAGAGCGTCACAAGAGGGGAGAGCAGCAGCGCAGCCGCCACAAAGGCGACCTGCCGCCTGGTGGGGGCATGGGACATAGTATCGCAAATTCCTTTCTGTTGTTCTCCCGTATTATACCGCAAAACAGGGAGGGACGCAAGAAAGGAGAAAAATCCACCAGGTATCAAATTGTTGTTGACAGAAATTATGTCTCCCAGTATCCTGAACAGGAAGATGCTTCCATTTTGTAAAAACAATTTGACGAGGAGGATTTTATGGCGACTCTGCGATATATTTGGAACCAATACGCCTCCCCGCTGATGCTTCTGCTGCTTTTGGCGGCGGTGGTGGTCGGCGTTGCGGTGGGCGTTGGCTTGGCCCGTGTGCGGGTGCGGCGGGGGAAGGCACCGCTGTCCCGTGGGACGTATCTTGTGGGCGTATTGCTTTGGCTGTGGCTGGTGGGGATGATCTGCGTGACCCTGCTGGGCAGCCGGGGGATCTGGGGGAGCGGGGAGGTGAATCTCCAGCTCTTTCTGGCCTGGGAGGAGGCCTGGTACGCAGGGGACCGGACGGCGTGGTTGTATATCGTGCTGAACCTGGCGCTGTTTCTGCCGCTGGGGGTGCTGCTGCCGCTGCTGGAGACGAGATTCCAGAAGGTGACCTGGGTGCTGGGGACGGCGGCGGTGCTGTCGCTGGCAGTGGAGCTGCTCCAGCTTGTGCTGCGGCGGGGCAGTGCGGACATTGACGACTGGTTTCTGAATGTCCTGGGGGCCTTCTTGGGCTGGTGTCTGCTCCGCTTTGTTTTGGGGCTGAAAAAGCGGGAGAAGAAAGCCGTGGGTTATTTGCTTCCGCCGGTGGCCTGCGCCCTGGTGTTCTGCGGGATCGCGCTGGCCTATCAGGCCCAGCCCTATGGGATGCTTCCCATGCAGAGCGTGGAGCGGGTAGAAATGTCCGGGGTGGAGGTGCACACAGACTGCCCGCTGCCGGACGTGGGGGAGACGGCCCCGGTGTACTATGCCGAACCCTGGACGGAGGCCAACTGCGATGAATATGCCCGACCCCTGCTGACGGCGCTGGGAGAGGACTTTGACGCCATGGAGGCCGAGCGCTCGGAGTATCGGGTGGACTACACAGACCCCGTACATCACAGCAGCCTGCAAGTCTTGTTCCTGGGCGGGTTCCGTGCGCTCTATCAAAACCAAAGCGGCGCAACGGAACCGGCCCCGGCGACGGCCAGCCGGGAGGAGGTCCTGCAAAAGCTGCGGTCGCTGGGGATCCCCCTGCCGGATCAAGCGGACTTCTCCACGGAAGCGGGGGCCTACTGCTTCACGGCGGATGGGGTAGAGGATGGCGTGCTGTATCAGGGGCAAGTCACCTGTACCTACCGGGAAGATGGACAGATCCTGTCTCTCAGCGACGAGCTTGTTGCGGTACCGCAAAGCGGAGAGGTTTCCATTTGCCCCCCGGAGAAGGCCGTGGAACAGGTCTGCGACGGGAAGTTTTTGGATACCGACGGCAGACTCAGCGCCGGGAGGAGCGTGGAGGAGGGCGGTGTCGTCCGGTCGGACATAGATACCCTGACGATCCAGAGCATCACGCTGGCTTATTTGCGGGATACGAAGGACTACTATCAGCCCGTCTACGCCGTAAAAACAGACAAAGGCATCCTCTATACGTTGGCAACGCAATAAAACAGAAGGGTAAGATACGCCCCCTGCCGGGTCTTTAAGAAGACTGGGCAGGGGGCGTGTTGTTTTCGCGCTTGGCGTTATGCATCAAAATAGTAATAGTCGGTGAAGGTGCCTTTCTGCTGCTTGCCGCTGGCCTCGGTGGCGGTGTAGGTGAAGGTGAAGGCGATGAGGGGGTATTTCTTGCCGTTTGCGGCGGTGTAATACTCTGTGGCGGCTTTGGCGGCGGCCTCTTCGTCGTAGGTGATCTCCACATAGCCAAAGCCCCCGGCCTTGTGGCCGATGGAGGCCAGGTAGGCGGCGACGGCTTCCGGCGTGGTCACTTGCAGGGTCTGGCAGGACAGGCCATTGACGGTGACTTTGTCCAGCTTGAAGGACGTGAAGGTGGCCGGGCTGCCGGAGACGGGGTAGAAGAGGAAGGAGGCGTAGTCCTCCTGGAAGGCCACGGCATCGTAGTCCCAGATGACCACGGTGCTGCCGGAGATGGCGCCGTTGTCCAGCAGGTCTTTCAGCAGGGTCTTGTCGCTGCCTTTCTTTTTGGCGTAGAGGGTGCTGGCCGAAAGTGCGGCGGCGTCTGCGCGTAGGAACGTCTTGGTTTTGGCGTTGTAGGCCCCGTTGGAGATCCCCAACTGGTCCGTCAGGGTCCAGGGAGAATCCCAGGTGAAGTCCGTCCCATCTTTATACCCCAGGGCGCGGAGCAGGAAGGTCAGGAACTGGGCGGCGGAGACGGTGTTGTTGGGGCCGAAGTGCTTGGCGTCCACGCCGTTGGTGTAGCCCTTGCTGTACGCATACCCTACATAGGGCTTGGCCCAGGCGGGGACATCCGTGAAGGGGGTGGCGATGGTCTTTTGGGTGGCGGCTTCCTCGGCCCCCAGCAGACGGACCAGGATCGTCACGGCCTCGGCGCGGGTGGGGGCGCGGTCCAGGTCAAACTTGGGGGAGCCGTCGGCGGTGGTGCCGGTGCCCTTAAACAGGCCCAGGTTATACAGCAGCATGGCGTCCTCCTGGGCGTCCTCCGGCGTCACTGCAAAGGCAGGCACCGCCAGGGACAGGGCCAAGGTCAAGGCCAGGATCAGGGAAAGTAGTTTCTTTGGCATGGGTCATTCCTTTCTGTCGTGAGGCCCGCGAAGGGGGCAGAAACAGGAGTTCGCCATTTATTTTAGCATAACAGCCCCAAAAGCGCAAGCAGAGGGCTTTCCCACGTCATTTTAGCACTTTTTTTGAAACACCGCTTGACAAATCCCAAAAGTGTGATATTGTATTAAGCAAGTAGAACAATAATACAGAGATGCAATGGCGAGACCGCCACAAACCAAAGGCAGAAAGGAGGCAGGGCTATGCCGTGGGAATTTCGGGAAGACGCGCCCATTTACACCCAGCTCATCGCCCAGATCCAGCAGCGCATCGTGGGCGGGCTGCTGAGGCCGGGGGCGCGGCTGCCCTCGGTGCGGGACCTGGCCGCCGAGGCCGGGGTGAACCCCAACACGATGCAAAGGGCCTTGACGGAGCTGGAACGAGAGGGCATCGTCCACAGCCAGCGCACCGCCGGCCGCTTTGTCACGGAGGATGCCGAGCGCATCCGCCAGCTCCGGGAGGAGCTGGCCCGGCAGCGGGTCAAGGATTTTTTGGAGGGGATGTTCCAGCTGGGCTTCCGGCGGGCGGAGATCCTTGCCCTCATTACACAGGAAGCAGACGAGAACGCGGAAGGAGAGGAGAAGACCCCATGAGTATTTTAGAGACGAAAGGGCTGGTCAAGCGCTTCGGCCCCACCGTGGCGCTGGACGGCATGACCCTGGCCGTGGAGCCGGGGCGCATCGTGGGCCTGCTTGGCCCCAACGGCAGCGGCAAGACGACCCTCATCAAACTAGCCAACGGCCTGCTGGTGCCCGACGCAGGAGAGATCTGGGTGGACGGCCACCAACCGGGGAGGGAGAGCCATGCCGTGGTCTCCTATCTGCCCGAACGCAACAGCCTGCCCCTGTGGATGACGGTGGACCAGCTCCAGGATTTCTATGCGGATTTCTTCGCTGACTTCCAGCGCAAGCGCAGCGAGGAGATGCTGGATAAACTGGAGATCCAGCCCAAGCAGAAGCTCCGGCAGATGTCCAAGGGCACCCGCGAAAAAGTCCAGCTCATCCTGACCATGAGCCGCCAGGCGAAGCTCTATCTGCTGGATGAGCCCATCGGCGGCGTGGACCCGGCGGCGCGGGATTACATCTTAGATACCATCATCCGCAACTATGACCCGGAGGCGGCGGTGATCCTGTCCACCCACCTGATCGCAGATGTGGAACGCATTTTGGACGAGGTCATTTTTGTGAACCAGGGCCAGGTCCTGTTCCAGTCTACGGTAGACGCCATTCGGGAAGAGAAGGGGAAGAGCGTGGATGCACTCTTCCGGGAGGTATACAAATGCTGAGAAAATTATTGAAACAAGAGTTTCGGGCTACGGCACGGGTGATGCTGCCGCTGTATCTCGTGACGTTTGTGCTGGCGCTGGCGGTCCGGCTGGTGCTGCTTTTGAGCCAGAACCAGGTCCTGCTGGACAGCGTCGGCGGGCGAACGCTGCGGGCCATCCTCCTGGGTGTTTCCGTGACGGCGTTTGTTGTCGCTACCATCGCTACGTTCCTGGCGGCGCTGATCCAAGCGGTGCTTCGCTTCCGCAGCAACCTGCTGGGGGACGAGGGGTATGTGATGTTCACCCTGCCTGTCTCCACCCATCAGCTGGTGTGGGCCAAGCTCATTACCTCGGTTGTCTGGTTTTTGGGAGCGGCAGTCATCGATGTGCTGGCGCTGCTGGCCCTGGTGGTGAATCTGGGGATGTTCCAGGAGTTTGGGCGGTTTGTGATCGAAGTGAAGGAACAGCTCACAGCCTATCTGGTCGGCAACGGCATCGCCTTCCTGGTGGAGCTGGCCCTGCTGTTCGTGGTGGGCTGCCTGGTCCTGTGCCTGAATTTTTACGCGCCCCTGGCCATCGGGCACAGCTTTGCGCGGCATAAACTGCTCTGGTCCGTGGTGTTCTTCTTCGCCATCCAGATCGTCATCCAGATCATCGGCGGCGTCTTTGGCCTCATCGCCTTGCCCCACCTGTGGAGCGTGAACTTTAACTTTATGACGGCCGCCGCAGCCGCCCACGCGATGATGTGGAGCAGCATCCTCGTGACGGCGATCTACGGAGCCATTCTGTATGGGGTCACGCTGTACATGCTGAGAAAACGACTGAACTTAGAGTAATGAAGTAATGAAACGAAACCGGCGGTTGTTCTTGGAAGAGAGCAACCGCCGGTCGTGCCATTCAAACAAAAATCAGGAAATGAGAAAAATCTTGTAAGAAAATGGCGGGTCAAAGCATCTTACTAAGTAGAAGGGGTAAAAACGGAGCTGCTTTTGGAGGTGAACGCTCAGATGGCCAATGTTTCCTCGGAACAAGAGAACATCCAAACGTTTTACCGGGAGCAGAATGAGTTGCTGTTTCGCTACGCCATGCTGCTCACCGGAGACCGGCACCAGGCAGAGGAGGCCTTGCAGACCGCTTGGTGCCAGTGCCTGACCTATCGGGAGACGTTCTTTCGTGTGCCGGAAGAAAAACGTCCGGCCTGGATGCGGACGGTGGTGCGTCATGCTGTCTACGCGCAGTATCAGAAAACGCGCCACCTTGTCCCCTTAGACCCGGCGTGGGATGGACCGGCACCGGAACAGGGAAGCGTGGAAGAGATTTACGAGATCATTCGCTCCATGCCGGTGAAGTACCGCGTTGCTTTGGAATTGAAGTTTGTTTTGGAGTGGAGGGAAGAGAAGATCGCCGAGAAGCTGGGAATATCTCTTGGAGCGACCTATACCAGAATATCCCGTGGGCGGCGGCTTCTCCAGGAGCGACTGATTCGGGAGGGATATGCAGATGGATACCGATGCAAAAAATAAGCGGCAGAACGAGAAAGCGGAGGACGAACTGATTCGTCACCTTTTATTGCAGGCAGAAGCGGAGGAGTACCGGGAGGTCTTAGCGAACGCGCCACCTGCGCCGCGGCATAGCCGGGCCTACCGCCGCTGGGAGAAACGGTTTCTGCGCGACCCATTTTCTGTTCTGGAGGAACCGGGCGGATCACGCCGCCTGTCGTTCCCGAAGCCTTTCCGGACGGCGGCAAGTCTCCTGCTGGTCCTTGTCTGTGCTTTCGTGCTGATGCTGGGGATGAATCCAGAGGCACGGGCCGTTGTGGCGGAAAAACTGGGGTTTGTCTCCCAGATGGAAACGCCGGGGATCAACGTCACAGTCCAGCTCAGCGGGAGAGGCGGCTCGGTCTATACCAGTGAACGGTTTCGTTGTGACAAGACCAATGGGGACACCCTCTATTATGCCTTTGACAATCATGGAGACGAGGCGTGTACACTTCGGTTGTATCAGGTCGGCATTTTCCAGACCAAACGTGTCGGTGAGGTCGTGACGATCCAGCCGGGGGAGAACAGCTTTGGGATATACAAAGGATTAACAGGCAACGCCTATTTTCTCCGCGTCAGCTCTGTCATGGGCGGAAAAATCAACGGCACCTTGCAGACTTCTCAGGGATATTCGGGGGAAAGCCAAAGTCAATAAAGATATAGGGTGTTTCCAAACAAAAAAGGAGCACCTGCCTTGACAAGGCCGGTGCTCCTGGGCTATACTATATACAGAGAGAGGAAGCCGCTGGTGACGGTTGGTTTCCCTAACAGTTTTTTGCTAAGAGTATAGTAACCGCTCGGGGACCAGTGCAAGGCTCCCATTTTGTTGGACATTATGGTAAAATAGTGTCTAACAGAATGGGGGTCTTTTTCAATGCCCAGATATTCAAGAGAAGCAAAACTTGAAATGATACGGCTGTATCATGAAGAGCATCGGTCAGTGAACTGGATTGCAGAACATTACGGGATCAGCCAGTCTTATTTGCGACATCTTTTGGAAATGGATGCAAAAGGGATGGCTAAGGACATCGGCACAGGACAGAGCGGCAAGCCCAAAGGACGCTATTCCGGCAAATTTAAGCTGGACGTTGTAAAAGAGAAGCTGAATTCAGGAGCTGGATACCGTGAAGTTGCCCGAAAGTATGGAATCAACCATGTGGTAGTGATGAAATGGGAGCGCATCTATCTTTTAGATGGTGAAGCTGGCTTTTTGGAAGATCATCGGGGCAAAACGGTAAAAGAGGGTTATGTCCCAAAGCAAGCTGGGAAGCTTAAGCTCGATAAAGACATTGAGCAAGACCTGATCGCTGAAATTCAGCAGCTCAGAATGGAGAATGAATACTTAAAAAAATTACAAGCCTTAGTACGGACCGAGGAGAGATCACCCTTGAAACCAAAGTGAGGGCAGTCTACGAGCTAATGCAAAAATACAACATCACATCTCTCCTCAAATGTGCTGGAGTTCCCAGAAGTACCTACTATTATCATGTTGATCGTTTTGGCAGAAAGGACAAGTATGGAGAAATAAAGAAGCTTATTCAGGAGATCTTTCAAGAAAACCACGGCAGATACGGCTATCGTCGTATCACGCTTGCGTTGCACAATAGAGGCTGTCAAATCAACCACAAAACAGTGCGCCGTATCCTAAAGGAACTGGGTCTTGTTTGTCGTGTCCGAATGCGCAAATACAATTCTTACCGGGGACAAATCGGGAAAGCTGCTCCGAATATCTTGAACCGAAATTTTGGAGCAGAGTATCCGAACCAGAAATGGGTCACTGATGTTACAGAGTTCCGGATGGACGGAGAAAAATTGTACTTATCTCCTATCATTGACCTCTTCAACGGGGAAGTCATCAGCTACGACCTTTCCTATCATCCGGATTTCAAACAGATAAAAAATATGCTCGCTAAAGCGTTCGAGCGTGTACCAGAGTGTCAAGGTCTCATTCTTCATTCAGACCAAGGCTGGCAATACCGAATGGAAGAATACCGACGGATATTGAAGGATAATGATATCATACAGAGTATGTCGCGTAAAGCAACCTGTTTAGATAATGCTGTGGCTGAGAACTTCTTCTCGCTCTTAAAAACAGAACTGCTCTATTTGCAGGACTTTCATTCAATAGAACACTTAAGAAGAGAGATAGAGGCATACATTGAATACTATAATAATCAGAGGATCAAGTTAAGGCTACGCGGTATGAGCCCTGTTCAATATAGACTACAGCTCGAATCCGCATAAAAATCACCGTGCCCAGTAAAGAAGCCAAGCACGGTGAGAAACAACATCGTCATATTTGTCCAACTTTTTGGGCGCACTTCACAGCCGGGCGGTTACTTCTTTTGGTTATCGTCGTCTTTACGATGGCGGTGTTCATAGAGTTGGAACAGCACGCTAAAGACGCTGCAAGCCGCGCAGATGCAGCCACAGATGTCTGCAATCGTCAGTGTCATACGCCCATGCCCCCTTTCTTTCGGGGGACGGGAGAAGTGTCCCCCAAGAATGAAGGGACCAACCGCCAAGGCCAGTACTTTCGCTCAACTCTAGTACAGCTTGCCTAAAATGTAGCATAATCCGACAAATTTTTCAAGGGTGTTCCAGCAGAGAAGTTCTCAAAACTTACCGCAAGCCTTTTCCAGACAAAGGTTGATGTTCTTCCGGCTCCTGTGGTACAATTACTTATAAATATTGTCCCTTCTGCGACGCCGCCCACGCGATGATGTGGAGCAGCATCCTCGTGACGGCGATCTACGGAGCCATTCTGTATGGGATCACGCTGTACATGCTGAGAAAACGACTGAACTTAGAGTAATGAAATAAAACCGGCGGTTGTTCTTGGAGGAGAGCAACCGCCGGTTGTGTAATTCAAACAAAAATCAGGAAACGTGTTGTTTACTTCATCGCCCGGTAGAGGAACGTCACGATCTGCGCTCTTGTGCAGGTGTTATTGGAGCCGAACAGACCGTTGCCGATGCCGCCGGTGATGCCATGCTTCTCTGCCCAGGTCACTGCCGCTGCGTAGTAAGCGTCGGGTGCCACATCGGTGAAGGGTGCGTTGCCGGTGACAGCGGGGTTGCCCTTGGCACGCCACAGGAAGGTGACGATCTGCGCACGGGTGCAGGAGTCGTTGGGGCTGAACGTGAGGTAGCTGGTGCCCTCGGTAATGCCCTGCTCTATGGCCCACAGGACAGCATTCCAGTAGTAGCTGCCAACGGGAACGTCGGGAAAGGGCATGAGCTTGGTCTTGGGGGTCGGAGAACCGGCTGCACGCCAGAGGAAGGTGACCGCCTGCGCACGGGTGCAGGTGCCGTTCGGATCGAAGGTAGTGGCGTTCGTGCCGCTGGTGATGCCTTTGCCGACCGCCCAGACAACGGCGTCCTCGTAGTAAGCGCCCGCGGGAACGTCGAGGAAGGGGTGCTTGCTGATGGGGGCATCCTTCTCGAAGACCGCCTGGACCTCGACATCCTCAGCAGGCATGGTGAACTTGTTGTCGGTGATGGTCACGCCGCCCAGAATCACCCGCCACGCCTTGAAGTGGTAGCCGGCGTTCGGCGTGGCGGTCAGGGTGATCGCCGTGTCGGCAGCTGCCTTGGCAGGAGACGCAAATGCTTTGCCGTTGCCGTCGTTGAGGACGGAAACGTCATACTGGATCGGTACCATGATCTCGTCCGCCTCGAAGACCGCCTTGACCTTTACCTCGCCCGCAGGCATGGGGAAGGTCGTGGTGCTGTTTGTCGCGTTGGCAAAGGTCACTGCCTCGCTGCCGGACTCCACGTCCCAACGGGCAAAGTGCATGTTGGCAGCGGGCGCATCAGCGGTCAGTGTGACAACGCTACCTTCCGCAGCTTTGGCAAGGTTAGCAATACCACCTGTGACAGAAATGGCATACTTTGTTACCGGGGTCGTGCCGCCCTTCACGTTCAGTTTGCACGACATGAGATACTTCGCAGCCGTGTTTCCTGACTTGGTCTGATAGTCGTAGGTGACCTCTTTTGCGTCCGCGTCCACCGTCAGGATACCGGCCGCATCCACGGTGCCGCCGATCCAGTTTTTTGTTCTGCTGGGATCAAAATCCCCCGGCAGTGTTTTCATGTCAAAGGTTTCTCCGGCAGTCAGATAACCCTTATTATAAAACTGATGCTCGGTTAAATTTACGTATTCTAATTTTTCGTTCTTATCCAGATCCAGCGAGGTCAACCCGTTTTTCTCGCAGTCGATACGTGCCAATTTAGAGTTCTTGCTCACATCCAATACAGCCAGAAAGTTGTCCCAGCAGTACAATTTTTCCAATTCGGTGTTTTTACTCACATCCAGTGCGTCCAATTGGTTAGACGAGCAGAGCAATTCTATCAGATTCTTATTCTTGCTCACATCCAGTGCGTCCAATTGGTTACCTCTGCAGTCCAGCCTTTCTAGCGCCGTGCAACCACTCACATTCAGCTGCTTCAATTCATTGATCGAGCAATCCAGGGACTCCAGCGCCGTGTTCTGGCTCAAATCCAGTTCGGTCAACTTCGTGCGACGGTTTGCAAAACCGCTGCAATCCAACACTTTCAATTTTGCGTTCTTGCTGAGATCCAGCGTGGTCAGCGGGTTTTCTCCGCAGTACAACTGTGTTAGATTCGGGTTCTGGCTCAAATCCAGTGACTGCAATTTGCTGTTCGAGCATTGCAGGTCTTTCAGCGCCGTATTCTTGCTCAGATCCAGTCCGGTCAGTTCGTTATCCCAGCATTTCAGCGTCTCCAGCGCCGTAAAAAATCCGACGCCTTCTAAGCTTTTAATGCCCATGTTGTTCGCTTCGATCATTTTAACCGCGGCGATCTCCCCGGCATCCAGGATATTATCTTTGTTTTTGTCCAATTTTTCTTTCACAAAGCTTCGGAACTTTGCATCCGGGAAATTGGTCTCGTTGATCTCCACAAACCCGGCGGCAAACGCCGCGGTCGGGAGCAATCCCACCACCATCACAAGGCAGAGCAGGATACTCAACAGTTTCTTCTTCATGCTTATCTTCCTCCGTTTCTGGCTCCCGCGGAGCCATGTCATGTAGAAAATGGTGTTTCCCACCGCCGGAATGGAAATCGGTGCAGCAGCGGGAGAGCACGTCTCACTATTCTATGTTTACTACAATTCTCAGAGAAATGATATAGGCCGAGGTCCTATTTTGGGGAAAAAACGCAAAAACATGACTCAGGCATAGATGGAATATACAACAAAGCCTGGTTTTGATTGTGCAGTTTGACAGGAGAGCACCACAAGAAGAGGGCAAGAATAGGTCAAAAAAGGGGCTGCCTCAAAGGGATCCTTCCCAATCATGCGAGGCAGCCCCTTCCGGTTTCTCCGCCTCCAAAACTTACCGCAAGCCTTTTCCCGACAAAGGTTGACGTTCTTCCGGCTCCTGTGGTACAATGTTCTAAATTGCGAAGATTTTTAGATGAGATGGTAAAGTTTTCCTAGACCTGGATCCAATTGCAAGGAGGAAACCGGAATGGAAACCAAAAAGATCACCCTGCGAAGCCAGACGGTGAAGTGTCCCCACTGCGGGGAATACTATTCCGTTACTTATAAATATTGTCCCTTCTGCGACGCCGGCCGCCAAGAGGAAGAGCGCCGGTTGGCCGAGAAAAAGAAGAAAAAGCAGGCCTTTTTCTCCAACCTCTTCGGCGGTGGCCACGAGGAGGAGAAGCCCGCGAAGAGCGCCAAGCGCCCCGCCAAAGCCAAGGAGGACGCCTCGGCAGAGCCGAAGAAGCAGCCGGAGGAGACCGCCCTCCCGGAGGATCTGGGCGAGGGCCCGGACCTGCTGGCCGCCACCCCCCGCCCCCGGCCGGAGGTGGCCCTGCGGAACGAGCGCAACCCCAGAGCCTTTGACGCCGAGGGCGTGGAGATCCCCCTGGAGGAGATCAAGCCCAAGGCCCACCGGGAGCGCAGCGGCCAGCCTGCCCACGGGAGCAAGACCGCCCACAGCGGAAAGAGCGGCAAGCGCAAAAAGCCCGCCCTTGAACCGGAGCAGCCGGAGCTGACCACTCCCCATCGCCGCCGGAAAAAGACCAGCGAGATGACGGAGGCGGAGAAGGCCGTCGATCGCGCCGAGCGGGAGGCCCGCGCCGCCGCCCGGAAGCGGGAGCGCGACCGGAAAGCCCAGGAGGCCGCCCTGGCCGCCGAGGTCAGCAAACAGGCTGCCGAGGCCAAGGAAGCAGAGGCGCAGTCCGCCCAGGCAGAGGTCCCTGTTCAAACGGAGCCGGTCGGCACCGAGACGACTGCGCCGGAAGCAGCCCAGCCTGCGGCCCCCCAGGAGACGGCCCAGCCTGCGGCCCCGCTGATCGAGGAAATGCCGGACGAGATGCCGCTGGTCGGCTCCGGGCCGGTCTTTGACCAGGAGACGGTGCCGGAGTCCTTCGGCTTTGAAGAGACCATTGTCTCGACGGACCCGGCCATTTTGAATGAGCCGACCATTCCCGCCGCCCCGGCGGCGGAACCGGTGCCCGAAGCCCCGGCAACCCCCGTGGAACCCGCTGCCCCGGCGGCACCGGTGGTGACGGAATCCCCCGAAGAGATCGCGGCCCGCCAGCAGTGGGCCGCGCTGCAGGAGATGGAGCAACTGCCCGAACCGGACCCGGTGGAAGCCCCGGAGATCCCCAACATCCCGGAGGCCCCGGCACCTGAGGTCCAGGTGGGCGACACCATCGTGCAGCCCGCCGCCCCGGCGCAGAGCCAGGAAGCGCCCGCCCCTGCGGCAGAGCCTGCTGCCCCGGCGGAGCCTGCCCAGGAGAAGCCGGTGGAGACCGAGGAGGACCTGGACGCCCTGCTGAACGAGATCCGGGACCTGTTGGCCGACAGCCCCGTGCCCAAGCTGAAGCCGGAGGAGCTGGTCCAGCCTGAGGTCCCTGCCGAGCCGGACCCGGAGGTCCAGCTGTCCGAGGAGCCTGCCCGCCAGCCGGAGACCCTGACCGAGGAAGAGGAGAGCGCGGCCTTTGCCCAGCCGGAAGTTGCCCCGGCCCAGCCGGAGCCGGAGGTCGAGACTGCGCCCGAAGCCCCGGTGCTTGAGGAGCCTGCTGCCCCGGCGGAGGAAGTCCCCGTCGTCGAGGAGCCGACCATTGCCATGGGCAAGCTGGACCTGTCCGACCCGCTGTCCGCGCCGGTGGACGAGGCTCTGTATGACGACCAGCCCACCCAGGTGATCCCCACCCAGGAAATCGTGGAGGAGCTGGAGGCCAAGGCCGACGCCGAGGTGGAGGAAGACGAGCTGGACCATGAGCTGCCCTCCGCTGTCCTGCCCCCCCGCCGGACCGTTGCCCCCCAGGAGACCAAGACCCACGAGAGCAAGCGCCGGGCCAAGGCAGACAAGCCTGCGAAAACAGAAAAGCCTGCCAAGGCGGAGAAGGCGGAAAAGCCCAAGAAGAGCAAGAAGAAGGGCAGTGCGACCCTGCCCCTCATCATCGTGTCTCTGGTCATTATCATTGCCGCTGCTGTGATCGTGTTCCATAAAGTTCTGCCGACGTTGCAGAACGGCATCTTCGCCGGCCAGTCCGCCGCCGCCGAGAGCCTGACCCTGGACCAGACCGAGGTCAGCCTGGCCGAGGCCGGGACTGCCGTGACCCTGGTGCCCACCTTCAGCCCCGACGGCTCCACCGGCACCGTGACCTGGACCAGCAGCGACGAGAAGATCGCCGCCGTGGACGAAGCCGGTACCGTGACCGCCGTGGCCCCCGGCAATGTGACCATCACCGCCACCCTGGAAAACGGGGCAACGGCAGAGTGTAAGGTCTCCTGCACCTGGACTGCCGAGGGCGGTGACAACCAGACCCCCGCGAACGAAGGCGGCGGCGAAGGGGCCGAGCAGCCCCAGGAGGCCGCTAAGCCCGCCCTGAGCAACAATGACATCACCCTCTCCAGCGAGGGTGCGACCCAGCAGCTGACCGTGGAAAATGCGGGCGGAGACGTGACTTGGACCAGCAGCGACGATACCATCGCCAAGGTGTCCGCCGACGGCACCGTCACCGCCGTGGCCCCCGGCCGCGCCACCGTCACCGCCAAGATCGGCGAGCAGACCTTTAACTGCGCCGTGCGCTGTGTGTGGTAATTGGATCTTTTCCGCAATTTTGCGTTTACATAGTATATATAATTTATAATAAATATCAGCCCCCTGCCAGATCAAATATGACTCTGGCAGGGGGCTGTTTGCGTTTGGAGATCGGGGAGCGGTCAGCGGATCTGGCCGTCGCCGGTGATGATGTATTTGTAGCTGGTCAGCTCCTCCAGGCCCATGGGACCGCGGGCGTGGAGCTTTTGGGTGGAGATGCCCATCTCACAGCCCAGGCCGAACTGCCCGCCGTCGGTGAAGCGGGTGGAGGCGTTGACGTACACGGCGGCGCTGTCCACCAGGCGGGTGAAGAGGTCCGCGTGGGCGCGGGTCTGGGTGATGATGGCCTCGCTGTGGCCGGTGGAGTGGCGGTTGATGTGGTCGATGGCCTCCTCCACGCTGCCGACGATGTGAACGGCGAGGATGTAATCCAGGAACTCTGTGTCAAAGTCCTTGGGGCCGGCGGGGGTGCCGTCGGGGAGGATGGCCAGGGCCTCCGGGTCCAGGCGCAGCTCTACGGGGGGCTGGCCGGACTGACGGCGGCGCTCCACCAGCTGCTCCCACAGCAGGGGCAGGAAGGTGGGGGCAATGTCCCGGTGGACCAGACAGACCTCGGCGGCATTGCAGACGGAGGGGCGGCTGGTCTTGGCATTGTCCACGATGGTCAGGGCCTTGCTGAGGTCGGCGTCGCCGTCGATGTAGAGGTGGCAGATGCCGGTCCCGGTCTGGATGCAGGGGACCTTGGCCTGATCCACGCAGGTCTGGATGAGGGAGGCCCCGCCGCGGGGGATGAGCAGGTCCACATAGCCCACGGCCTGCATGAGTTCGTTGGCGCTGGCGCGGGTGGTGTCGGTGACGAGGCTGACGAGGGCCTTGGGCAGGTGGTTCTGCTCCAGGGCCTTGTGCAGGGCGCGGACGATGGCGGTGTTGGAGTGGATGGACTCCTTGCCGCCCCGGAGGACGCAGACGCTCCCGGCCTGGAAGGTCAGGCTGGCGGCGTCCGAGGTCACGTTGGGCCGGGACTCATAGATGATGGCGATGACGCCCAGGGGGACGGAGACTTTGCTGACCACCAGCCCATTGGGCAGGGTGTGGCAGCCCAGGTGCCGGCCCACGGGGTCCTTGAGCTGGGCCACGGCCCGGATGCCGGCGGCCATGTCTGCGATGCGCCCGACGGTCAGACGCAGACGGTCCTGCATGACGGGGGCGATGTGGCCCTGGGCGGCTTCCAGGTCCAGTGCATTGGCGGCTAAGATCGCCTTGGTGTCGGCCTCCAGGGCGTCGGCCATGGAGAGCAAAACAGCCTTCTTTTCCTCGCTGGACAGCGCGGCCAGGGCCGGCTTGGCGGCCAGGGCCTCTTCCAGCAGGGGACGGGTGATGGTGAGGGAGGCGGGGTCCGCGGCCGGGGCGGTAAACTCGTTGCCCGCTGCGGAGGGGGGCGGATAGCAGGCCATCTCGCCGGGGGAGTTGTTGGTTTGCATAGCGGTGTTTATCCTTTCTTTGCGCGGAAGCGGCTGCCCACGGGCTTGCCGTCCGCAATATCATACAAAATTGAAGGGGCGACCCCGTTGGCGATGACCATGTCGCACCCGGCGGCGGTGGCCAGGGTGGCGGCCTGAAGCTTGGTGGCCATGCCGCCCGTCCCCAGGGAGGAACCGGCCCCCCCAGCCAGGGCGATGATCTCGTCGGTCAGGGCCGGGATGTCCGAGATAAGCTCGGCGTCCGGATGGGTGCGGGGGTCGGCGGTGTAGAGGCCGTCGATGTCCGAGAGCAGGATGAGCAGGTCGGCCTCCATACTCACGGCAACGCGGGCGGCCAGGGTGTCGTTGTCGCCGATCTTAATTTCTTCCGTGGCCATGGTGTCGTTTTCGTTGATGATGGGCAGGGCGTGCAGCTCCAGAAGACGGACCATGGTGTTGTGGAAGTTGCGGAACCGGTCGGGCTGGTCCACTTCCTCGGCAGTGAGCAGGATCTGGGCCACCGTGTGATTGTATTCCCCAAAGGCTTTGTCGTAGGTATACATCAGCTCACACTGGCCCACGGCGGCAGCGGCCTGCTTCGTTGGCATATCCTCCGGGCGCTTGGGCAGCGAGAGCTTGCCGACGCCCATGCCGATGGCCCCGGACGAGACCAGGATGATCTCGTTCCCGGCGTTTTTCAAGTCGCTGAGGACCTTGCACAGCTCCTCCACCCGGCGGATGTTCAGTAGGCCGGAGGGGTGGGACAGGGTAGACGTGCCCACTTTGACCACGATGCGTTTGTTCTGCATAGGAAGACTCCTTTTGAGACGCGAACCGGCGGGGCAACCAGAAAACACCCGCCGGGATTTTTTGACAGTTTTACACTTCTATTTTAGCGAATGGCAGGGACGCTGTCAACAAGAAAGCCCGCCATTCGGCGGGCTTGGTGGGGTTAGACTTTGGTATGGGCTTTGCCGGGGTAGAGGATGAGCTTGCGGCCCAGGAAGTTCCAGATAAAGACCAAAATGCTGCTGATGAGCTTGGACACCATGAAGTACAGGTGGAAGCGGCTGGTAAAGAGGTACATAAGCCCCATTGTCAGCAGCAGGCCGACGACGGAGATGGCGATAAACACGGCGATCTCTGCGGCGGGGCCGACGGTGGAATCCACGGACTTAAAGGCGAAGTATTTCGTCAGCAGGAAGTTGCAGGTGATGCCCACGGCGAAAGAACAGGCCGCGGCGGGTAAGTAATGCACGCCGAGCATTTCCAGCAGGAACAGCAGCAGGAAGTCCACCAGAAAGGAGGAGGCCCCGGTGAGTACATACCGGAAGAGCTGGGTGACGGTATTTTCTGTTGGCTCTGCGAAGAGAGGGCGGAACTGACCATGGCGCAGTTGCTGCCAGAAGGCGATGGCGTCCTGGATGGTCCGCTCTTGCAGCATCGGTTTTTTCATGGGTTCCCTCATGGTTTCAAGGTTCATGGGTTTCGGATTCCTTTCGGCGTTGTGCGATGGCCAGGGCTCTGGGGGGCGTTCCCTCCCGGTGGAACAGGCCAAGATCATAGAAAATATCCAGGCTGATCTCCCCCCATTCGGGGCTGGGGTAGGTCCCACGGACCCAGGTGGAGAGGCCCTTGATGTCACGGTTGATGTAGTTTTCCGCCAGATCCATCGAGGCTAAGTGGCCGTATTCATGGCACACAAACTGCGTCAGACATTGCCGTAGAAAGACGCTGACCGCCGGATCCGCTTCGGCTAGCTGCGCGACATCGTCGGACAGGTAGAGGTCAGGAAAGGAAAACCGGCTGGTTTTGGCGTAGCCATGTTCCCGGGTCCAGTCGAGTGTGTCTGCCTCGGCCTCCATCCGGCCGGCGGGACGGAAAAATTTCATGATCCGGCACCTCCTTGCAGGTTTCGCTGCGGATGCAAGTATACTCCATTTTCCGGAAAAAGTAAAGAGGCGAGTTTTGGAAGAAAGACAAACCGTCGTTTTTGTCCCGCCGCCGTCCAAAAGGGCAAAAAGCCGCCGCCCGAATCCACAAAATTCGGGCGGCGGCTCGGTGCATGCTGCGGGAAAGGATCAGGTCATTTTCTCCTGCTTCACTTTCTTGTCGATGACGTGGCGGGAGGCCAGCTCCTTGCGCACATCGTCCAGGGAGATGCCCAGCTGGAGCATGAGGACCATGACGTGGTAGGCCAGGTCGGCGATCTCGTAGATCGTCTCCTTTTTGTCCTCGGCCTTGCCGGCGATGATGACTTCGGTGGACTCCTCACCGACCTTCTTCAGGATCTTATCCAGGCCCTTGTCGAAGAGGTAGGAGGTGTAGGAGCCTTCCTTGGGGGTGTCCTTGCGGCCCTGGAGCATGTCCATGAGGCCCTCCAGGGAGAAGGCGCTGTTTTCGTCGCTCTCGAAAATGGGGTTGTGGAAGCAGGACTCCGCGCCGGTGTGACAGGCGGGGCCGTCCTTGTTCACGCGGACCACCAGGGCGTCGTAGTCGCAGTCGGCGGTGATGTCGATGATGTGCTGGGCGTTGCCGGATGTCTCGCCCTTGCGCCAGAGTTCCTGGCGGGAGCGGCTCCAGAAACAGGTGCGCTCCTCTTTGATAGAGATCTCCAGGCTCTCCCGGTTCATATAGGCCAGCGTCAGCACCTGGCCGCTGGTCCCGTCCACGACGATGGCGGGGATGAGCCCTTTCTCGTCAAACTTTAATTTTTCCATGTCGATCATGGTGGTTCCTCCCATTGTTTATCTCACTAAGATGCCGTTCTTACGCAGTTCTGCTTTCAGGTCAGGGATGGCGATCTGCCCAAAGTGAAAGACGGACGCCGCCAGCCCTGCGTCTACGCCGGGCAAGGTCTGGAAGAGCCGGGTAAAGTCCTCGACTTTCCCCGCGCCGCCGGAGGCGATGACGGGGACGGAGACGGCGTTGCAGACTGCCTCCAGCATCTCCAGGTCAAAGCCGCCCTTTACGCCGTCGGTGTCGATGGAGTTCACGACGATCTCGCCGGCCCCCAGGTCCACGCATTTCTTGATCCAGGCAATGGCCTCCATGCCGGTGTCGTCCCGGCCGCCGCGGCCAAAGACGCGGAACTGGCCGTCCACGCGCTTGACGTCAGCGGAGAGGACCACGCACTGGCTGCCATACCGCAGGGCGGCCTGGCGGATGAGGTCGGGGTCGCGGATGGCCCCGGAGTTGACGCTGACCTTATCGGCCCCGCATTTCAGCACCCGGTCGAAATCGTCCAGGGTGTTGATGCCGCCGCCCACGGTGAGGGGGATGAAGACCCGGCTGGCCGTCTCCCGCAGGATGTCGGTGAAGAGGCCCCGGCCCTCGGCGGAGGCGGTGATGTCGTAGAAAACCAGCTCGTCTGCACCGCTCTTGGTATAGTATTCGGCCAGTTCGATGGGGAAGCTGACGTCGTGCAGCCCCTCGAAGTTGATCCCCTTGACCACCCGGCTGTTCTTCACGTCCAGGCAGGGGATGATGCGTTTTGTGATCATTGGCTTGCTCCTTCCCCCAAGGCCACGGCCTGGGCCAGGTCGATGGCGCCGGTGTAATAGGCCTTGCCGATGATGGCCCCGGCTACCCCGGCGGCTTTCAGGGCTTGGATGTCCTCCAGAGACGAGACGCCGCCGGAGGCGATGATGTCCATGGAATACTGTTCGGCCAAGCGCTTGTAGAGCTCCCGGTTGGTGCCGCGCATGGCCCCGTCGCGGGAGATGTCGGTGCAGATGATGGTCTGCACGCCCAGGGCCTGCATCCGGTCGAAGAAGACCTGCCAGGTGTCCTGGCTGGTCTCCAGCCAGCCCTTGATGGCGACCTTGCCGTCCTTCAGGTCGGCCCCCACGGCGATCTTGGCCCCGTACTCCGCGACGGCCTGGGCGGTGAAGTCCGGGTCGGTGACGGCGGCGGTGCCGAGAATGACCCGGCTCGCGCCTGCGTCCAGATAGCGGCGCACCGTCTCCATGTTCCGGATGCCGCCGCCCACCTCCACGAACAGGCCCGTCTGGGCTGCGATGCGCTGGATGGTGGGGAGATTGGTCGTCTGGCCGGTCTTGGCCCCCTCCAAGTCCACGAGATGGAGGTGGGAGGCCCCGGCGGCCTCGAATTGTTTCACGGTGTTCAGGGGGTCCGGGTCGTAGACCGTCATTTGGTTGTAGTCCCCCTGGTACAGGCGCACAGCCTGGCCGCCGAAGAGGTCGATGGCGGGAAAAATTTTCATCTCACCAGCTCCCTTCGCAGAATGTTTTCAGGATGGCCAGGCCCACGTCACCGCTCTTTTCCGGGTGGAACTGACAGCCTATCACGTTCCCGCGGGCCACGGCGGCGGTGAGCTCCGCGCCATATTCCGTGGTGGCGATGACGGCGTCGGTGCAGTCCGTGGCGTAGAAGGAGTGGACGAAGTAGACACACTCGTTGTCCTGCACGGTCTCCAGCAGCTTGTGCCGGGGCTTGTCTGCGGGGAAATGGAGGGCGTTCCAGCCGATGTGGGGGATCTTATAGTCGGCGGGGATGACGCCCTCCATGGGGACCACCCGGCCGGGGATCAGGCCCAGGCCCTTGTACTGGCCGAACTCCAAGCTCTCGTCAAAGAGAAGCTGCATGCCCAGGCAGATGCCCATGAGGGGCTTGCCCTTGGCGGCTTCCTCTAAAATAACTTGATCCAAGCCGGTCTGCCGCAGCTTGGCGGCGGCGTCGGCGAAGGCGCCCACACCCGGCAGAAAGAGCTTGTCTGCCTGTCGCAGCAGGGCCGGGTCCCCCGTGACCACCGGCTCCTGCCCGATGGCCTCCAGGGAGCGGCAGAGGGAAAAGAGGTTTCCCACGCCGTAATCGATCACAGCGATCATACCAACATTCCTTTCGTGGATGGGATGGCGTCGCCGCCGGTGAGGGCGACGGCCTGCTTGAGGCTCCGGGCGGCGGCTTTGAACGTGCCTTCGATGAGGTGGTGGCTGTTCTCGCCCGCCAGCTTGCGGAGATGGAGGGTGCAGTTGGCCCGGCGGGTGAAGGCCAGGAAAAATTCTTTCGCCAGCTCCGTGTCAAAGGTCCCGACCTTTTCCGTGGGCATGGGCACGTCCCAGCAGAGCATGCCGCGCCCGGAGAGATCGACCGCGGCCAGGACCAGGGCTTCGTCCATGGGGAGCAGGATATGGCCGAAACGCTCCACGCCCCGCATCTCGCCCAGGGCCTGGGCAAAGGCGTCGCCGAGACAAATGCCCACGTCCTCGACGGTGTGGTGGTCGTCCACCCAGGTGTCACCGGAGCAGGTCACGGTGAGGTCAAAGGACCCGTGGCGGGCAAAGCCCGTGAGCATGTGGTCAAAGAACCCGACGCCGGTTTGGATGTCGTGTTTTCCCGTCCCGTCCAGATTCAGGGTCAGGGTGATGTCGGTCTCGCCGGTCTTGCGCCGGATGTGGCTCTCTCGCATCTTACACACCCTCCTCGGCTAGAATTTCCTCCACCACGCTGAGGAACGCCGCCATCTCTTCCTCGGAGCCGATGGTCACGCGGTTATAGGGGGCCAGGGCGGGGGTGGAGAAGTGGCGAATGAGCACGCCCTTGTCTTTGCAGGCTTGGTAGAGCTTGGCTCCGTCCACCTGGGGGTGGGTGATGAAGATGAAGTTCGCCTGAGAATCCGGGATGGAAAAGCCCATCTGCCGCAGGGCATTGGTGGTCGTCTCGCGGGTGGCCATGATGCGCTGGGCGTTGGCCCGGAAGTAGTCGTCGGACGCCGCGGCGGCGATGCCGAGCTTCAGGGTCAGGCGGTTGACGTTATAGGGGTTGGTGGAAAACTTGAGTTTTTCCAGGTCGGCGATCAGCTCCGGCTGGCCCAGGGCAAAGCCCAGGCGGGCCCCGGCCATGGAGCGGGACTTGGAGTAGGTCATGACCACCAGCAGGTTGGGATACCGATCGACCAGGGCGGCGGCGGAATCCGCGCCGAAGTCCACATAGGCCTCGTCGATCACCACCACATGGTCCGGGTTGGAAGCGATGATCTTCTCGACCTCGGACAGGGGCAGGGCGATGCCCGTGGGGGCGTTGGGGTTGGCCAGGACCGTCAGCTTGCCCGTGCCGGACAGACCGGGCACGTCCACGGTAAAGTCCTCATGCAGGGGGACGGTGGCGTAGGGGACGCCGTGCAGGTCGGCAAAGACGGGGTAGAAGCTGTACGTCAGGTCGGGGAACACGGCCCCGTCCTGGCCGAAGGCCATAAAAGCAAAGTTCAGAATATCGTCCGAACCGTTGGACAGAAAGACTTGGTCAACCCCCATGCCGTACAGCCGGGCCAGGGCCAGCTTCAATTCCTTCCCTTCCGGGTCGGAGTAAAGCCGCAGGTCCCGGATGTCCTCCTCACCCAGGGCCGTAAGAACGGCCTGGGAGGGGGGATAGGGGGACTCGTTGGTGTTGAGCTTGATGTATTGCTTGTCCCTGGGCTGTTCGCCGGGGGTATAGGCTTCTAAAGCCTGGTATTTGGTGTGAAGGAAGCTGCTCATGGATTCTCCTTCCCGACAACGGCGGGGTCAAAGCGGATGTCGATGCTGCGGGCATGGGCGGTCAGGCCCTCCTGCTTGGCGAAGATGGAGACGGTTGGCTGGGCCTTCTCCAGGGCGGGACGGGTGTAGTAGGTGTACTGGGTCTTCTTGACGAAATCGTCCACGGACAGGGGGCTGGAGAACCGGGCCGTGCCGCTGGTGGGCAGGGTGTGGTTGGGGCCGGCAAAGTAATCGCCCAAGGCTTCGGGGCAGTTGCGGCCCAGGAAGATGGAGCCGGCGTTTTTGATCTTGTCCAGATAGTCAAAGGGCTGGTCCACGCAGACCTCCAGGTGCTCCGGGGCGATCTCGTTGGCGATCTCCACGGCGGTGTCCAGGTTGTCGGCCACGATGATCTTGCCGTTGGTGTCGATGGAGGCGCGGGCAATTTCCTCCCGGCGGAGCTTGGGCAGCTGCTCCTCGATGGCGGCCTGAACGGCCACGGCCAGCGCCTCGCTGTCGGTGACAAGGACGGCGGAGGCGTTCTTGTCGTGCTCGGCTTGGCTGAGCAGGTCGGCGGCAACGATGCGGGGGTCACACTTGCCGTCGGCGATGACCAGGATCTCGCTGGGACCGGCCACCATGTCGATGCCGACCTTGCCGAAGACCTGCTTCTTGGCCTCGGCCACGAACTGGTTGCCGGGGCCGACGATCTTATCCACGCGGGGCACGCTCTCGGTGCCGTAAGCCAGGGCGGCTATGGCCTGTGCCCCGCCCACGCGGAAGACGCGGTTGACGCCGCAGATGCGGGCAGCGGCTAGGATATTGGGGGGGATCTTCCCGTCCTTGCCGGGGGGCGTGACCATGACGATCTCTTTGACGCCCGCCAGCTTGGCGGGGATGCAGTTCATGATGACGCTGGAGGGATACGCGGCCGTGCCGCCGGGGACGTAGAGGCCCACCCGCTCCAGGGGGATGATCTTCTGGCCCATGAGAATGCCGTCTTCCTCGTTGACAAGGAAGCTGTTGCGGACCTGGTGCTGGTGAAAGGCGGCCACGCGCTCGCTGGCCCGGTAGAGAATATCCACCAGCATGGGGTCGGCCATGCGGAAGCCCTCGTCAATGGCTCCCTGGCCCACTTCTACGGACGTGATGTCCACGCCGTCAAATTCTTTCGTATAGCGCTTGAGGGCTTCGTCGCCCTTGGCCCGGACCTGGGCGATGATTGCCCGGACCGGCTCCTCTACGGAGCCGACGGGGTCCTCGCGGGCGAAGATGGCCTCGCGCTTGGTCTCCGATTCCTTCAAAATGCGGATCATTTCTGTTCTGCCTCCTTGGCGGCCACCTGGGTCTTGAGCCCCTCGTAGAGGGTTTGGATGGCCGCGTGCTTAAACTTAAAGCTCACTTTATTGGCGATGAGCCGGGCGCTGATGGGAACGATGGTCTCGATGGGGGAAAGGTCGTTTTCCCGCAGGGTGGTGCCCGTCTCGACGATGTCGACGATGACATCGGTCAGGTCTAAAATGGGGGCGATCTCAATGGAGCCGTGGAGCCGGACGATGTCGATGTCCCGGCTGCGGGCGCTGTAATAGGCCTGGGTGATGTGGGGGAACTCGGTGGCCACCCGCAGGGTGCGGTCGGGGTCGTCCCGGAAGCCGTTCTTGGCGGCCACGCACATGCGGCACTTGCCCACGTTCAGGTCCAGCAGCTCATAGATGTCCGGGCCGTATTCCAGCAGAATATCTTTGCCGGCCACGCCCACGTCGGCGGCGCCGCGCTCCACATACACAGGAACGTCCGAGGGCTTGACCCAGAAGTAGCGGACCTTGGCCTCTGGATTTTCAAAGATCAGCTTGCGCTTGGGGTCCAGCAGCTCGTCGCAGGGGAACCCGGCTTCGGCGAACATCTTGTACACTCGTTCGCCCAGGCGGCCCTTGGGCAGGGCCACGTTCAGAAACTCACTCATGCCTTTGCCCCTCCTCTCAGGTCCAGGATCTCTTTCGCTCTCAGGTCACCTCCGGCCTGCTGGCGGGCCAGGGTGCGCTTGCCCTGCCGGGCCAGGTCGGAGAGCTTCGTGGTCAGCGCGGTCAGGTCGGTGGTGCTGTCGTAGAGGACCAGCACGTCGGTGTCAAACGCGGGCTGGGCCGGGCCGAGCCGCTCCAGCTCATTGAGGTAGATGGCGAAGCCGATGGCTCCGCAGCGCTTGCCCATTTTCTCGACCATTTTATCATATTGTCCGCCGGATAGCACCCCCGCCGACAGATTTTTCAAAAATCCCCGGAAGGCGATGCCGCTGTAATAATCCATGTTGCCCTCCACGGAGAAGTCCAGATAGACGTTGTCGCCCAGGCCGTTGGCCTTGAGCAGGGCGCAGAGGCTGTTGAGCTCCTCCCAGGCCTCGCGGGTCTTTTTGCCGCCGACGCACAGGGGGGCCAGGTCGGCCAGGACGGACTCCATGGTGCCGTAGGTGGTCACCAGGCGCTCCAGCAGGGCGCGGACGGTCCCGCTGAGATTCCGGCTCTGACAGAAGCTGTCCAGCGCCGCCAGATTCTTTGAGCGGACGGCGGCCATGACCTCCGGGTAATCCTCCTCGGCCACCCCGGCGGCCTCCATGAAGCCGGAGACCAGGCCCACGTGAGACACGTCCAGCACATAGTCCGGGCTGATGGCAGCCAGGCTCCGCACGGCCAGGGCCGTGACCTCGTAGATGTGGTACAGGTCCAGCTCGCCGATGCACTCCAGGCCGGTCTGCATGATCTCCTGGAAGCCCTCGTCGCCCTTGCCGGAGCGGTAGACGGTCTCATTATAATACACTTTGCGCGGGCCGGGCTCGTTCTCTCTCGTGTTCTTGATGATGGAGAGGGTCACGTCGGGCTTGAGGGCCATGAGGACGCCGCGGGCGTCGGTGAACGTGATCATCCGGTCGCTGACCAAAAAGTCTTTGTTTCTTACATAGAGGTCATAGGCCTCGAATTTACTCATTTTGAAGCGGCGGTAGCCGTAGTTTTCATACAATCCCCGCAGGCGGAAAATCGTCTGCTCATCGCTGCGCAGGATGTTCTGGTCCAGATCCATGTGCGATCCCCTTTCTTGTATTCACTCGGTTGTTTAGTATATTACCACTCTACCGTGATAAAGTAAAGAGCTGAGGCGAAAAAACCAAAGATCCCGTGAAAAAATTTTATCCGGTGGAAGGGAGCGGGTTTGTATACATTGCCGGGAAAATGTCGAATCGGTCTTGACAGCGGATACCGTTTCCTGGATAATGATGGTAAGTAATACTGGATAGGAGAGGATTTGTATGAAAACATTGCTGCGGAAACGCCTCGTCCCCCTGGCGCTGTCTCTGGCATTGCTGGCGGGCCTGCTGGCCATCCCGGCGGCAGCGGCTCCGGCCGCCCCCACGGAGGAGCTGGCGGACATCACCTATTATGGCGGTAGCTACACGAACTGTAAGATGCCCTATGACATGGCAAACGCCTATGTGCAAGCGCTGGACAGCCTGGCGAACAACGGAACAATGGCTACCCTGGCCGACCCTGCGGGGGATGGGATGCCCCTGCTGCTGACCGTGGATTTCCAGACCACGGGAGACCTGGCGGATACGCTGCGGGTCTGGACGTGGAACGGCATCTCTGCGAAGCCTTATGACTTTAAAGACGATACCGAGCTGGGCTGGACCTTCGGCTATGACTTTGGCACCTACGACGGCAACGAGGCCGCCCTGCGCGTGGGCGACGGCGTGGGGATCGCCATTGGGGATGCCGGTGGATACCTCTACTACGCCGTGAACCGCGGCCAGCTGGAGATCATCCGCCACACCATGATCTACACCGCCGACGCCTGGAACGGCACCACGGCCAGCGGGACGCTGCTGCCCCTGGTGAACGCCAGCGGGACGCTCTACAACCAAACGGCGCCTGTCTCCGCCCTGGTCAACGCAGGCTGGACGAAGATCGATGGCTACAACGCCTATCAGCTCGTGTCCGTGGACGGCCTGTACCAATTCTTTGACACCTACGCCGCCCAGGACAGCTGGCTGGCCGCGGACAACGCCCGTTTTACCGCCAGCAAGAGCCAGCTGATCGAAGTCACCACCGGAGAGTCCTACTTGCTGGGGCATTGGACAGACGGGGCCTTGATGCGTGCGGCGCTGGCTGCTTACGCTCAGAAAGCGGCGACCAACAACGGAGATTTCTTCGACGTGCCCACCTCCCACTGGGCCTATGACACGGTGAAGTGGGCGGTGGACCGCGGCATCACCAACGGCACCAGTGCCACGAGCTTCAGCCCCAACAGCACCTGCACCAAGGCCCAGATCCTGACCTTCCTCTGGCGGGCCAAGGGCGAACCGGCGGCGGGCAACACGAACCCCTTCCAGGACGTCCCCCTCTCGGCCTACTACTACCAGCCCGCCCTGTGGGCCAGAAACCAAGGACTGGTGAATGGATCGCTCTTCCAGCCGAATTCTCCCTGCACCCGCGCCCAGACGGTCTATTATCTCTGGCAGCTGGCAGGTTCGCCGAACGTCTCCGGCACAACGAACTTCCAAGACGTTCCCGGCAACGCGACCTATGCCAAGGCCGTTCAGTGGGCGGTGCAGCAGAAGATCACGGACGGCACCTCCTTCACGACCTTCTCCCCTCTGGACACCTGCACCAGAGCCCAGATCGTGACCTTCCTCTACCGTGCGCTGAAGTAATTTTTGCAAGGGCCTTCTCTTCGGGGAAGGCCCTTTTTTGCATTTCCAGCAGAAAAACCTTGCAAAATCTTGGAGTTTCCTGTATAGTAAACAGGAAATGTTACAAAATGACACCTAGGAAGTGATCCCGATGACCCATAAGATCTGCCTCTCCGCCGCGGCGCTGCTGGCCCTGCTGCTGGCTCTGCCCGCCCCTGCCCTGGCCTACGACGGCGCGACGCCGGACCAGCCCAACCGCCTGAGCGCGGGCCTATCTCACACGGCCTATGTGGACGAGCACGGCACCCTCTGGACCTGGGGCAGCAACCAGGAAGGGCAGCTGGGGGCCGAGACCCAGGAGACCGGCGTGGACCGGGAGGGGAACCAGGTGGCCGTCTCCGGGACCTCTCTGGCTGTGCTGGAGGACGTGCGCTCCGTGGCTGCCGGCGGCGATTTCACCGTGGCCCTCAAGACCGACGGGACCCTGTGGGCCTGGGGTGGCAACGACTATGGGCAGCTGGGGAACGGGACCGTTGTCTCCGCTGCCCAGCCGGTGCAAGTGCTGGATCAAGTGACCGCCGTGAGCGCGGGAGACTACCACGTCGCCGCCATCCGGGCCGACGGGACCCTGTGGACGTGGGGAGATAATCTCTACGGTCAGCTGGGGGACGGGACCCTGAACAGCGTCTCCGCGCCCCAGCAGGTGTTGGACAACGTGACGGCTGTGAGCGCCGGGGCCAACGCCACCGCCGCCGTGCGCAGCGACGGGACCCTGTGGACGTGGGGGGACAATCTCTACGGCCAGCTGGGAGATGGGACCAGAGACAGTGTGTCTGCGCCCCACCAGGTTTTGACCGACGTGCGCTTTGCCGTCATGGGCGACTACCACGCCGCCGCGATCTCGACGGACGGGACGCTCTATACCTGGGGCAGTAACCTCGATGGGCAATTAGGCACCGGCGGCCTGGGCGATACCACGGATGAGGGGACAGGCGCAATGTTGCAGCTGACGCCCGCTGCCGTCTCTCTGCCCGCTGCCGTTTCCAACGTAACCGTCGGGGCGGGGCATACCGCCGCCATTCTCTCGGACGGCACCCTCTGGACCTGGGGCCGCAACGACGCCATGCAGCTGGGCCTGACCGAGGCCGGAGCGCAGGTGTGGGAGCCGGGGCAGGTCGTGGAGCTGGTCCCCGCCCAGGCTGTGAGCGCCGGGACGGACCAGACCGTTTGCCTTCTGACCGACGGGGAAGTGCAGGCCTGGGGGTCTCCTGCCATGGGCCAGCTGGGCAGCGGCACGCCCCAGGAGAAGGCCGCAGAGCCGGACGTGCAGACGGCGGACGCCGGGGCAGTGCGCGTGGACATCCCCTCCCAGAAGGGCATGGATCGGGTGCCGCTGGTGCTTTTGGCGGCATCAGGGATTGTGCTGGCCGTTGCCGGTGTGGTGACGCGGCGGCATTGACGGGTTCTCTGGAAAGGGGAGCCGGTTGCGAAGCGGACAAGGGGCCGTCCTTGGTGCAGTTTCGTTCAAAATTTCCTCCCCTCTCCCTATTGACAAACCCCCGGCAATCGGCTATCCTGTATGCAGTGAAAAATTTAATACCGTCATGCGATGAAGGGAATATGCCTCCCTGGATCTCCCATGCAGAGAGCGGCCGGTCGGTGCAAGGTCGTGGGGAGTGGGGCGGCGTCTCACCCCGGAGCGTGCGCTATTTGAGTGGGCGTTGCTGGACGCCAATAAGAGTGGTACCGCGGAGAAATTTAAGGTCTTCGTCTCTTTGAATTTAAGAGGCGGAGGTTTTTTTATGGCATTTTCCTCCGCCAAATGGAAAGGATCGTGTCCCACATGAAAAATTTTGACAAGTATCGCCCTGGCTACTACATGCCCCCTGAGACCTGCCTGGACTGGACCAAGAAGGAACGCGTCGAAAAAGCCCCCCTGTGGTGCAGCGTGGACCTGCGGGACGGCAACCAGGCCCTCATCACCCCCATGAACCTGGAGGAGAAGCTGGAGTTCTATCGATTCCTGCTGGAGCTGGGGTTCAAAGAGATCGAAGTGGGTTTCCCCGCTGCCTCCGAGACGGAGTTTGAGTTCCTGCGGACCATCATCGAGGAGCACATGATCCCCGACGACGTGTGGATCCAGGTCCTCACCCAGTCTCGTCCCCATATTATCAAAAAGACGTTTGAGGCCATCAAGGGGGCCAAGAACGTCGTCGTCCACCTGTATAATTCCACCTCCTTCGCCCAGCGGCAGCAGGTCTTCCGCAAGAGCGAGGACGAGATCGTGGACATCGCCGTCTCCGGGGCCAAGACCTTTGACGAGTATGCCGCCAAGATGCCGGAGACGAACTTCCGCTTTGAGTATTCCCCAGAGAGCTTCACCGGCACGGAGATGGAGTTTGCCCTGCGCATCTGCAATGAAGTCATCGACGTGTGGAAGCCCCGCCCGGACCGCAAGGTCATCATCAACCTCCCCTCCACCGTGGAGATGTCCATGCCCCATGTGTACGCCCAGCAGATCGAGTACATGAGCAAGAACCTGCACGACCGCGAGAACGTCATCGTGTCGATTCACCCCCACAACGACCGCGGCACCGCCGTGGCGGCGGGCGAACTGGCCCTGCTGGCCGGCGGCGACCGGATCGAGGGGACCCTCTTCGGCAACGGCGAGCGGACCGGCAACGTGGACATCATCACCATGGCCATGAACCTCTTCACCCACGGGGTAGACCCCGAACTGGACTTCTCCGACATGCCCAAGATCGTGCAGTTCTATGAGCATCTCACCGGTATGTCCGTGGGCTATCGTCAGCCGTACTCCGGCCAGCTGGTCTTTGCGGCCTTCTCCGGTTCCCACCAGGACGCCATCTCCAAGGGCATGAAGTTCCGGGAGGAGACGCAGCAGCACCAGTGGACCGTGCCCTACCTGCCGCTGGACCCCCACGATGTCAACCGGGAGTACGAGACCGACGTCATCCGCATCAACAGCCAGTCCGGCAAGGGCGGCATCTCCTACATCCTGGAGCACAACTTCGGCTACACCCTGCCCAAGGAAATGGCCGCAGAAGTCGGCTACTTCATCAAGGAGATCAGCGACCACGCCCACAAGGAGCTTACCCCCGCCGAGATCCTGGTGTCCTTCCAGCATGAGTACCAGAACAAGGACATGCCCATTGCGCTCCAGGACGTCACCTGGGTCCGCGAGAACGGCTATACTGCCGCCGACGTGACCCTGGCCATCCACAACGAGATGTTCTACCTCAGCGCCAAGGGCAACGGCCCGCTGGACGCCGTGAGCAACGTGCTCAAGATCGCCAACCCCGCCATCAAGTACCACTTTGTGGACTACGAAGAGCACGCCCTGGAGACGAACTCCGACTCCAAGGCCTCTGCCTACGTCGTCATCGCCGACGAGTCCGGCCGCCGCTACTGGGGCGTCGGTGTGGACAGCGACATCACCATGGCGTCCGTCTACGCCCTCATCACCGCCGTGAACCGGGCCAACAAGGACAACCAGTTTATCCCCACCAACGACTGAGCCACCCGCCAAAAAGCCTTCCCACCAGGGGAAGGCTTTGGGGGGTGCGGCTCATTTCGTAATCTATATGACACAAGACAAGAGGAGGAATCCCCTATGGGAATGACAATGACACAAAAGATCCTCGCCGCCCACGCTGGTTTGCCGGAAGTGAAGGCCGGCCAGCTCATCCGCGCCAAGTTGGATATGGTGCTGGGCAACGACATCACCTCTCCCGTCGCCATCCGGGAGTTTGACAAGGAAGGCTTCACCGGGGTCTTTGACAAGAGCAAGATCTCCATGGTCATGGACCACTTCACCCCCAACAAGGACATCAAGGCCGCCGAGCAGTGTCTCCAGTGCCGCACCTTTGCCCACCGCTTCGACATCGACAATTTCTATGACGTGGGCCAGATGGGCGTCGAGCACGCCCTGCTGCCGGAAAAGGGCCTGGTCGCCGCCGGCGACTGCATCATCGGCGCCGACTCCCACACCTGCACCTACGGTGCCCTGGGCGCTTTCTCCACCGGCGTGGGTTCCACGGATATGGCCGCGGGTATGGCCACCGGCGAGACCTGGTTCAAGGTCCCTGAGGCCATCAAAGTCCATCTGACCGGCACCCTGCCCCCCATGGTCAGCGGCAAGGACGTGATCCTGCACCTGATCGGCCTGATCGGCGTGGACGGCGCCCTGTATCAGAGCCTGGAATACTGCGGCGAGGGCGTGGCTGCCTTGTCCATGGATGACCGTCTGTGCATCGCCAACATGTCCATCGAGGCCGGGGCCAAGAATGGCATCTTCCCCGTGGATGACATCACCCGCAAGTATATGGACGGCCGCGTGAACCGCCCCTATACCGCTTATGAGGCTGACCCCGACGCCGAGTATGTCCGCACCATCGAGATCGACCTGAGCAAGATCGAGCCGACGGTCGCCTTCCCCCATCTGCCGGAGAACGCCCGCCCCATCTCCCAGGTGGGTGATGTCACCATCGACCAGGTGGTCATCGGTTCCTGCACCAACGGCCGTCTGGAGGATATGGCCATTGCCGCCAAGATCCTGGAGGGCAAAAAAGTCGCGCCCAACGTCCGCTGTATCGTGATGCCCGCCACCCAGAGCATTTACAAAGAGTGTATCCAGCGCGGCTACATCACCACCTTCATCGACGCCGGCTGCGCCGTCTCCACCCCCACCTGCGGCCCCTGCCTGGGCGGTCACATGGGCGTCATGGCCAACGGTGAGAAGTGCGTCGCCACCACGAACCGGAACTTCGTGGGCCGTATGGGCGGCATCACCTCGGAAATCTATCTGGCAAGCCCCGCTGTTGCCGCCGCCTCGGCCATCGCAGGGAAAATCGCAGACCCCCGGGAGGTATAAGACATGAACGCAAAAGGATTTGTACATAAATACGGCGACAACGTGGACACCGACGTCATCATCCCCGCCCGCTACCTGAACATCGCCGACAAGAAAGAACTGGCCACCCACTGCATGGAGGACATCGACACCAACTTCGTCAAGGTCGTCAAAGACGGCGATGTGATGGTCGGCGGCTATAACTTCGGCTGCGGCTCCTCCCGTGAGCATGCGCCTATGGTCATCAAGGAGTCCGGCATCTCCTGTGTCATCGCCAAGACCTTTGCCCGCATCTTCTATCGCAATGCCATCAACATCGGCCTGGCCATTCTGGAGTGTCCCGAGGCCAGCGAGAAGATCGACAGCGGGGACGAGGTCGCCATCGACTTCGACACCGGCGTCATCACCAACCTCACCAAGGGCGAGACCTACCAGGCCAACCCTTTCCCCGACTTCATCAAGAAGATCATCCAGGCCGGGGGCCTCATGGCGGACATCAAAAACAGACAGGAGGCAAAGTAAGCCATGAACTATCAGATCGCAGTCATTCCGGGGGACGGCATCGGCCCCGACGTGGTCGAACAGACCCTGAAAGTGATGGACAAGGTGGGCGAGAAGTTCGGCCACACCTTCAACTACACAAAAGTCCTGGCAGGCGGCTGCGCCATCGACGCCACCGGCGCCTGCCTGCCCCAGGAGACCATCGACATCTGCAAGGCCTCGGACGCTGTGCTGCTGGGTGCCGTGGGCGGCTGGAAGTGGGACAATCTGCCCGGCGATCAACGCCCCGAACGCGCCCTGCTGGGCCTGCGGAAGGCCCTGGGCCTTTTCGCCAACCTGCGTCCTGCCCTGCTGTTCGAGCAGCTGGCCGACGCCTCCCCGCTGAAGCCGGAGATCCTGGCCGGGGGCCTGGACATCGTGGTCGTGCGTGAGCTGACCGGCGGCATCTACTTCGGCGAGAAGGGGCACCGGGACACCGACCTTGGCCCCGCGGCTTACGACATCGAGCAGTACGCCGAGGGCGAGGTGCGCCGCATCGCCAAGGTCGCGTTCGACATGGCCATGAAGCGCAGCAAGCACGTGACCAGCGTGGACAAGGCAAACGTGCTGGAGTCCTCCCGCCTGTGGCGGCGTGTGGTCGCCGAGGTCGCCCAGGACTATCCTGAGGTCACGTTGGACAACCTCTATGTGGACAACGCCGCCATGCAGCTGGTCCGCAACCCCCGTCAGTTTGATGTGATCGTGACCAGCAATATCTTCGGTGACATCCTCTCCGACGAGGCCAGCCAGATCACCGGGTCCATCGGCATGCTGCCCTCCGCCTCCCTGGCTGAGGGGAACTTTGGCATGTATGAGCCGGTCCACGGTTCCGCCCCCGACATCGCCGGCCAGGACAAGGCCAACCCCATGGCCACCATCCTGTCTGCCGCCATGATGCTGCGCTACACCTTCGGCCTGGGCGCGGAGGCCGACGCCATCGAGAACGCCGTCAAGTCCGTGCTGGATCAGGGCTACCGCACCCCTGACCTGTACGCCGGGCAGGGCACCCAGGTCGGCACCGCGCAGATGGGCGACCTGATCGCCGCGGCCATCTGATCGCGTACCGCGAAGTTAGGATACGATCGATGGTAAAGTGTAGAGCCTGCGGCATGGACCTGCGCCCTGGGGCGCGGTTCTGCGATAGGTGCGGGACCAAAGTAGAAAAAATCTGCCCGGCCTGCGGCGCTGTCCTGCGGGACCAGGCAAGATTCTGTGACCTGTGCGGCGTTCCGCTGGAGGGGGCCGTCCCCATCTCCCGGCCCAAGGCCCAAAAGGGCGGCATCGCCGCCGGGCAGCTGCACACCGTCGCCTTCCGGGCGGACGGCAAAGTTCTGGCCACCGGAAACAATGACTTCGGCCAGTGCGACGTGAGCGGCTGGTCTGACGTGGTCGGCGTGGCCTGCGGGAAAAACTTCACCGTGGCCGTACGCACTGACGGCACCGCGCTGGCGGCGGGCAACAACCAGTTCGGGCAATGCGACCTGAGCGGCTGGACGAACCTCATCGCTGTGGCCTGCGGGGAGACCCACACCGTCGGCCTGCGCGCCGACGGCACCGTTCTCGCCACCGGCTGGGACGCCAAGGCGCAAGTCGGCAAGTGGGCGAACGTCACTGCCGTCGCTGCTGGGATGGATCACACCCTGGGCCTGTGTCAGGATGGGACCGTTCTTGCCGCCGGGCAGGGCATGTTCGGCACCTGCGCCGTGGAGCATTGGCAGGACATCACCGCCATCGCTGCCGGGCACATGCACAGCCTGGGCCTGCGGAAGGACGGCCGCCTGCTCCAGGCCGACGGCTTCATTGCCCCCGGTGTCCTGGACTGGACGGACCTCACCGCCGTGGCCGTCGGCCCCTACCACACCGTCGCCGTGAAACAGGACGGGACGGTAGTGGCCTCCGGGGACATCCAGCACGGCCAGTGCCAGGTGGAGGCGTGGACCAACGTCCGCACCGTCGCCGCCGGAGAGCGGCATACCGTCGCGCTGTGTGCCGACGGCCGGGTTCTGGCGGTCGGAGATGACAGCGCAGGGCAGTGTGACGTGACGGAGTGGAAGCTCTGGGGCGAATAAGAGCATAAGGATGCAAAAACGCAGCCGTGGAAAAAACGGCTGCGTTTTGCTGTCCAAATTGTTTGGGTCAAAGTTCTCTTGCGGCGTGGTACCCTCCATGCACTGCGTCCCAGATCATGCCGCTCTTCGCTGCGTCTCCCACGGAAAGCACGCGGGAACACACCGTCTCCAATGCTTCCCCATAGGGCTTTGTCGGGGTCGTGCCCAGGGCTAAGACGACCCGCTGACAGGGGTAAGTGTACGCCTCGCCGGTCTGGGGGTCGGTGAGGTAGATGCGGTCTGTTCCGACCTTGGTCAAGGCGCGGCTGGTGAGGCAGACGGCGTTGTTCAGGTCTAAGACGGCGGTGACGGCGTTGCGGTTCGAGCCGTAGACGCCGGGGGCCAGGCGCGGGGCGGCTTCCACGACCAGGACGGCGTTGTCCTTCTCCGGGGCGGAGAGGAGCTCCGCCGTTTCCAGCCCCGTCATGCCGGAACCGATCACCGCGATGACCTCTCCCGTGGGCTGGAGCTTCCCCGTGAGAATATCCGGCGGGGTGCAGACGAGGGAGCTGTCCTGTGCGCCGGGGATGCGGGCGGGCACGGCGGGAAGGCCGCCGGTGGCGTCCAGGATGGCATAGGGATGCAAGGCGTTCAGTTCGTCCAAGGTGGGGGCGTGGCCGGGGTGCAGCTCGACCCCTGCCTGCTGACAGCGGCGGGTGAGGCTGTCCAATAACCAGTGAATTTTCTCTTTGCCGGGGGCGAGGGCGGCGAGGTTCAGCTGTCCGCCCAGGACCGCTTGTTTCTCAAACAAGATCACCCGGAAGCCCCGCCGGGCGGCGATCCAAGCGCCCTCCAGCCCTGCCGGTCCGCCGCCTAAGACCACGACGAGACGCTTGTCCCCATCCTGGGGAAGCGGGGGGAGCTGGGCTTCGTAACCTGTTTCCGGGTTCACGGCGCAGGTGATGTGCCCCTCCTCATCAAACTTGCTGAAGCAGGCCATGCAGGAGATGCAGGGGAGAATGTCTGCTTCCTGCCCGGCAAAGGCTTTGTTGGCCCAGTTGGGGTCGGCCAGATGCGACCGGGCGGAGGCGGCGAAGTCTAAGACCCCGTCGGCCAGGAGCTGCTCGGCAAAGGCCGGGTCCCGGATGAGGGCCACGGCGAGGACGGGGATAGAGACGGTCTGCTTCACCAGCCACGGCAAATGCTTCCGCCAGCCCTGGCGGTAGGGCATCGGCTCGACGCTCTGGCTGCCCTTGCTGTCCGTGCCGGAGGCGGAGACGTTCAGCGCGTCCACGCCCCAGGACGCCAGCATCTGGCAGAGCTTCAGCCCCGTGTCGGCATGATAGCCCTTAGGGCCGATGTACTCTTCCAGAGAAACCCGGACCATCACGGGAAAATCCGGGCCGCAGTGGGCGCGGATGCTCTGCACGACCTCCTGCAAAATGTGGGCGCGGTGTTCTAGGCTGCCGCCGTATTCGTCCGTCCGATGGTTGGTCACGGGGCTGAGGAAACTGTGGAGAAAATAGTGGTGGGCGGCGTGGATCTCGATGCCGTCGAAGCCCGCCTGCTGGACTCTGTGGGCGGCTTTAGCGAAGTTTTCCACAATGGTGTGGATGGTTTCGCGGCTGGCTTCCTCGGCCTGGCCCCGTTTCTTCCCCCGCCCGGCGCTGGCCGAGACCAGGGGGAGGGGGTTGAGCTTCGGGTCGGCGTTGGCGCCGGGATGGAAGAGCTGGGCGAAGACCTTCGTGCCGTAGGGGTGCAGGCGGTCGGCCAGGGCGCGAAAATCGGGGATGTTCTCGTCCCGTGCGGCGTTCAGCTCACGGGGAAAGAGGACGCCCCGCTGCTCGTCCACGCAGACCATCTCCGTGATGATCAGCCCCACACCGCCCTTGGCCCGCGCCTCGTAATAGGCCAGCATGGCTTCGGTCATGCTGCCGTCCGGCTCGGAGAGCGAGGCGGAGGCGGCGGTCATGGCGATTCGATTTTTCAGGGTCACGCCGCCGATGTGGCCGGGGGAGGACAGGTGGGGGTAAGACATCGTTACTCAGCTTCCTTTTCTTTGGGTTCTTCGATTTCCGTTTCGGGGTTCGGTTCTGCTTGCGCGGCTGCGGCTTTTTCGGCCTTGGCCTTCTCTTTCTCTTCCTGCGCGGCCTTTTCTTTGGCCTCAGCCTCTTCGCGGCGGCGCTGCTTTTCCTCTTTCCAGAGGAGGTTGAGATACTCCGGGGGCACCACGTCGGACCCCTTGGGGTTCAGAATATAGGCGCGGATGTTTTTGGCCAGCTTTTCGTTGTTGGGGTGGACGACGATGAGGTTGTTTTCGTAGGCGTACCAATAGCTCCGCTTTACCTCAGGCATCTGCTTGGTGATGAGCTGTAAGCTGGCCATCCGGGAGGGGGTAGCGGGGGTGTAGATCACGTCCTTCACGTCGGTGAAGGGGATGACCCGTTCCTTTTCCGGCAGCTTCGTCTTGCCCAGGCACCGGACCACGCAGTAGTCCAGATACACGTCGATGCGGGACGACCCGCCGGGGAGCCAGAAGAGCAGGCCCTTTCGCACGGCCTGACGGTGTTCTTCCTTTTTCTGCTGTTTCTTTTTGCGTCCAAACATAGCCGCTGCCTCCGTTTTTTGGTGGATTTTAGGATACTTTAGTATAGCGTATTTCGAGGGGGATTGCAAGAGAGGGAAGGGCGCCTTTCATGGGTAGAAAGCTGTTGACATCCGTAGACAGCTATGGTATATTGTGATTACAACAACAGACAAAAAGGAGGGATTCACATGGCATATAAGAAAGCCGGCCAGTACCTCACCGAGGCCGAGTGGCAGGTGATGGAGTGCGTTTGGGAGAAAGCACCCTGCACGGGCCGGGAGGTCTGGGAGTGGTTCCAGGGCCGCACCACCTGGTCCCGCAGCACGCCGCTGACCCTGCTGGGCCGCCTGGAAAACAAGGGCTACGTCAAGGCGGAAAAGATCGGCGGCCGCAAGCAGTACACCCCCCTGCTCACCCGCGAGGACGCTTCCTTGCAGGAGGCCAAGAACCTGCTCCAGCGGGCCTACCAGGGCAGCGTGACCCTGATGGTCAACTGCCTGAACAAAAAAGAGGCCCTGCCCAAGGAAGAGCTTGACCAGCTCTATGAGCTGCTGAAAGGATTGGAGGACGAGGACCATGCGTAACTGGCTGCTCAGCTGCGCGATCCTGCTGGCCATGACATGTCCCCCCGGACCGAAGTTCTTTTTCAACACGGCGACCCTGACGGGGAGCCGGCCGGAGATCAAGGAGCGTATTATGCTGATCGTATCCCGACCCAAGACGACCCTGGCCGCCGTGCTGGCCGTGGCCCTCATCGGCGGCGCAGCCGTTGGCTGTACCTATCCCGGAGCCGAAGCAACCGCAAATACATTGCCTGAAATCATTGTGACAGACGCAGTGACCCAGGAAAAATTGCCTGACCAAGTGATAGATTATGCCAAAGAGGTTCTCACACAGCGGATGGCCGATTATGAAGCTGGTTGGGCGGAAATTGCTCCCGATTGCACGATAACCCAAGCTCGATTGACAGGTTTGACAGCGTTGGCAACTGGCACAGCCAGAGAAAACGATGGACTAGCTGCGTATCGCTTGGAGTTCCGTCTCCAGGTTTCCGGCAATATAGACGCCGTTTTAGTAGGCGGCATAAACCAGGAAACGGTGGACGGTCAAGAAAACTGGATCGGTGAGTACACCAGTGCCGGTCAGCCTTATTTGGTCTTTCATTGGAAGAGCCAGAGCGGAAGCACTGCATGGGAACCCTTGGGGATGTTCTGGGACGATGACGTGAGTCAGATAGTGACCCAGGAACAGGAAACCCAATACGGCAACCGCTATACAGCTTACCTCATGGAAACCTATGGAAACCAGATGCAGTAAGCCCCCTTGCCCCTTTTCTCTGGCCGTGGTAGAATAGAGCCATCTCAGAGAACAAAGAGGCGTATGGCAATGCATGACGAACTGACCCAGGTAGACATCGACAAGATGCAGGCGGAGCTGGAGCACCGTATCCACGACCTGCGGCCGAAGCTCATCGAAGAGGTGAAGGTCGCCCGTTCCTTCGGGGACCTGAGCGAGAACTTTGAGTACAAGGCCGCAAAGCGCGAGAAGAACCGCAACGACAGCCGCATTCGCTACTTGCAGAACATGATCAAGACTGCCGTGGTCATCGAGCGCAACGACGAAGCCGACGGCGTGGCTCTCTTTGACAAGGTGACGTTCCAGGATGAGGACGGCGACGAAGAGACCATCCAGCTCGTCACCACCCTGCGCCAGGATGCGCTCAAGGGCCTCATCAGCAAGGAGTCCCCGGTGGGCAAGGCCCTCATGGGCCGGCGTGTGGGCGATACCGTCCGCATCCAGGTCAATGAAAACTATGCCTATGACGTGACCATCCTCTCCATCGAGAAAACGGGGGAGGACCCGGATATTCCCATCAGTACATTTTGAGAAAGCAAGAAAAGCTCGCCGGTCGGCGAGCTTTTCTCATCCCTGCTGGGTCATGCTCAGAAGGGCACATTGTCCGGGTCCCGCCCCGATTCCCCGAAGGGGGGCAGGGCGTCGAGCGTGGCGATGTCTTCCGGGGTCAGGGCGAAGTCGAAGATGTTCAGGTTCTCCCGGATGCGGCTGGGCGTCACGGACTTGGGCAGGGGCAGATAGCCCTTGTCCAGGCACCAGCGCAGGCAGATCTGCGCGGGGGTCTTGCGATACTTCTCACCCAACTCAGCCAATAGGGGGTGACCCAACACACGCCCCCGGCCCAGGGGACTCCAGGCTTCGATCAAAATATCATGCTGGGCGCAGAAGGCGACGGTTTCCCGCTGCTGCCAGCCGGGGTTCAGCTCGATCTGGTCTACCATGGGCTTCACGGGACCCTCCAGCAGGGCCTTGAGGTGGTGGGGCTTAAAGTTAGAAACGCCGATGGCCCGCACGCGGCCGCTTTGGTACAGCTCCGTCATGGCCCGCCAGGTCTCCCGGTTGACGTCCTCCCAGTTTTCATACTTGTCCGCATAGGCGGGCCAGTGGATGAGGTAGAGGTCTAAGTAGTCCAGGCCGAGATGGGTCATGGTCTTCTCAAAGGCGGCCAGGGTGGGCTGATAGCCCCGGTCGGTGTTCCAGACTTTGCTGGTGACGAAGATCTCCTCCCTCGGCAGGCCGCTGGCCCGGATGGCCTCGCCAACGCAGGTCTCATTGCCGTAGAAATACGCGGTGTCGATGTGCCGGTAGCCCAGGCGGAGGGCTTGTACGATGGCGTCCACCGTGGCCGGTTCTTCGGGCATGAGGTAGGTGCCGAAGCCGGGGGAGGGGATGGTGACACCGTTGGAGAGGATGAAGTGGTCAGACATGGGGGGTGGCTCCTTTCTGTGAGGTGAGCGGGCCGCAGGGGTCTGCGGCCCCTACATAGGGGTTCATAGGGGTTCGTTACTTTTCACTTATTATACGAAAGAGAACGGCAAATTGACAAGAGACAATTTTGCCCCTATCATAGAGACAACAACACGAGGGAGGACGCCCGCTATGATCGACCTGGAACACATCGCCCGCTATCGGGAAAACAACCGCATCGAGGCCAAGAAAGCCGCCGGAGGCTTTCCCCACAGCCTGTGGGAGACCTACTCGGCCTTTGCCAACACCATCGGCGGCCTGATCTTACTGGGCGTGGAGGAGAGCCGGGAAAAAGAGCTGCGCGTCACCGGCATCCCCGATGGGCCGGGGTATGTGAAGCTCTTCTGGCAGACGGTCAACGACCCCAGCAAGGTCAGTGCCAATATCCTCACCCCAGAGGACGTGGCCCTGCACGCCATCGAGGGGAAAGAGATCCTCGTCATCACCGTTCCGCGAGCGGGGCGGCACCAGCGGCCCGTGTATATCGGAGACAGCCCCTTCACCGGGGCCTATCGCCGGGACGGGGAGGGGGACTATCACTGCTCCCCCGACGAGGTCCGGGCCATGCTCCGGGACCGGGACGACACCCCGGCGGACCTGGCCGTCTTAGAGGGCCGTACCTCGGATGACCTCTCTCCGGAGAGCCTGCGGCAGTATCGGGAGCTGCTGGCCCTGCGCCGCCCGGAACACCCCTGGAACTATCTGCCGGACGAGCCGTTTTTGTCCGCCGCCGGTCTGGTCGGCCCAGGGCACACGGGGTGCCAGCACCCGACGTTGGCCGGGCTGCTTCTCCTGGGGAAACGCCGGCCTCTGCGGGAGGTCTTTCCCCACTTCCGCCTGGAGTATCAGGAGGCGGACACGGGCTTTGTGATCTCCACCCTGCACCCAGGCTCCCCGGAAAATCTGTTTGACTTCTATCTTCTGGTCTCCCGCCGCCTGGGGGCCGTCTCTGCGCTCCTGGCCCAGGAAGCAGGGGAACAGGCCGCGTTGGCCGGGGCCATGCGGGAGGCGGTCCTGAACGCCATTCTTCACGCCGACTACTTCAGCCGGGGCGGCTTACATATCCTGCGGACGGACACGGCCCTCACCGTGACCAACGGCGGTCTGCTCCGGGTGTCGCCGGAAAAAGCCAAGGCAGGCGTGGCCGCCGACCCCAGAAACCGGGGCCTGACCCAGCTCTTTTCCCTTGTCCGCCTGGGCACCGGCACCGGCCAGGGCTTGCGGGGCATCTACACCCTCTGGGCCAGGCGCGGCTGGCGGCCTCCGGTCCTGAGCGAGGGCTTCCAGGCGGGCGTGACGAACTTCTCCCTGCCCCTGCCCCGCCGGGAGTTCACCCCGGAGGAGCTGACCCGCCAGCAGGTCATCGAATACCTCACCGACCACATCACCGCCGCCCCTGAGACGCTGCAAAAGGCCCTGGGCCTGAGCGCCCAGGCGGTGCAGACCAGTCTGGACGCCCTCTTGACCCAGGGCCTTGTCGTCCCGAAGGGGGCGGGGTATACGCTGCGGGCGTAAAGATCAGAAGCGGAAATCTCTCCGGTTGGAGTTGCGGATGTCCTCGATGTGCTGCTGGGCGATGGTCCGCACCTTTTCCTTGGGGATGCGCTGCAACTCTCGCTCGATGAGGGCGTCACCCACGGCCTTGGTCTCAGGGGCGGCGTAGTCCACGAGATACTCTTCCAAAGTCATCAGGGCGTTGGGGTGGCAGCAGTTCAAAATCTGGCCGCTCTTGCACAGGGACATGAACCGGTCGCCGGTGCGGCCCTCCCGGTAGCAGGCGGTGCAGAAGGACGGGATGTGGTCCTGCTCCATGAGCCAGCGAACGACCTCGTCCAGGGAACGCTGGTCGGACACGTCGAACTGCTCGGAATCGTGGGGGCGCTCCTCCTCGGTGTAGCCGCCGACGGAGGTGCGGGAGCCGCCGCTGACCTGGGAGATGCCCAGCTTCAGGGCCTTCTCGCGGACTTCCTGGCCCTCGCGGGTGGAGATGATCATGCCGGTGTAGGGCACGGCGATCCGGATGCAGGCGATGATCTTCTCAAACAGCTCGTCGCTGAGGCTGTTGTCGAAGGCGGTGGGGTCGATGTCGTCAGCTTTTTTCACGCGGGGCACGCTGATGGTATGGGGGCCAACGCCCTGGACTGCTTCCAGATGCTCGGCGTGCATGAGCAGGCCGGCAAACTCATACTGGTACCCCTCCAGCCCGAACAGCACGCCCAGGCCCACGTCGTCGATGCCGCCCTCCATGGCCCGGTCCATGGCCTCGGTGTGATAGGCGTAGTCGTGCTTGGGTCCGGTGGGGTGCAGGGCCTCGTAGGTCTGCTTGTGATAGGTCTCCTGGAAGAGGATGTACGTGCCGATGCCTGCGTCCTTGAGCTTGCGGTAGTTCTCCACGGTGGTGGCGGCGATGTTCACGTTGACCCGGCGGATGGCGCCGTTCTTGTGCTTCACGCTGTAAATGGTCTCCAGACATTCCAGGATGTACTCGATGGGGTTGTTCACGGGGTCCTCGCCGGCTTCGATGGCCAGGCGCTTGTGGCCCATATCCTGAAGCGCGATGACCTCCTGCCGGATCTCGTCCTGCGTCAGCTTTTTCCGGGTGATGTGCTTGTTCTTGAGGTGATAGGGACAGTAGACGCACCCGTTCACGCAGTAGTTGGACAGATACAGGGGCGCGAAGATCACGATGCGGTTGCCATAAAAGGCCAACTTGATCTCTTCGGCGAGGCGATACATCTCCTGAATTTTTTCGGGGATCTCACAGGCCAGCAGCACGGCGGCCTCCCGATGGGTCAGGCCCTCGCAGTGGACGCCGCCGCTGGTGGGCTTGGGCCGGGCCTTTTCCAAAATGGCGTCGATGAGAGCCACGTCGTTCTTGTGTTCCTGGGCATAGGCGAGGGTGGCTAAAATTTCTTCGTGGTTGATGAACTCTTCGGCGCGAAGAGATTTGGGGTCATAGTTTGCCATGGTATTTTGTCCTTTCTGGTTAGATCGTGCGGATGTCGCCGCGGGAAGAGACGAGGGTGTAGCCGACAGAGGCGACGCGGCCCTGCAAGCACCCCACGCACTGCGCCCCCTCTTCTCCGGTGCAGATCTTCCCGTCATACAGTGCGTATTTCTTCCGCACGGACAGGGGAGAGAGGTTGGGCATCACGACGTTGGCGCCTGCCGCCAAGCCCAGTTCCCGGCCGTTGGGCTGGATCGTCCCCAGGGCCGTGGTGGCGGGGAGGAGCAGGTTGGGCTGGATGAGGCGTAAGACCGACAGCAGGTAGACGGTCAGCTCTGCCGTGCCGGGCGCTTCGTCCCGGAGGGGCGTGTCCTGCTGGGGGATGAAGGGGCCGATGCCGCACATGGCGGGCTGGAATTCCTCCACGAATTTCAGGTCCTTGGCCAAGATCTCCGGCGTCTGGCCGGGGGAGCCGACGAGGAAGCCGCAGCCCACTTGATAGCCGATGTCTTTCAGGTCCCGCAGGCATTGGATGCGGTGGTCAAAGGAGAGCGCGGCGGGGTGCAGGGCGGCGTAATGGTCCGGGTCCGCCGTCTCGTGGCGGAGCAGATAGCGGTCTGCCCCGGCGTCGTAGAGGGCTTGGTAATCCGCCCGCGCCATCTCCCCCAGGGAGAGGGTCACGGCGCAGTCGGGGTAGTCGGATTTGATGGTCCGAATGAGGCTGCACAAGCGGGGGACGGAAAAGGCTCCATCTTCGCCGCCTTGGAGAACGAAGGTGCGAAAGCCCAGCTGGTAGCCCTCGGCGCAGCAGGCGAGGATATCCTCGTCAGACAGGCGGTAGCGGTCGCAGTTTTGGTTCGACCGGCGGATGCCGCAGTAGTAGCAGTCGTTGCGGCAGAAGTTGCTGACCTCGATGAGACCGCGGGTGTAGACCTCGGTGCCGTAAACCGCCTCCCGCGCCGTCCGGGCCAGCGCCGCCAGACGCGCGGCGGTTTCCGGGGTGCGGAAACGGATGAGCTGGGCATACTCGGCCTCGGTCAGCTGATGACATCGCGCCAGCTTGTCGATCAGGGGAAAAAGGGTTCTCTCATTCATCGCTCTCAAACTGGGAGTAGGCGGTCTTGACGCGGATGCCGGGCAGGGCGCCGATCTTGCCGGTGAGGGCGGCGGTCACGTCCTGGGGGGCGTCCACGGCCACGGACATGACGTTGATCTTCTTGGCCCGGTAGGGGATGCCCATGCGGCCGATAATATGCTCGCTGTTCTCGTGGAGCAGGTCGTTGAGCTGGGGGACGGAAGCGGCGTCCTCCACGATGATGGCCAGGACAGCAACTCTGGTTTTCATTATACAACACCTCTTTTTACTGGATGATAGAAGATAGAAAAAGACCGCACCTGGTTTGGGTGCGGCCTTGGGGTCGTGTGAGATCACTTGGCTGCCCCTTTCAGGCAGGGCGGCTGGCCCTTACTGTCAGGTGCGCCCTGGGGAACTTGCCCAGGGTCTTTGTCTATTATACAGGCGGAAGCGGCACTTGGCAAGCCTTTTGCGGCAGGAATCTCACCGACGCCCTTCAAAACCAGGCGGGGGCGATAGGGAAAGTGGCCGATCTCCTCCCGGCTGGTGACGCCGGAGAGGACGAGGACGGTGTCCAGGCCGCACTCGATGCCGGCGACGATGTCCGTGTCCATCCGGTCGCCGATGATGGCGGTGTCCTGGGAATGACAGCCCAAAATGTTCAGGCCCGTCCGCATCATCAGGGGGTTTGGCTTGCCGACGTAATAGGCGGCTTTGCCCGTGGCCAGCTCGATGGGGGAGACCAAGGCGCGGCAGGCGGGGACCAGGCCCTGCTCCGTGGGGCCAGTCAGGTCGCTGTTGGTGCCGATGAGCCGGGCGCCGTTTTGGACAAACCGCACGGCCCGGCAGATATTTTCATAGGTGTAGCTCAGGGACTCGCCCACGATGACATAGTCCGGGGCCACGTCGTCAAAGGTGATGCCCTGCTCATACAGGGCGTTGAGCAGGCCCGGCTCCCCGATGACGAAGGCTCTGGCCCTGGGCATCTGGTCGGCAATGAACTTGGCGGTGGCCAGGGCGCTGGTGTAAAAATGCTTTTCGTCGATGTCCAGGCCCATGCGGGAGAGCTTGGATTGCAGTTCTCGCTGGGTCTTGCCGCTGTTGTTGGTGAGGAAGAGGAATTTCTTGTGTTCCTTCTGGAGCCAGGCGACAAATTCCTGCACGCCGGGTAAGAGACGGTTGCCGTGGTAGATCACGCCGTCCATGTCACAGAGGAAGCCTTTTTTGGTGAGTAAGTTTTGCATCGTGATGCCTCCCATCCGGGCCGACACGGCCCGCAGTGTATCTCTTGTTTGGATTCTTTTCTACAAGCCTATTGTAGCGCGGAATGGGAAAGAGAACCACCGGAGTTGTGTTAAATTTTGGTGAAGAGCCGGCACACCACATGTTTCATAGTTTCCGTTGTCATTTTTGTCATGGGGATGCCTCGTTGTGTTCCTTTGGCCCCTGTGGTATACTTCAATAAAGAAGGAGGGGTGCTATGCACGAACCAGTTCCATTGTCCAGAAAACCGGGTACATGTCAGTATTGGGGGTACATATCATTGCTCTCTGACAGAGAAGCGCCCGTATCAGCATTTATGCTGGCACGGGCGCAAATTATTTAAGGCATGCTTTACACCCCCGTTTCTTTCATTATATCAGAATATCAGAAACGGGGGTGATTTTGTGGTTTTTTGACAGGCTGAGGAAGGCTCCGGCGCTTTTGGTACCGGAGCCTTCCTTGAGTCTTACTTTGCAAGCACAACGGAAATCTTGATTTCTTTTTCCGCCTCGCTCAGGTCGAACGCGCCGCCGTCCGCGACGCTCACACGTAGCTCATACAGTGTGCCGTCAGAAAGCGTATCCACGGCGCTGCCTGCTTCATCCGTGATTGACCACAGTTCGTTGCTGACCTCCGCCAACGTTCCGTCCGCACCGTAGGCATAGAGCTTCAGCCCGGCGGCGTCCCCGGAAAGGTTGTTCATCCGGAACGAGACTGTCGTGTTGGGATGAACATTTTCTACAGTGACAGTATTGCGCCAGCTTGTGACCTCACCTTTGCCGCCGCCCTGTTCAAACTGTTCCTGTGTCAGCACGTTCCGCGCAGCCTTATCGAGATCGACCTCTCGGTACGGCATTTCGGGCAGATAAACGAAGCGATCCTGCAAGCGCAGTAGCTCCAGATAGCCCGTTGGGCAATAGAGTGCGTTGCCGCTGTTGCCGGCATACATGCCGATGGCCATGTTGTTATAGCCGTATTTGCTGGAGACATCCATGGTAAAGACAGTCTCACCGGTTGCAAAGTCCAGGATGATGTACTGCCACATACCGGTGTTCAAGTCCTGCACATAGCCGTAGATATAGCCGGTCGCGGTGGAGAGCTTCATGATCGACGTGTCGCTCAAGTCATTGCGGCACCAGACGCTTTTCATCTCATAGCCGGAATCGGTTTTCACGGTGTCCACGCGCTCGACGCCGGGCGCGATCATGCAGTTGCCCTTCGTCAGCCAGTTCATGTCATAGATGTTGGCGTAGCTCTGGATGGAGGAATCGTTGTCGGGATCGGCAAGGCCTGCGCTGCCCGCGCCGAACCAGTTGCACACGATAGTGCTGACGGTGCCCTCACTGTCGTCATAGACGATGGCAGAGTTTTCAACCGCCACCTGATAGCCCTCGGGCAGATCATCCAGAACCGGCATGCTTGCAACGATCTCACCGGTCTTCATATCGAGCGCCAGCAGCTTGACGGGGTCCGCGTTGTCGGTGAACATCACAAGCTCCGGCGTCAGCGACGGAGAGCAGCCGCCGCCCCAGGCAAGACCGCCGCCGGTGGTCTTGTCGCCTTCGCCGCTGACTTTTGCGCCGACGCTCTCATACGGTGTGCACCAGACGGCATCAACGCCGTTATTCGCGCGCAGCAGATAGCAGTTCTGGTTTGTCAGGATGACCGCTCCGTCCTTGGAGGCGGCAATGCCGTTTTCCGCGCCCTCGCCGGGGGTAAGCTCATAAACAAAGACCGCGTCGGAGAGGTCAGCCTGCTCGCCATTGAGAATTGCATCGATGGCGGGGCGCGCGATATAGCCCAGCACACCCTGCTGCTCACGCTCCGGGTAGATGCGGAAGCCGCCGGTTGCAAACCAGAGGTTTCCATCGTAGTCAAAGACCACGGACAGAAGATTCTGCGTCAGCTCCTTGCCGAGCGCAGCCTCGGCTGCCGCCTTGATGTCAATGTCCAGTACCTTTTCAAATTCAGGCAGGACGT
>OGCO01000149.1_pt1 | contig 110581 bp, 98 predicted proteins | sample 1570171 | NCBI WGS metagenome assembly OGCO01 (sample SAMEA4370583, study PRJEB24528) | human gut metagenome
AAACAGCACCGCCTAATTTTGCATCACCTTGTGCGTGCCCTTTTTCGTAGTCTTGCTTTGTGACATTAACCCTAAATTTTTTAAGAACATTAGAAAACTGAACGGAAGCTGTCTGACCTCTTACAATGGTTACTGTTTGTGTGTCTTGCGGAATATATTTGACATCCGTATATTCAGAAATCTGATAATTGCCGGGTGCAAGATTGGCAATGTTTATTTCACCATTGGCATTGGTTGTTACATCTTTAGAAATGCCATTACCACTTAAATGAAATCTTACATTGGCAACCTCTCCATCTTCGCTGACTTTCATCAGCTTAGCATTACCCAATGAAACTTTAACATTTAAGTATGCTTTCACAGGGTCTGAAACCGACTGTCCAAAAGTAACGATGTCTTGCAGCTGTCCGCTTTGCGGTCCGATTTTTTCATCAGTCCATGTGATAACGGCTTTACGCTGACTGTTCTTTTTATTTACAGTAATTAGTACATCATCTTTTGGTGCTTTTTCTGCTGTGATAGTAAGCGAATTACCGGATTTACTGAATGTAAGTCCACTACCGTTAAAATCATAGTTTGAAAGCACTCCGTTTGTATCGTTTATGGTTGCACTGTAGTTCTTACCGTTCCATTTTAATTCAATGCTCCTTGCTTTGCTTTTACTTCTGCTTGCAAAACTCGGAACAGTTGTATGCTGCTTTACACTTTTTTCAATGCGAGAATAGTGGCTGAAAATTTTACTTCTAAGCGGATGTTTGCTTGAAATGATTTCTTTAATATTGTGCTTGCCATGTTTAGTAGCATCAACATGGTTGAAATTCTCGTCACGCTCTCCGATTACCGTTTCCCAAACAAGAAGTTGCGTTGCAAGATGTTTAGCACAATCATCAGCTTTTGATGAATTCGTAGAAACCCAATCTACTGAGTTTTTGCCTGTGTAACCATACTGCATAATTCTTCCGAGATAAACTTTTATTGTGTCAGGATCAATTGTTTTATTATATTTACTTGGATAATTGTCCCAAAAGCTCTCTGCTTCCTTTGAAAGTTTATCTCCCGTATATAGTGAAACACCGGGTTCGATACAGTAACAGGAATCGCCCTCATAATCGCCAATTGCTTTAACGGTTACATAGTCCGTGTTAAAGGTGCTCCAACCATTCATTAGCTCGTATGCAGGATGTCCCCAATGTTCCTTGTTTGTTTCTTTACCTCTCGGCAGGTCAATAATATATACATCCTGCTTAGTGGCAGCGTGCGCCGTTGCAGTTACGCCAATAAGAGAAGAAAAGCACATCAATACTGCAAGAAACAATGATGTACTTCGTTTTATAAATTTCTTCATTTAGATAATTCCTCCTTGAAAATGAAAAAGCACACCGAAAAACGATGTGCTTTAACAATGGTTATTTTTAGTTTTAATTAAGCATAGCCAATATAAATATCATAGTTACCATTCCCTGTGCTTTCTGCCCAAATCCATACATCAGTAAATCCTTCGACATTCTTATATCTGTTCAGTCTGCTCTTGATATCTCTTTCAATATTAGAACAATTGGCATTTGCATTGATAGGATTATCCCAACAATCTGTGCAACTGCTGTCAAGATTTAAGCCGATACTTTTAGCATAATTCTTTGCATAGCTTACATAGTAGTTTACATCAAAAGATTTTTGAGTAGTAGTATGTTTCTTTGTGGTTGTCGGCTTAGTGGTAGTGGTAACTTTTTTGGTTGTAGTTTCTTTCCTTGTTTGCTTAATTGTTGTGGAACTTGACTGTACCGACTTGGCATTTGTCTTTGTAGGTGTTTCTTTTTCAGTTTTATCAGTGTTCTTTTTTGGTGAGGTTGAAGTATTCTTATTATTAGCTTTTGTCGAGTCAGACGGCTTCTGTTCATTTTCTTTAGAAACAGATTTTTCCTTTGAAGTTTCATCCGATTTTTGAACTTCCGTATTTGTTGTGCCTTCATTTTCGGACTGACTTTCAACTGAGGATATTATACTGCTTTCTGAAATCGGCATTGGCGTTTTGGCTTTGTTTGAGCAACTTACCAATATGAGTGCTGATAAAACGATAAAAGATATTGTAAATATTAACTTTTTAGTCATATGTATCTATCTCCTTTCAACTGTACATTAACTCTAAACAGAGAATAAATCAAGTGAAATATAGGGAAAGGTCCATTTTTTAGTAGTATTGATAAAAAGGAACTATGACTAATTAAGCAATATTACCAAATATACCTACATGGACTGTTCAAACGATGAATCTTCGTCTGAGATTTCCTCGAAATCCGAGTTTAGCAAACCATCAAGTTCTGCCTGTGCTTGCACAGTCTCATTATACGCATTTACAAGGCAATTTCTAACTGCATCTGACGCTTCCTTTGTAATCGGATTTGCATAAGTAATGTACTCGATTACTCCTTGCTCGTCCTTTACTGCTCTTGAGGGCATTGAGGCAAAAAGACCATTTTTGCCTTGAATCAATCTAACCCCATGAATAGCAAATGTGTCATTAATTGTTAGTGTAGCATAAGCCTTGGTTTTGCTTTCGTCATTAATCAATCGATCAATTCGTGCCGCAATAGTAGTTGACATAAGTATTCCTCCTTTAATTCATTTCCAAAGGAATAAAGGTACAATACATATCCGACTGCACTTCTTCCTCTGAAATGTTTTCGATTTCTTTGAATTTATCAGCATAAAAATCTGCCTGTTTATCGGTTAACGGTATAAAGTTTTCATCACCGTTATCACCGACAATAAGAATAGGACCGGCATAAATGCTTTGTCCGATTTTTCGATTTCCATCCATGCCAATTAGCTTTGCCTCATCATTTCCGATAACACAAGCTTCATCATTAAATGGGTGTGTCAGTTCAATCAAACCGCCGACAGCGGCGCTGAGATCTTTGTAATCATTGATATGCATATTAAGAACAAGCGGTGTATGGTGCGGTGTAATATATACTGCCTTTTCTCCATCCATCTCTTCGCAGAGTGAAGTATCAAAATTATCAAGTTCTTTATATCCAACAGAATCAACATAGAAGCATTTGCTATCTGCATTTGAATCTTCACTGTCAAACACCTCAACTACATCACTGACTGATAGGCTGGTACCTTGATAAAGCGGTGGTTTATCACTCTCATTAAGTTTTGCAAACACACCCTCTAAATCATCTGTATCCAAATCGCCAAAATACACTTGTTTATACATGTCGGAATTTACACCGCCATGTTCCTCAGCATAAGAAAATGGTGAGAAGCGTTTTGCATTCTCATCCTTTTCTGCGTTGATTTGATAGATTTTTACTCTCATATATCCTCCTTACATTTGCTGAACCGTCTCCAATGATTCAGACTCCTGCGTTTCTAATTTGCTTTTTGCCCAATCAGGTACCACATCATCTTTTGCTATACCCAAAAAGTCTTGTCGATAGAATGAAGTGTATTCATTATCTTTTAGAAAGATACCATAGATACTTCGACCAAGAGAACTTGGAGAACATCCAAACCCGGCTGTTGCTAAAAACAACTGATTATCAGGGGATTTGTATTCATCCGCAAGAATAGATGGTTTCAAAACTAATACCTTGCCGGTAAGTTCTTGTCCTGCCATTGATTCGCAATCATCAGCCGAAAACATATGCAACTCATCAAAAGCAATTCGAGTTTTATCAATTAGTGCATTGATTAGAACAGGGTGATTGTTTATGAGATATTCATTTCGCAAATTGCTGTCGGGGATAGCAATCAGCTCACTCCAATTTTTGTTTTCCTGTGAATATCTAGCATCCTGCATGGCTCTTTTTATATTACAGGCAAGAATATAACTGACTCGGTCAAAGCCGAACTCGTCAATGATTCTTTTCATAAAATCAGTATTCAGGTGATTATCGACAAAGTTGCAATCAATTGCATTATGAATAGCGGTTGCACAGCGTGAGTTTTCTAAGTCACTTTGACGCCAAATGTCAACCTCATTACAATGTCTTGCTGTATTAAGAGAACTGTGATAAAGAGGGATTTTGTCCGACATTTTCATATTCTCCTTTTTTCTTTGATCTCTCAACGAGTAAATGAATCAAAGCAGCATCCTGCTCCGCCTCTGGTAGTTGATTCAAGAACTCTGCAAGGGTAATGGTTTCTTTTCCTTTCTTTTCATTTTGACAGTTATCACAAATTTTTTCTTTCTTTATGATAATCTCGTCTTTTGAAAAGGTAAGACTCACAATGCTGTTGGCAGTAATGCCGGTCAAAAAGCGAACTGATCGAGGTATCGTTAATCTGCCTCGGTCATCAATTACCTTATACTGTTTATCCATTTTTAACTTTAACCTCCTCGGTAAATTATTTTTTCAGACAGAATCTTGTCCACATCAATCTCACGATCAAACAAGGAAAATTGGAAGTATGACTTCATTCGTTCCGATGTATCGTAATTTGATATGAGAAGTTCTGAATATTGTTTGCCGCCTTCATATCGTTGAGCGATATTGTTAATTCGGGTAATACCTTCAATAAGAATTCCCGGTCTTTGATATAGTTCTCTGATTTCAGGACAGTCATTGTATGACAAAAGAAACTTGCCTTGTATATTGCAAAGCGTATTCGCAAGTCTTTCGTGATCGTCCTTTCCGAATCCGCCACCATCATAATAATCTTCGGTATTGTAATACGGAGGATCACAATAAAAAAAGCTGATTGGTCTGTCATACTGACCTATCAGTTTTTCAAAATCTTTGTTTTCGATAATCGTATTACGGAGTCTTGCGTGTGCAGCACGAATTAGGGGAAAGTTCTTCCACATATCGTGTGGTTGACTTCCAAAGCTGTCAACGCCGGATGCATAACTGTATCGAATCAATGAATAATAATATGCTGCTCGCTGACAATCAGACAAATCATCGTCTTTTAAGCGATTCGTCATATATTCAAAATCTGCTCGTGAGTCAAGTGAAAACTCTAACCATTTAATCAATTCTTCCGGCTTTTCCTTAACGCAACGATATAGATTTACTAAATTTTGATTGAAGTCGTTATACACCTCAAATTTGTCAGGTTCTTTATGAAACAAAACCCAACCGCCACCTCCGAACACTTCAATATATCTACCATAGTTAAGGGGTAGGCGTTTAACAATCTCTTCACGCAGAGCCTTTTTTCCGCCTACCCATGACATAAAGCTGTTCATAATATTTAGGGCAAGCTCTGTGTGTTATTTGTTTCTATATGGTCTCGGCACAGGGTTATATTTTCCGTATTTTTTATCACATTCGTCAACAACTCTTTTATACAGCAAATCTAAATCAACATCGGTTAAAATATGCCAATATTCCGATTTGTGACAAACACGAAAATCGTATATATACCGTCTTGCCGCAGCACACTTTTTTCTTTGCGATTTTGTCTGTGGATTTGGATATCGGTGCAATATTTTTCGTGCCCACCTGTAATCCTCAACAGTAAATGAAATCACACGATTAGCAAGTGCTTCATAGGGTTCCATTACAATCACCATTTTTGTTTAATTCAGCCTGCAGCGATGCAATTTGCTCATTGAGTTTATTCATTCGATTAAGCTGAAAGCAACACATAAAAGCGACTCCGACAGAACCGCCGACCATTACGCCTAAAACAAAACACAACAGATTATTCATCCCATACACATCCCTTCATCTTCACTTTCATCTGGACCTACAATATTAACATAGTCGCTGATAGCCAATAATGCCTCATTATAGCTTCCGGAATTTGTAACCTTGTCAATCATCTCTTTTGCTTGCTCATCAAGACCGTTTTCTCTAAGAGTACGAGCCGCAATGCCCATTAGATTAAAGATATTGCTGTCTTGACCGATAAGCTCGCAATCCGGTTTTATGACTTCTTGGTTTCCGTTATTAACAACTTCTTCCTTATCAGAAAGTCTGTTGTCAATATAATCTGATAACCAAGTGCCGCCAAATACCTCATGCGTACCGATTCGCCACATTGCAAGTTTAGGAACATTGACATCTGCATTATCAAGTGGGAATAAAAGATTTGTAATTTCACCCGACTTAAACGAGTAGATATCTTCAAATTTGGAATTATTCATAAGAATGTTTCGTTTTGTGAAATCCTCGTTAATTCCTTGAAGCCAATCATTAAGGTCACCACCGCAACCTTGAAGAATTAAGCCTTCTTTATCTTTCATTTTGAGCAAATCCTGCTCATTGATTTCCTTAATCATATGTAAGACCACCATCCTTGTTAATATATTCATCTAAAGTATCGAAAGTAGGTATATCACCAGACAGCAAATGTTCAAAATCACTGTCTACGCCTAAAAAACTCAAGTTGCTTTCATCAGTAAGTTCAATGTATTCTTTATTGCCAAAGTCAATCTCTTCGGCTGTTACCAATGAACCGGCATGATTAACAGTCACTTTACGCTCAAGCGTTTGCATTTCACAGTTATCATCGTCATAACGCAAATGATAAAGATGTAATCCTTTGGGAACATCGTCTTCGGTTAATCTTTCATTTGCGAAAAGACCGGGTTTTCCGAATATTTCAACTACGGAATATTCGTCAACACTACTGCAAATGTATTTGTTGCCCGATAAATTGAGAACCAATCCTCGCTCAGCAGGACTCATCTGCCAAATATCAGCCGCAAAATCAACTGCTGACACATCTGTATGAGGCAGTTCTCTCGAAACAACTTTTCCGTTTTGATATGTTTCAGTTCCACAGTTTTCTCCGAAATCCTCATCGGCCCACTTGATTGTGAAAGTCAATTCGGGATAATGTTTTGAAAGATTGCCGATAATTCCTTTCGCCGGTTTCCAGGCTGTTAAAAAATTAAGCTCGTTAGGGTTATCGCTTTTATGATATTTGTATGCAAGCGAGGTTGTACCCCAATTCTTAATTGTCCAATCATACCAAGTAGCCGAGTTATAATAGTGAATATTTGAAACTGCTGCTATGCCTAAATTCCATATTTCCTTTTTATCTTCTGTCAAACCATTTGCATATTTCTTCAAATATTCCATGAAATCATCAAAAGTACCCTCACGACTCAAATCCTCGTTTGGTATCTTATCAAGAAAGTCCTTAACAAGAGCAATACCCTCACGAGTATCTGAACCTTCGGGTATATCCAAATCTTTCGGTATCGGTAAAACCTTTTTAAAATCGATAGAACCTCTGCCAAACGCATCAACTTGAATTGCTTTGAGCATTTCGTCAATCAATTTTTGGTTACCACTGATGGTTAAAATGTTTCGTATATCGTTAGCCATTTAAACCTCCTTTGTTTCTTTCATCAATTATTTTAATTCGCTTTGCAAGTGCTTCAACTACATTTACGGTGACCGCATTTCCTGCTTGCTTATACTGTTGGGAATCACTGAATCCTGCCTCTCGTGATTTCAAATACTGTTCATCGGAAAATCCTTGCAGTCTCCAACATTCCTTTGGAGTAAGTCTGCGAATAAAGCCAACAAAGCATTGAGTATCGGCAACAATAATCAGCAATGCAATTTTGTTCTCCTTTTCGTCAAGTTCCACGAATTCGTGAAGTCTTGCATATATATTAGAAAACTCATCCGCATTAAATTCACCAACTAAAACAAGCAACGCTGAATGTTCGCCCTTATGCTTGCTTACTCCTGAATTTTGTCTTGCTGTGATACATCTTGCAATTTCAGTGAGTTTAGGATCAGCATTCATGTCAATGAAATAGTAGGTTTGTGACGGCGTAGTAGTTAATGTATGTGCTTCATTCTTTCCTACACGACCTCGCCTCTGTTTTTGCCCTAAGTATGCAATATCAATGCTATCACCGGGTTTAGCGTATTGATAACCAAGCTTTGTGTTGCTGATAACAGGAATTAAGTAAAGTCCTGTTTTTCCGCCAAATCCTCCTGCCGAGCTTGTGAGAGTAATTGATGTACCATCAACGGAGTACACTCTATCACCTTCACTTCCTCGGATGCATCGGACAGTATTTGAAGCAGTTGTTTCAGGGAAAGCAAATATTTCGCCTTGCACTTTTTCTCGATAATAGCAGACAATGTACAATCGCTTTCTTGACTGGGGAACTCCGAAATTTTTGCTGTTATACACTTGCCATGTGACATCGTACCCCAATTCATCCAATGAACTGATGATTTTTTGAAATGTCCTGCCTTGGTCGTGGTTAAGCAATCCGGGTACATTTTCAAGCAGCATATATTTAGGTTTTTTAACGGAAGCGATTCGGGCAATTTCAAAGAACAAGGTTCCTCTTGTGTCTTCAAATCCGCCTCTTTTTCCAGCAATAGAAAAGCTCTGGCAAGGGAATCCTCCGCAAATAAGGTCGATATCGGGAAGTGCATTTGGATTGATTTCTCGTGCATCATTAAAATACAATTCTCCTTTCGTATCATATATTGCCTCGTATGTCTCTTTGGCTTTTTCATCTATCTCGCAAAAGCCGACGCACTCAAATCCGCCGACTCTGTCAAGTGCAGATCTAAAGCCACCAATTCCGGAAAACATATCAAGATATTTGATACCCATAAGGCATCAGCCTTATATTTACTTTTATCACCTCACATACTCATTACAGGACCATCAGACTGTTCATCAGCAAGATCGTCGGTAGTTTCTTCTACGCACATAGCATTTTGCTCTTGCTCAATTTCCTGCTCTGTGAGTTTTCTAAAGCTATCTTCTTTCGGAACAAGAGCCAATGTTCTGCCGTTATCCCAGTTCATATGGATTGAACCAATGTCATCGACAAATTGCACCGTGCCTCTTGTGCCGGGTGGAACTGCTTGAGGATCCTCCATAGAGATAAGTTCAAGTCGAGTGCCCTTAGGGTACTGTTCCTTATATTGCTTTGATTCTTTTTCAAGTTTTAATAATTCGTTTATTACTAACACCTCCAAATAATAAAAGGCGACTGATTCAATTCAGTCGCCTTCATTGTATTTAGTTTAATTTTAACCCTTTTCTCGCTATTTTTATCGCATCAATAATTATTTTAAAGTTCTTATCATTATATAATTTTCTATCAATTATATCTTGAATCAGCATTTCATTTTCCAACAATATACCTTTTGAGAATTGCAATAATTGATGTGAATTATTGTTAATTCCTCGTATGTTTATACTTTTAAAATCTATGTGATTATGGTTTATATGTTCTTTTGATATATTCCATAAAAATTCATCACTGGTTATTACATAAAGTGCAGATAAAAATTTTTTGCTAAAATATCTGTCGCTTTTATTAAGTTCCTTTATTATATCCAAAAATCTTTTTTTATGTTTTTGTCCTATAAACATATAAATCACCTCCATATTTATATAATAATATATTTAATATGACATAATAGCGATTGTTCATTATTGTATATGTAAAATGCAATAACGTTTTAAATCATTTATTCCTGTCCCGATTTAAGGGAATATTATAAACGGATTTGGTAATCCTCATTGGAATCTAACCAGTCCCATCCAAGCGACCCGCTGCCATAGCGGAAGTATCATTATAAGTTTGTACTTTCATTGCAATCCCTTTCGTACCATTGAGAGAGAAAAGATATTACTGTTATTCGCTCCCTGTAACAGATCATGGCGCAGTAATACTTTATGCTGAGACGATTTCATACCCCTCATACAAACTAACGTATTTATAATATTGGTATTCTATTTTATAAAAGGGAATAAACCCTTTCATAAAATAGAAATTTCTGGGGTTTATTTTTCGGGGGTATTTTCAAAAAAAGCCAAATATTTCAAAAATTTTTTTCTTGCTCCACTTATAGATTCATATATTGATGAAATATGTTTTCCTTCTTCTATAGCAATTTCATTATATGTTTTACCATCAATATAATATTTTATGAATCTTCTTTTCGGTTGAGGTGAAAGCATATTAATTGCTTTTGCAACATTTGTGTTATCATCAAGATTAATTTCAAGTGAGTGAATTTGTTTGAATCTATTTGATGAGAAAAAATCAATTGGCTTTTCTCGTCTCATTCGATGCTTTGCATTATTATTGTTGTATTTAATGATTGCTTTTGTATATTCAATCCATTCTTTATTTGTCAAAACAGTATAATTTGAATTTAATATTTTATTTATATCGGTTTTATTAATTTCGAATGTTGCATTGATGACAATAACATATGGATTTCCCTGATAATTCTGATAGTAATTGCTGATATCATATATTTCTAATATTTTTTTCATATTTCCTCCGATTTTTTATTTTGTTAAAAATCGAAGTCTATGGGTATCTCGCAATAAATTGCTGCCACAAATGAAAAAAGGAGTGTACATCTACACTCCTTCTACAAATTATATTTACATAATAAGATAAAATAAAAACAGCAAATCTATACATGAAAATAAGCATAGATTTGCTGTTCTAAAACGAAAAGTAAAACTGCAAAAGCGTTAAGTTAAAATTCAATAGTGTTATCAAACTCAAAAAATTCGACAATATTGCATTTTTAGTTTACGATTTGTAAAAATGATTATATTATCTTATATAAATATAAAAATCAAATAACATTATTGCGTATTTTCCTTACAATTTATCACAATTTTTTTATTTCTATATTATTATTTGGTATCCTGTTCAAAACGGTCTAACAATTCATCTAATATTTTAAATGTGAATTGCCTGTCCTTAGGTAATAATTTCATCATTCTATTAGAAAGTTCATTTAATTTTATTTGAGTACCAATCTGTGTTTCACAGCAAAACAAATAATCAAAAGATATGCCTGATAAGTTTGAAAACTTTATAAAAAAATCTACACTTGGTTCTCTTTTTCCAGTTTCAATATGGCTCATATATGTTGTATCATAACCTAATAATTCCGCAAGCTTTTCTTGAGATAACTTATTTTCTTTACGGTATTTTTTTATAACTTTTCTATAATAATCGGTTTCCATATCAGCACCTCTTTCAATAAATATAGTATAGACAATTTACAAGTTATATTTAATTGCCTATTTGTCATTTATTGACAGTTGGTCATTATTTTGCTAATATATATCCAAATGCGAGGTATAATAATGAATCAAAAAATAAAATTTCTTCGTGAAACATTAGGACTGACCGAGAAAGAAATATCTTCTTTTTTAAACATATCATCATATAAGTATACTTCCTTTGAAAAAGCAATGACAATTATACCATGTGATATTTTAATACTTCTTTCAAAAATTTATGGAATCAATATAGAATTATTGATTGATAGTAAATTTGACAATCAAGATTTACTGTTCGAATTGAAATCTCAAGGAATTATTGGAGAAAAAAACATATTAGAAAAGTTAAAGCAAAATTTATTGCAGGATAATATTAAATTGACATATCGTTCAGTAAAAAAAATCAAAACTAATTATCAGGATAATATTATTCACTTCTTAAAAACGCTAATATATAACAGTGGAAAAAGCGTGATTGAATTTTCAAGATATGTAAATATGAATAGCCAGAACCTAGATTCTATACTGCAGAAAAAAAGATTTATTGAGCTAAACGAACTTATAAGTATTTCAGAAAAATTTAAGATTTCAGTAGATGATATAATTGGTGAATAGAGCAAAAGAAATTTTTATATTTGTTTATTGAGTTTTGTTTATATATTACCGTTCTATATATAACTATATTGAACTAATATAAAGAATACGGAGAGAGCCATATTTGCCCTCTCCGTATTCTTTTAGAATTTGAATTTGTTCATGGCTGCCGGTTCTTTAGGCTGATGAAAAACCATCATACATGCTGAATTTGAAGTTGATATGCCAATTATTAATGCCAATGCAGCAAAAGAACTTCCAAATTTCATGATGAAATTTTTAAATTTTTGCATTTTTTATCCTCCTTTCAATTTTACTTAGCGTTAATGAAAATGCTATTAAATCTATTCCATAGCAAAATGAAAAGTAATATTTATTTGAAATTGATCCATGAAAACCAAATGTTTCTAAAACAACAAACACTAAAATTAATATAGCAGCTGAACTTCTGCTTATTAATTTAAATCTTCTTTTTTGATTTTCTGTAAATGGTTTGTTGTCATCCTGAATGGGTGATAAGAGTATTATAGTAATTGCTCCGATAATTAGAGCGATTGTTGAAACTTCAAATATAACATTAATTTTCTTTATTATCAATATTAGAAATAAATAGCTGGCTAATGACATTACTCCACACTTTAGATAATTATTGGCATGATAACCTCCGCAGACTTTCCTAAATGACGAAAATGAAAAAATAAAAATAAGAGAAGAAACAAATTCGTTGAAAATTATTGAAAGAATAAATAATAAGCTGTAGCTTAAAAGAATAACTATGGTTGTTTCAAAACAGTAATAATATATTTCTCTGTCCGCGAATTTAATAATATTACTGTTAATAAATTTATTTGTTATTTTTTTTACTAATGTCTCGATCATTTGTAATTTCTCCAAAATAAAAAGCACTATCTATACAATAGTGCTTAAATCTATATAATTTATTGTTTTATGTAATTTCGTTGATTAAAAATACGAAAGTGTTAGTTTCTTAATATTACATATGATGTAAAAGTGTTATCTGAAAATGAGAATTTAGCATATCCATTATATTTTTTTGCAATAAGAGATATACTTTTTAATCCATAGCCATGATCTTTTTTATTAATTTTAGATGTTTTTAGATTGTTAGAGCCAACAGCAGTGTTTTTAATATTAATTATAATATCTTGTTTATCAACTGTAATAGAACCCCAAATTTCTTTATCACTTATAACTTTCTGACAAGCCTCCATAGCATTATCAAGAATGTTACCTACTATAACTGCTATTTCAATTTCATTGATAGTGATAGATTTTTTATATTGATATGAAAGATTAACATTTATATTTAATTCATCACACTTGTTTAATTTATTTTCAATTATAGAATCAATTGATGGGTGACCGGTATCAATAACTTTACTTGATTTTTCTATAATATCAATATTACTTTGTAATTGTTCTATAGCGTTATCTATTTTACCGACCTTTAATTCAGCAATAGTAGCGATACAAACGCTTCTCATATTATGGCGCATTTGTCTTATTTCTTCATGTGAAGATTGTAGATTTTCATAATGTTTAGTTTGTTCAGTAATATTTTCTTTTAGCAATTTCAATTCATATTCAGACTTAGCTAACTTGTTTTGATTCCTTATAATTTCGAATGTTATTACATTTGATAAAATCAGAAGCATACTTGCAAATATAAATGTTATCTTTAGTTGATTATTGTCTATAATTAACATTATTTGATACATTAAAATAAGCAATAATACAGTTGTAATTGGTAAAAGACTTAATATAAATAAATACTTAATTTTTAAGTTTTCAATGTTTAACTTTTTCTTTCCAATTTTTATAATAATCACTAATATAAATACAAAAAATTTAGATAACAAAACTCCTAAAGAATATATATTTTGATCGATACTAAGTGTTTTAAAATCAGTGGATTTAAACATCATTAAAATACCACTAACCAACATTTCTCCTGCAACGCTAATTACTACAACTGTTATTGTCAAAATTAATTTGATGTATTGTTTCATTTTATATATTTGGCTTATGGAAAATGATGTTATAAGTGAGCATAATAATAGAATTGTTCCTTGAAAAAAGAATGATGCAAATATTTGAAAAATAGTAATAATAATATAAGATATTATAATTCTGTATTTGTTTGTCTTTCTTTTCTCTGAAAATGCACTCATATACATATTAATAGTGTACACTTCAAAAATTGCTCCAAATATAAGGGATATGTATTTTATAATCATTTAAATCTCCTGTTTATATAATCAGAATATGCCTCTTTAGTTTTTAACCTTTTGCGTACGCTCATCAAAACAGATGCTCCGTTTTTCATACGGATTTCACTTTCACCAAAATCTTTTATATGTAGCATATTAACAACAAATCCCTGATGAGATTTTACAAAGCCGTGTACTTTAAGAAAGTTATACATTTCATCAATTTTACCAACCACTTCATAACTTTCGCCATTATACAAATGAAAAACTAAGTGCCTGTTGTATCCTTCGATATAACATATATCTTTTATTTCAAGATTAACTGAATCATTCTGCCATTTAATAGGGATACATTTATGTATTTCAGTATACTTCTTGATAATTCTTTGAAATGTTTTATTGAATTCAATTTTATCTATTGGTTTCCTCAAAAAGTTTAAAGGCTCTGTTTCAAAACAGGAAAATACATAGTCTGGATGATTGGTAATGTATACGATTATCAGAGCAGGGAACTCGCTGCGTAAATATTTAGCTAACTCAATTCCATTCATATCACCGAGCTCAATATCTAAAAACAATATATCCGGTTCATTTTTTAGGCAGAACGAAACTAACTCTTTAGCAGAATTAAAAGTTTCAATTACTCCTTCAGAGTTTTCATCAAAATTCGCCAAAATGTATTCACTTATTATTTGGCAATATCTTTGCTCATCATCACAAACTAATATTCTCATATTTCACCATAAATATTCATAATATGACAATATTATATCAAATTATTTCAAAATATTAAATAGCAAATTCATATTCGTTACGTAAATATACATAATAGTAATTCTCTAGATGTAAAATAACTTATGAGGTCTTTAATTAATAATTGATGTTATATAAAGCATTTATAAATCGTAATATATCAAAATTTGCACTTTTGAATATTTTCTAAACATCTTTTGGCTTTTTTTTAAAAGTAGCAAATAAAATGGTAAAGTAAATAAAAAATATGAATTGTTATTTTGAAATAAACCATGTGATATATATTATTTCCTGAGTTTTTATAAGGCTTTATATGTTATGCTTTATTTGCTGTTTATTTAGGTGTTTAATAATATGAGTTAAGAATTTTAATATTGCAAGTAGGTAAATATTATGTTTGATAATTTTAAGTATATGTTGAAAAACTGGATTGCATGGGACAAAAAGAGTCTTATATATTTCTTTATCCGTGTGCCTGCAATGGTTTTACAGCCGATTATCACAGCTTACATACCCAAAGCGATGATAGACTGCATTAACGAGGGCGTTACTGTTAACAGGTTAATACTTGTAGTTGCATTATTAAGCATACTTGTTGCACTGACAACTTGGCTTACCCCTTTTATGCAGGAACTTTTAAACGGAAGTGCAAGAATAATCCGTATGCGTTATGCCATTATGGCATTCCGTAAAAATCTGAATACTGATTATATAAATATCGAAAGCTTTGAGGGCAGAGAAAAAAATAAAAGAGCAATGGAATTTTACAGAAGCTATTATTCCTCTTCTGCTGATTTCATTGACACCTGTAATCAATTATTGGTTTGTTTTGTCGGTGTTGTTACTTCCCTTGCACTTATTTATAAAATCAATATTTTTATAATATTGATTATTCTTGCAACCTGTGTGGCTGAGTTCTTTTTGCTTAAATATTTAAACAAAAAAGAAAAAGGCGTTAAGGACAAAAGAAGTAATATTTTTGTTAAGCTTGATTATTACTATTCACTCAGCAAGGATTTAACTGCCGCAAAGGATATAAGATTATACGGCTTTACAGATTATTTCATATTTTCAACCATAAGGCTTATTCAAAATCTGGAGAATATAACTTCAAAATATATGCACCAAAGTGTCAGGGTCGGTGGAACAAGAGCACTGCTGAATCTTGTGCGTGAGCTTGTTGCTTATGCATACCTTACATATTTAGTGTGTCAAAACAAACTTTCCGTTTCCGATTTTATATTCTATTTTGGGATTATAACAGGCTTTTCAAACTGGATAATGAATGCGGTATACCAGTATTCAAATATCGAACGCTGCTGTAATGACTGCAAGGCTTTCCGTGAATTTGTTGAGAGCCGGGAAGAATGTAGAGATAAGCCGAATGTGGATTTCAGTCATGTTGAGTCCATTGAGTTTAAGGATGTTTCTTTTACATATCCCTCTGCTGATAAAAGCACAATTAACAATATGTCATTTAAGGTGAACAAAGGCGAAAACATTGCAATAGTCGGTGCAAACGGTGCAGGTAAAACAACGGCAATAAAACTGCTCTGCGGTCTTTATTATCCGACAAACGGCGATATATTGGTCAACGGCAAAAGCAGCCGTGATTTTTCAAGTGAAAGCTACTTTGATTTGTTCTCGGCAGTATTTCAGGATTACAGCTTCATGCCTATGACAATTGCTGAAAACATTTGTACAACCGCTGATTATGACAAAGAAAAGCTTTATTCTGCTTTTGAAAAGGCAGGCATGATGGATAAAATCAATGGACTTGATAAAAAGGAAAACACCCTTATGGTTAAGGATGTTTACAAGGATGCTGTTGATTTTTCAGGCGGTGAAAAGCAGAAATTGCTTCTTGCCAAAGCAATTTATAAAAATGCTCCTGTTCTTATTCTTGATGAGCCGACAGCCGCACTTGACCCGATTGCAGAGAATAAGCTTTATCTCAAATACAACGAAATGACGGATAATAAAATATCCTTCTTCATTTCACACAGGCTTTCATCAACGCGATTCTGTGATAAGATTATATTCATAAAAGACGGCACGATTGCCGAGAGCGGAACGCACGATGAGCTTATGGCACTGAAGAGTGCTTACTACAGAATGTATCAAATCCAGAGTTACTATTACAAGAAGATGGAAGGCGATGCAATATGAAAAAAATGAAATCAGTATTTTCAGCTTTTAAAGAAATGCATCGCCTTGAAAAACGCTTAATTCCAATATCTGTGGAAGTTGCAATTGTTATGGCGGTTATGCCGTTTATCAACATATGGTTTACAGCAAAAATAATTGATATGCTTGATATGGGTGCAAAAATAAGTGAGCTTGCATTATATATCGGTTTGGCTGTGGGTATAAACCTTGTATTATTTTTCTTAAATTACTTTTTCAATGATATGTATTTTATGTATCGTTCTCTTATGTATAATAAGGAACGTCAGAATATCTCCGAAAAGCTGTTTCGTATTGAATACCAAAGACTCGAGGACAGTGATTTTAAGGAACTTGTGCATAAGCATTCCGAAGCGCAGGACAGAGTATTTTCAGCATTTACTCAATTCAGCTGGATGATGCGTGATTTTGTTTCAGGAATGATAACATTGATAATTTCGGTTATTATCATTATTCCGCTTTTCAAAATCGGCTTTACAAAAACAGGAAATTCATATTTTGAAAAACCAATATTTTTGCTGACAATTCTCGGTGCAATAGCAGTAATGGTTGTAATTATTCTGATTGTTGCACTGAAAATGAACAAGGCATATTTTAAAGCAGGCGACGAATATTCAAGGCTTGACAGAATTTTCTATTACTTTCTTAATATGTTTTCCGACTATAATACAGGCAAGGAAATCAGGTTGTATAAGGAACAAAGACTGATTGCACATACTGCAACGGATAAACTGCTTACTGACGGCGAAAAAGCACTGCACAAAGCGTCACTCAACACGGCTAAATCAAGCTCATTTGTAGCCATTCTTGGTGCAATTGCAGGCTTTGGGATTTATCTGTTTATCGGTGTTAAGGGGATTTACGGCTTGTTTGGTATCGGCTTATTAGTGCTCTACTGCGGTTCCTTTATGCAGATTTTAAACGGTATTATGAAACTGGTTGTAACCTTTGGAAAAACCGAGGAGATGGTACCTCTTGTTAATTATTATTTTGATATAATTAACACAGAAGATGGAATGACCTATGGTACAGAAGAACTCGATTTGACAGAAAAATTTGAAATTGAGTTTAAGGATGTTTCATTTAAGTATCCCGGTGCTGAAAATTATTCTTTAAAAAATATTAATATTAAAATAAACAGCGGTGAAAAACTTGCAGTAGTCGGCAGAAACGGCAGCGGCAAAACCACCTTTATAAAACTGATGTGCAGGCTTTATGATGCAACAGATGGTGAAATTTTGATAAACGACATCAACATTAAAGATTATACAAAAGACAGTATCGTGAAACTGTATTCTGTTGTTTTTCAGGATTTCAAAATTTTTTCAACCACACTTGCACAGAATATTACAGCAAACGAAAAGCAGGACAGTAAAAAGCTGTTTGACTCCCTTGACAAAGCAAACATCAAAGACCGTGTGCTGAAGATGGAAAACAAAGAAAACACATATCTTTACAAAGATTTGGACAAAGAAGGTGTTGAAATTTCAGGCGGCGAGGCGCAAAAGTTTGCCCTTGCAAGGGCATTATACAAGAATGCTCCTGTTGTTATTCTTGATGAACCCACAGCTGCTCTTGACCCCATTGCCGAGCATAAAATTTACAGCCGTTTCAATGCCTTTGTTGATAACAAGACGGCAATCTATATTTCACACAGGTTATCAAGCTGTGCATTTTGCAATAGCATTGCAGTGTTTGATAAGTCACAGTTAGTAGAAATTGGCACGCATCAGCAATTAATTGATAAAAACGGCGAGTATGCAGATTTATGGAACGCACAAGCGAAATACTACATAGGAGAATAAGTATGAATAATTATAATATAAATAATATTTTGACAAAAATGTCAAAAAACAAACGATATTTTGAATTGTACGTTAAACAAAATCCTTCATATTTTCTAAAAGAATTTATCGAAAAGGAAAAAATAATAGTCGATGATGAAATAATAAAAGATTTTAATAATAAAATTGAAAAACATTCTAATATTCTACCATTTATAGAACGCGAAATTAATGCGATGAATCAATTTTATGGAAATGTTATTGGCCTTAAAGGATATTTTTTGTATAAAAATTATTACCCTTCGGATATAAAAAGATATTTTAATGATATAGATTTTTTAGCTAACAAAAAGAATCTTTACAAGTTCTATCAATTTCTAACAGAAAATGGATATGAAGTAAAAAAAGATAAGTTTTTATATTACGATAATGCTTTGCTATTTAGAATTTTCAAATCAGCATATATGAAATCTGTACATTGTTTAAATATGGTGAAAACTATATATGACAATGGAGAAAATTTTGAAATATGTATAGATTTGCATTTCAATCTAAATGTTGGTTCGGAATCAACATTTGATATGAAACATCTTTGGAAATCTGCAATAGTAAAAAAAGATTCATTTTTAGAATTTTCACCATATGATTATGCTGCATATCTAATATATCATCTTGTCAAACACTTATGTTTTGTAAACTATTATAATATTAAGTTATCGATTGATATTCAAAAAGTATGGGATATATATTTTGTAATACAGAAGAATAATTTGGATTTATTTGAATTAAAAACAATTATGTCAAATTGCGGATTACCGCACTATTATATTCTTTTTTTGAAAATATATAATGATATTTTTTTACATAATGAAATTCTTTATCATGAATTGTTAGATGATTGTCATATCAATTTCAAATGGAAAGCAATATTAGAAAAAATATTAAACATGGACATAGTGGATGTATTATTAGGAAGTTACGGCAATGATATACCTAATTTAGAAAAAATGTTAAAAAAAATTAGAACTATAAAAAATCAAAATATAAGAAATCTTGTTATTAGATATTATGTGAATTTGATAAATAGAGAGAAGAGTTGAAAGTGTTAGATATAGGCATACATAAAATTTCGAAAAATTATGGCTATGAAAAAATATTAGATAATATAAATTTTGAGATTCATCAAGGTGAACATGTCGCTTTAATAGGAAAAAGTGGCAGTGGCAAATCTACTTTATTAGAAATTATATCTGGTAGAGAAAATCCTGATGCGGGTGTAGTTACTATTAGAAAAAACGCCAATATTGGATATGTTGAACAATTTAATAATTCTGCGAATAATTTAAAAGTTAGAGATTATCTATATGAAAACTTCACAGAAATATTTAATCTTGAAAATGAAATTCATAGAATAGAGAATGCTTTGGCAACTACCAATAATAAGGATGTTTTGAATAGTTTGTTAGTCGATTATGATTCTGCTTTAGAAAAGTTCCAACAAATGGAAGGTTATAATATTCAAAATTCAGTAAATAAAATAGCTAATAAATTTAGAATAACAAGTTTACTAGACATGGAGTGGAGTTCTTTAAGTGGTGGTGAAAAGACCACGATAAAAATAGCTAAATCATTCCTCATGAACCCTGATATATTGTTGTTAGATGAACCGACAAATCATCTTGATATATATTCAATATCAGTGTTAGAAGATATATTAAAGGAATTTAAGGGAACGGTAATTATCGTTTCGCACGATAGATTATTTTTGGATAGAGTTTCTAATAAAACAATAATTATTGACGATAAAAAGTGCTACATATATAATACCAGTTATTCTCAAGCGATAATACAATTCGATTCTGAGAAAAATGTTGAATTACAGAATTATAACATTCAAAAAAAGCAAATAATGAAAATGAATGAAACTGCTAAAAGGTATAGAAAATGGGGCAAACAAGGAGATAATGCTGCCTTTTTCAAGAAAGCAAAAGAAATAGAAAAAAGAATTGATAAAATTGATATACTTGATAAACCTGTTGAAGAACGGCATAAGGCTATTAATTTTGTTAATGACCAACAAAGTAAAGATGTATTAATAATTAAAAATTATTCCCTCATAAAATATGACAGAAGTATTTTTAATAATATTAATATGTATTTACATTACGGAGATAAGTTTTGTTTATGTGGTCCAAATGGTTCAGGAAAATCTACATTGATAAAAGCTATTATTAAAAATGAATCAGATAATATTATAATTCCAAACAATCTATCTATTGGATATATTGCCCAAGAACCTAATATTGATAATTATAATGAAACATTGCTTCAATATTTTTGCAAAGAAAGTACAGTTTCAATATATGATGCATACCATATTTTGGCATCATATAATTTTTATGGAGATGTGGTTAATAAAAGACTTAGTGACTTATCTGGTGGAGAATATATGCTTTTATCGTTTGTAATACTTTTGCAAAAAAAAATTGACCTAATTATTCTTGATGAGCCAACAAATCATATTGACATTAAGTTAAGGGAAATATTAGAGCGAGCGCTATTACAGTATAATGGTACAGTTTTATTCGTTTCACATGACAGATATTTCATCAAAAGAATAGCAGATAGATTTGGCTACATTGAAGAAAGCAAGATAATATATTTTGATGAGTATGATGCGATGATTGATCATATAGAAAAAAGCGAGGAAAATTATGAGTGATCTAACAATTAATTCAAATAGATATATAAAGAACTTGTACGGAAAAAGTTTAAATTGGTTTTGTAGAGAGTATGGTGTTTTAAATATTTCAAATGATAATACTATTCTTTGTTGCACATCTAATGAGTGGACACAGAATCATCAAATAGATAGGTTGGTATGTGGAGGTCCTTGTCTAGATCATGCTATTAAAACTGGTTGCCATTCCGTTAGTTTTCAAATAGCTTGTGAAGCAGCTATTCTCGTTAAATATGCAAAGAAGTACGATTATAACTTGTTACTATTTATTATGGGAGGAAGCAAAGACTTATTGGAAAAACAAACATGGAATGATTTATATAACAGTTATATGACGATGGTTGATTATTTAGCAGATTATTTTAATCTTAATAAAAAAAAATATATTGGAATTAGTAGTTGGGCAAATAAAAAAGTCTGGTCTTTAGGAAGGCAAGAACATCCCGTTGAATATGATGCTTCTAGTTTCCAATCTATATATAAGCCTGCAATTAAGCTATCTAGAAACGACTGCTTTAACCTAAATTATGATTTGACATTATGGGAACATTACCACAATAACCTCTTGGCTTATAACTATGAATTTATTAAAAATATTTCACCTTTTGAATTTGATAGAATTGAACATTTTGAGAATTTGCACCAAATAAGAGCTTTTTATTTTTCCAAAATAGTATTTGGAAATAATTGCAACGATGCGCAAACATTATTTTTACCAATTTCATCGAATAATGAATATGTTAGAATGACTCGAGCGACATGTGAAAATAAACTACAAGCATATTTAGGTGAAAATGTGATTTTAAAAGAAATTAATAGTGGACTAAATTATAAATATTTGCATTTGTTTTTCAACCAAGATGAGATTATAGAGATAGTTCATATTTTTACAAAAACATTCACATGAAAGGAAGCATATTATGATAAATATAATAAATGATAATTGGGATATTGATATAAAAAGTTATCATAAAGTTACCGAAGGATTAAACAGAAAAACTTTCAAGCTTAACGATATGTATTGGCTTACTATCTGCGCTGATAAAGATGAAGAAAAAATTAAGTCCGAAAATAATGTACTTAATTTACTAGAAGTCAATCAAGTTTCACGTAATAATTATCCAAGGGTATTACAATCTCATAGCGGAAATTATATAGTTGAGAATGATAAGATATGGAGAATTCTGACGAATATTGAAGGCCATACACCATATGTTAATGATTTGGGCTTTTACTCAAATCTAGGGTGCCATATAGGAAATTTACACAATGATTTGAAATGTATACAGAATAATGTAGAAATTAAAAATCAAAGCATTTGTGGTGAAATTAAGAGTAATGTGATTAGATATCACAATGAGCCAGAGTATTTTGGCTATAGTAAAAAAGAAGAATTATTCATCAACAAAGTAATTGATGAATTTTATAATGATGTAGACATTATTAACCAAACATACAATCAACTAATTCATGGCGATTTAACTTTACCAAATATTATTATTAACAAAGACAATATAGGATTTATTGATTTTGAATTTTCGTGTTTTGATTCAATTATATTTGATTTAGCGAGTATTTATAATACCTTAATTGTAAGATCAAATTTGTGCAAAAAATCTATCGATTATGCAATAAAGACATTATTAGAAAACTATTTTAATGTAACTAATACAGATATTAAATTTGAAATGCTTAAAAAAGCGTCATTTTTGTTGAAATTAGATAGTTGTTTTTATCACAAAATAAAAAATAAACTTCAAAATGAAGATTATGAAATAACAAATAGACAATTTGAACAACTGAAATTGTTATACGCATATAACAATAATGAAAGAGGCTAATATGATAGGAGTTAGTATAAAAAAAGAAAATATAAACAAAGAGATAATAAAAAAATATTCTGATATGGGATATAAGCATATAGAATGGAAATGGAATTGGGATGGAAGGGGGTCCTCGCCTGTTCCTAATGAAAAAGAATTATATGCAGTCAGAAATATTTGTAACAAATATAATATGACCTTAAGCATTCATGGGCCAAACGGAATAAGTGTTGCTGAAAAAGTAGAGCCACTTAGACAAGTTTCTATAAATCTATGGAAAGAGGTTTTCAATGCTGCACAAAACATTGAAGCATTGTGGTTAGTCTTAGAATTGGGTTCAGTTGGATGTTCTTCAAATAATTTTGAAAAAAAAGCAGAGCGTGCTAAAATAGCGGTAAATTCGATTCAAGAAATTCTAACATGTAAGACAGGAAACACTAAAATTTTAATTGAAAACCTGAAAAAAATAAATGATGATAGACATTGTTATTTAGGCGATAATTATAATGATATTTTATCAATAATTAATAAAATATCAAATGATGGTGTTGGAGTAATATATGATACTGGGCATGCAATGATTAATGCTGAACCGCTTGAATCACTATTGCCATTAGAAAAAAACATTAGTGCTTTTCATGTACATGTTAATCATGGGATAATTGATGAGCATTTGCCTATTGATAATATTATGGATTTTAAAATGTATAAATTTTGGGACAAAATTTATGAAAAATATATGAGTAATATACCAATAATATTTGAATTCAAACCAAAGCATGATGTTGAATACTACATTAGTATTATTAATGAATTAAGGAAAGAGAGAGAATAATATGGAAAACCAACTTGCTATATTTGGTGGCATTCCTACAAGAGAAACTAAAAAGCATCCCAAATATGATTTGCCCGATAGCGTAAAAGAGACAGTACTAGATATATTGAATTCTGGGAATCTCGCTAGTTTTTATGGCGGAACATATGTACAAAAATACGAAAAGACATTTGCAAATAGATTTAATAGAAAATATGGAATCGCTACAAATTCTGGCACTTCCGCCTTACATATTGCATATTTGAGTTGTGAATTGCCAGAATTTTCTGAAGTACTAGTGCCAGCCAATTGTTATATTTCTGCAATTTCAGCATTAATACAATGTAATCTTGTACCAGTGATAGTAGATATTGATCGTAAAAGTTGGGTTATGGATCCATTAGATATAGAAAGAAAAATTAGTGAAAAAACTTCGGCAATTGTTCCAGTACATATGTATGGACAGCCTTGTCCTATGGATAAGATAACAGAGATAGCGAAAAAATATAATTTGAAAATTATAGAAGATTGTGGACAATCTCATGGCGGTACTTGGAATGGTAGATTAACAGGTACATTTGGAGATGTAGCATGTTTTAGCACATGCTGTAGAAAACATATTACACTAGGTGAAGGCGGAATGGCGTTAACAAATTCTCAAAAAATGTATGCTCTGGCAAAAGCTTATTGTCACAAGGGAAAAGGTATTGGATGGTTTGATTATTTATATATGGGATATAGTTATAACCTAACAGAAATACAAGCAGCTATTGGTATTTATGGAGTAGATAATCTTGAAAAGGAGTTTGCAAATAGGCAAGAAAATGCAAAAGTACTTATTAAAAATTTATCGGATTTAGATATAGAACTTCCATATATCCCCCAAAATTCACAACATGCATATTTTAAATTTAATTTTTTATTACCGCAAAAGTTATCAATACATAGAGATGAAATTGTTGATGCATTAAAAGCAGAAAATATAGGTGCCGACCCTTCACATCCAAATGTTTTGGATATAGGATGGTTAAAAAACAAGCAACCTTACCTATTTTCCCAAATTGTTGATAAAAATCAACCCAATTACAAACTAGAAAATGTGCCTGTTGCAACAGATATATTAAAAAGACAAATAGGGTTGGAAGTTGGCCCTGGATTAAATAAACATGATATGGAATTAACGGCAAAAGCTGTAAAAAAAGTCATTAATTATTATTTGAAAATGCGTGATATCTATGAAAAATAAAATAAAGCCATTAATAGTTTATATAAAATTATTTGAAAAATGTAATGCGAATTGTGTTATGTGCGATTATTCTGGACATGTTGAACATTTTTATCCTGATTTTATAAAACTCAAAAAGTTATTGAAATCCATATCTGATAATGGCATTAGGGAAGTTAGATTTACTGGTGGGGAGCCACTGCTATATAAAGATTTGATAGCAATTATATCTTATGCCAAATCAATAGGATTGAAAACTAGTCTTATCACAAATGGATATTTGCTTAAAGAAAAAGCCAAAGAACTTATTGCTTCAAAAATTGATAGAATAATATGTTCAATTGATTCACCATATGCAAATATTCATAATGATTTAAGAAAAAAGAAAAATATTTTTGAAAATGCTATTGAAGGAATAAAAATATTAAACCAACATAGCGATATATCAATTGTGATTAACACAGTAATATCCAATAGAAATTATGATTCATTGCTAGAAATGGGTAATTTGATAAAGAAATTAAAAGTAGAATATTGGAATTTAATACCAATAAAGCAGTGCAAAGCATTGGAACTTAATAACGATGAAAAGGAATTATGTTTATCAAAAATAAAAGAATTAAAAACAAAAATTTCTTCAATTACAGTATGTGATGATATATTTGATAATACAGAAAAAAACATTAGTTATTGTAATATTCCCAAATATGTGATTTTCATTGACTTGAAAATACAACTAATATCACCGTGCAATTGCTTATCTCATTTAGATAATAATATTTTTTGTTCTGTTTTTGATAATTACGATATATCTGATTATCTTAACAGCGAAGCATATACAAATACGGTGGACAATGCAATGCATAATTGTAAGTTTTTGTACGACAAATGCGATCCTATTAACAGAATATTTAGCAACGAATTAATGAGTAAAGAGTTTAATATCAAAATATCAGATTATTTATATTTATTTTGTGATTAAAAGGAGATTACATAATGAAAATATTTTTAGCGTATCCATTTTCTCAATTCTTAGATGAAAATAATGTTGCAGATGAAAAAAATACCGAAATTATCAATTTAGTTATAGATACCTTAGAAAAAAATGGAGATGATGTTTTTTCAGCTCAAAGAAGAGAAAAATTCGGATTGGAATTGATGCCACCTCATCAATGCACATATTTAGATTTTGAAGGAATAAAAGAATCAGATGTTATTGTCGCATATCCTGGTTCACCCATATCAGGTGGTGTACATATTGAGTTGGGCTGGGCCTCGGCACTAAATAAGCCTATAGTATTATTGCTGAAAAAAGATGAAGAGTATTCTCCATTAATAATTGGTTTACATACAAAAACAAGCGTATTTACAATGTTCTTTGAAGAAAATGTTTTAGAATGTATTCCATATATTAATGAAGTTTTAGCAAAATATAAAAGTTTAGAATAATAGTATGAACGCAGTAAGTCTTGCCGCGGGAATGTCGAGAAGAATGGGAATGAATTTTCCAAAGTCAATCTTGAATATAAACGGCGAAATAATTATTCATCGTTTAGTAAGGCAGTTGTTAAGCAGCAGAATTGAAACAATATATATTATAGTTGGTTGTGAAAATCATAAAATAATAAAAGAATTAGATGATTTTACAAATAAAATTATTTTTATTCATAACTATGAGTATCCTTGCAGTGCCTTGTAATATGGATAAGGTATTTATAAGATATACTAATTATAGAAAAAAATAAAAAATGGATTCTTATTTGTAAAAAAATTTGATGCTGCGAACAACTTATCAGCTAGCGATCATTATGGTATATGCTTTGAGTTGGATTTTTAAGGAGTTTTTACAATGAAATTATTATTAAATGCCATGCCGTTTGGTTATGGACCTGTTTCAAAAATATGTACCGTTGCTAAATGTTTAAGTAAACAGGGTATAAGGTGTACTTTTTGCGGAAGTGGAATTGCATATGAGTTTATGAAGAGAGAAAATGTATGTGAGGTTATTTATTGTGATTTGTATAAAGACGAAAGTATAGCCTCATTTCAAAAGTTAACAAACGAGTTTTCATACGGGATTACTTGCATGGAGCCATTATTTGTAAAATATGCAAGCAAAGGGATAAGTGTTTCCTATATTGATTCACTAATTTGGATGTGGGATAAAGAATATTTTAATCGTTATCCTGAATTAAAGTTAGTAGATCATTATTTTGTTCAAAACACTTTTTTTCAATACAACAACTTTGAAAATTTTGGAATAAAAAACCCAGAATTTGTTGGGGCGATAATAGATGTTAATAAAAATGAAATTGGTAAAATTAGTAATAGGAATGGTTATTTGGTAAATTACGGTGGTGTGGAAAATATTTATATTAATGAAAATATAAATGAATCATATCCATTTAAGATGACAAAATTGCTTTCTGAAAATAATTTTATGAACAGCACTTTGACCTATTGTTGTAACAAAGATACATCTAATTATTTGGCTGAAGCCTTTCCAAATGAAAAGATAAACTCCTTTAGCCATATGGAGTTCATTAAAGAAATGGTAAATACAAAAGTATTAATTACAACTCCAGGATTAACAACTTTGTTAGAAGCATATAGCTTAAACATTCCGATACTATTTTTACCACCCCAAAACTATAGTCAATATTTAATTCTCAAATATTTGAAAGAAGAGGGATATCCTGGTCCGATTTTTAATTATGATTATTTTTATGACGATTTTATTATAGAGGAAAATATCATAGAGGATAAGGCCATAGAAAAAATAAAAAAAATAACAAATGTTTTTTTTAATGATATTTTTTGTACTGAACAATTAATTAAAGGAATGTCAAATTATATTCAGTATGGTAATATTGATGAACTTACTTTATTTCAAAGCAAGTTTATAGAAAAAATTGGAACAAATGGTGCTATGGATATAGTACAAATTTTAATTAAAAATAAAAAATAAAGGAGATATAAAAATATGAATGATTTATGGGTAGGATTAGATCAGGCATGGAGATATGTGATGGGAGGAGACCCTACATTTGAAGGACTTAGCATTGCAGCTACATTGAAGTTTCCAGTTCCTACAGGTACTATTTTGCTATTAGAGCCATGGATGGAAAGAGATTTGATAAATGAAATTGTAAAAGAAACAATTGCATGGATTGAATTAAAGGAAAATTGTGCTGTAGGAGAGAATAATAGTAATGGGCGCCCTCTATTTTTATCAATAAGGTTTGGCAATAAACATATTGATGAGCGAAAACCTAAATCAATTTCTTATATAGGTGCAACTCAAGGAAAGTATAATGAAGAATTTCAAAAATGCATACAAGTGTTTAAAAATTATTGCGAAATTGAGGAGAAAAATGATTATTTGTCTTATGCACAAGAAATAGTATATAAGGCTTTTCTATATTTAAAAGAATTGAATATTGATAAACCATATATCTTAATACAAAGAACTGCGTTATCTTTATTTGATGAGCAAAGTGGTCATGGAACAGCTTATAGTAGACATCCGCAAACTGGCGAAATAATGGATTATGGAAGATATTTGCTCAATTATTCTGGTAGGGCCTATGATTTTGACATGCAAGGTTCTAATCAAAAGAAAGATCTATCAGAATTAAAAAATGAATTCCCTCAAGCTTATAATATTTTAAAAACGTTATTTAGGTTTACTGAATTATATTTTGGTGAAATAAGGTTCTTTGAATTTGTATTAGAATCAGGTGATATTCAAATTGTTCAAATTGCAGCACGAAAAAGAAAAATATTGGATTTGAAATTCGAAATTTCTTTATATGACTGTATATGGAAACATGATATTAGTAGTTTATGTTTGGACAATTTAGATTATGAACGTAGTATAAACCTAGATGGTATTAAATTTGATTTCGCATCAAATTGTATGAATGATTTAGAGGACGTTTGTAGTACATTTGAACTTTATAATAGAAATGAAAATGAATTAGCAAATTGGAAACTAAATTTAATTAATCAAACGCTACCCGATTTTACAATTTGTGGTGGCGAACCAGTAAAAATTCTTCATAGTCGAAATGGAATTCATCTAATGGGATTGCGATATTTCAATAATGACGATGTATATTTTTGGATACCAAGAGAATCTGTTTTAGTAAAAATCAATTATTTGAAAAAAACTATTTATATCATAGGAGAGAATAAAACTAATCATGGTATAAATGATATTGCAAATAAACTTGTGCAAAATATATGGAGAAATTTTTTAGAGTATCAGGGTTGGTATATGGTGCATGGTGCAACAATAGTATCAAATAACAAAGCAGTATTAATAGTTGGAAATAAAACATCAGGAAAAACGACAATGCAAATGAAGTTTTTATCAGAAGGCTATACTGTTGGAAGTTTTGATAGGACTTTGATTAGAATTAATAATGGTGATGTATATATTCATCCTTGGCCAAGTAATGTTCGTGTCACTTCAAAAACCCTTGAGATGATTCCAAAATTAAAAAAATGGTTTGAAGATAACGATAGTAATAATAGTTCCAAAGTACAAGTCGATTTTAATGTGTTTGTTAAACAATTCAGTGTTAACACAAAGATTATGAAATTGGAAGGTATCGTTCTTTTAAATAGAACTGCTTTTATGAAAAGTGATGAAAATCTTTCAAAGAGTATAAAGAGAATTAATGACTATATATTAAATTATGAGAATGATAATTGGAAGGATTGGATGAAGACCGATGTGAAACTTAAACATAATAACTTTTTGCTTCCAGAAAATGTAAAGGTAATAGAATTTTGTGACTTTAACCAATTGGACTATGAGTACGATTTAATTAAGAAAGAAGTAATAAGTAATGACGAATAACAGGTGTTCAAGAATTGCGGTGATAGGAGCAGGATATGTTGGATTATCATACGCAATAGCTTTAGCTCAAGAACATAGTGTCAATTTATTTGATATAGATGATAATAAAATTAAATTAATTGAACAAAGACAATCACCAATCAAGAATAAAATAATTGAAGATTTTTTAGCAAAAGAAAAATTAAACTTACACATTAAAAATAGTTTAATTGAGGTTATTAAAAATGTTGATTTTATTTTTATTTGTATATCAACTGACTATTATAAGGAAAAAGCGACACTAAACACGATAGCTCTTGAGGAAGTTTGTAAAACGATTAATAAAATGGCACCAAAATCAATTGTCATTATCAAATCAACTGTCCCGATTGGATTTACAAAAAAACTAGTTCATGATTACAATATCAATAATATAATATTCTCACCCGAGTTTTTAAAAGAGGACACATCATTAACGGATGTCTTAAATCCAAGTAGAGTAGTAGTCGGATGCATGTCTGAATTTTCTTTGCAATCAAAGAAATACATAGAGCTTATTAGATCTTTAACTCATAAAGATGACTTGAATATATTAATAACATCATATGACGAGGCTGAAGCTATTAAACTTTTTTCGAATGCTTATTTAGCTATGAGAATTGCTTTTTTTAACGAACTAGATAGTTTTGCAGAATATAATAATATGAGTTCGAAGAAAGTTATTGAAGGCGTTAGTTATGATAAAAGAATAGGCGATCATTATAATAATCCTTCATTTGGATTTGGAGGATACTGTTTGCCTAAAGATTCAATGCAACTAAAAAAAGATTGTGCTGAATTGAAATTACCTTTAATTAGTGCAATACCTGATAGCAACAATCGTAAAATGAGCATCATAATTGATAGAATATTACATCAAAATGTCAAAACCGTTGGCATTTATAGATTATCAATGAAATCTAACTCTGATAACAGTAAAAATTCATCTGTAATAGTAGTTGCTAATGAATTATTAAAAAGAGGAATTGAAGTGATTGTTTATGAACCCATAATCACAATAAGACAAAAAAATCATGGCTTTGAATTTATAGATTCTATAGAAGATTTTAAATATAGATCAGATATCGTGTTATCAAATAGAGTCGATAATGATATTAGTGATATTATGGATAAGGTATATACGCGAGATATTTATCATAACAATTAACTTATTGAAACAATTATTTAGAAACCAATTACATATTTCAACCGATTCTATTTTATGATGGGAATAAAAGAATTCTCACTTGACAGTGATAGCTTGGAGTTATAGTTTTAAATAAAATCATCATTAGATTTAAAACTCACAAAGATTTATGTAATTGTATTTTGACCACAATTGTGACCACTTGCAAAATATAGACAAGTTAATTGAAGAGGTCTAAATAAAATTGTGGGCAAATTTTGTATAGTAGAAATGGCTTAAAATAGCCATATTTGCTGTATTTAAGTCATATCTTAGCTGCTACGAACCAGTAGGTCGGGGGTTCGAGTCCCTTCCAGCGTACCAAAAACGAGGAATGTTCTTTAGAATGTTCCTCGTTTTTATTATGTTGTGAAAGTGTGCGAGAATACTCTTTATTTCGGGGTCCCCACAAAGTCAAAGACTTTGTGGGGAGAGGAGAAACATACGAAGTGTTTGTTACGATTTTGCTTTGCAAAATTGTTTAAACACGGAGTGTGTTTCGACGAGAGTCCCTTCCAGCGTACCAAAATAGCGAAGTAGATATTTATCTACTTCGCTTTTTTTATCTTCTTATACCGAGTTTTTCTGCGATAAGCATTAAATTATCAACATCGTTTTTGCTGAGTTTTCCGTTCTTGTCAGGCGGAAGATTAATCACCATCAGATTATGTGCCTTTTCGAGTATGCGATAATTTTTTGCTGTTTCGTCTGCGTCTTGCAATGTCTTGTTTTCGTATTCGTCGGAATAAAACCAGACACCCTCTTTTCGTGAGCATATGGTCTGCTCAAACGGTAAATAGTATTTTTCGCCGTTGAAGGTGTAAATTTTCGGGTCGTCCTCTCTGCACATATGCGGGTCCCAAAGCCTGAAATCTGACGGGAACATTGCGATAGGGTCACCGTATTGATAATTTTTCGGCTGATATCTTTTCTTTGGAACTCCCTTTTTGTCGGTGAATTTTCCTATTGTGAGATTGACTCCGATTTGGCATTTAGGCTGTAACTTTTTTACCGTGTTGTATATTCTGTCAAGTTGCCATTTGCGGCACGGCTTGTCCCAGCCGCCGTCAAGCCACAGTTCGACCACTTCTCCGTATCTTCCGTCCAAGAGTTCAACGAGTTGCTTTTCCATATATTTAATGTATGCCTCGTCATTTTTGTAGCAGTGCTCGTGCCTGTCCCAAAGCGAATAATAAATTCCGAGTTTAATGCCGTATTTGTCGCATGCCTTTGCAACCTCGGAGATTACATCGGTTTTGTCGGGCGAATTTCTCACGCCGTATGTGGTTGTGTATGTGTTCCAAAGGCAAAAGCCGTCGTGGTGTTTTGCTATGATTATTACATAATTCATTCCGGCTTCATATGCCGCTTTCACCCAGCCGTCTGCATCAATATCCGTGGGGCAATAACTTTCAATCGGCAGTTTGCCGTTCGACCATTCCACGTTGTTGAATGTATTTATTCCAAAGTGGATAAACATACCGAATTTTCTGTTAATCTGCTCGAGTTGGTATTCGTTTGGCTCGGTTGAGGGCACTTGTTTTATCGGATAATTTTTCGGATATTTCGGCTTTGAAAATAATTTCATATTCAAACTCCTTGCAGTTTTCGTATATATTTTAGTTGTATGTTGTGCTTTTACTAAATGGATAAGAAGCAGCCGTTCTTATCGAGCCAAACTTTCAGTCAAATAATGACCTGGGTCTTACTGCTTCCGATATAATTGTATCTTATTTATTTAATTATGTCAACGAATACTGTAATTTACAGTAGACTAGTGAATTCGCCAAGTCGTCGCATTGATAGTTTTGCGGTTCGAATCCGCCTTGAGTATTATCGAATACACAAATAAAAACCAACCACTAAAGTGATTGGTCTTTATTTGTGAAGACAGGACAATAGAGATGTTTTTGCGTTTTCACTGTCTTGATTTGAACAGTAATTCAGTAAAAAACATTAATTATCGGATATTTTAGTACACATATTTTTATCCCTCAAACATACTTGATAAATAGATTAACTTTATATATAATAAATTTAGATAAGTATACGCAAAATAAGTGATTTTATTGAGAGGGAAAATTATGTATAGTGTGCTTGTAGTTGATGACGAGATACGCCAAAGAGAAGCAGTTATTAAAAGCGTAAATTGGGAAAAAGCCGGATTTAAAGTTGTAGGCGACGCTGAAAACGGAATTGAAGCACTTGAACTTCTTGAAAAACTGGAACCCGATTTAATTTTGACTGATATCAAAATGCCGCTTATGACAGGACTTGAACTTGCAAGAAAGGCAAGAGAAATAAGACCTGCCACAAAGCTTGTTATTTTAAGCGGATACGATGATTTTGAATATGCACAGGAAGCGTTTAAGTATAATGTTATCCGTTATCTTTTAAAACCTATTTCCGCAAGCGAAATCAGCGAAGAATTCGTAAAAATCAAAGCGGAAATGGACGAAGAATTTGAAAGGCTTAAAACAGGAACATCAAACGAAGAAACCGAGTTAAGACTTAAAAAAACGGAATTTCTTTTGCCATTGCTTTTAGGAACAGGAGAGGATATTTATACACCTCAAGAGTTGAAAGACAGTGCCAAAAGGTTAGGACTTATTAAAAGCGATAATGACTGCTACAGCGTTGTTGTGTCAAAATTCAAAACATTCAGCGGTGAAAACTGTACCAAGGCACATCATATTGATTTTGTAAACAGCATTGTAGGAAAATATGCAAATTGCGAAAGTTTTTTTGTAAACGGCAGAATTGTTACGCTTGTGACGAGTGAAGCAGAAGAAATGTCAACAAAATTAAGACTTCCTGTAATTGAGCTTGTGCAAAGCGCAAAAAAGCTTTTCGACCAAAAATGCACAATCGGTATCAGCCAAACAGTTGAAAGCCCGGTGCTTTTGTCGCTTGCTTGCGCTCAGGCTATCACGGCAAGGCGATACACCTCTGACGGTGCAGGCGATATCAGATTTATTAACGATCAGGAACACAAAAGCATATATGAACTTGAGGACATAGAAAAGTCCGTCCATAAGCTTGAGCAGCTTTTAAAAATAGGCAACAAGGAAGAAATAAGTGAATTTCTTAATGATATGTTGTCAAATAAAAATCGTGACGAAATAAATTATTTGATTATTCAAATACTTGCAACGGCGCACAGATGCGTAAGCGTTTTATCTGACAATGACGCATTATCTGAGCTTTTCTCATCAAATAATCCTTTCACCTCTCGCCTGTCATTCGATTTTAACGAGCAGTATAAAAAAGAACTAATATCGCTTTGCCTTGACGCAAGAGATATCATTTCACGCTCGCAAAGGCACGAAAGCGAAACGATTTGCGACAGAGCACTTCAAATTATAAACGACGAATATATGAATGAGGATTTATCATTGACCGACGCAAGCGACAAGCTGGGTGTAAGCCCAAACTATTTAAGTGCGCTTATAAAGAAAACGAAGTCGCAAAATTTTATTGCCCTTGTTACAGAACGCAGAATGAAAGCGGCAAGCGATTTACTGTTGTGTACGTCAATGAAAATTTTTGAAATATCACAAAAATGCGGATACAGTGACCAACACTATTTCAGTTATTGCTTTAAAAAATATTACGGTATGTCACCTAACAAATACAGAGAGGAGCATTTAGGAAAAAACGATGTTTAAGCGTAACAAAATAAAATTGTCTGTATTGATTATAGCAATCGTTGTTTTCGGCGTTATATTTTCAACTCTTGCTTCTACATTATTTTTTGGCATATTTTACAAAAATTCAATGTTTGATTCGGCTTATGTATCGAGCAGGCAAGCTGTGTCGCAGGCTAACGAGACCGTTTCTAATTATGTTTCGTCAATAAAAAACAAGCTTGATAACCTTTGCGATGAAATGAACAGTTGTACCGATACCTCGTCGCTTCAAAATGCAATATCAACAGCATCCAGACTTGAAGAAGATATATATTGCGTTATGCTTTATGATATGCAGGGCAATTTGCTTTTAGACGGAAACGACAACAACGACAAAGTAAAAAGCAATCCTACTAATTTATCGTTTGACAAAGCCGCTTTTTCAGGACTTACTGACGGATACGCAATTACTCAACCCCACGTAAATACGATTTATGAAAACAAATATCCGTGGGTTGTAACAATTGCAAAAAAAGAATATTCAAATCTTTATGCCCGCCAGGTTTTTGTTGTGATTGATTTCAAATTCTCGTCAATTGCAAAATATATTGATAAAGTGAGCATCGGTCAAAGGGGTTATTGCTACATTATCAATTCAAAAGGCGAAATTATTTATCACCCACAACAGCAAATTCTTTTTTCGGGATTGAAAAAGGAAAATACCGATGAGATTTTTGACCTTGCAGACGGAATACACAGGAAAAGAAATAATATTTATAACATATCCTCCCTTGCCTCGTGTAATTGGAAAATAGTAGGCGTAAGCTTTAATGACGAAATAACACAGGCAGTAAAAAGCCAAATAATCATCGGCTCTGCATTTGCGATTTTATTCAGCCTTTTTATATCGGTTTTGGTTTATTTTATTCTTTCAAGAACTGTTACAAGACCTGTCAGAAGGCTTGTTGATTCAATGCAAAAATTTGAAAAGCAGGCGGAATCATTTGAATACAAGGCAGATATGAGTAACGTTGTGGAATTCAAAACGCTTTCGTCATCGTTTGAACATATGGTGCTTATGATTCAGTCGCTTATGGAAAAGGTTCACAATGAAGAAATTGTTCTCAGAAAGACGGAACTGAAAGCCTTGCAGGCTCAAATCAATCCTCATTTTCTTTATAATACGCTTGATTCAATTCAATGGATGTGTGAGCAGGACAACAGCAAGGACGCAGTCAAAATGGTGGGTGCGCTTGCAAAGCTTTTCAGAATAAGCATAAGCCACGGCAATGAATTTATAACAATAAGCGACGAACTCAAGCACGCCGAAAGCTATCTTATTATTCAAAGCTACAGATACAAAAACCAATTTACCTATTCATTTGATGTTGACAAAAGCGTTTTGGGCTATATGTGCAACAAAATTACAATTCAACCGTTTATTGAAAATGCAATTTATCACGGGCTTGACCGAATGGTTGACGAGGGCGAAATTAAAATTATTGTCCGTCGCCAAGGCAAGGATATTGTGATAATCGTTAAGGATAACGGACTGGGAATGACGCAGGAGCAATGCCAAACCATTCTTCAAAAGGACCGAAGCGACTCAAAAGGTATCGGTGTTAAGAATGTAAATGACCGACTGAAAATATATTTCGGAGAGGAATACGGAATTACGATTGATAGCGAGCTTGACGTCGGCACAACCGTAACGATTAAAATTCCAAAAATTGAGAAAGGACAAGAACATGAATATTAAAAAAGCGACTGCCTTGCTCACTCTTACTTTTTTTCTTATTGCAGTCCTGTTTGGCTGTGCAAAAGGCGCAGAATTTGACAACAAAAGCAACAATATTGCAATAATAACAAAAGGCAGCGACTCAACTTTTTGGAACGATATGAAAAACGGAGCGCTGTCTGCGGCAACCGAATACAATGTAAACGTTACATTTGAAGGTCCTGAAAACGAAGAGGATTACAACGCCCAAAACAAAATGATTGAAAACGCAGTTTCAAACAATGTAGGCGTCATAATTCTTTCAGCGATAGATTTTGAAAAAAATGCCGATGCCGTTCAAAAAGCCATTAACAGCGGAATTAAGGTAATCACGGTTGACAGCGACGTTGATGTAAACGGCAAGGAGCTTTTTGTGGGTACAAACAATATTGAAGCCGGAAAAAAAGCGGCAAAGCAGGCAGTCGATTTGTGCAAGGAGCAAAAGTCTATTAATATAGGTATAGTAAATTATGGCGCAAATACCGAAAACGGCAAAGGGCGATTAAAAGGATTTACCGATTATATAAACAAAATAGATAATGCAAAAATTGTTGATACAGTTAATGTTGAATCAAACAAAGAAAGTGCAACCGCCGGTGCAAAAAAGCTACTAAAAAAGCACAAGCAAATCAATGTGCTGATAGGCTTCAACGAATGGTCAACCATCGGGGTGGCATATGCAATAAAGGAATTAAATTTGAATAACAAGGTTTTCGGCATAGGCTTTGACAGCAATGTCAACTGCGTAAATATGCTTGAAAGCGGAGAGATAGATACACTGATTGTTCAAAATCCTTTTTCTATGGGTTACACCTCGGTTTCAAAAGCGTCTGAAATACTGTCGGGCAAAAAATCGCAAACAAGCACAATTGAAACCGACACCTATGTTGTAACTCGAAAAAATATGTTTTCACCTGATATTCAAAAAATACTTTTCAGCTTTAGCGAAAGCAGTAATTAACAAATATTCAAAACGGCTTTGACGGTCAATTTTGGCTTGTCAAAGCCGTTTTTTATGCTTTTGGGTAGTAATTTTAACATAATAAATCATAAATATCGTAATTTTTTATACACTTTGAATAAAAAATCACATTCAATTTTAAATCTGTCAAAGATATAATAAAGACACACAATGACTTAACGAAAAATTTTAAGGAGGTAATCTTTATGAAAAAGATGAAAAAGTTATTGGCATTATTATTAGCAGTAGTAATGGTAGTAGGTTTTGCAGCTTGTTCTTCAAAAAAGGATGACGGCGGCACAACAAAGGCGGCTTCGTCTGCCAAAGGTGAGATATCGGTATTCTATTACACCTTCAGCGATGCATACATTTCAACCGTTCGTTCATCAATGGATAAAATTTTGAAAGACGGCGGCTATACCTATAACGATTACGACGCAAACGGCAACCAGACAACACAGACCGAGCAGGTTCAAACAGCACTTGCAAAAGGCTCATCAATGCTCATCGTCAATGTAGTTGACACAGGCTCAAATGATGCGGCTCAAAACATTATTAATCTTGCAAAGGCTAAAAACGTTCCTGTAATCTTCTTTAACCGTTCTGTTGACCAGTCGGTTATTGAAAGCTATGAAAAGTGTGTATTCGTAGGAACAGACTACGAGCAGGCAGGTCATATGCAGGGTCAGATGATTGGCGAATACCTTGTAAACAACTATGACAAGCTCGACCTTAACGGCGACGGCAAAATCAGCTATGTAATGTTCAAGGGTCAAGAGGGCAATATGGAAGCAATCGCACGTACAAAGTACGGCGTTGAGGACGCTAACAAGGTTCTTGAAAAAGCAGGAAAGCCTGACCTCGAGTTCTATGATGCAGCTAACAAGAACAAATATCTTGTTGACCAGGACGGCTTATGGTCATCAGCAGCAGCTACAAACTATATGAGCACAGCTCTTGCTCAGTACACAGAATCAAACAAAAATATGATTGAACTTGTAATTGCCAACAACGACGAAATGGCACTCGGCGCAGTATCTGCTCTTCAAACAGCAGGCTACAACAAGGATGGCAAAAAGGTTATTCCTGTATTCGGTGTTGATGCAACAGACGCAGCTAAATCAGCTATCAAGTCAGGCTCAATGATTGGTACAATCAAGCAAGACGCACAGGGTATGGCTACAGCAATCACAACAATTATGGGTAATTACCTCAACGGTGCAAACGCACTTGACAGTATTGACACTGCAAACGTAGTAGGCACTTGGAGAGTAAATATTCCTTATTCGGCTTACACAGCAGATTCAGAAAAATAATATAAATTAACTTCACAAAATACGGTTGGGGCTTTTTGCCTCAACCGTACTATTCAAAGCAGATAGGAGAGATACATATGCAAAACAATATAAATAAATCCGTTTCTGCGACTGACAAAGATATATTGTTAAAAATGGTTGATATAGAAAAGACTTTTCCGGGTGTCAAAGCGCTTGACCATGCACAGTTGACGGTCAAAAAAGGAACAGTTCATGCACTTATGGGTGAAAACGGCGCCGGTAAATCAACACTTATGAAATGTCTTTTCGGTGTTTACAGCAAAGACAACGGTCACATTTATGTCGATGGAAAAGAGGTTAATTACAAAAACAGTAAGGAAGCCCTTGAAAACGGTGTTGCAATGGTACATCAGGAGCTCAACCAAGCGCTCAAGCGTAATGTTATGGACAATATGTGGCTCGGCAGATTTCCAAAGGTTTCAAAATATCTTCCTTTCACAAGTGAAAAGAAAATGTATGACGAAACAATGAAGGTTTTTAAAGACCTCGAAATTAACGTTGACCCGAAAGCCGTTATGAGCACAATGTCGGTTTCGCAAAGGCAAATGGTTGAAATTGCCAAAGCCGTTTCCTACAATTCAAAAATAATTGTTTTTGATGAGCCAACCTCATCGCTTACCGAGGAAGAGGTTGAACATCTTTTCCGTATTATTAATATGCTCAGGGACAGAGGCTGCGGCATTATTTATATTTCTCACAAAATGGAGGAAATTTTGCGCATAAGCGACGACGTTACAATTATGCGTGACGGCAAATGGATTGCCACAAAGGCAGCAAGTGAGCTTACTATGGACGAAATCATTAAGCTTATGGTTGGCCGTGAACTTACAAACCGTTATCCTGAAAAAGACAATAAAATCGGAGACGTTCTTCTTAATGTCGAAAATTTAAGCGGCGAATATACAAACCTTAATAATGTTTCATTTCAGGCAAGAAGAGGAGAAATCCTTGGTGTGGCAGGGCTTGACGGCTCAGGAAGAACAGAGCTTTTAGAGCAAATATTTGGAATAACCACCAAAAAAAGCGGAAAAATCACACTTGACGGCAAAGAGGTTAAAAACAGGAATCCGCACGAATCAATCAAAAACGGCTTTGCCCTTTTGACTGAGGAAAGACGTGCAACAGGTATTTTCGGAATTTTGAATATCAGAGAAAATACTACAATTTCAAGCTTAAAAAAATATCAGACCGGTCCGTTTCTTAACAAAAAGAAAATGAAGGACACGACTGACGAATATATAAAATCCCTTAGAGTTAAAACTCCTAATCAGGAAACAAAAATCAGCTCGCTTTCAGGCGGTAATCAGCAAAAGGTTATCCTTGCAAGGTGGCTTTTGACTGACCCTACCGTGCTTCTTCTTGACGAACCGACAAGAGGTATCGACGTAGGCGCAAAATACGAAATTTATCAGCTTATTCTTGACCTTGCCAAAAAAGGCAAAACAGTCATTATGGTTTCTTCCGAAATGGCAGAGCTTTTAGGCGTATGCGATAAAATTCTTGTTATGTCGGGCGGAAGGCTCTCAGGTGAGGTTGACGCAAAGACTACTAATCAGGAAGAGATTATGACACTTGCGGCAAAATATGTATAAGGAGGATTTCATTATGGCTGACACAAGTATAAAAAAGGTTAAGCGTTCACGTATCTCCCTTTGGGTTGAAAAATTCAAAGCGGCAGACAAGGACGACAAAAAAAGATTAATTACAGATTTATTATTTAACAACGCAATGTATATCATCATTGCAATAGCGGTGATTTTTATTGCAATCAAGGTTCCGGCATTTTTGAGTGTATCGTCAATAGTTAATATTGTTTCGCTCACCGCCGCAAAGCTTCCGATTGCTTTGGGTATTGCAGGATGTATCGTATTAACAGGTACGGATATTTCGGCAGGTCGATGTGTAGGTCTTACCGCCTGCGTTGCGGCTTCGCTTTTGCAAATGACAGGCTATGCCAACAAAATGTTCCCAAATCTTAATACAATGCCGCTTTGGATTGTATTTCTTGCAGTAATTGCAATCGGCGCAGTTGTTGGCCTTGTAAACGGATTTTTTGTTGCTAAGTTTAAGCTTCATCCGTTTATAGTTACTCTTTCAACCCAGCTTATTGTTTTTGGTACTGTTCTTATGTATCTTATGATTGGCGGCAACAACGGTCAAACTCTTTCAGGTCTTGACTCGTCTTACACAAGCTTTATCACCGGTACGCTTTTCAATGTCGGCGGTGTTGCAATTCCTAAATATGTTCTTTATTCCGCAGTTTTAACAGCAATTATGTGGGTTATTTGGAATAAAACAAAGTTTGGTAAAAATATGTTTGCCGTAGGTTCAAACGAAGAAGCAGCAAGAGTATCGGGCGTAAATGTATTTATGACAATCTTAATGGTATTTGTGCTTGCAGGTGTTATGTACGGTATCACAGGCTTTATTGAGGGCGCTCGTATTGCTTCTTGCTCTGCAAACACAGGTCTTAACTACGAATGTGACGCTATTGCGGCTTGCGTAATCGGCGGTGTATCATTTGTAGGCGGTACAGGTAAAATCAGCGGTATCGTTATCGGCGTACTTCTTTTGCAGATTATTTTTGCCGGTCTTAACTTCCTTTCCGTATCCGCAAATATGCTTTACATTATCAAAGGTGTAATCATTCTTGTTGCTTGCGCAATTGATATGAGAAAGTATCTCGCAAGAAGATAATAATTAACCACCGTTTTTGAAAGGCAGTGAAAAATATGAACGAAAACAACACAATAAATCTTAACACCGAAAGGAAACCCGGAGGACTTTACCGAAACATAAAAATGTCTGTAAAAACGGCAGACAAGCTCATCCTTGTCGGAATTATCGTTCTTATCGCCTGTATGATTTTTGCGGTAAGTCATGCAGGATTTACTGTCACATTCAATACAGACGGCGGCTCGCAAATAGATAATCAAAAGGTTATGTACGGTCAGCTTGTTGATATTGAAGAAAATCCTGTTAAAGAGGGCTACACCTTTACGGGTTGGTATTTAGACAAGGATTGCACTAAGCAATTTGATATTAATAAAGACACTGTAAGCGACAGCCTGACTCTTTATTCGGGTTGGGAAAAGAAATAAAGGAAAAAGTTATATTTATTTTGCAAATGACAAATTAAGCATAACTTAATAAATATACAAAAATAAGCCAATGCATGGGAATAAACGTCCTTTATGCATTGGCTTGATTTTATTAAGGGGAATTTTTATTTTAAACGGCTTGTTTCTTGATATTGATACAATTATAATATATAATTAAAACAAAACAGATATATTAATTTAGGAGATAAATATGGGAGATAAAAATTTTATTGCCGGAATAGGCTGTACCAACGTTGACATTCTTTATTCGGGAATCGACAGATTGCCGAACGAGGGCGAAGAAATATATGCAAAGCATTTTTCGCTTCAGCTCGGCGGCGGTGTTCCCGCAACGCTTATAAATCTCGGCAGGCTCGGTATTAAAACTAAAATTGCGACAGAGCTTGGAGATGATATTTTTTCAAACTATGCAAGGCAGGAATTTGAAAAATGCGGTGTATCCCCTATTAATCTTTATAAAGGCGATGACGATATTCCGCTTAATGTTACAAGCGCTATGATTACAAGCAGGGACAGAACGTTTATGTCCTACGGTCACGGAAGCGTTGAGGCAACGCCCGACGCACTTGATGCGGCTTACAAAATGTGCACCGGCGCAAAGATAGTGATTATGCACACAGGCGGCTTTTTGCCTGTATACAAAAAACTTAAAAGCGAGGGCACAATGCTTGTTTTCGACTGCGGCTGGGACGACAATTTGAGCCTTGAAAACTACAAGGAGCATCTTGAGCTTGCTGATTATTATACCCCAAACCAAAAGGAAGCGCTTAAAATAACAGATACCGACACTCCGGAAAAAGCGGCTGACGTTTTATCAAATTATTTTGAAAAGGTTATCGTTAAGCTTGATAAAGACGGCTGCCTCGGAATGGAAAACGGAAAGAAATTTTATGTCAGTCAAGTTGACGATTTCAAGCACGTTGACTCAACAGGTGCAGGCGACGCATTCCTTGCAGGCTTTATTTACGGCTTGTACCACGAAAAAAGTTTTGAGGATTCAATCAAATTCGGCAATATTACAGGCGGAAAATGCGTTACCAGCGTTGGTTGCTTAAGTTCATCTTGCACCGAGCAGGAGCTTCTTGAAGTAAAGGAAAGCTATTATAAATAAGCAAAAGCCTACTAATCTAACGTTAGATTAGTAGGCTTTTTTTAATCATAATATTTATCAAGCTCGTATTCGCATTTTTCGTATTTTTCAATCTTTGGTTCTTTATAAATCTTACCTCGGCAAACAACCATATACGGCTGAGATAGCGCACGAAAATCATCAAGCGGATTTGAATTTGATATGAGGATATCGGCGCACTTGCCAACCTCGATACTGCCTGTAATATCATCAATTCCCAAAATTTTTGCATTATTAAGAGTGGCGGTATAAAGCGCAAAAGCAGGCGATACGCCGACGTTCTTTTCAAAATAATGAAGTTCACGCCACATATTATAATGGGTGGTATAGGGGCAGCCCGTATCTGTTCCCAGCCCGACGGTGATTCCGTTTTCAAGCGCTGTTTTTGAGCCTAAAATCATATTGTTATAAACAATATTTGAATTATATTGCACCGCCTCGCTGATACCCAAGGTTTCACGTTCAAATTTTGCCATAGGAAGCGCAGGCGAAATTGTGCAAACCAAAACGGCATTATGCTTTTTAAAAGCATCAATTTCTCTTTGGGTAAGAGTAGAGCCATGCTCGATTGAGTCAACTCCGTTTTCAACGGCACACCTTACACCCTCAGGGCTTTGAACGTGAGCGGCAACCTTAAGACCGTAGCCGTGCGCCCTGTCACAGCAAGCCTTAATCATATCTGCCTTCATCATAAGCTTACCCGGCTCGCCCTTAACCTTAGCGTCCATAACTCCGCCCGTAATCATCAATTTAATTAAATCTACGTTTTGACTCTTTAATTCGTCAACCATTTTAACTGCATCCGCCACGCTTTGGGCAGGACGTGTAACAGAGCCTACCATATGTCCGTTCGGCACGCCGATAGCAAAATTTGCCGCCAAAATCCTCGGTCCGTCAAGCTTTCCGGAATTAATCTTATCACGCAGGCGGGTATCGAGATTATCAAGTCCGCCGACTGCACGAACAGTAGTAACGCCTGCCATCAAGCCCTGCATTGCATAGGCATGGCACATTTTAAGCACAAGCTCTCTTGAAATGGCTGAGGAAAGCGCAATTTTGGTTAAAAGTGTAGTTTTCATCGGCTTATTTTGCGGCTTGCCGCCTGCAGGAAGATGAACGTGCAAATTGATAAGCCCCGGCATTAAATATTTGCCGCTTAAATCAATAACTTCATCGCTTACACTCGGAGTAATACTGCCGATTTCAACAATTTTTCCGTTTTCAATCGCAACGTCAATATTTTCCCTTGCCGCCATATCCTTCGTGCCGTCAAGAAGAGTGCAATTTTTAAATATCGTTTTCATAAAATCACCTGTAACAATTATAATAGAAAAAGGTCTATTTTTCAATTTGCCATAATGCATAAAAATTAGGGGCTTTTATGTACGAATTGCACAAAAGAATTACAAAAAATAAGAGGCGATTGATAATCGCCCCTACGGTAGATTATCTTTTATCATTATAGGGGCGATTATCAATCGCCCGTCTGCATTATTCTTCTATAATCGCTTCGGTAACTCTTTGAGCCGCCTTGCCGTCGTCAAGATAATTAAACTTATCATTAAACGCCTTATATTTTTCGTCATAGCTTCTGTCAGCCTCGGCATTCTTGATAGCCTTAATCAGCTCGTCCTCGGTTTGAACAATCGGGCCGGGAAGCTCATCAAGGTCAATATAAAAGCCACGGATTTCATTACCGTATGCCTCAAGGTCATACATATAGAAAATTTCCGGTCTTTTAAGGTTTGCATAATCGAAAAATACCGATGAATAGTCCGTTACAAGCAAATCGGAAATGACATAAAGATGATTGATGTCATTCACCTTTGACACATCATAAACAAAGCCCTTGTATTTATCAAAATCAAAGGAATTTGCAACAAGATAATGCGCCCTGAAAAGGATAATATATTCATCGCCGAGATTAGCTTTCAGCTTATCAAAATCAACCTCGGTTTTATATGTGTAGCCTATGCCTGCCTGATGCTGATTATCACGCCAAGTAGGTGCATAAAGAATATATTTTTTATCCCTGGGAAGCTGTAATTCACTTACTATATCTTCGATATCCTTTTGAGTATAATTTGCCAAAAAGTCATTTCTCGGATAGCCAAGCTCCAAAACAGTATCCGTTCTGCCGATAGCCTCCAAATTCCAAGCGGAAATAAACTTTTCTGCCGCAAAGTGCGACGAGGCAAGAATATATTTAAACTTGCTTGCATCAACCTTATATTTTTCACGGATTTCGCTTTTTGAATTCATAGCGTTGTCGGAAATATTAATATCATAACCAAGACGTTTAAGCGGCGTGCCGTGCCAAAGCTGAATGTAAACTTGGTCGTCCTTAGGATAAATATGGTCGCTCATTCGATAGTTATAAACCCAATACTTAGCCGTTGCCGCCGCAACTTCATAATCCTTTGTATTAACCGTGACTATATAAGTATTAGGGTTGTCCAAAACAAAGGTAAACTGCTTAGGATTGCGAAAAGCCCACACGAAAGTATAATCCTCAAATTTTTCCTGAGTGAGCATATATTCGTAAATTGCCTTTGGACTGTCGCCGTAGCTTCTGCCGTCAAAGGTCGAAAACAAAATAACCTTAGGGTCGGTTTTAATCCTGTCTCTTATTTCATCATAAGATTTCTTTCTGCTTTCAAGGAGAATTTTACGTGACTCTTTACGAAAACCCGACTGCTTTTTTGCAATATTAATCGCAAATTTCTTAATAGCCTCAAAAAGTTCTTTTTTATAATTTCGCTTTTTCGGAGCATAAAGAGTTTCAATATTATCTTTATCAAGCCACATACTTGCGCCTCCTCTTTAAATACAACTTATAATTTATTATATATTATAACAAGCAAATCGTCAACAAGCATTGTCAATAAAATAACAAGTGCGTTAATAGGTTTTAATCATTTCAAAATTTTGACTTTTAAGAACTCTTAATAAATCGCAATTATTATTAATTTTCTCTTTTGTAATAATACCGCCTCGTGCCGTGTGAGCCTTGGTATGAAAATCAGAGCCTGAACACATCAGCTTGCCGCTTTCCCTTGCCCAAACCTCCGCCTTTTTGTTAAGCTTCTCTTTCGTTTTTCCGTTATAAATTTCAATACCGTCAATATAATGCTCATCGCATCTTCTTATGCCCGTTCTAAACGGGTGTGCCTGAAACACAAGAAATCCTTTTGAATGACAGAGAGAATATATTTTCTTTTCCCACGGCTTCATCAAATTGCCTGCGCTGTAAAGAAATCCCTCGTCAATGCCATAAATAAGATAATCGTTAGCCGTGCCGTAATGGCGAAGTTCCATTCCGAGTAATACCGTAAAATCTTTGCCCGATTTTTCAGCTTCCGCTTTCATTCGCCTGTATCCCGAAAGGTAAAAATCAATCTGCTTTTGCGGGCACCAATTAGGCTCAAAGGTCATAGGGCTGTAGTGGTCGGTAACAACTATTCCGTCATATCCTTTTTCAATATATAATTTTACAATTTCCTCAGGCTCAACCCTGCCGCAACGTGAAACACAACCCGTGTGGCAATGAAGCTCATATTTATATAATTTATTTTCCATAAATTTTAGGATATCACAAACCTAATCTTATAGCAAGAAATTTTAAATATATTTATATCATAAACATTCAATCGTATAAATCTTCAAAAAGTTATTGACACGCTGTTTTTTTAATTATAATATAAAACCGTAAAACAAAAAAGTTTTGGAGATATGGTATGACACACAGAGATTTTGCAAAAAATGCGCCTATGGGGTGGAACAGCTGGGACTGCTTCGGTGCAGCTGTAAATGAAAAGCAACTCAAGGAAAATGCCGACTATATGGCAAAAAATTTAAAGAAATACGGCTGGGAATATATTGTTTGCGATATTCAATGGTATGAACCAAAGGCAAAAGATAACGATTATAACAATTTTACCGAGCTTGATATGGACGAATACGGCAGACTTATCCCTGCCGAAAACCGTTTTCCGAGTGCTAAGGGCGGTCAGGGCTTTAAGCCTATTGCCGACTATGTTCACTCCCTCGGCTTAAAATTCGGAATTCATATTATGCGTGGTATTCCACGTCAGGCAGTGCACAAAAATACAAAAATAAAAGGCAGTAAATTTACTGCCCGTGAGGTTGCGCACCATTTCAGCGTATGCTCGTGGAACACCGATATGTACGGAATGAAAAACTGTGAGGGTGCACAGGATTATTATAACAGCATATTTGAACTTTATGCTAAGTGGGGCGTTGATTTTATAAAGTGCGACGACATTGCGGTAACGGAATTTCGCCAATGGGATACGCCGTACAGCGCATATTATGAAATTGAAATGATTAGAAAAGCTATTGACAACTGCGGCAGAAATATGGTGCTTTCGCTCTCTCCCGGTCCTGCTAAAATCGAAAATGCAAAGCACCTTGCAGAAAACGCAAATATGTGGCGAATGACAGGCGATTTTTGGGATAAGTGGGACAAACTTCACGATATGTTTGACAAATGCCTTTTGTGGCAAAACGAAGTTAAAAGCGGAAATTATCCGGACTGCGATATGCTACCGCTCGGCAAGCTTTGCAAAAACTGTTCATATCACGGTCCTAAAGACAGATACACCCAATTCACAAGGTCTGAACAAATCACAATGATGAGCCTTTGGGGAATTTTTAAAAGTCCTCTTTTCTTCGGCGGCAATATGCCTGAAAACGATGAATGGACACTCTCGCTTTTAACAAACGAAGAATATCTTAAAATGCACAAAGATTCAAACGGCGCACACCAGCATTACAGAAAAGAAACAAACGGCAAAGGTACCGTTATTTGGGTGGCGAACGGAAAGAAGTGTAAATATGCAGCACTTTTTAACACTAAAGATAAAAAAGCTAAAATCAAATTCAATTTAAGCGATGTTTTAATGCCTGATGAAAAATACAACATTTTTGACATTTGGGCAAAAAAAGAACTCGGCAAGTTCAAAAATTCATTTACTGCCGAGGTTGAACCTCACTCAGCCGTACTGATAAAAATATACAGATAATAAAACTCCCGTATCAATTTTTCAGATACGGGAGTTTTTTAAAATTTACTTATTTTTTTGTTCTCTTTTTTTCTTGGCTTTTTCATTTTTAAGCTGTTGCTTCATTTCTTTTTGCTTAGCCTCAAGCTCCTTAGCCTTTTGCTCCTCAAGGCGTCTGTTTTCCTCATCACGTGCCTTTGCATCGTCATACATAGCCTTAATATCCTCATAATGCTTGTAATTCTCAGCCTGAACAATGAGCTTGCCTGCGTCAATATACGGCTTTGCAAGACGGTTGTAATACGAATTTTCATCCGTCGCCTTTTTAATTAAAGCCTCAATTTCCTTTCTTTCAGCCTTAAGCTTAGCTTTTTTTGCTTTAAGTTTTGATTCTGTATTCTTATCCTTAGCCTTTTGGGCTTTAGAAATTTCAGTTTCAAGTTCTGCCAAAGCGGCAAGATTGGCGTCCTCTTTTGCAAAAAGCTGTTCAAATACCGCATTATCAAAAGGAACAATTTTTCCGCCTGCTTTTGCAATGGCTTTCTTGCTGTACTTTCTGTTTCTTGCGGTTTCGATTGCAGCGCTTCTTTCCTCTCTGTGCTTCTTGGTATCCTTCGGCATAGCCTTTGCATTTGCCATTGCACGTTCAAGTTCTTCGTCGCTTACATCTGACAAACCGTCAATTCCGTTTGCATAAATTCTTTTCGCCTCTTCAAGCCTAAGCTTCCATTCCTCACGGTCAAACTTTTCGACTTCTTCGTTTACCATTTTTGAAATTTCAATATTTTCGTTATATGCTATTGCATCTTTAAGTGCCTTTTTAGCTTGCTTTTTGGCAGCCTTGCCTTTGGCACTTTTAACTGCTTTTTTGAACGAATCAATATCTTTCGGCTCGGCATTTTTCATACTTTGCGCCTCTTCAATAACATCTATTGCATCAACAATATCTTTATCGTTAAGCACGCCGTTGCCATAATCTTCAAACATTGCACGAAGTTTAAGCACCTTAACAATTGCACGCTGGCGAAGTTCCGTCATATCATAGAAGAAATACGGAATAAAGTTGAGCGTTGCACCTATAACCGATAATACAACAATAACGACAAATGCTTTTTTGAAAATATCGTTAATATAAAGAACGTTATAAGGCGAGTTCATTACTTCGCTGATTGATTTGCCTGTTATTGCCGATATTTCGCTTGCACGAGATGAAAGTGTGTTTTCATTAATACCGACCTTTTCGTATACAGCCGGCACAAGACCGCTTGTCAAAAGAGTAATAACAGTTCCTATAAGACCGACGGTTGAAAACATACCGTCAATTCTTTCTCCGGTCAAATATTGCTGATAATCACGAATATCGGCATTTACTGCGGGAGTCAAAATAACGCCGAATGAGCTCATAAGATAGTTACCGAAAAGAATAATTGCAATATATACAATCATTTTAGGTGGTTCTGCCTGAACAACGGGATAAAGCAAAAATAGAATTACGGCATTGAGCGCATTGGTGAAAATAAGCACCGCTTTTTTGCCCCACTTTTTAATACAAAACGGAGCGGCAAGCATTCCCCAAAGGTTAGCGTTTGCAACAACCATTGTGATTATTGTATAAAGTCCGGCGCCGACACCGTCTTCTTTTGTGTTATGGTACTGATAGCACCACTGGAGCATATTACCGTATGTAGATTCAAGAAATCCTATCCAACCTGCAAGAGATATAACCCAGAAAAGCTTATTCTTTGCAACTGCACGAACGGCATCAAGAAATTTGATTTGCACAACGTGGCTTCTTGCCTGAACAATCTTTTCCTGAGTATTTGCAAAAATATATACAGAACAGATTACACCGAGAATTGCGAAAGGCGGATAAAGAATTCTGTATAATTTCATATCATAAAGGTCATTGTTAGTTGCAACCTTTGCAACAAGCGGCAAAACAGCAGTTGCAATAGACGGAGCCATAGAATAAACAACAGACTTAATTGTTAAAACATTTGCTCTTTCCTGAGTATCCGGCGAAAGCACCATAATAAGGTTTTCATACGATTCATAAAAGAACATATAGAAAAATTGAAAACCGATATTAAACAAAAGAACGATAAGAGCCTTAATGTTTTGGCTTTCAATTTTTTCATACGGCACCATTACCATACCCACCACAAGCAAGCATGCCGGAAGCGCCATTGAAAGCAAATAAGGTCGATACTTTCCCTGCTTACTTCGGGCATTATCAATAATATTAGCCCTTATTGCAGTGGCAGGAAAAGAAACAGCAATACTGATTGCATAAATAATATAAACCTTAGTTGGAGAAATGCCGATAGCATTACCTATAATTACATTTGTAGTGCTCAACGTTAACTGCTGAACACAATAAATCAGGAAATAAATTCCTATTCCGCCGAAGGAATAAGCAAATATCTCCTTAAACGGCATATATCTGCCGGGCATAGGTCTTTTCCAATATACCTTTGCGTCAGAAAGAGTTTGTTTAATCTTTCCTATTTCCATAAAAATTAACCCCTTTTTCTTTTTGAGCTTTAGAAGTACATACTTTTTTCATTATAAGTATCTTAAATGCTTCAAAGCCGTTCTAACTAAATATTATATAACATATTCACTTGTAATTAAATATAAAATACAGTATAATAGATACATATTTCGGAAATGGTGGAATAGAAATGTATCATAATAAATCTTTTTATTTAGGATATCAAAGCGAAAACAATTTATTTTTACCGAATGTAATAAGCGCTTTTAAAATTCTTGTAGATGAAAATTATTTTTATTTTATGGATGAAGAAGAACACAATTTGTATCCCAAAGGCACAGTAGCTTTTATTCGCTGCACGGCAGGCAACGGCAAAATCTATACAAAACACGGTGAATTTGAATTAAGCGAAAACGATTATATCTTTTTAAATTTCCACGATATTATCAAATACAAGGCTATGGGGCAATTTTGGGGATACCGTTGGACTAACTTTACATATCACGGCTGCAAAGATTTTGTCCTCGGCAAGATAGGCAAAAGTGAGGTCAGCGACGACGAGGAAAAATATTTTGAAAAGCTTATAGGAATAGGTCAAAACGCTGAAATTTCAAACTATGTCAGTTTCATTTTTCTTGCATATTACTTTAACGTTTGCAGAAAAGAAGAAATAAGCGAAATTCTTAATCTTGACACCTCACACCGCAGGCTGATTGACGATATTTGCTCATTTATATCGCAAAAATTATTTACAAAAATAACGGTTGATGCCGTGTCGGCATTTTTCAATATTACCCCTCGCAGACTTCATCAAATCTTTATCAAAGAACTTAATATTTCACCAAAAAAATATATAACCAAAAAGAAAATGGAAGAGGGTTACAGGCTGCTTGTTCAAACCTCTATGCCGATTAACAAAATAAGCGAATTACTGTGTTTCAGCTCACCGTATCATTTTACAAATGAGTTTAAAAAAATTTTCAACCAAACGCCTACTCAAGTAAGAAATATCGAAAAATAAAGGAATGACTATATAACATACTATATATTGTATATAATATACAATAAACGACTATTTTTAAAATTCGCTTTACAATTCGGGTATAATATGCTATAATCTTTTCGCTGTAAACGAATTACACGGTTTCGGGGTTTAACTGCCTTGCAGTATTCACCTGCCCGTTACTGAGTTTTGCGTGATACGGCAAATAATATAAATGAGGTGAAAATTATGACACAGGCTGAAAAGCAAGCAATTATCAAGGAGTATGCTACTCACGAGGGTGACACAGGTTCACCGGAAGTTCAGGTTGCAGTTCTTACAACAAGAATCAACGAGCTTACAGAGCATCTTAAGGTTCATAAGAAGGACCATCACTCAAGACGTGGTCTTTTAAAGATGGTTGGTCACAGAAGAAACCTTCTCGTATACCTTTACAATAAGGATATCGAAAGATACCGTGCTCTTATCAAAAAGCTTGGCATCCGTGATACACTCGACAGATAATTTGTCACTTAGGCAAGCATGGCTGACGGTCAATGCTTGCCTTGTTTACTTTTTTGTAATTTAAGGAGGCGCAGACAATAGTAGTAAACCGAGTATGTAAATTATAATTTGTATATTGGGTTTATTACTATTGCACCTCCTTGATTAAATAAATAAAATTTAAAGAAATGAGGTACTAAAATGTTTTTCAAGAATTTTAAAGTTTGGGAAACCGAGCTTGCAGGCAGAAAGCTTACACTTGAAACAGGCAAAATGGCAGGCCTTGCAAATGCTTCAATTATGGCTCGCTACGGCGAAACAGAAGTTCTTTGCACAGTAACAGCGTCTGCAAAGCCACGTGAGGGCGTTGACTTCTTCCCTCTTTCGGTTGACTATGAGGAAAAAATGTATGCGGTAGGCAAAATTCCGGGTTCATTCCTTCGCAGAGAAGGCAGAGCAGGAGAAAAGGCAATTCTTACATCCCGTTGTATCGACCGTCCTATTCGTCCGCTTTTCCCAAAAGATTTAAGAAACGATTGCTCAGTTGTTGCAACAGTTATGTCAGTTGACCCTGACTGCTCACCTGAGATTACTGCCGCTATCGGTGTATCTGCCGCTATCGCTATTTCGGATATCCCTTGGGCAGGTCCTATATCTTCGGTAAACGTCGGCCTTGTTGACGGCGAAATCGTTATCAACCCAACTCTTGAGCAAAGAGCAAAGACTGACCTTACACTTACAGTTGCATCAACAGCTGACCTTGTTGCTATGATTGAAGCAGGCGGCAACGAAATTGATGACGAAACAATGTTTAATGCTATTATGGCAGGTCACGAAGAAAACAAGAAGATTGTTAAGTTTATTCAAGGCATCGTTGACGAAGTCGGCAAGCCTAAGTTTGAATATGAATCATCAGACCCTGATCCTGAAATTATGAAGGAAATTGAGGACTTCTGTATTGAGGACGTAAAGAAAGCTCTTGACACAGATGACAAGCTTGTTCGTGACGAGGCTCTTCTTCCTATTTATAATGCAGTTCACGAGAAGTTTGACGAAAGATTTGAGGGCAACGAGGGCAAGATTGAAGAAATTATGTATCTTGTTCAAAAGCACGTTGTTCGTGCTTGGCTTAAGGACGAGCACAAGAGAGTTGACGGCAGAGGCATTGACGAAATCCGTCCTCTTAACGCAGAGATTGACCTTCTTTCAAGAGCACACGGCTCAGGTCTTTTCACAAGAGGTCAAACACAGGTACTTTCAGTTACTACTCTCGGTCCGATGTCAGACGCTCAGCTTCTTGACGGTCTTGACGAGCAGACTGAAAAGAGATATATCCATCACTACAACTTCCCGTCATACTCTGTAGGCGAAACAAAGCCTTCAAGAGGACCGGGCAGACGTGAAATCGGTCACGGTGCACTTGCTGAAAAAGCACTTGTTCCTGTTCTTCCGTCAGTTGATGAATTTCCTTATGCAATCAGAGTTGTATCTGAAGTTCTTTCATCAAACGGCTCAACTTCGCAAGGTTCAATCTGCGGCTCTACTCTTTCACTTATGGCTGCAGGCGTTCCTATCAAGGCTCCCGTTGCAGGTATCAGCTGCGGTCTTATCACAGGCGACGACGGCGTATACGGCGACTTTATGACAATGGTTGACATTCAGGGTCTTGAAGATTTCTACGGCGATATGGACTTCAAGGTTGCAGGTACTAAGAAGGGTATCACTGCAATTCAGATGGACCTTAAAGTTCACGGTCTTACTCCTGAAATCATCAAGGAAGCTTTTGCTAAGACTCATAAGGCAAGAAATTACATTCTTGATGAAATTATGCTTCCATGCATCAGCGAGCCGAGAAAAGAGCTTTCAAAATATGCTCCTAAGATGTATACACTTTCCATCAACCCTGACAAGATTGGCGATGTTATCGGCAAGGGCGGCAAGGTAATTCAGGAAATTCAGGCTGACTACGATGTTAAGATTAACATTGAAGAGGACGGCAGAGTATATATCAGCGGCATTGACGCAGACAAGTGCAAGGGTGCTGTTGAAATTGTTAAGCTTATTGCTACCGACCCTGAGGTTGGTTCATTCTACAACGGTGTTGTAACAAGAATTATGAACTTCGGCGCATTCGTTGAAATTGCACCGGGCAAGGAAGGTCTTGTTCATATCTCTCGCCTTGACGTTAAGAGAACGGAAAAGGTTGAGGACGTTGTAAACGTCGGCGATTCCGTTATCGTTAAATGTATTGAAATTGACGACCAGGGCAGAATCAATCTTTCAAGAAGAGATGCTTTAATCGAACTTGAGGGAATGAAACCTGAAAACGAAATTGACGAAACACCAAGAAAGCCACGCAGAGATAATCACAGACGTGACAATAACAGAAAGTAATTAATCTTTCAATAAACCTGCCGAATTGAGTAATTATACTCGGCAGGTTTTTCTTTTCTTTTTTTGATACAGATTTTGTTATTTTATTGACAAAATTTGTAATAGTGCTATAATTGTATTTGTACGTTTTTAGGAAATTAAATCAAAAAATTACGCTTTGCGTAACGGAGGAAAAATTATGAATATTTTTATGATTGGCGGCACAGGCCTTCTTGGCTGTGAAGCTGCAACCCAGCTTATCAAAATGGGTCACAAAGTAACAAGCGTTGCTTTGCCACCTCTTCCTCAGGGTGCTCCTATTCCTGAAGAAATGAAAATCGTTTTCGGCGATATTAACAAAAAGAGCGACGAAGAAATTGAAGAAATGCTCAAGGGCAACGATGTATTCATCTATGCCGCAGGTGTTGATGAGAGAGTTGAATTCCCTCATCCTGTTATGGATTATTATGACAAGTTCAACAACGCTCCTCTTAGAAGAATCTTCCCTCTTTGCAAAAAGGTCGGCGTTAAGAGAGCAGTAGTTCTCGGCTCATACTTTGCTTATCTTACAAAGAGCAGACCTGATATGGGACTTCAGCAGAGAAACCCGTATTTCAAGGCAAGAATGATGCAAGAGGATATCTGCAAGAATGCTGTTGACGACAACTTCTCAACTTGCGTACTTGAACTTCCTTACATTTTCGGCACACAGCCGGGCAGAAAGCCTGTATGGACTATCCTTATTGAGCAGCTTAAGATGATGGACAAACTTCCGTTCACCCTTTATCCAAAGGGAGGTACTGCAATGCTTACTTGCCGTCAGGTAGGTCAGGCTATCGCAGGTGCTGCTGTTAGGGAAAAGGCAGGCTTTGAAGCAATCCCTGTTGCTATGTATAATATGAAATGGGATAAGTTCCTTAAAATCGTTTACGAAGCAAGAGGTATGGGTCCTGACAGAAAGATTGTCGGCGTTCAGCCTTGGATGATGAAACTTGGTATGATTGGCATTGCCAAGGATTACAAAAAGAGAGGCATTGAGTCAGGTATGGACCCATTCAACCTTCCTGATATTATGAATCTCGACCTCTTTATTAACAACCAGTATACTAAGGAGCTCGGCGTTCAGGAAGACGATATTGAAGCAGCAATCACTGATTCAATCCGTGTTTCTCAGGCATCATACGACGGCAAGGTTAAGCTTCTTGAAATGAAGGGCGAATAATAAAAAATTATTATTACATAACAAAGAGCAAGGATTTTACGTCCTTGCTCTTTTTGCATATTTTTAAATTTTCTTTACAAAAAAATCATATAATGATACAATGAGAGCATATCACGGCGCATTAACATACAAAAGGAGAAATTCAAATGAAAAAAGGTTTATCTTCAATGCTGTCATTAGTAATGATAATTACATCAATTTTTGTGATTCCGACAATGGCGCAAGCGGATGAAAATTCTGTTTTGCCTATATCCGGTACAATTAACAATGTGTGTCCTGCCAACAGTGAAGATTACTACGCAAAAGATGAATTAAGAACACGTTATACATATGTTATTCAAAGCCCCGGCACATTAAGAATAAACGTGAATGCAAGCCTCACCGGATATGACAGCGACGGTCAATTTTCCGTGCAATTCAGAACCGAATTTTCAAAAAAATATTTTATTTCAGATATGAGCAGTGGATATAAAGGCTATGTTAATGACCACGTTGAATATGAAATATTACCCGGCACATATACTTTTGAGTTATGTACTTGGGGAAATGATTCACCTGTAAATTGTGAAATTTCGACCTCATTCACACCAAAAGCTCAAAGCTTTTATGCAGATAACAATACCGTTACAAATGTAATCGCTCACGGAAATGAAATATCACTTGATAAGATGTATTATGGGGTATTTCCTGCCTGCATTCAAGAATCAAGTACGTATAGTGAGCTTACACATGTTCCCACCTCATTTTCATACAAATTTAAATTCACCGGCGGCAATTTGTATGCAGGATTTGACGGAGAAAGAAAAAATAAATTTGCTCCTTTTTGGGCTGCTTACAATTCGTTTCATTTGTATGACGGTGACGGAAAAAGCGTCCAATATTCTACATACAACAACGAAACCTTGTTTTACAAAAATTTAAAAGCAGGCGAATATTTTATTTCGATTGATAATTGGGCAGGTGCATACAGTTTTTATCTTACACAAAACTTCAATAAATTCAACGGCATTTCGGCTACCACCACTAAAAAGACCTCAAAACCTAAAAAAGTAAAAATCAAAAAGGTTAAAGGCTATAAAAAGGCGTTAGAGGTAAGATATGCAAAGGTAAGCGGTGCAAGCAGATATCAAATTCAGGTTGCGACCGACAAGAAATTCAAGAAAAACAAGAAAACCGTTACCGTAAAGAAAAGCAAAACAAAGGTTAAAATCAACAAATTAAAGAAGAAGAAAAAATATTACGTTAGAGTTCGTGCTTACAAAAGCGTATCGGGCAAAAAGGTTTACGGCGCATGGAGCAAAGTAAGAACCGTTAAAACCAAATAAGCGACAAAAGGAAAAAGGAAGAACAAAATTTGTTCTTCCTTTTTTTAGATTTTATACGATATTTTATTGATTGTTCGTCGCTTTCTTGCCCGTATTTACGACAAATTGAGCGTGGCAATGAGGGCAGGTCACGTTGATTTTGCCCTTATGGCGAGGGAGGCGAAGCGTTTTTTTACAACCCTTGCACTTAACGAACTTATGAGTTTTGCGTTGCTTGAATTTATCGTTTTGAAATTTGAAAAAGCCCTTAACGCTGTTTTCAAACTTAAGCCACTTTGCATTTTCCGCTCTGCGAGCCTCGATATTTTTTGAAAAAACTCTGAAAATTGCGAAAACAACAAGCACAAAAGCCATAATCTCAATCGCATAATATGTTATTTTTGACACCTTGTAAAAAGCGTTTGCCAAAAGAATTATGACAAAGAAAAAGATTAAAAGCACGCTCCAAAGCTTATCAATGCCGTATCTGCCTATCATAAATTGCTGAAATTTATATGCCTGTTTTCTAAAAAATTCTTTCATAATTTTCACCTTTATTGATTATATGCACCGCCGTTGGGACTGCCGAAATAATCCGACGCATTTGAACTGTCATTTGAACTGCCGTTTGAACTGTCATTTGAGCCGTCGCTCGAATTGCCGAAATCCTGCGACTGAGAGTACGAGTTTCCGTTATTAAAATGCGGTGTATAGTAGTAAGTTCTTGACGCGAACAAGCCGCTGATAAGACTAACAACAATCCTGATTATAATTATAATAAGGATAATTTTTAAAATTCTTGAAACACAACCGCCACGCCTTGCGGTATATGTGCGTGTGTTTTGATTAGGACTGGTATAAGTGTAGGTATGCGCACCGCCCATATCGCCGAAATCGAAAAAGCTTGAAAACGGGTCCTTTTTAAGCGGATTAATGCCGTTTGTAATATCGCTGTATGCCTGATGATACGTCATATTATCAGGCTCCTTTGCATAAGCGGTACGGATATGGTCCTGCGCAACATTCCACTTGCCGACTGCCGCATTAGCAAGCGCTGAAAGATAATACCAGCGGGCATTTCTGTCCTCAATAGTATTGAGCAAATTAATAGCCTGAGTGTATTGCCCCGTATTTATAAACTGCGCAACAGATTTTAAATAATCGGGTGCACTGTTTGCATTCGCTTTAGCCCTCGTGCCGCTAAACGGAGAATAATATTCACTTTGATTAGCCGTGCCGTTTTTAATTTGGTCATAAGCCGCATTGATTTGCGACATTTTCTCCTCGGCTTCTTTAGCGTTTGGATTAAGGTCGGGATGATACTTTTTAGCAAGCTTTTTATATGCCTTTGTGCATTCTTCAACGCTTGCCCCGTCCGGCACTCCCAAAACCTTATAAGGATTAGTTATCATATATATTCCTCAATAATTGATTTTATCAAATGTTACCACGCAATTTTTAAGACGTTATTAACAAATAACGTACAAGAGATAAACAATAGTTTAAACATTTTTATTGAAATTTTTAACTTATTTTGGTAGTATAATATAGTAATAAATAACAACGGAGGTTTTAAGCATTATGTATCCTATTTTGCTTACTCTGGGTGAAAATATCGACAAAGTTTTTTCATCCTTTGATTTGTGGGTTTTCCACTTTTTCGGCTCAATGCAATGCACATTTTTAACATACGTTGCAAAATTTTTCACAACCTTTGGCGACGAGGGTTTTATAATTCCGCTTGTTGTTGTGGGCGCAGTTCTTTGCTTATTTAAAAGAACGAGAAAATTCGGCTTATCTCTTATTTTCGCAGTAGTCATCGGCACACTTGTTACAAACATTGTGGTTAAACCTATGGCGCTTAGAGTAAGGCCTTACAATACGCTTCAGGGCAACGCAGATTATTGGAAATGGTATATCGGCGCCGGCGCACTCAGCGAGAGCGACTATTCATTCCCGTCGGGTCACACAACAGGCGCATTTGAAATCGCAACGGCACTTTTCCTCTGCTTCAAGAGCGAGAAAAAGAAAATTGCTTATCTTTTCCCTGTAATTGCACTTTGCACAATGGGCAGCCGTGTTTACCTTATGGTGCATTATGCAACAGACGTGCTTGCAGGTCTTGTGGTAGGTATTGTTGCAGGCGTGCTTGGCTATCTCATTGCTAAGTTTATCGTTAAATTTATTTTTGAAAAGACAAAGCTTGATAATATTGATTTGGGCAAAGTTCTTAAAAAGATAACTGACAAAACAAACGGCAAAGCCGCACCGGTTGCAATCGTTCTTGTAGTAGTTTGCATCTTCCTTTATGCATTTATTCCAAGCCTTACGGAGGGCGGCGACAAGGCAATCAGATGCGCATACAACGGCGAATACGATTGCTACAACGAGGCAAGAGTTGACGATAAAGATTATCCGCCTATTGACGGCAAAAATTATTGCAAAATCCATTGGAAGCAGCTCAACGGCGTTGATTGATAATTGCAAAAAATTAACCACCTGTATCAATCGAATACAGGTGGTCAGCGTGTAGAAAAAATCCAATTACAAATTTCTACACGCTGTCAGACTTCGAGAAAGTGAGATAAATTTCGTATTTTGCGAGCGGGAGCTGTACGTTGGTACTGCCCCCGAGCAAAAGACGGAAAGTGCCAAAAGTGGCTTGAACGTAGTGTTCAAGCCACTTTTCTATACATCCGATTTTTAAATTTTATTTCGGCAAGAGCAAATCTGCGATTCGGCAAACCCTTTTGTCACTTCGTGACATTTCCCCTGTAAGGGGAATCTCCCTTGCCCTACGATACGTCGAATGGAATTTCGTTTTATAGCACGGCACGGTTTAGCCACTTTATCGACAGTCTAACCACCTGTATCAATCGAATACAGGTGGTTTTTTATATATGTTTATAAAACAAGGCGACCGATGGTCGCCCCTACTACGTCGAAAGAAATTCCGTGTTTGAATGAATTTCTTTCTAACTTTCCGCCTAAAATCATCAATTCTACGAAGCGTAGGGTGACAAATGAGGCAAAAGCTGTTATACTCAAAGCAAGAGGTGAGGAAAATGAATGCTAAAAAGGTCGGCTCATTTATCAAAGAACAACGGCAGGAACTTGGGCTCAGCCAAAAGGAGCTTGCCGAAAAGCTATATATTACCGACAAGGCAGTCAGCAAGTGGGAAACGGGGCGAGGCTTGCCCGATATATCATCGCTCGAGCCGCTTAGCAATGCCTTAAACGTAAGCGTGAGTGAAATACTAAACGGCGAAAAATCGCAAAATAACGAAAGCGAAATTGACAACGCAAAGCTTTTGAAAAAGCTGAAAATAAAAAAATATATTCGCCTTGCCGCCGAAATTGTAATAACAATAGTCTATGCCTATTGGCTATATATTTTTAAAGACACGTTCAAGGGATTTCAAAATGTGCTCGACTTAGCGCTTCATAAAAATGAAATTGAGCTTTTGAGCGTATTTACGCTTATATTTATTTTTCTTTTCGTTTTATGGCTGATTGTTGAAATAATCACAACGATAATTAACAAAAAAGGTTCTGTTATCAAGGCGGTTATAATTTGCCTGTCCGTCTGCTTCGTTATCGGAGCGTCGCTTAAAATGGCTGATATGGAAAACAGCAGAAGCATTGAATTATATGACGAACCTATTAAAACAGTCAGTTATATTAATTATGACGATTTTTTCAACGACAAGTTCACCACTCAAATACGCATTAATGATACAAACGAATACATAACAAAAAATTATGCTGCAATGTTTGACGGAACTGACAGCGAAAACAATCTGCTGTACACAAAATGCGTTGCCGCTTCAAAAACCGACATTGCAAAGGCTTATTATAACGAGAAGAAAAAATATTACGAAAACAAGGATAAATATTACACTTGCACAAGCGATTATTGCAAAGCGGCAAATTTTGACGAAGGATTTTATGTTTTAGACAATTACGGTAACAATGATTTTGAATTGATATTTATAAGAGGTAACGAAGTTTTTGATGTCAATATTACACAAACAAATATCAATGATGAAAAATTTATTAAAGCAATTAAAGATATAAAATAGAAGAAAGCCAAGAGCAAAGGTTCTTGGCTTTTCTTATTTTGTTTATTAAAATATTTACTTTCTTCTTGCGGCAAGCTCGGAGGAAATCTTTGCTTTCTTTTCGCCTACGATATCATATTTGAACATAGGGAAGATTGAAATAAGAGCAAGGATACCCGGCAAAGCGGTATATGCAAAGAAGATAATATCCTTAGTTTTGGTAGTGAATGTACCGGCAGTAAGCGACTCATAATAGCCTGACTTTTGAACAAAGATAAGGCCAACGGCAGTACCGAGAGCGAGGCAAACCTTAATTGTAAGGGTAAGGATTGAGTAGCAAGCGCCCTCCATTCTTTTGCCTGTTTCATACTCGTAATAATCTACTGCATCTGCCGTCATAATCATCGGCATAAGAGTAACTGCACCGAACTGCAAGCCGATAAGGAACAATGAAGCATAGAAAAGAACGGTAAGCACCATATTCTTAGGCGACTGGAACCAGAAGTGACCGATTACAAATGAGAAAATCGAAGCCGCAAAGCCGTAAACAGAAAGGAGAATATACGCATTTCTTTCATTAAGCTTTTTAATAAGAAGCGGGCAAAGCGCCATACTTATCATTGAGCCGACAGCGGTAACGATACCCAAAACAGCAACGAGGTTTTGGCTGCCCAAAATAACGGTAGCCGCCTGAACCTGAATACCCATAGCCATCTGCCTGCCGAAACCGAGGAAATAAGAAATGATTACAAGCAAAAACGGCTTATTATTCTTAAGTGCAAGCGCCATATCCTTAAAGGTTGTTTTTTCCTGAGAGGTGTTTGTTACTCTTTCCTTATTAATAATAGGAATAAGAGCAAAAAGAACGCAACCCAAAATAGCAGTCAAAAGAGCGGTAAAGAAATACTCCGAGCTAATCATCGGGGTATCGGTTTCGCCGCTTTTAACAAATACCTTTGAGCCGTTCGGAATAATAAGGCAAACGATAGGCACGATAACAACGCAAGCGGAAAAGCCGATTTGCTTAAACGTGTTTGAAATAGAAACAACATTTGTTCTCTCTGTCGGGTTAGGGGTTAAAACGGAAGCAATGCCCTGCGACGGAACGTCACCCATTGTCATTGCAATACTCCAAACAAGATATGTAAGGAAAATCCAAACATAAAGACCTACGCCTTTAAACGGAACTTTAACGAAAACCACCGCCGTAAAAATAAGAAGCGGAGCGATTGAATATACAATCATTGACTTGAACTTGCCGAGCTTGCTTTTTGAGCGGTCAACAAGATTACCAACCACAGGGTCGGCAACGGCAGAAACAATCTTTGCAACCAAGATAAGAATTGCAACAACGCTGACGTTTGCGCCCAAAATCGAGCCGTCAAATTCCGCCTGATATGAATTAAGAAGCCCAACTATTGCCTGAAATCCGAAAAGACCGAGCGAATAAGCGGCTATCTCTTTAAATGACATATGTTTTTTCTTAGTGATATCTTCCATAGTTACCTCCTAAAAAGATATTTAAAAGCATAAAAGGGCAAAAGTATCGCCATTGATACTTTTACCCTTTTAAATAGATTAATTAATCATCAAACACTTCGCTGAAAAGGTCAATATCAGCCATCTTCATAATTGCAGAGAAAAGCTCTGAACCTGCAACAGGAAGAAGTCTGTTAAAGATTGACATTGCATGAGCGTCAAGACCGTGAACCATCATAGGTCTCTTATGCTCGATACCGAACATAATCATTTTAACCATAAGGTCGCAATCGGTTGAAATCATATCCATAACCTTTTGACCCTTGCCGCCTGCATTTGACTGGTCACGGAAGATATCGGTCTTAGTAAAGCCCGGGCACACAAGACCCACATAGCACTTGCCCCTAAACTCAACTCTGAGCGCTTCGGTAAAGCCCTTAAGAGCAGCCTTAGACGAACTGTACATAGAAGTACCTGCCAAGGTCATAAGAGCAGCAGATGAGTCAACATTAATGATTCCCGGATCATCCTGCGTTAAAAGAACAGGTAAAAATGTCTTTACACCGTAAACGCAAGAATAGAAATTGATGTTCATTGCCCTTTCAATTTCTTCATAAGAATATCTGTCAAATCTCTTAAACTTAGGAAGAATACCTGCGTTATTAACGAGAACCGACGGAACAATACCCTCCTCGGCAAGCTCAGCTGCAAAATTTTCCCAAGCTTCTCTTGAAGAAACATCAAAAAGTTTGTATGAAAATTGGTCTTTATACATAGGACCGAGTTCTTCAATAAATTTAAGCATTTTTGCTTCATTTCTTGCAACGCCGACTACACGGCAGTTGTGTTTTTTAATAAGTGTAGCTGCGATTCCTGCGCCCATACCGCCTGATGCGCCTGTAACAATTACAGTCTTGCCGTTGAGCCAATCACCGCAAATAGCTTTAGTAAAATCACTCATAAGTAGTTATCCCCCTTTTAAAATACGTAAGTATTATACAATAGTTTTTCAAACTAATCAATAGCTTTTATTTTATTTTTTTACAATACGGCATAATAGACTAAAGCCTATTGTAAACCCTGTTTAAATTTTTAGTTGACAATAGAGGCTTCAAGTGGCATAATCTTTAAGAAATTTATTTTGAAAGGCAAAAATTATGAGTGAAAAAGCAAAAGAAACAAACACAAAAAACAGAAACAAAATTTTAAGCATTGTATATATCGGCGTATCTGCGGCGCTTATTGCAATATGCTCGTGGATTCAAATTCCGCTTACTGTGCCTATCACGCTTCAAACCATGGGTGTATGCTTAGTATCGGGACTGTTAGGGCTTAAAAGAGGCACACTTGCAACGCTTGTTTACATCGTTTTGGGTGCAATCGGCGTTCCCGTTTTTGCAGGCTTTTCGGGCGGTATGGGCGTAATCTTAGGCTCGACCGGCGGATACATTGTCGGCTTTATATTTACAGCACTTATTGTCGGTTTTGCATCAGACAAATTCAAAGGAAAACTTATTCCCCTTATTATTTCAATGGTAATCGGAATTCTTGTTTGCTACGCTTTCGGCACAGCTTGGTTTGCGGTAGTTTACAATAAAGCAAATGACCCTGCATCTCTTGCAACAATCCTCGGCTGGTGCGTAACTCCTTTCCTTATTCCTGACGCAGTTAAAATTGTTATCGCCGCAATACTTACCAACAGACTTAAGAAATTCGTAAAATAATGGATATCAGATATCATCATCTTTTATGCCTTCCGAGATTTGAAGGCAAAGGATACAGCGCTGATTTTTGCAAGAATATGGCAAATGTTAAAAAGCGATATAATAATGAAAAAATAACGCTTGTAGAACATTGCGATGAAATTTGCTCGCACTGCCCAAACAATAAAGGCGGAAAATGCAAAGAAGAAGAGAAAGTAAAAAGCTACGACAAAACGGTTAAAAAGCTTATTTCCCTCGGCATAAAACCGACGCCAAATGACGTTTGCAGCGACTGCAAATGGTATTATATATGTAAAAATCTTGATTAACTGTTGAAAAATTAACGGCAATATAGTAAAATTATTCCATTAAATTACAGGAGATTTACTATGCATCTACTTGAAATAAACAAAGAAAATTATATCGGTCAGGCAGACCCGTTCATTTTTGAGGCAAACGGAAAATTCTATATCTACACCACGGGAAGCGACGGAATTTACGCATATTTTGCCGATGACCTTTTCGGTAAATGGAATTTTTACGGCAGAGTTTTTACTTATGAGGGCAAAGGCGTTCACGATTTTTGGGCACCGAGCGTGATTGAAATCGACGGCACTTATTATCTTTACTGCTCGTTCGAATTTTTTGACGACGAGCCTGACCAGGGCGGTCACCATCAGGCTATGCACGTTTCATCATCAAAAAGTCCGCTCGGTCCTTTTGAAAACGCAAAACAGCTTTTGCATCCATTTTCAATCGACTCGCACGTTGTTAAAAATGAAAACGGCTTGTTTATTTTTTATTCAACCAACACCTTTGAGGGCGAAAGACCGGGTACATATATTGTTTGCGACCGCCTTTTGACCCCGGAAAAGGCAGAGGGCAAGCCTGTTACAATGCTGACGCCTACCCTTGACGAGGATATCTATATGCGTGACAGATATAAAAAGGGTGAAAATTGGCACACAATCGAGGGTGCTTTCTATTTCAAAGAGGGCGATTGGCAATATCTTATGTATTCGGGCAACTGCTATTTGCAGCCTACTTATTATATCGGCTATGCAAGGGCAAAGACGGACGAAACCGACCTTACTAAGATTAAGTTTGAAAAATATCCCGACGAAAACACATATCATCCTGTTATGAAGGCAAATGAATTTGAAGAAGGCACGGGCCATCATTCAATGATTAAATACAAAGGTCAATGGTATGCAATTTATCACGCAAGGGATATTGAGGACGACGGACTTGCAGGCGACAGGCGAAACGCAAGAATTTGCAAGTTGCACGTCAATGACGGAATAATTACTTCTGAAGTGTATGAAAATCATATATAAAAAGGCAGGCGAACAATGTTCGCCCCTACGTACAAAAACAAAACGGTTCGGAAATCCGAACCGTTTTGTTTTTATTCTTTTTCAATTTCTTTTTTATCCTTTTTCTTGCCCTTTGTGGCGAAAATGATAAACTTACTGAAAAAATAATTTAAAATAACAACTATTACTGCAAGCAATACTTTTGCAATAAGCTTTCCTGTTACTTCAAAATTGAACACGGTAAACGAATACCTGTCAAATCCGAATTTATCAACAAAAAGCCACAAGCCGCCTTCTTCAACACCAAGGCTGAAAAGCCTTGCCGCAAAAAACTCAGGCACTTCTTTTAACAAAATCTTAAAAGCCCAACTTTTCGACTCGAAAACCCAAAGTTTATTTGTAACATAGGCAAAAACAACAGAAATAAACCAAGCAATCACATTGCTTACCAAATAAAATTTTTCACCTAAAATTTTATTAAATACCCAAAATGAAACAAAATTTACAAGAGTTGTAAGTCCGCCGAAAACAACGTACAAAATTACTTCTTCGTATTTTTTATAAAGCTTTTTTATCATAAATTATTCCTCCGGCTCGCCGGGAAGTTGGTCAATTCCGCTTACTGCCTCCTGAAGCCCAAGGTCCTTTTTAATTTGAGTGGTTGAAACACCCGGAGTTCTGTCAAGAAATACAAGCTCGCAATAATCCTTAAGATAATCAAACTTGTCGCTTCCTGCCCAGTCACCGCCCATAACAACGGTATCAACGTGATATTCCTTGACGTCGTTAATCTTCTGCTCCCAGCTTTCCTCAGGAATTACAAGGTCAACATATCTGATTGCTTCAAGCATTTTCTTTCTTGTTTCGTATGTGTGATACGCTTTTTTGCCCTTGCCTGCGTTAAACTCATCGGTGGAAAGTGCAACAATGAGATAATCGCCCATTGCCTTTGCCCTTTTTAAAAGACGAATGTGACCGTAGTGGAGCAAATCAAAAGTGCCGTATGTCAAAATTCTTTTCATAACTGTCCTCCGTTATTACTTATTATGTGTTAAAGCAAGCTGACCGCCGTTTAATACCCATTTGCTGAGCTTTACAGACGGGTCAGGATACTTCATTTTATCAATATCCTTTGAGGTTTTGCCTTTGTTATAATAAATCTTATGAATAAGCGATGTGTATTCCAAATGAATCTTGTCATTATATTGATTTGCAGAATCGTTAAGACTGTCCACAAAAGCTTGATTAGTCATTACATCATAAGGCAAATAGCGATAATTGTCTTTCTTATATAATGTATCCGTGTAGCAAGATTCAATATTGTTGTTAGTATCGGTATATGCCACAACATTCTTATATCCCTTGCTTGTGCACTTATTATTGATTGCAAGCACACTTCTGATAGAGCCGCAATAGTCGTCAACTATTTCTCCGCAACGTGTGCCGATAATTGTATTGTTTTTAGAAATACAATTGATTATTGCATTGTTGCTGTTACTGCAAGACCTTGCAAATACTGCTGCGCAAAAACCCTTAAACGTAGAATTTTCAACTGTTAAGTTTACGATTTTTCCGCAAAGTTTACCGAAAAGCGCAACGTCATTTTTAATGTCATCATCAAAAACATCTTTATAGTTTTCTACAACTATATTTAGATTTTTAATTGAATATCCGTTTCCGTCAAAAACACCCTTAAAATAATTGTTGTTGCGCTCATAGCCTATCGGCTTAAAGTCCTTGATATCCTTCATATCGATATCATTGGTAAGCATAATATATTTATTTTTAAATCTTGCACCTGCGTTGACAAACTTTGAAAAATTATTAAGCTGTTCGGCAGTTGAAATCAAATAAGGATTATCCCTTGTTCCCTTTCCGCCGCTTGTCCATTCTTTCTTGTTTTTGCCGTTGCCACGCTGCCATACGGTAATATCAATATCGTCATTTACGGTAAAGGTTTTAAGTTCGTTATATCCCTTTGACCAGCAATATTTGCTGATTTGTCTATACATTTGCAAGTATTGATTTTTTTCATTTTTAGCTAATTGCTTATCTGTATTGTTGATATCCGCCTTCATTGCATTATAAATAACAATATATTCAGCTTTGCACTTTTCAATGCCCTTTTGAGTTTTAACGCTGTTGTTATAATATGAAATATCATAATATGAAACATTGGAGGCAATATCAGAAAGCTTAGTTGTTAAATCAATTTTAGGGAATGCCAAAACCTTTTGATTATTAAAATTCTTTTTTGCAAATTCATAAAAATCTTCTAATGTTTTTTTGTCTTTCTGATTTTCCTCATCTACTTGGAAACAATCAACAGAGGTTATGGAAAAACCTGATTTTGTGGGGGTATAGTAAACCGAAAATACACAGCAAACAAACACAATTCCTGCCATTGCAACGCTTGCAACAGCCTTTGTGGGAATGTGCAAAATCTTCTTGCCCTTATAGCTTTTAAACGTTGTGATAATGCCGTCAAGATAAAGCATTGCCATCATCAAAAGCAAAACAACGCTTTCAATCAAGGTTGTTATATTAAGCGCAAGCTCCGAACCTTCAAATTGAGAGAAAAGTTCGTCCTTTTTTGCAATAAATAAACCGAATTGCAAAATGAATAACAAAAGATATATATAATCTGATTTTCTTGTTTTCTTTTCATTCAAAAATGCTACAAGAGGAATGAGCATATAAGCAATTGAATAAACGTAGCTGAAACCCGGTACCATTACCAAGAAAAGAGAAATAATTGCATAAAGCTTCCAATTGCTGTTGAATTTTCCGAAAAGTATTAATAATACACCGATTATTACAGCCGAAATCATTACGGCATTACCGATTGATTCAAAAATATAACTGTGATGAAGCAAATCACCGAACATTGCAAAGGTGTTTGTTATATTAACCTTAAAGCCATATCCCTTGTTGCCGAACATGGAAGAAGTATAAAGAATATTTTTAATTAATACAAATAACTGTGAAAATCCGCCGACAAAAATAAACGGAACAAAGAAAAATATTATGCCGTAAAATACGCACCAAGCAATATTTTTAAAATTCTTTTTCTTTCTCAAAAGCAAAAGACCGAATACCACAGGGTAAAGCTTAATTGAAACCGCAATAGCCAAGCAAATATATGCCAAATGCCTTGTCGAAGCCTTTTCGCTGTCATATCCGTAAAGAAAAACAAAAAGCAAGCTTATTACAAGGATTAAAATGTTGCCTCTTTCCAAGAGAAAAATCATAGGAACACTTAAAAACATTGACACGGCGAATAAAAATTTATCAAGCCCATTGCCGATTTTGTATTTTTTTATGCATTTAATCAAAAGCATAACGCACGCAACGGTATAAATTGTAAAAATAATCATACCGAGCGATGATGCCTTTATTTCCTGTGCAGCAAGCTTAGCAGGAAACAAAAGCGAAGTTGCTTTATAAAAAAGCACAACAAGCGGAGGATAAATAACGCCGAATTCATCATAAGCGTCATAAGCAAAGCCGCAGTTATTAACGCTGTTGAAGAAATCCATAAAAACGTCATCGTGATTGAAAAGAACATTTTTTACGGTTTCGCCTTTAGTAACTATACCTGCTATAACAGCCGCCAATGCAAGTAAAATAACACCAATATAGTATATTTTACTTTTTATATCTATTTCTTTAATACTTCTTTTAATCTTTTGATTCATCACTTAATTCCTTTTTGTCCTTATTTTCGTCAAAATTAATTCTTTCCTCTTCAACAACAAGAGGTCGGTTCATAATTCTTGCGTTCATACTCATAATGTATTCACCGAGGAAACCGAGGAAGAAAAGCTGAATACCGCCGATAAACATTGAGCAAATAATTGCAGGAGCAGTACCGCCGGGGAATCTGTCCCACCAAATAAGCTTCATAATAAGATAAACAATTCCGATAACGAAACTTAAAATACCTATACCAAAACCGGCAAACGTTGCAATTCTAAGCCCCATTTTAGTATAAGAAGTAAACGAAAGCATTGCCGCATCATAAAGAGAATAGAAATTGTTATGAGTTTTGCCTGCCTTACGCTTTGGCTGTTCAAACTCGATATCCTTTCTCTTAAATCCAAGCTCGGCAACAATTCCACGAATAAACGGAGTCGGGTCATTAAGATTTTTAAGCACATTGATAAAATCTCTGTCATAAAGAGCAAAGCCTGTAAAATGCTCAATCTGCTCAACCGATGACATTTTTTTAATCATCTTATAGTAGCAACTTCTTGCCCAATACATAAGCTTATTTTCTTTACTTGACGATTTGATTGCACAAACAATTTTATATCCGTTTTCCCATTCGTGAACAAATTGCGGAATCATCTCAACAGGGTCTTGGAAATCGGCGCAAATAGGAATTACGCAGTCGCCGTCAACATGGAGCATTCCATAATAAGGGGAATTAAACTGACCGAAGTTTTTAGCATTCAAAATAGCCTTGATTTTCGGATTTTTTTTGCAAATTTCCCTAATCAGCGGACGGGTATTATCCGTAGAGCAGTTATCCATAATAAGTATTTCATAATCATACTGAGGAAGCTCCTCGGTAATTTCCTTAACAACGGCATTGCAAATTTGAACAATATTTTCCTGCTCGTTGTAGCAAGGAATCATAATTCCTATTTTTTTCATATTCTTTCTCCTTTTAACATCTAAAGAGTTTTTGAAGCAATTTAACTAAATATTTATTAATAATATTGAGTATAAATGAAGCCACAAGAGAAGCGGCGATTACACAAATACAAAATACTAATTTATTTTCAATTTTTAATCGTCCCATTTGAAACATATAATAAAACAATCCGTGAATAAGGTAAAGTTCAAATGAAACCTTTCCTATACCCCCCCAGATTTTTTTACAGCCAATTTGAATTGACGAATAAGCAACCGCAACGCATATAGGAATAATACACGTAAGAACACAATACTCGGCAGTATTTATATGTCCGCCGATATCCGTATTATATTTCAAAACACCAAATGCCGCAAGAAGCGAAAACAATATAACTCCTAATACCGACACAACTATACCTTTATGTGATTTAATAACTTTATCTATCAGCTCTTTCTTATATCCGTAAAGTGTGCCGACTATTATTGAAAAATTTTGCATATACCAAGCAGTATACCAACCTTTAAATTGCGCAAGATAAAACATAAGAACTGTAAAAGCAATCACAAGCAAACTGAAAAAGCCTATACCTTCTTCAATGTTTTTACATTTCTTAAAGCTGATATAAAAGAACAAATAAAAAACAAATAAAACAATAACAAACCAAGAATTAACTACAATTGTATAACCATGCTCAAAAAATGCTGACACAATCCCTTTAAACGAAACTTTGTATTCATCATAATATTTAAAGCCAAGATTACCTTGTGCATATCTAAAATAGATTACATAAATCAGCGCCGCAACAAAATACGGTATAGCTAATTTTATTGTATGCCTTTGAATAAATTTATTCAAATAACTGTCGCCCTTATTTTTTAAAGCGGTAATCATTCCATAACCTGACAAAAAGAAAAATACAGATACAGCAAACGCTGTTATTTCAGGCAGTAATTTTGCTTGAGTAACTCCGCCGATATGAAGCAATACAATACTCAAAGCGCACGCACCTTTTAATGCCAACGTATTATCTTTACTTAAATAATCCTTATTAAAGCCATTATCATATCTTTTTGCACCGACAAAAAGGAGCGCTAAAACAGGTATTAATATTAAATCAGCCATTATTTTGTTCCTTATACCATTCAACAGTATTTTTTATTCCTGTTTTGAAATCGACCGTAGGCTCAAAGCCGGTATCTCTTTTCAAATCGTCAATATCTGCGCAAAGATACATTACCTGATTAGGAAAATAATCAACTGCGCCGAAATTACATTTAGCGCTCGGACAGGCAATGTCACGAATATCGGTTATATAGTCCTTAAGACTTCTTGTTTTGCCCGAGCCGACGGTATAAATTGCGCCGTCTTTGCCCTTTTCGGCGGCAAGGAAAAATGCGTTTGCGATATCGCCGTTATAAAGGAAATCCCACTGCTGCTCGCCGGGGGTAAAATCGCAATCCTCACCGTTTAAAAATTTAATAATCGTGCTCATAACCATAGTATGCGCACCGTCACCGGGGCCGTAAGCAGACAAAATTCTGCACCAAATATGCCTTATACCGAGCTGAGAACAAAGAATTCTACTCATTTTACCTGCTGCAAGCTTAGCAATGCCGTAGCCGTTATTAGGATTGGTAGGAGAATCGGGGGCAACCTTTTGCCCGTTTTCAAGCCTGCCGTTTTCAGCCTGACTGCCTGCGCCTACGAAAACATCACAGCCAAATCTTTTTGCAAGCTTAACCGCTTCAAGCTCGTTTTTAATATTATTAGATTGCAAGAACATATTGTCCCTATCCTTACCGTAAGGGCCTGCCCACGCAAGATGAAAGAAAGCATCATATTTTTCATCATTTTCATTTTGAAAATCCGCCATTTCATCAAGCGAGCAATATGCAATTTTAACAAGAGGGTTTGAAGGAATTTTATTAACCCTGCCGCCCTTGCGAACAAGGACAAGGGTTTCAACCCCCTGGCTTATAAGTTTATTAACAAGTGCCGTACCGACAGCGCCGGTTGCACCTGTAACAATAGCTTTTTTCATAATTGTATCACTCCTGTGACGGAACATAAATGTAATATAATTGTTTCGTATGATTTTCACCAACTTTTGTGTCAGTTACAAACGTTTTAACCAATGTATATTTTTTCAACGCATTTTGATAATCAGAATTCATATTTTCAGTCAAAATATCCACGGCTTTATTATCTATAACAAAAGCACTTGATGTATCACTGTTCATTGAATCTATATAGGAATGAGCATTTGATTTATAAAACCAATCTATTTGCTCGCACGCTGAATAATTAGTTTTTTCATGATTTATTTCATTAACATAAGCAGCCCAATAAATAAAGAGACGAGGATTTTCTCCATTATTATCATTTGTTGCCCAATCATTGATGTTATATGCAACTTCATCTATGTCATTATAATTCTCATTGTCGCTGTTTCCAGCCCATTTTAAATCAAACGAAGAATTTGAACCGCTTAAAACATTATCACCGATTACCATTACAGGATTTGCTACACAAAAAGAAATAACTAAAAAACAGCAAAGCAATTTAATATACAACATAAATCTATCATTGCACTTTTCTTTTTTTTGAGTAAATGAGGTTCGGCTTCCGGCTAAAAAATCATCTGCCGCAACAGCACATATCAAACACGTAATAAACAAAAGCGTGTAAATATTAGTTGAATAACTGCGCCCTACAAAATACGAAAAAGCACAAAATCCATAAATTGCAAGCACAAACAGTGCGGTCGAAATACGTGTATCGGCAATTTGTTTTTCGCCCACTCTTTCACTTTTCAATTTAGGCAAGGCAGAATACAGAGCATAAACAAGCACGATAATATAAACAATCCACAATCCAAATGAAATAGGCAACATATAGAACCCTGTGCCCTCAAATGCCAATATTCCAAAAAACAATTCATTAATGCCAAGTGCTTGACCGCTTCTCAAATAAGTAATTAATTGTACCGTACAAATAAAAATTAAAATTGAAACAATTGCACAAAAAATTTGCGCAAAAATTGTTTTCCATATTTTCGGGTCGCCGAACGTATACAAATACGCTTTTTGCAAAATAACATATCCTGCAAAAACGATAATACATATTATTCCGCTTTCAAAATTACAAAACAAGGCAAGAGCAATTGAAGCCCACGCAACTGCAGCTATTATATGTTTTGCTTTTCTGCTTTTTGTAGCGTAATGAATAGAAATTAAAAACAATAGAGATATCGGGAAAAAAGAGCGAAGCGGGAAATATTGAAAATAATAATTGCCGCAATAAAGCAGATTTAGCGGTCCCAACGTACAGGCAGAAAGTGACATCAAAAAAGCAATGGTTTTGTTTTGAATAAACACATAGGAAAAAGAAAAAATTTCAAAACTCATAACACACAAGGCAATTGCAATCATTAAAGACATATTCGCCTGTGTTACGCCACCGATGATTTTTAAAAAAGCAACGGCGATATAAGGATAAAATCCATAAATACTGTTAAAATCGACGCCGATTGTTTTTGAACTAAAAACGTTATAAATAGGATACCACCAAGCATAGTAATGATGAACCAAATAGTCACGGTTTGATGAAGCGTAATTTTTTGAAATCAACTTTGCAAAAACATAAGCAATAAACGCCAAGGCAAGCAAAAAATATAAGCATCCTACATTTTTCTTATTTCTACTGCCAATTAATATAAAAACAACTGATACAACTAATGATATAATCATTGCAATTGCCAAATTGCCGCAAAAAAGATTTAATGATATTGACGAATAGGATGTATCTGAATACAACAGAATTATCAAAACCAAAAACGCAAACGTCAAAAATATTGCGAAATTTATAAGATTAAGCATTTTTTGACTAAAAAACAAACTGTTGTCAGAACGTTTTTTTATCAACGGAATAAATACCATATAAAGTACAGGAAACAAAACCGTTAAAATCATATATTGCAGTGTTTCCGCTCTTTCCGGTCGGCATTGCTTAAAAGCACCACTGAGCATTAAATTCTCAAGTGCTTGCATATCAACCTTGTCAGATATTTTTGACAAAGCGACACCAACAATAAAACACACAAAAATTGACAATACAAGGGAATATACATTAACCAGTGTTTTTCTGATTTTGCTTTCCATATTTACATATCCTTTTCTTCCTTTTTCTTAGCTCTGAATGCCCAAAATTTATTAAGCACGAAGTTAAGCGGAATTGTAATCAAAAGATTAAGAACAGGAGCGACATAATCGCTTATATGGCAAATCGAAGTAAAGAACCAAAGGAGAATATTATGAAGCACCAAGCCCGTTCCCGCATACGAGAGGAAAAGCTTGATAAAAGCCTGCAAAGGCGAGCGCTGCTCCTGGTCCTCCTTTTTGAAAACGTAGCTGTTGTTCCAATAAAACGCATTAGCCACGCTCAAAATAAAACCGATTACGCTTGCCACATATTTATTAACGTGGAAAGGAACAAGAATATAATAGGTTGCATACGAAATGACGGTATTTGAAAGGCCAACAAGCCCGAATTTAACGAACTGAACAAAACCGTTCCAAACGTCATCCTTAATTTCAACCTTTGTAATTTTAGTAAATACTCTGCGGCACCAATCCATAATCACTCTGATTATATGCCAGCACCACGCCGCAATTTTAATTAACATAAAAATTCCCTACCGTTTTTTATTCATCATCAAGAGGCTTAATATAAAGATTTTCCCTGAGTTCCTCACGTGGTAAGAACGGTGCAAGGTCCTCAAGCGGAGGGCTTACAATCGTTCCGTCGTCAAGCCTTCTTGCACTGCTCTTAGGCTCCCAAACCTGAATTGTATCCGTAAATATTTCGCAAAATGCAAATCCCGGTTTTGCAAGCACTTCATCAACAACTTTTTTCATATCGTCATTATTATGAGCGCTGTAATAAGGGAAGCCGAAAGCCTCGGCAATCTTTGAAAATTCAGGGAATGAAAGGTCGTGCGATTCAGGACCGATACCGACTTTAGTATGCTCTGAAAAAATGTTATTTTGAGTAAGCCTGATTGAATGATAGCCCTGATTATTAATAAGGAAAAGCTTAATCGGAAGATTGTTTGTAACAACAGTTTGAAGCTCTTGAAGATTCATCATAATAGAGCCGTCGCCCTCAAGGCATATTGTATCTTTTCTTCCGTCGGCAACACAAAGACCGATAGCGGCAGGCAAGCCATATCCCATACTTGCAATTGCACTGTTAATAATAAATCTTGTGCCGCTTTTCATAGTATAGTTTTGGTGGCCTACCACGCAACAAGCGCCGTTTGATACTGCGGTATAACTTTCCTCAGGAAGTTGGTCGCTCAAATACTTAATAAATGCAAATACATTTGCAAATTCGCCGCCGTTATTCCAATGCCTGTCAAGAGTTACAGGATATTTATGCTTCCAATTTTGGCAAATATCAAGCCATTTTTGATTAGTAAATACTTTATCTTCAGCAATTTCATTGACTTTTTCAAGAAAATCTTTAGCATCTGCCCAAACAGCCTTATCAACGTGGAGAGTATGCTTCATCATTTCCGATTTATCAATATCAACCATAATAACCTTAGCTTCTCTTGCCCAGGTATCATAGCCGTAGCCGACCTGACGAATAGAAATTCTTGTGCCGATAGCGATAACAAGGTCTGAATTTTGCACAGCAAAGTTGCCCGGGCGGTCACCCATATTGCCGCCCCTGCCGACATAAAGCTCGTCGTCATTTTCGATAAGGTCAACACTGTTCCAATATGTTACAACCGGAACATTGAGCTTTCTGATTGCTTTTTTAAATTCGTTATATCCGCCTGAAAGACGAATACCGCCGCCGGCATAAATAACCGGTCTTTCGGCTTTTCTTATCTCATCAAGAACATACTCAACCTCGCTGTCAGCCACGTGCGGCGGAAGAAGAGCATCATCCTCTGACGGATCATAAGTCTTAACAAGGTCATCTGTTTCAATAACAGTGCCCTGAATATCAACAGGAACATCAAGCCAAACAGGGCCTGGTCTGCCTGTTGTTGCAAGGTGCCAAGCCTTTTCGCAAGCATAGCGGATATCCATAGGATCTTCAATCATAACCGCATACTTAGTCATAGGCTCAACAGATTTAACTATATCATACTCCTGGTCGCCGAGCGAACGCAGGTTAATTTCAGGATTTAAAGTTTTAGCATAGCGGGAAGTAGTTGTATATTTTACCTGACCCGAAACTATAAACATAGGAATCGAATCAAGCCAACCGCCGCAAACACCGGTAAGAGCGTTAATTCCGCCGGGACCCGATGTTACGCAAACAAGCGCAATTTTATTTTCAAGCCTTGCATAAGCCTCTGCGGCAATTGCGCAAGCCTGCTCGTGATGATTATATGTGGTGTGCAAGCCTTCCTGATGGCCGAAAGCATCATTCAAATGCATTGCACCGCCGCCGACAACCGAAAAAGCGTCGGTTACGCCATGGTCAACAAGAAACTGCGAAATATAATTTGCAACTTTAATTTTCATTACATAAATTCTCCCTTATGTCATTATTTATTATGGCGATAAGAAATTAAATAAAATCTCCATTCACAAAAGCAAGCCTTACCCTCAAAATTTTAAAAATAAAGAGGGCAAAGCCTTGCTTAAAAACATTTAAATTAAAGATTTACTGCCTCAATGATTGTTTTAGCCATATAATCAATCATTTCGTCAGTCATTCCCGGATATACACCAATCCAGAAGGTATTGTTCATAATGCTGTCTGTAACAGAAAGGTCGCCGATTACTCTGTAACCCTTACCCGACTTTCTCATTTCGTCAAATACAGGCTGCTTTGTAATATTGCCGGCGAAAAGCATTCTTGTTTGAACGCCATGGTCCTCGCAATACTGAACTACTGTATTTTTAGAGGTGCCCTCTTTACAAGTGATAAGGAAACCGAACCAAGAAGGAGTGCTGTTTTGGGCAGGAACAGGAAGAATAAGCTTGTCTGAAACAGCTTCAAGAGCCTTATGAAGTCTGTCAAAATTATGGCGTCTTCTTTCAACAAATGAAGGGAATTTTTCAAGCTGAGCGCAGCCTACTGCCGCCTGCATTTCAGTTGCCTTAAGGTTAAATCCAAAGTGTGAATATACATACTTATGGTCATAGCCGAGAGGAAGCTCACCGTATTGCTTATCAAAACGGTGACCGCAAAGGTTGTCCATACCTGACGGGCAAACGCAATCACGTCCCCAATCACGCATTGAGCGTGCAATCTTGTTAAGAAGCGGGTCGTTAGTATAAACAGCACCGCCCTCACCCATTGTCATATGGTGCGGAGGATAGAAACTTGATGTGCCGATATCGCCGATTGTACCTGTGAATTTTTCCTCACCGTCAATTACATATTTACTGCCGAGTGCGTCGCAGTTATCCTCAATAAGCCAAAGGTTATGCTTAGTACAAAAATCCTTAACAGCTTGAAGGTCAAAAGGATTGCCGAGTGTATGAGCAATCATAACTGCCTTGGTTTTATCGCTGAGTGCTGCTTCAAGCTGTGAAGCGTCGATATTATACTGCGGAATTGTTAAATCAACAAATACAGGAACTGCGCCGTACTGAATAATAGGAGCTACAGTTGTAGGGAATCCTGCTGCTACAGTAATAACCTCATCGCCTCTGTTTACTCTTCTGTCACCGAGAAGCGGCGAAGTAAGCGTTGCAAAAGCAAGAAGGTTTGCAGATGAGCCTGAGTTTACAAGTGAAACATATTTAACGCCGAGATATTTGCCGAAGTCCTTTTCAAACTTATCGCAATATCTGCCGGCTGTAAGCCAAAACTCAAGGGCCGAGTCAACAAGATTTGTCATTTCTTTATTATCAAACACACGGCTTGCATAAGGGATTCTGTCGCCCTCTTTATATGGCGGTTTTGCCTTAAATTTGTCGCAGTATTCCGCAACCATTGCAAGTATTTCTTCTTTTGCCTGTTCCTCTGTCTTATTTTCTAACATTCAGTCAGTCCTCCAATTCAAAAAATTCATTAATTTGTTTATCCATAATAGCGGAAATATCTCCGCCGTCAAAATATACTTTGGTCCATTCAACAATCTTTTCAACTGCCTCTTCAACGCTCCAGCGTGGCTGCCAGCCGAAAACTGTTTTAACCTTAGTTGTATCAAGCCTTAAAAAGTTAGCCTCGTGAGGCGCATTAGCCTCGCTTACATCCTTCCAGCTTGCACCGTCGCCCCAAAGCTTGCAGAAAAGAGTAACAAGCTCACCCGTAGTTCTGCAATCGCAATCATTAGGACCTACGTTATAATATCCCTCAAGCTCGTGATTTTTGTATTGAGCCTCAACTATCATAAGATAAATTTTAAGCGGCTCAAGCACGTGCTGATAAGGTCTTGTCGAATTAGGATTACGAACAATAATAGTATCGCCTTTTTCAACCGCCCTTACACAATCGGGAATAATTCTGTCATTTGCAAAGTCACCGCCACCGATAACATTACCTGCCCTTGAAGTAGAAACAGCAACACGACCGTCGGTAAAAAATGACTTTTTATAGCTGTGAGTAACAAGCTCAGAGCAAGATTTACTGTTTGAATAAGGGTCATATCCGTCAAGCGGCATATCCTCTGTAAAAGCAACGTTAGTTTCCTGATTTTCATAAACCTTGTCCGTCGTGATATTAAGGAAAGACTTAACGCAATCAAAAAGCCTTACACACTCGCAAATATTTACAGTGCCCATTACGTTGGTTTCATAAGTGTAAACAGGCATTTTATAGCTGTCACGAACAATCGGCTGAGCGGCAAGGTGGAACACAAGTTCCGGCTGCTCCTTTTCAAAAACTTCTTTAAGCTTATCAAGGTCACGAATGTCCGCAATATATGACGTCATTTCATTTTTAATACCCGAAAGTTCAAAAAGACTCGGATTTGTAGGCGGGTCAATTGAATAACCTACTACATTTGCGCCGGCATTTACAAGAATTTTGCAAAGCCAAGAGCCTTTAAAGCCCGTATGACCTGTTACAAGCACTTTTTTTCCTTTATAAAACGATAAATCCATATTTTTTACCAAACCTTCCACGGAGCAGTGCCGTTTGCCCACATTTCTTCAAGCTGCATCTTCTCTCTCAGGGTATCCATAGGCTTCCAAAAACCGTTATGAATATATGCGTCAAGCTCGCCCATAGAAGCAACTGTTTCAAGAGGAGCCTTTTCAAATACTGTTGAATCGCCCTCGATAAAATCGAAAATCTTAGGTTCAAGCACCATAAAGCCCGCATTGATGCGGCTGCCGTCCATATCGCTCTTTTCTCTGAACGAAGAAATGGTAAGGTCGTCCTCAATACCGAGGCAGCCAAAACGCTGACCTACCGAAACAGCAGTCATAGTTGCAATATGGCCGTGTTCCTTATGAAATTCAACAAGCTTGTTAATATCAACGTCTGCAACGCCGTCGCCGTAAGTAAGCATAAAAGGCTCATCGCCGATATAAGGCTGAATACGCTTTACTCTGCCGCCTGTCATTGTATCAAGGCCGGTATCGACAACAGTAACCTTCCAAGGCTCTGCATGCTCGCTGTGAACAGTCATTTTATTAGATGCGGTAAAATCAAATGTAACATCTGAGCAATGAAGAAAATAGTTAGCAAAATATTCTTTAATTGCATATTGCTTATAGCCTGCGCAAATTACAAATTCGTTATATCCGTAATGGGAATAAGTTTTCATAATATGCCAAAGGATAGGATAGCCACCGAGCTCAATCATAGGCTTCGGCTTGTTTTGGCTTTCTTCGCTGATGCGGGTACCGTATCCGCCTGCAAGAATTACTACTTTCATTTTTAACCTCCGTTATGTTTATGCCGAATAAAAAATATATATTCTGACATATTATTATAATAAACCATTTACAGTTTAACATATAGACATACTCTTTGCAACAAAAATATTTTTCGTTCTGCAAAAATCGAGCATATTCGGCGCTTTTACAAATCATTTAAAAAAGCTTGTGATAAATCAAAAAAGCAAAAGGAATAATGTAAACCGCAATGCCTGCAATGCAAAACGCCAATGAATAAAGCACATAAACAAACGAGCAAAGTGCCTTTGGAGCAAGCCTTTCTTTTCTTCTAAGAATCAAAACAACAGCAAAAAGCACGGCGCTTACAACACTTATTATCACGCCTGTTTTAAAGCCTGTCGGAATAAATTTCATTGAAATATTATTGCTTTCGCCGTTTAATTCAACCGCAGTCAAAAGCGACATAACACTTCTGACTTCGGCATTTTTACCGTTTACGTCGGCACTCCAGCAGCCGTTATATTGCAAAGGAATCAGCAATACTTTATCTTTGTTTTCAGCCTTTACATTCTTAATATCAAGCGAATAATTATGAGCCGAAACGTCGCCAAAATTGTTATACATATCGCAAACCTTTTGAAGCTTTTCAAGGCTCATAAGACCAATTTCAACGCCGAAATTTTTATTTCTTATATCATCGTCGCCGAGATTGTTTTTCCTGAAATTCTTTTGGTCTTGATACTTGCCCTCTTTAAGCTCAAGCCTTATTTCGACCTCTTTATCCCCCAAATCGCCGAGGCAAATAAGATTTCTGTTAAATCTGCCGGGATATTTTTTTGCTTTTTCCCTGTCAATCGACGGTATTCTTAAAGCCTTACCGTCAACGTAAATCCTTACTCCGCCCGCACCGTCAAGCTTAAAATAGGAAATATTGCCCTTTTTTGATTTAAAGGTATAAATTTCCGTTTCATCCGTCTTTGATTTAAGTGCAAGATTTCCGTTTTCAACTATATTTTCATCAGTCGAGGTAAGGGATTTATAAAGCTGATTGTTAAGTTCCATCCAATTTGCATTTTCAACCTTAATATCCAAAATGCTCTTATCAACAGCCATTGCATAAGGCAAGGTATATTTGCACTTATAGTAATTATACCCTTTTTTCTTGGAAATTTTATCGTAAAGCTCCGGGCTTTCGCTTTTAACTGAAAGAACATTTTTAATGCCCAAAATCGCATCAGTAAAAGCAGTTCCTCCGCTGTCATGAAGGCGTGTGTATTCACTGCTGTAGCCAAGTGAAATAAGCGAGCTTTGAATATCTGACGGAATAAGATGAGTCCAATCGGCAAGCGTTGCTCTTTGCATAATTGTGCCGTAATTGCAGTTTAAAGTAGTGCCTACGGTTTTAATTCTGTCTGTTTTTGAAGTTTCGATATCAAGCTTTTTGACAAGCGATTGCGACGTTGAAATATACTGAGGATTATGCTCTTTTTCAAGCATATCCGTCTGCCAATAAGGAATAAAAATTACACTCAAAGCAAGCGTTTCGGCAAGCACAAGCGAAAGCGCCGTTTTGTAATCAACCACCTTGTTTTTACTGCAAAAAATAACAAGATAAATTAATATCAAAACAGGCATTGCATAAAGCACGGAATACTTAAATTCATAAGCGCCGTCAAGCTTTTTAAGCACAAAATACGTTAATACCGTAAGGCAAACAAACAAAACAAAATTGAATAAAACAAGTAAAGCGTTTTTCCCTGTTTTTTCGTTAAAATTCAGCTTATTTAATTTTAAATATTTTGAATAATATCCTGCTGCCCAAACAAACGAAAGTGCAAGCGCATAACCCATTCTCATAGGAAAATATTTATAATCGCCGAAATGCATTAACGCATTGGCACCCTCACAAACGATAAGCACGGCAAGAAGCAAAATATTAAGCACAAAAAAGATATTGATTTTCTTGTTTTTTCTGTTTTTAATTATACCCAAAATCATTATGGCAAGCGGTAAAGAAACGCAAAACAGCATTGCCCATTTATCGTCACTCTTGCAAACATAAGTTTTTACGATTTCAAGATACTGTTTTACGATTTGTGAAAAATCAAAACCCGTTTCGCTCAAAAATCTTTCGCTTGAAAGAGTTTGCGAAAGCTTAGGCAAAAGAACAACACCGGATAACCCAAAGCCCAAAGCGGTTGAAAGTCCGAGTTCAAAGGCACGTCTTTTTCTGTTTTCTTTATTGTCTATTGTTTTAATATACAAAAAGCTCATAAAGAAAACGTAAAAAACAAGCAAAATAAAAACATAGTATCCGCAAAGCACATTAAGCACCGTCATTAATACATAAGGCAAAATTTTGCCTTTTTTCATAAGCGCATACCATGCGAGCATATAAAGAGGAAAAAGCAAAACGGTATCCTGCCATGCATTCGTGTAATACATAACGGAAAAGCCGCAAAAGGCATAGCAAATTGACAAAAGAGTTGTCATAAACGGTTTGGCTTTAGTTGCTTTTTTTAAAAAAATCGCAGAGGTGAAAGCCGAAAGCGAAAAAGTCATTATGACATAAAGACCCATCGCTTTTCCCACAAAGCGCCTTGGCAAAACAAGAAGCGCAATCCAAAATACAGACAGCGAAGCGTTTGCCGTATCGTTAACACCTAAGCCCGAATACCAATTAAAGCAAAGCGCCGTATCCTTAGTGTGCAATGCATCCCAAATATGATAAAAATTAGGTATAATCCCCTGCGCCATATCATAGTATTCAACATTATTGCTTCCGAAAGGATATATTTTTCCAATTATAAAACAGGCAAGAAGTATTGCCGCCGTTATGAACGGTGCAAGCAATAAGTCATAATTTTTTCTGATACTGATTTTGTATTTATCGTGCATAAAATTTTCCTCGACTTTGTTAATATAAACAGTATAACACAATGAATTTTATTTTTAAAGGGTTAATGTAAATACAACATATATCCTAAGCAAAAAGCATGTATCGCAATACCTTGTGTATATATAATTTTATACAATAAATTTTAAAAAACGCTTTACTTTTGGGTAAGATAATGTTATAATTGTCTAAAATCCCGATACAATTGTATTATTTAGATTGAGGTGTATTAATTATGAAAAAAATCATTTCATTAGTTATTGCAGCTATGATGGCTGTATCTATGTTTGCAGTAACCGTTCCAGCTATGGCAGCTAACGTAAGCAGCCCTACAGCAGCTACTCTTGAAGAGGGCAAAGCTCAAACTACAGTAAACGGTGAAACAAGACAGGGCGTTACTTACAGTGTAAATGCTCAGACTAAGAAGTCAGTTACTTTCACTTATAATGGCGAAGGCACTTTCAAGAGCTGGACAGATAACCTTTCAGCACTCGGTCTTGCTGAAGGCACAGATTATACAAAGGTTTTGAATGCTGACGGTTCACAGACTATCACATTCATTTCTCAGAAGGCTATCACTTCTTGGAACAACGGTTCAGTTGTTGTAAACGCAGTTGTTGAATTTGCAGATGATGCTACACAAGCAACTGAAAAAGACACAACAAAGGCTACAGAGCCTAAGAAGAATTCTTCTTCAAAATCTCCTGCAACAGGTGCATCAAGTGCTGTTATGGCAGGTGCAATTGCAGCAGCAGGTGCAGGTATTGCAGTTTTAGCAGCTACAAAGAAGAAAGAAAATGACTAATTAATATTCATGTAATTAACCTGTTTGCTTTTGCAAGCAGGTTTTTTATTTTGTTGTAATAAAAATAATATAAATTTACATTATTACTATATTATTTTTATTTAATTTATGATATACTATACTTGTTTTAAAATGAGATTACTCGGTGATTAAAATGAACGATAATGAAAATGCAAAAGAAAATGAACTTAATAACAAGAAAAAAAAGAATATCAAGCTGATTGTAATATTTTTAGTTGTTTTCGTGCTGATTTTTGTCGGTGTTTATTTCGGCGGCTCATATCTGCAAAAGAGAAACGAAACGCCATCGCAAAGCGGCACTGTAAACACAACTGCATCTCAAAGCGTTGAGAGCAAAGTTGAAAACCCGATAGATTTCAAATCTCTTAAAAAGAAGAACAGCGAAATTTATGCTTATATAAAAATAGACGGCACAAAGGTTGATTATCCCATTGTGCAAAGCAAGACAGACGACGCTTTTTATTTGAGGCATAAGGCGGAGGACAAATCGTGGTCGGCAAGCGGTGCGGTTTATACCGAGGCTGCCAACAGCAAGGATTTCAACGATTTTGTGACCGTGATTTACGGGCATAACGGATATTCGGACACTTTTTTTACAACACTTCATTATTTTGAAAAAGAGGATTTCTTTAATTCTCACCCATATTTTTACATTTATACCCCTGAAAGAAGGCTTACATATCAAATTATTTCAGCCTTTAAATATGACAACCGTCATATACTTAACAGCTTTGACTTTAACAAGGAAGAATCAATCAAGCAGTGGCAGGATACAATTCAAAACCCGTCATCAAGCCTTAAAAATGTGAGAACACAGCTTGATAAACCGCTTGGAATTAACAGTAAAATCGTTGTTCTTTCAACATGTATTACAAACCAAAAAAGCAGTAGATATTTAGTTTGCGGAGAATTAGTAAAAGATGAAAAAACCAATTGACCCTAATTTAGACAATATTCTTGATGATATTTTGGCTTCGGAAAGCAAAGCAAGTGAAAGCGTTTTGCCTAAAAAGGAGCAAATCAGCGAAGAAATAAAAAATGAAATAGAAGAAACGTTAAATTCGAGTGACGAAGGAGAAAAAATTGATTTTTCGTTTGGCGAAAACGTACCGACAACGGAGAAAAAAGAGAACACGGCGCAAAAGTCGGATTTTGAAATTACTCCGAAAAGCGAAAGCGAAATTCATCGTTCGGCGTACAGCTCATCAGGTGAACATCATCACTCATCAGGCAGTCATCATTCAAGCGAGCATCATCACTCCTCACACCATCACACTGACGGCTCGCATCATTCCCATTCTTCAAGTCATCATTCCTCAAATCATCATTCTTCACACCACCGTCATCACAAGAAAAAAATGAGTATTCCGGCAAAAATCGGAATTTCGGCACTTGCAATAATTTTAGCGGTAATCCTTGCATTTGTCGGCACATTTGCTTTTCTTGAATCAAGAGGTAAGAATGAGCTTAAAAACGTTCCTGACCAAACAAATTATCAGGAAACAATTGAATATAACGGCAATAAATATGTTTATAACAGCGACGTTATCGCAATTGCATTTATGGGTGTTGACAAGCGTGATTTAGGTCTTGACAACGGAAGCGTAGGCACAGGCGGGCAGAGCGACGCTGATATTTTGCTTACAATCAATACAAAAACAGGCAAAGCAAAGGCAATTGCCATTCCACGTGACACTATGGTTGACGTTGACCTTTACAGTGAAAGCGGAATTTTCCTCAGAAGTGAAAAAATGCAGCTTTGCTTAAGTTACGCTTACGGCGACGGCAAGGCAAAATCAGCAGAGAATACCGCAAATTCAATCAGCCGTATTCTTTATGATGTGCCTATCACCAAATATTTTGCGCTTGACCTTAACGGAATTGCTCCGATTAATGATTCAATCGGCGGTGTAACCGTTGATTCGCTTTATGATTTTAAAGACATTGGAATTAAGAAAGGCGACAAAATCAAGCTTACGGGCGATATGACTGAAAAATATGTAAGGCAGAGAGATATGGACACTGTAAATGCTTCTCTTAACAGAACCGCAAGGCAGGTTCAATATGTTAAGGCTTTTGCATCTCAGGTTATTCCTGCCGTTACCCAAGATTTCAGTGTTGTTACAAGGCTTTATGACACCGCAAGCAAATACAGCACGACTAATCTTTCGCTTTCCAATGTAACATATCTTGCATCTCTTATGCTTTCAAAGGGTATTACAAATTTCGACACCGTAACTCTTGAGGGCGATATGCAGGAAAGCACGAAAAAAGATTATGCCGATTTTGTTTATGCGGAGTTTTATCCCGATAAGGATAAGCTTATGCAGTTAGTGCTTGATACGTTTTATACCAAGCAGGACAAATAATTGAATTTCTAATATAATCCCTCCTTGCGAGGTTTATATTATATATTATACTTAAAGCTTACGTTGTAAGCAGAAAGGCTATAAGTTATGAATAAAGAAACTAAAAAAATGCTTTCTTTAAATGCCACAAAAATAAGAATGGGCATTATCGAAGGCACACATTCGGCTAAAGCAGGTCATCCGGGAGGAAGTCTTTCCTCGGCTGATTTATTTGCATATTTATATTTTGCCGAGATGAAAAACATTGACCCTAAAAACCCTAAAGCAGAAAACCGTGACAGATTTGTTCTTTCAAAAGGTCACTGCGCACCCGGTCTTTACAGTGCGCTTGCACTTAAAGGATTTTTCCCGTTTGAGGATTTAAAAACACTTCGTCATATTGACTCATACCTTCAGGGCCATCCTAATATGAATACCGTTCCCGGAATTGATATGTCAACAGGTTCTCTCGGTCAGGGTATCAGCGCTGCCGCAGGTATGGCAAAGGGAGCTAAATATTTGGATAAGGATATCAACGTTTACACTCTTTTGGGTGACGGCGAGATAGAAGAAGGTCAGGTTTGGGAAGCTATGATGTTTGCAAGCCAATATAAGCTTGACAATCTTTGCGTTATCGTTGACGTAAACGGTCTTCAGATTGACGGCAAGTGTGAGGACGTTATGAACGCTGAGCCTATTGATAAGAAAATGGAAGCTTTCGGCCTAAACGTTATCAAAATTAACGGCAACGATTTTGACGAGCTTGAAAAGGCATTTAATGCTTTCCATGAAAATATCGGCTCAGGTAAGCCTTTCGGTATTATTATGAAAACAGTTAAGGGCTTAGGCGTGTCATATATGGAAAATCAGGTTGGTTGGCACGGCAAAGCACCTAACGATGAGGAATATGAAATTGCAATGAACGAGCTTAAAGCAAAGCTTGCAGAAATTGAGGAGGCGTAATTATGGCAGAAATTAAGAAAATAGCTACACGTGAAAGCTACGGTAATGCGCTTAAGGAATTGGCAAGCGAAGGTGCCGACAAGCTTGTAGTATTGGACGCTGACCTCTCAGCAGCAACAAAAACAGGAATTTTCAAAAAAGCATATCCGGACCGTCATTTTAACTGCGGTATTGCAGAGTCAAATATGATGTGCGTTGCCGCAGGACTCAGCACAATGGGGCTTGTTCCATTTGCTTCAAGCTTTGCAATGTTCGCCGCAGGCAGAGCATTTGAGCAGGTTAGAAATACAATCGGTTATCCTCATCTTAATGTTAAAATCGGCGCAACACATGCAGGTATTTCAGTTGGTGAGGACGGCGCTTCACACCAGTGCTGCGAGGACTTTGCGCTTATGCGTTCAATTCCGGGTATGGTTGTTATTTGCCCGGCTGACGATATCGAGGCAAGGCAAGCTGTAAAGGCAGCATATAAGTATGAAGGTCCTGTTTACCTCAGATTCGGCAGACTTGCTGTTCCTGTTTTCCACAGTGAGGATTATAAATTTGAAATTGGCAAGGGCGAAGTTATCAAAGAAGGCTCAGACGTTTCAATTATCGCAAACGGCCTTATGGTAAACGAGGCGATTGAAGCAGGCAAGGCTCTTGAGGCTAAGGGTATCAGCGCAGAAATTATCAATATTGCAACAATCAAGCCGCTTGACGAGGAGCTTGTTATAAAATCGGCTAAGAAAACCGGCAGAGTTATCACTGTTGAGGAGCATAACATTATCGGCGGTCTTGGCGAGGCGGTTTGCGCTTGCCTTAGCGAAAATTGCCCTACTCCCGTTAAACGTATCGGCATTAACGACGAATTTGGACACAGCGGTCCTGCTGTTGAACTTCTTAAGCAGTTTGGTCTTTCGGCAGAGCATATTGCTCAAGTTGCTCAAGATTTTGTAAAATAATCAAATATGAAATAAAAAACAGCACCCCATTGGGGCACCCTTCGTAAGGAAGGTGTGTCCCAATGGGTGGCTTTTGTAATTTAAAATAAGTATTAGATTTTTAACGGTGTAGCGTTTGCTATGCCGTTTTTTGTTTGCGTTTTGACAGGTGTTGTTGAAACGCATTTTCCATTTCTTCGGGTGTAAGCTCTCTGAGTATGCCTACACCGTTGTAGTAAATGTCGATAACTTGTACTCGTTTTGAATTAAGGTATCTTGGTGCATAGACTACGATTTTGTCAATAAATTCGTGAATGAGTTCCGGTGTGAGTTCCTTTAACTCCGTAATCTGCTTGACTTTATTGATAAATTTTTGTAAGTTTTCCGACTTATCGGTTTCAGATGAAAGAAAGGATTCAAGCTTTGGTATTTCAGCTTTAATCTGCTTTTGTTCTTCTTCATATGAAATTGATAAGGTTGCATAACGCTCATCGGATATTTTACCACTTACATTATCTTCATAAAGCCGTTGTATTAGGTTGTCTATCTCGCTTGTACGCTGTTTAAACTTGCTTAACTCTTTTCTTTTGGTTGCAAGTTCTTTTTTCTTGTCATCTTGGTAGCAATCCATTTGCTTGCGTGCAAACTCCTTTTCAAATGCCTGAACATTTAAAAGTATTCGTTGCATACTCTCTAAAACAAGTCGCTCAACTACTTTTTCTCGGATATAGTGAGCAGAACATACATCGGAATTTTTGCGATAAGACGAGCAGAAGAAATAGGCTTGTTCCCGTTTGTAATTGTTGGTAACACTGTAATAAAGCTTTTCTCCACAATCGGCACAGTATAGAAGTCCTGAAAACGGACTGACTATTCCGCTTCTTGTAGGTCTGCGGCGATGCTTGCGTAATTCCTGAACTAAATCGAATACTTCTCGCTCAATAATGGCAGGGTGTGTATTTTTAAATATCTGCCACTCAGATTGAAGTCTTTCGATTTTCTTTTTGTTCTTGAATGATTTTGTTGTAGTTCTGAAATTTATTGTATCTCCACAGTATTCCTGCTTTGATAATATACTTGCAACGGTATCGGAACACCAACCATACGGAACAGTCGGTGGTTTAGAGCATTTCCTGCCTATGCTTATCCAATATTCTGTCGGAGTTAAAACCTTGTCGGCTTTTAATTTTTTCGCAATTTGCGACGGTCCGTAACCTTTAACACATAAATCAAATATTCTTTTGACTGTTTTTGCCGCATCTTCATCAATAATCCATTCGTTTTTAGCGTTTGGATTTTTTTCATATCCGAAAGGTGGGTTGGTAGTTAAAGGTACGCCTGACATGCCTTTGTTCTTAAATACATTGCGTACCTTTTGACTTGTGTTTTTGGCGTGCCATTCGTTAAAGAGGTCTTGCATAGGAACAAGGTCACTTAATCCGTTAGCCGTGTCGATATTATCCATTATTGCAATATATCTGATGCCTAACTCGTCAAAGCCTTCCTCCAACAGTTGACCGACAATCAAACGGTTACGACCAAGCCTTGAATGGTCTTTGACAATCAGTGTTCCGATTTTACCTTGATTTGCAAGCTCCATTATCTCGGTAAAGGCTGGTCTTGCAAAATTTGTGCCCGACCATCCGTCGTCAACAAATACTCTTGTGTTTTTAAAGCCGTTATCCTTTGCATACTTTTCAAGGATAGCTTGCTGATTCTTTATACTGCCCGATATTCCGTCTTGCTCATCATCACGGGACAGACGGCAATACAAGGCTGTGATTTTATCCGGTTGTTTATTCATAATTCTCCTTTCTCAGCCGGATATGATAAATTGTAGGTAAACTTAATATATCATATCTCGGCTTATACTTCAACACTTTAAAGTGTTGATTTTTGGATTTCTTATCTTTTTAAAATTATTCTTTCTACCTTTTCGGTTATGTTTTCGTTTGTATTGCTATTGAAGTATGTTCTTACTGCATAAGTAGTGTTGTCTATCTCCTTGATGAAGTTAAGAGGCTTTAAGTACATATTCTTTTTAAACCAAATCAAAGCGACTATGTGCAAATGGTAGTGATAGATAGGTCTGTAAAAAGCGTCGGACATTACAAGATTCAATTCATCTGCGTGCATAACAGCCGATATGATATTCTCTTCGCCGTAAACCTTTTGGGCAAACCGATATGCCTCGGCATAAAATTCTTTTGCAAATTCATATCCGCCGTGCTCTTCAAAATAGTCGGTGTTCACATCAAGTATCATTTCGTCAAACACCTTTGCGTCCTTTTTCAGCCCTCGCAAAGATACTTTTCCTTCTGCAACAAGTTTATCAAGATACTCGTTGTATGTCATATCACCACAAGACTTGAAATGCACATTATTATGCGTTTGGCTCAAATCAACATTTGTGTTTTGATAGTATTCGTTTTTTCGTTCGTTGTGGCGTTCGTACTTACCGATACTGTCTCTTGTTCGGGTTTGTACTCTTGCCACGGTGTAATTCATCTTTGGCATAATTGCCTCCTTTCATTTGTGATACTTTCCAAACTTCGCAACTTTTTCAAAGTGCGTAACCCGCATTAGCCAGTGGCGAAGCCACGCCGCCAAGGTTCTGCCGCAGGCAGGTTCTTATGACACTCCACTTTACTCGAAAGTGTGTAACCCACTATGACACTTTCAATCTTACGATTGCAAAGATGTCGTGGGCTCTTGCAGAGGGCTGAGAAAGCATCCTCATTTTATTAGTTAATATGAAAGGCTTTAATTAAACAAAACATAAAAAAGCCGTTACACAGATACCAAAACAAACGAAAGCATTACTTTCGCTTAAATTGATTTCTATGTAACGGCTTTGATATTCAAAGACGGGTTTGTTAATTTATCCCTAACGAACAAACCAAAACTTAAATGAGGATAACGGTATTTTAACCTACCGTGGGTTTAGGCTGTTGCCTTTTTCCTGTCTGTTATCGTTATTTAATTGTGTAACTTATATTAGCAGAAATTTTTGGTATGTCAAATAAAATTTAATTTTGAGGAGTTTTATTCTTTTCAATTTCATCTAACAAATTGTCAATTATTGATTTTTTTAATTCATATTCTGCATATTGAACTCTGGATTTTTTATTGCTTTTAATTGTATAAGATAAGCTAATGCCAAAAACAACTAAGATTAATATTAAGGCAATAATACTTATAACTATTGTTACAATAAAAACTGATGCCTTGAATTCTTTAACAATAGAAACAGCTAAAGTAAAAACCGATATTATTACCGAAAGAATTGAAATGATATTATTAGGAAGGGGCTTGTTTATATTGTATTCATACATTTCGCATTGCTCTTTTTTTATTAATTCTTCCTTTGATAACGTTTTATATTCTTCTAGAAATTTATTGTAATTACAAGAATGTGATTTTTGTTTTTTATTTTCCTTTCATCAAAAAATTATTATTTTAAATATTCAAAATAATACAAATAAACATCTTCAAGAGAAATATTATCCTTAACAGGAATATAACTGTAATGAGGTTTATCTGTTACAATTCTCAGAGAGATACCGTTTTGGTCATGAATAATATTGCCAAGTCCGACATTATGCTGAAGAGCTAACAGTTCTTCCTTTGTGCCTCTGATTTCAAATACCTTATCAGATACACTTTTCATCAGGGCTTCAGGCGTATCTTTTTTTACAAGATTACCTTTTTTCAGCAGTATAACTTCATCTGCAATACATTCAATATCAGACACAATATGTGTTGCAAGAAGAATAATTTTATCCTTTGAGAGCTCGGCAAGCATATTACGAAAATTAATTCTTTCCTTTGGGTCAAGTCCTGCAGTCGGCTCATCAAGAATAAGTATTTTTGGGTCATTAAGCAAGGCTTGTGCAAACAGCAGCCTCTGTTTCATTCCGCCTGAAAAACTGCCCGCTTTTGCATTTCGCACATCATACAGATTAACCTTTTTCAGTATGTCACTAATAAGCTCGTTATTGTGCTTTATGCCTTTAACAGTACACATATATTTCAAATACATATATGCGCTGAAATCATTATACAGTGCTTGTTGTTGCGGCATATATCCTATTAAATCACGATACTTTGCACCTAAGGATACTATATCCTTGTTGTTAATCAAAATTTCACCCGACGTCCTTTTTACATTGTCGGTTAGAAGATTTATCAGAGTGGTTTTACCTGAGCCGTTAGGACCGAGTATGCCGTATATTCCGTCGGTGAGAGTAAGCGTTAGGTCATTTACAGCCTTATTATTTCCATATATTTTTGTAAGATTTTTAATTTCAATTTTCATAGCTATCTTTCCTTAGTTGAACACCATTTTCTGTTAGATAAAACAAGCATTACAATGCAAAATACGATTAAAGCATAATGCATAATGAAACTTCCGATACTGATGCCTTTATCTAAAATCAATGCATTAAAATTAAGCAGATATGATGTTGATATTTCTTTTGCCGAATAGATATCTATCATATAAAGTGCACTCGGCAGTATAAACAAACAAGCAGATATAATGATTACTGCAAGCTGCGGCATAAATGCGGAGAGGGAAGTGATAATTAACCCAACGACTGTTACAAATATAAATTCAAATATAAAATTGAGAATTATATATTCTGCTATTGAGAGGTTTAAATTAATCTCCTGTAAACATTCCAAATTATGTATATTCGCATTCATATTGCCAAGCTTATAAAGATAATTATTTTGTAAAATCAACGATAAATAAGATACTAAAGTTAATATAAAGGTTTTGGGAATAACAGTAAATATCTTTTTAAAATATAACTGTTTTCTGCCGTTTTTTGAGCAATGATTGAGTATGAGCATATTTGAGCCTTTTTCAATGGAAAAGACAGATGAAAACAAGATGACAACAGCACATATCAAAATTAAGATTTGTGTTTGATTGCTTTGACTGTAAAACAAATTATTATACCCGAGTTCATTAACAAGCACAGGCTTAATCCCTTTTTGGGAAAGTGATTCTATTCTGTCAATTTGCTCCGTCAATTTATCAACAGCTTTTCTCTGTGTATCATACGCTTCGTTCTTTGCTGCTGCAAGCTCGTATTCCTCAAGTGAAATTTCACCGCTTGCATATTGCTCACTTTTGAAATTGTATTCGCTTTCAACGGCATCTGCTTCAGATCGCATTTTTTCAATATTTTTATAAACCTTTTCGCTTAGCTCGCCGCCGTATTCTTCATAATAATCATTTAAAAAGGCCTCGGTTGACGAAAAAACAAGAGGATTTGTATTGAAATTAAATCCGATTATCAGGAGAAAGGCAATAACTACTAAAAGCCCTTTTCCGATATGCATTATTTTAAATGTTTCAAATCTTCCGGCATAGATAACACTTTGAAGCTTTGCATAAATTTCGGATAATTTGTCAAAAAGAACGTGTAATATACTAAATGCCTTTTTAGGCGACTTTATAGGATAATTTCGATTTGCACTGATTAAAATTAATGCCGATATAATAAAAATAATTAACAGCACAATTATCCACACAGCTTTTTCCGCTCTTACAGGTTTTGAAAAAACGGAAACTAAGTTATATTCTGATATACTTCTGTAATCAAAAAGTGAAAATATATTAAAAGTCTTTAAAATTGACAAATTACTTTGTGCAGAAATGTTCTTGTAAAGCAACAGCTCAATCGACGTAATCACACCTGCAATTGCGCTTACGAGAATAATATTGCTGCTAAGCGAAATGAACAGCCATATTGCAAGTGCAATCATACTTGCGATAATTGCTTTAAATAAAATATGAATTGCAAATAACTGTAAAAAATTAATATGTAAAATACAGTCGGAAAATATATCTGTCGATTGTATCAAAGCATATAAATTCATCGGAGCATCATATATCTTTAAAGATATGAGCATTTCGGATATATAAATTGCAAAAGAGAAGAAAAGTGAAAACAAAATCAAAATAGGAAGCTGCTTCATTTTCAATATCCGTCTTCCGTTTTTGCAGGTATTGATCAAAAGATTAACATTTTTTTCTGACACAAAAGATATTGCCATAAACACGCAAATTAAAATCAAAATGAAGTCGCCGATTTGATAATTCAAAACAGCACTTACAGGCAAATCATTAACTAAAGACAGTTTGATATTTTTATTTTTTGAAAAATCATTTGCCGATTTTTGAATTGATTTATATGAATATGAAGTTTTGTTTGAAAACAGCTTTTTTGATGATAAATTTTGAGCATTTTTAAGAATTGATTTTATGTATGCAGGGTAATCGTTTTGATATTCAAGCTGATACGCAAAATGAGAATAAAACTCAGCTTGTGCCGCAAGCTCTTCATAGGAATAATTACTGTTTTTATATTCCTGATACAAATCAGGATATTCTTTAATTTGCTGTGCTTTATCCTCGCTATTATCGGCAAAGCTTTTCAGAATTTCAAATTTATTGCTTTTTTCAATGATTGACTTCTTGTCGACTTCGGTAAAAATGTCTGCATTATCCTTGAATGTAGCCGAATAAGTGTCAATATTAATGCCAAAATCACTAAGGCTTTTTTGCTGTGTTATATAAAAAGAAACGCAATTAAGCAGCAGTAATGTAATTACTGCTGCAATAAATTTTTTGTTTTTAAATATTCTGATAAGTTCCATAATATTATTCCATATCAATAAATTGTTTGTCAGGAGATTTTAACTGCGATTTGTCAAGCACATAGTAGCCCTTTGCACCGTTTGATTCTGCTGCTTCGCCGTCAATATTTTCTTTAAATATCATCATATCATCACCGCCGAAATAACAGTCATCTTTCGGATTTTTCGGTGTAATTTCAGTTACATATTTGCCAGATTTGTCATAAACAAATATTTTTCTGTCACTTTCTTTGCTATTGCCCACAATAATGGATTGCAAATTATCAAAATAAATATAATTATCATCTGCAGATATGTAGCAAGGTCCATCAATTTTGCAAAAAATTTTATGTTTTTGATTGCTTAAATCATAATAAGCTACCGTGTTTTCATCTTTGAAATAATAAACTTTTCCCTCATCTGCAAAATGTGAATATTTACGTTGCGGAATGGTTTTATTTTCTAAGGTGTGAATATCCATACAATTTAGAACAGTTTCATATCCGTTCCCTTGCAAGTCACTATATGATGATGTGTTAAAGAAAAGCTTATTTCCATAAGCACTTAATCTTGCGATAGATGCTCCTATACCGTTAAATTCAAAAATCTTTTCCGGTGAATTTTTGCTAAGCTCTCCTAATTTTGTTCGATACAGTGTAGCTTTTGTTTCTTCCATTTCTCCGCCATCGTATGAAAAATATACATATCCTCGGTGAATTATACAAACCACCGATATGCTACTTGCACTATCAAATAAATATGCAGCCTTTTTTTGCTTGAAATTTTCAAGGGATATTTGATAAATATAAACACTTTCTGATGATGCACCTTTTTTTTCTCGACCTAATAGATACAATGCATTATCATAATAATACATGCTCATTTCAGGATAAAATTTGAGAGGAGACAAATATGCTTGGCAATTTGAATCAGAATGGGTGCAATTCGTTTTATTGCAAACAGGGTATGCCTGATTGTTTTCAGTATCGTAATAAAACAATAAAGCGTCACTTGTAAAATAATATCCGTCCTTTACTTTAACAAAAGATGACATTTCACTTATATAATTTTGAAAATCCTCATTTGCAATATAATTATTTGAATCCTGATTGACATTTGTTTTTATTTGATTTGTTGAGCAAGAACAAAGCAATGAAAAAATCATTAATATTGCTGACAGCACAAATATCTTTTTAATTCGTCTCATTTTCTTCTTCTCCGGTTAATAAACTCAATTCAATTTCACCATCGTATGCAATCAACATATTATTTGGTGATTGTATTTGGTATTTCTTTACGATAATATACGGCTGACCTTTCAAAACATCAATTACATCAAGTCTTTTGATAGGAATGCCTGTTTCGCTATCTGCCTCAAATATACTGCATTTGGTTTCTTCAGAAGCAACATTAGCAATTGCATATACAACCGTACCGTTTTGTTCAATCTCGTTATCAAGTGTTATTCCTGATACCATTATTTCAGTTTGTTTTCCCGTTGTTCCGCCTTGATATTTATATCTGTTTTTATAAAACTTATGCTTTGTGAAACAGGAAAAATAAGAACTATACTTGTTCTCTTTTGTTTTGACAGGATCGGTATATACAATCAAAAAACTGTTTCCGTATTTTTGAGTGGCGAGAATATTTATAGGATTGTTTTTGTTACTTGATAAATGATTTATAATTGATTTTTCGTTTTCAATATTTATCATTGTTGAACCGTAACCTACATATCCGAATACAAAGATCAGCACAATACTTAATACAATAATAATTAGTGTTGAAACTTTTTTCATCGATAGTTCTCCTATTTATTTTGTCTACTATAGTTCCAAATGTCGCTATATATAAGTATGAAAAACTTTTACCGTAATTAGATTTTCTTAATGCTCAACCGGTTAAATGATTTCGTATCAATATTCTGCATTCAATTGCTCTAACTCTACTATACCGTCATACGCAATTAATACACTGTTTTTTGACTTGGTTTTATACTCTTTAACAATAATGTATGGTTGATTTTTTGGAACATCAATTATATCCAACCTATTAATATATTGACCGGTTTCTGGGTCAATTTCAAATATACTGCATTTGGTTTCTTCTGTAGCTACATTTGCAATAGCAAAAGCTCTTGTGTCTTTTTGCAAAGAAGCATCCTCGAGTTCTGTGCCCTCTACCTGTATTTCTGTTCCGTCACCCGTTCCTATGCTGGAAGCGCTATATCTGTTCTTATAAAATTTATTTTTTACAAAAGTGGAAAAACAAGAACTGTTCTCATTTTCCTTAACCTTTACAGGGTCGGTATATAAAACAAGAAATCTGTCGCCATACTTCTTTGTTGCAAGAATATTTATTGGATTACTTTTATCAGTAGATAACACATTTATTATTGATTGTTCATTATCGGGATTAATCATCGTTGAACCATAACCAAAATACACGGCTGCACAAGCGCCAATAAAAACTATGAAAATTAAAAAAATAATAAATCTCTTTTTATTTCGTTTCATAAAACATACTCCGTAAAATTAATTTCCTCTGTTGAGTATGCCGGTAATAATACCGGCATACTGTTTTTTAATATGATGTGTTCAATGTTGTTGCGTTTTGAATACCATTTTTTTTGGCTATGTGAGCACTTGCCATTTTTGCATAGTAATATCCGGACGATGCTTTAAGTATAGGAATTCCTTCTGAAGCAGTTGTTGCATTTTTTTAGGTGTACCGCTACTGCTTATATATTTAGGATTATCTCCGTTTTTATCGACTTTTGTTCCGAACATTGTAGCACACAAGGTGTCAAATTTGATTTTATTTTTATTTTTGTCCTTACTTGCAGAATCCGTTATTGCAGCACCCGAATATTTATTTGCAGTTACCAATGAACAAGTCGCTTTGTAAGAACCGCATACGAGTGTTTTAGAATTGGGACTTTTTACATAAGCAGAAATCGAACCTGTAAACATTGTAATAGCCATTAATACAGCAGCAAATAAGGCTGCAAATCTTTTTGATTTTTTCATAATATTAATTCTCCTTAATTTTATTTTATTGAATACTATTCTGTTTTTATGCCGAAATATAAATATATTAAATCATTTCAAGCACCTCTTTCATCACAAATTTAAATAAAGCTTTATTAATAAAAACATTTTCTTTTTTTAATTCCATTTTAAATCATACATAACAAAAAACAATATTAATTCCGTTATAATGCAAAAATAGGGCGAAATTATCGAAATTCTAATATAGTTAGAATTTTATTTTAACAAAAAAGCTCTCGTATTTTTAATACAAGAGCTTAAACCTTATTCTATTTTATTTTCTGGAAATAAGATAACCAATTTGAATTGTTTTAATCCTTTATCATATTCCCATTCCATTTCTCCATGATATTTTTTTATTGTCTTTCGTATACTTTTAGTCCCAAATCCATGAATAGATTTATTTTTTTTGGTTGTAATTAAGTCACCGTTTTTACCTGTTGGTTCAATATCACTACTGTTTATTACTGTTATTTTATGGTGAAAAGTTAAACTATTAACAATTTCCAAATTTATGAATTTGACGGTTGATTTCGATGCCGCTTCAACAGCATTATCTAGAATATTATTAAATAATGTTGATAAATCAAAATCATTTATAAAATTTAGATTATCATTCAGTATATGTGTTTCAAATTCTATTCCTTTACTATTGCAAATATCCATATATTTACTTAATATGATATCAAGAAATTTATTTTTAGTTTTGCCGATTTGATTGTATTTAGTAATTTCACCAAGCATATTATCTATATAATTTTTAATTTCTGCTTGATTTGACATACTGCTTATGGCAATCATATGATTTTTATAATCATGTGCCATTACATTCATTGTTTCATTTTTCTTTTCAATCAAATTAAGATATTGCATATCAATATCATTCTTTTGATTTGTTAATTCCAACTCCAATAATTTTTGATTGTTTTTTTCGGCTTGTTCATAAACAAAATAGATAATGATATTGATAACCAAAAGAAATGAAATAGATATAATTATAAGAATATTCTGATATGATTTGAGAGCAATACTGTCAGTTATTATTTTCATTACTATAATAACATATATACTACTTAAAGGTAATAAAGATAATGCAAACCATTTTCCCCAAGTTTTTACATTAGTTTCTTTAACAGAAATTTTAGAAAGGAAGTTACTAAATAAGAAATATAGAATTCGACTTAAAACAACTCCTATTTCAAAATGATTATCAATACTGTTTTGAAAAGATATACTGTAAATCAATGAAGTTATGTATGCGGTTAGAAATTCCGATATTATTTGCAAAATACATAAAATTACTCCGTGAAAAATAGATGACTTAAATGAACTTTTGAAACAAAAATATATAAGTACTATGTTAGTTAGTGTAATTATTATTGTATTTACAAATTCTATATTTATAAGGGCTTTATATATAAAGAATAATATTAGATAAGAAACTAAAATCGTAATAAACGATATTAATTTATTTTTCTTAGGTTCATATATATGACTTATATACATATACACAATAATCGCTTCAGTTAAATATGCAAAGATTTGAAAAAACATAAATTACCTTCTTTCCAAAACATAAAAGAACAATCTTTTAATTTCAGCTTGTTTTTTAGGTGCTATATTTATTTCGTATTTTTCTATAATTTTTCCATCAAGATCTCGTTTGGCCAAAACTAAAAGCGTTCTTGTATGATATACTGAATAATCTAAATTAGCAACATAACTAGAATGCGGACAAACAAAAGAAATAGCATTTAAACGGTTTTTCCATACCGAAATTTTTTCATTTGAATAATAAATATTATCAACAGTTACGATTTTTGTTTTCTTTTTTTCAATTTCAAGATAAATAATATCATTTGTGTAAATTCGAACATTAGAACTACTTTTCACATCATAAAAAACAATTATATCATTATTGATGAGTTCGGCAGCATCATCCAAAGCTTTATAAAGTCTTACAATATCTAACGGCTTAGATAAAAATCTAAAAGCTCTAATATGAAACGCATCATCCAAATATCCATCATATGATGTAATTACAAAAATTATATTGTGTGGATTGCGACGTTTTAATTCTTTACCTGTATCGATTCCATTAATATTACCCATTTCAACATCCAAAAAAACTAAATCAAACAATAATTGATTTTCAAGTAGTTTTTCACCAGAAGGAAATTGAAAAATATTAAGTGATATATTTCTATCATTAAAATAATTTCTCAAATGTTTTTCTAATAGATCTCTAAATGATTTATCGTCATCACATATTGCTATATTCATTAACATCCTCTTTTCAAAAAAAATAAGTATATAAAACATATCATTGTTTAGATATGTTTTATATACCATATGAAAATAAATTTGTCAAATTTAATTATTCTTTGAGTTCATCCCCTGCACTAACATTAATACAGTATCTATGTCCGAATCACTGCAATTTTTGAGGCATCCACATATTTGAAGTATTTTACCATCTTTACTATCATCACCATAGTCTATTCCTAACAAAAAATAATCTGGAGTTTTTCCCAATGCAAGTGCCCATTTTACAAACTTATCTAATCTAGTGGCGTTTTCACCACTCTCAACCCTTGACATCTGTTTATCAGATAAATAATCATCATCATTTTTATTTAATCCCTTATTTATTTTTTCGACAAGTTCACTTTGTGTTAGTCCTAATTTTTTTCGTTGCATTTTAAGTTTGTTTCCTAAATCTTTTAGAAAAACTTTATATGTCATAAAATCACCTCAAGGTAACTTTATCAATTATTTAAACAACATAACACTTGTAATTATAGAAAAATCTAATTATAAAAGAATTTTTACAAATAATATTAGATTATTCTTGTTATATGTGCATTATCGTTTTGTTATACCAAATTTTTAACACTTTTGACTTAAATATTGACTTAGATGTTATTATAAAATAAAATTCAATTATCAAATAAAAGGAGGATTTTATTATGAAATCTCAAAAGAAAATTTTCACAACAGCAATTAAAACAGTGGCTGAAAAATCACTTAAGCGAAATGCTAACAGTACAAGTTGTATTGTGTACTATCAGCCAAAGGCTCCGGTTGATTTGAAGAAGTTCAGTAATATGAATAATGATTAATAATTTATCAGCACATATTATTGACAAACTCATTTCGAAAGGAAATATTACTGAAGACGAACGAGAACTTTACATTTATGGATTGTTTATATCTATTTCACATTTAATGTATTTAATTCTCGCAATCGTCTTTGGTTTAATATTCAAATGTTTTCTCGAAAGCGTTATCTTCTATATTGCTTTTCAGTTTATAAGGAGATATGCCGGTGGCTTTCATGCCAAGACTGAAACAAGATGCGAAATATTATCAACTTTATCAATTTTATGCTGTATAGTGCTTATCAAGCTGTCAAAAATGTATGATATTAGAATTGCATTACTTAGTATATCTTTAGTATTTGCTACTTTAATATTCATTCTTTGTCCGCTTGATACACCGGAAAAGCCTTTAAATGACAAGGAATATAAATATTTTCGCAAAATATCTTGGATAATATTATCGCTGATTATTGTTGCGATAATCGTATCATTTATTTTTAAATTTAATGTTGTATTTGCACCGTGTTGTGCAAGTTTAATACTTGAAGGTGTACTAATTGGCACAGGTAAAATTAAAAAGGTGTACAACGAAAAAAGAGCAAGCTCTCAGGCATAGAGGGCTTGCTCTTACTCGTTGCAAAAGAGGAAAATGTAAATACAGAATGCCTATGAAAATTGAACAAGCTATTTACATATCAAAAGCTAATTTGATGTTTTCAGTTTGTCCGAGATGTCATAAAGCGATAGAGCGAGAATATACAAATCACTGCTCCAGCTGTGGTCAAAAGCTTTTATGGAAAGATATAGACGATATTAAAATCACATATAAATAAGCTATACGCCTGATGAATTTTCACAAGGCGTATTTTTTTATTCATTTTTAGTTGTATGTGGTTATGTTACATAGCTAAATATCCATAATCTTTGATTTTTGATATTGTTCATAGCACCGACCCAAGCCATCATATCATTAGCTTTCAATTCTTCCGTTATGCCTTGTTTCTTCGCAAATTCATCAATAAACCTGCTTTCTATTTCACTTGCCAGTAAATCAATATCGTGAAGATAAGAGTTGAGCTTGCCGCTTGTGATAAGATTGTAATATCTAACCTTGCGATTTTCCTTGAGCCATCTTTTATGCCTTTGTCCCCAAATGCCGATAGAGTAGTTATCACTTTCAGAAATGGTTAAACAAGGAATATAATAATCACCTTGCAATTCATACCAAAGTCTGTTGCTTTTATCAAAAATATACTTTTTCATTGTGTAATCCTCCAAAATAATAAATTATACCTACAATTCATCATTCCAACCGATTACAAAAAGCCAAAGGGAGAGACTTCTTTACGAAGCCTCTCCCTTTTGGAGTGCTGTTTTTTTATGCTGTTAAACTGTTATAATTGAATATGCGAGGTTTAAAAACTAAATTGTTTTAACAATATTCATTTCCATTGATTCTTCTGCGTTTTTATTAACCTCTTTTGGACTTTTAAATGTAGGAATAACACAGCGAAGCGCTTCTCTTGCCAAGTCATTATTCTTAGAATTAACCGCATTTTTAAGAACAGAGAGCTTTTGCTCGACCTCATCGTAAGAAATCGGCTTTTCCTTTTCAACAAAAATCAAATCATTTTCCGTAGTATCCAACTCGTCAGTTCTTACAAGCAGTTCCTCATAAAGCTTTTCGCCCGGACGAAGACCTGTTTCAATAATTTCAATATTTTGTGCGGCAGAAAGTTTAATCATATTCTTTGCAAGGTCATAAATCTTAATCGGCTGACCCATATCAAGCACAAAAATTTCGCCGTTTTTAGCTATTGCACCCGATTGAAGCACAAGCTGCGAAGCCTCCGGAATAGTCATAAAATAGCGAATAATTCTCTTATCCGTAAGCGTTACAGGACCGCCTGCCGCAATTTGCCTTTTAAACAGCGGTATTACTGAGCCTGCCGAGCCGAGAACATTGCCAAATCTTGTGCAAGAGCATTTAACCTTGCCCCTTGCGGCATAAGATTGCGCAATCATTTCGCACATACGCTTTGTTGCACCCATAACATTAGTCGGGTTAACTGCCTTATCGGTAGAAACCATCATAAATCTGTCTACACCGTATTCTTCGCAAAGCTCAAGCACATTTTCAGTTCCGAAAACATTATTCTTAATTGCCTCGACGCAGTTATGCTCCATAAGCGGAACATGCTTGTGCGCAGCCGCATTAATCACGATATCGGGATGATATTTTTCAAACACAACGCTCATTGCGTCTTTATCCGTAATTGAAGCAATTTCGACCTCTAAATCAAGCTTGTTGCCGTATTTAAACTTCAATTCTTGCTGAACATCGTAAACACCGTTTTCATAAATATCTAAAATTATAATTTGCTTAGGGCTCATTTTTGCAAGCTGACGGCAAAGTTCACTGCCTATTGAACCGCCGCCCGTAATAAGGACGACCTTATTTGCATAATAGCCCAAAGTCTTTTCATCTGAAATCTCAATCGGCTTTCTAAAAAGCAAATCCTCAATCTCAAATTCACGAAGCTGTCGCTTTTTACCGGCAGTTTGAAACGACGGATAATCATATATTTTAATCTTGCAATTCGATTTTTTATAATAATCGTAAAGTTCTGCTGTATTTTCCGTTGAAGGAGGAAGCGCAAAAATAATTTCTTTCACGCCGTAATCTTTAAGTATATCAAAGGTATTGTTCAGTTTCGCCTGAAAAACAGGTATCCCGTAAATATCCCTGCCTGCTTTGTCCTTATTTATATCAAAAAAGCATACGGGAGTATATGATGTATTTTTATTGTTAAGAAACTCCTCCGCAAGGCTTACACCGACATTTCCCGCACCTACAATTGCAACATAAATTTTATGAGCCTCGCCATCCTTTCTTATACTCATTCCAAAGGCAAAAATTCTGATAAGCAGTCTCATAAGTTTTCCCTTTGCGCTAAGTTCATTACCGTATTTAAAGCAATAGCGATAACACATCCTCATTCCGAGAGCCAGAAGAGTATTAAACGACATCATGGCGATGATTTTTGAAATGGTAAAGCGTTGGAAACCAAGCAAATTGCAAAGGCCGCACTCAAATCCCAAATACAAAACCATACCGAGAATATCGGTACAAAGCAATCTTATGTAGCATTGTATTCCGCCGTAGCGCCAAATTTGGTTATATATTCTGCCGAAAAATCTGCACAAAAATACAATTAAAAAGCCGACGCAGGAATTAATAAAAACATCAATTATCTGCATATTTTTTATGCTTTTATTAAGGACAAACATCAAAATAAATGAAGCTAAATACAAAAATGCATCATATAAAACAAGCGTCCATTTTATATTAAATAATTTCTTTATTTTCTCCACAAACAGATCCTCTCTCCCCACAATAATCGAAAATCAATAAAAAAAGACTTTTGACACGGGACATCGGTTGCGAATTGACCGCAACTATTTCAAGCATCTAAAGTCTTAAAACATACGCATAAGCTCTGCCGATATATAAAAAGCAAAACTTTATGCTTTATCCCACATTGACACAAATTAACTCCCCATGAACCTTTAAAAACTTATTAAAAGAAAACGAGAAAAATAAACTTTTTTCATTTTTAGTACCGCATATATTATGTAATATTCATTGTCAATGAAAAGCTTGTCGAAAAAGCAATATTTTTGTTACAATATGTCTTGTATTTCACATATTGTCTTATAATAATATAAAGTTATATGCCGTAGAAAAAGCGTTGGTATAACTAATTACCAACGCTTAATTTTGTTTGTTATAATTTTTTGATTTTACTGCCTTTAGCCTCGGCAATTAAGGCAATACCCTGCAAAATCACCAAAACAAACGTAAATATTCGCATGGCTTTTGCAATAATTTCAAGAACGGTTGAAATTTCTCTAAACGATGTTAAAAGGCGAAGATTATTAAAATGCTTCATTTTTTCACCTCTCAAGTAAAACCGCATGGGCTATACCCGGGATTGAATTGCCTTGCTTGCTTGAAGTAGGAGACATAAGTGCGCCCGTAGCAACAAAAAGCACCTTTTTCAAAATTCCCTTGTCCATTTGCTTTAAAATATGAGAGCAAAGCACGCTTGCGCTACAGCCGCAGCCGGAGCCTCCGGAATTTACATCCTGCTTTTTTAAATCAAAAATGAGCGTTCCGCAATCCTTATGAAAGCCTTTTAATTTAATATTGTGTTCCTTTTCAAGAAGTTCATAGAGAAGCTGACTGCCCGTATATCCCAAATCACCTGTCAAAATCAAATTATAATCCTCCGGCGAAGTTCCGGTATCATTCAAAAAACTGCTTATAGTCCTTGCTGCCGCAGGTGCCATTGCCGCACCCATATTATTTGCATCCGTTATGCCGAGGTCGGTAATAGTTCCGATTTGAACTGCCTTGATTTCAGTACCCCTGCCCTCGTTTGACACAACGCTGCTGCCGGCTCCCGTGACAGTCCATTGCGCCGTCGGCGGACGTTGACCTCCGTATTCAAGCGGAAAACGAAACTGCCTTTCGCTTGAGCAGAAATGGCTTGATGTTGCACAAACAACGCAGGAAGCGCCGCCGTTTACAAGCATTGCACCCGTTGAAAGCGAAAGCGCCATGGTTGAGCAAGCGCCGAAAAGACCGATTGACGGAATTTCCAAATCCTTAAGCGCAAAAGCCGAACCCATACATTGGTTAAGCAAATCGCCGCTTAATACAAAATCGACCGAGCTTGGCGCAACTCCCGCATTTGACAGACTTCTGATAATCGCATCATGAAGCATTGCCGACTCTGCAAGCTCATACGACTGCTGACCCATAGTTGTATCCTCAAAAATCATATCAAAATCCTTGGCAAGCGGACCCTCGCCCTCTTTTTTGCCTGCCACACCTGCGTGACCGATAATTTTAGGCGGTTTGTCAAAAATTACCGTTTTCCCTATTTTTCGCATAAAAAACACCTCAAAAGTATTTTTAACAAAAAATCGCAAATTACTAATTTTTATAAAAAAAGCCGAGATTTAAACAAATAAATCTCGACCTATAATAGAATCTATATTCTTACGCTGATATCATTTTCCTTTAAGTATTTTTTTAACTCTGGAATAGGAAGCTCGTTAAAATGGAAAAGGCTTGCCGCCAAAACCGCATCGGCTTTGCCGATTGTGAATGCGTCAAGGAAATGCTCCGCCTTGCCTGCCCCGCCCGAAGCGATAACGGGAATGCCTGCATTTTCGCTGATTGTGCGTGTAAGCTCGATATCATAGCCCGTTTTTTGACCGTCTTTATCCATAGAGGTCAAAAGAATTTCGCCTGCGCCTCTCTGTTCAGCCTCCTTAGCCCATTTGACAGCATCAATTCCCGTCGGGATTCTGCCGCCGTTTAGGTAAACCTCCCAGCCGCCTTTGCCGTCGCTTTTTGCATCAATAGCGCAAACAACGCACTGAGCGCCGAATTTATGCGAAGCCTCATTAATCAAATCAGGATTGCGAACTGCCGCAGAGTTTACGGAAATTTTATCCGCACCTGCTCTTAAAAGTACCTTGAAATCATCAACCGTTTTTATTCCGCCGCCGACGGTGAACGGTATAAATACAGTTTTCGCAACACGCTCAACAATATCAAGCATTGTGCTCCTGCCCTCATGAGTGGCGGTGATATCAAGCAAAACAAGCTCGTCCGCACCCTGCCTGTCATAAGCCGCCGCACATTCAACCGGGTCGCCCGCATCTCTTAAATCAACAAACGAAACACCCTTTACAACTCGTCCGTTTTTCACATCGAGGCAAGGAATAATTCTTTTAGCATACATATTATTCTACCTCCGTATTTAAGAAATTCTTTAAAAGCGCAAGACCTGATTTACTGCTTTTTTCAGGGTGAAACTGCACCGCACAAAGCCTGCCCTTTTGAACCGCACACTCAATTGGCACACCGTACTGCGTAACCCCTGCAACAACGTCCTCGTCAGCACCGTCAAGATAAAACGAATGAACAAAATAAAAATAGCTTTCGTCATCAATATTTTTAAAAATTCCGTCCTTTTGCTTGAGCGAAACACTGTTCCACCCGATATGCGGAACTTTAAGTCCGTTATCTTTGGGAATGGTTTTGATTTTACCGTTTAAAATTCCCAATCCCTCAACACCGGGGCTTTCCTCGCTACTTTCAAAAAGCAACTGCAAGCCGAGGCAAATGCCGAGAAAATTCTTTTCTCTCGCCGCTTGCTTCACGGTATCAACAAGACCTCTTTCTCTCATCGACTCCATAGCGTCACCAAACGAGCCAACACCTGGCAAAATAACGTGACTTGCCGATAATATTTTTTCCTTGTCCTGCGTGATTTCACTTTCAGCGCCGAGATAATCAAGCGCTTTTTTCACGCTCGACAGATTTCCCGCACCGTAATCAATAATTGCAACCATAACTTATCTCCATAGTATGTATTAGAATTATTTTATCACAAAATAAAATCACTTGCAATATTGACAAAAGAATAAAAACAGTATAGAATATATCTACTGTTTATATATGCAGCGGTACCGAAGAGGTCATAACGGCATGGACTCGAAATCCATCGTGTGAGCAATCACCCGTGGGTTCAAATCCCACCCGCTGCGCCATCGTCGTCGCAAGCTTCATATCGCTTGTGGCGACTTTTTTATTGCTTTTTATAGATGAATTTCAAAAGAGTTAAGTAACCCACTTGCTACGACTTTTTTACATTCGGTTATATGTTGGCTTTATTACAACCATTCTTTAATAACTTCGGGATTAAGGAAAATTTCATTTAGTTTTTCCATAAACGGTTTTACGTCGCCGAGGTCGAAAGCACGGTGGTCAAATGCGATTGTAAGAGGCATTACGTTACCTGCAACAACATTTCCGTTTTCGTCAACGACCGGCTTTTTTTGAATTGAGCCGATTGCAATTGCGCACGTTTGCGGCGGGATAATTTCAAGAAGTGTGCAGGCACCGTTCCAATCACGGCAAATTGAGCCGAGGTTTGAAACAGTAATTGTGCCTTGCTCGATATCATGCTTTGTAAGCCTGTCTGTTTCAGGGATTGAATAATACTTTTTCTTTGCCTCGCCCTTCAAATTTTTGACCTTATGCTTGCCGGTTTTTGAACCGATAAGACGGCAGACGGTTTGGGCAATTTTACCCTGCTTAAGACCTGTCAATGTGTTGTCGAGCGAAACCTCATACATTACCTCGTTCAAATCCGTGTTATTTGCACGGCGGATTGTTTCCTTAATCGTGTCACGCATTTCAGACATAGTTTTCTTTTCCATATTGTGAATATTGAGCGTCATCATTTCCCCGTTATGAAGAACGGTTGGCATTGAAATATTAATTTCCTTAAATGTTTTAACTTCGCCACGAACAAGCTTACGGTTGAAATAAATATGAGAATTAATTTCGGGGCAAGCCTTAATTGCCTCAACAATAACTCTCATCATTGCAGTGTTGACTGTGATTTTTTCTTCCTTTGGAATTGTTGAATTTATTTCTTTTAGCACCCGCATAAACTTAGTAACCTCTGCGTCATACGTTGCCGCACAGTGAGGAATTGTTTCCCAGCTTTCAGTTGTCATATTAGATACAATTTTTCTTGCGATGCCGAAATGTTCATCCTTAATAGTTGTTAATGTTTGCTTTGCCATAATATTTTTTCTCCCTATATAATAATTTGGTTATTGTCATATTTTTTGTGCCGAGTTCCTCTCGACTACAGCTATATTTTATCACCGAAAAAGGTGAAATTCTATATACTGCGCTTTACATTTCGCACCGCAACCGGCGGTTGCAACCCTTTATTTATGCGCCTTTCGGGGTTTTTGTTGAAGTTCAAAGAAAAAAGTTGTATAATTTGGTTATGGAAAATTTCAAAAAAAGAAAAGTGCTTCGGTTAAAGGGTTTTGATTACTCCGCAAGCGGTGCGTATTTTATAACAATATGCATTCAAAATAAAATTCATTGTTTATCAAAAATCGTAGGGCGGGGGCTTGCTCCCGCCGAAATACAATTGACCGAATACGGTAAAATTGCAGAAGAACAACTATTGTCTTTGGAAAAAAGATATGGCAATATTCATATTTGCGAATATGTAATTATGCCTAATCACATACATTTCATTTTAACGATAAACAAAGTTGCGGCAGGAGCAAGCCCCTGCCCTACGGTATCCGATATCATTTGCACATACAAATCTTTAACAACTCGGCTGTGTAAACAAAAAGGATATAATGGCAATAAACTGTTTCAAACTTCTTTTTACGACCATATTATTCGTGATGATGAGGATTACAACACAAAGGCACAATACATTGACACAAACCCATTAACGTGGGAGCGTGACGAATTATATACTGAAAGGTGATAACGATATGGAATGGGAATTTATGCTTCCGGTAAAGCTTGTTTTCGGCAACGGAAAAAGGAAAGAAATTGAAAAATATATTGACATTCTCGGTGGCAAAAACGGCGTGCTTGTTTGCGGAAAGAGTTTTACAAAAAACGGCGTAGCCGACGAATTTGTAAAAATGAGCGGTGGTAAAATCAAAAAGATTTTCAGCGATGTTCGAGCAAATCCCACTACTGACAATGTTGATTCTTGCGTTAAAATTATGCGTGAAATTAATGCCGATTTTGCGATAGCTCTCGGCGGAGGCTCACCGATGGATTGCTGCAAAGCGGCTTGTGCCATTGCAAAGGGTGACGGCAAAATTCGCTCATATCACAGCGAGGGTAAAGCGATTAATAAAGACGAGGCAATTCCTATGATTGCGGTTACAACCACGTCGGGAACTGCAAGCGAGGTTACAAATATTTCCGTTTTGACAGACGTTGAAAAAAATCTTAAAAACCCGATGAATGACCCGGCTATGTATCCTAAAATTGCAATTATCGACCCTGAGCTTACGCTTACTGTTCCGCCGCAGGTTACGGCATCAACGGGTCTTGACGTTTTGGCACATGCAATTGAAAGCTATTGGGCAACAATTCATCAGCCTATCTGTTCGGCTTGCTCAATTTACAGCGCAAGGCTTGTTTTTGAGTGGCTTGAAAAAGCATACAACAATCCACTTGATTTAAAGGCACGAGAAAAAATGGCAGAAGCATCAATAGTTGCCGGCGTTGCATTCAGCCATCCGAGAACTACCGCATCTCACGCATGCTCATTCCCTCTTACTAACATTTACGGTTTACCTCACGGCGAGGCTTGCGCATTCACTCTTGATTATTTCTTGAAATTCAATGCAGAGCGTGCAGACGGCGACGGCAGAATTACTGCGCTTGCAAAGGACTGCGGATTTAATGACGCTTTTGAAATGGCAGACGAAATCACGGCGATGAAAAAAAGAATGGGTATGAGATGCACACTAAGTGAAATCGGATGTGAAACAGACGAGCAGATTGACGAGCTTACAAAAAAGAGTATGTCGATGCTGATGACAAGAAATCCTATAACATTAACGCAAAAAGACATCAAGGAAATGTATATTAAATTGAAATAAGCTCCAAACAGTTAATAAAAATCTCTTCAGTTATAAACGGCTGAAGAGATTTTTTACATTTTAGTAAAAAAAACATCTTGAAAAATGAATCACAATATGATACAATTCGCTTAACGGCTGAATTAATCGGCCGTTTCAGCGTGTAGAAAAAGTTCAATTACAAATTTCTACACGCTGGGAGACTTCGAGAAAGTGAGATAAATTTCGTAT
>OGCO01000151.1_pt1 | contig 110210 bp, 87 predicted proteins | sample 1570171 | NCBI WGS metagenome assembly OGCO01 (sample SAMEA4370583, study PRJEB24528) | human gut metagenome
ATTTGATAGGGAAAGGCATCTGCCTGTTTTTCCCCCGTGCCAAAAAGGCATGTACGATGGTAAGTTCCGCCGCGTCTCTCCTTTTGTTCTGTATCATGGGGGCAGGGTTGAGTTTCGGCCCTACCCTTTTGCAAGTCCGCCACACGAACTTCTCTTCGGCCGACCTTCCGCCTGCCTTCGACGGCTACCGCATCGTGCAGTTCAGCGACTTGCACCTCACAAGTTTCAGAAATCGGCCGGAAATGGTGGAGAAGGTCGTGGAACGCATCATGGAGCAATGTCCCGACATGATCGTGTTTACCGGTGATTTGGTCAGCACGGAAGCCAACGAATTAGACGGGTTCGACGAGATACTTTCCCGTCTGCACGCACCGGACGGGGTGTATTCCATCTTAGGCAACCACGACTACCTGACATACGCTTATTACCTGTCTCCGGAAGAGCAAGCCGCCCAACGGGAAGAGTTGAAGGAAAGGCAACGTGACATGAACTGGGACCTGCTGCTGAACGAACACCGCATCATACGTCAAGGCCGGGACAGCATCGCGCTCGTCGGCGTAGAGAATGACGGGAAACCGCCCTTTCCCGAACGTGGCGACCTGAAAAAGGCTTTGGCCGGAATCCCCGGGTACGGGCAAGGCAACGACTCGACGCATATGTTTAAAGTGTTGCTCAGCCACGACCCGACCCACTGGCGTCGCAAGGTATTGCCGCAAACCGACATCCAGCTCACACTGTCGGGACATACCCACGGCATGCAGTTCATGCTTTTCGGCTGGTCGCCCTCCAAATTCTTCTATCCTGAATGGAAATACATGTACCGCGAAGACGAACGCGGATTATATGTCAGCCTGGGCATCGGCGGGGCACTCATTCCCTTCCGTTTCGGGGCATGGCCCGAAATTAACGTCATAACCTTGCACAATAAATAGGTATTACTTAACTTTGTATAGTCAAACTGTCATAGAAAACATGATGTTACTCTATCGAATCTACCAACTCTGTATCGCGCTGCCCATCCTGTTGGTCTGCACCATGTTGACGGCTATCGTCACCATCATCGGTTCGTGGGTAGGCAACGCTCATTTCTGGGGATACTATCCCGGGAAAATCTGGTCTATCATCATCTGTCGCGTGCTCTTCATCCCGGTTGTCGTACGCGGTCATGAAAACGTGAACAAGAAAACCTCATACGTATTCGTGGCCAACCACCAAGGGGCATTCGACATTTTTTTGATTTACGGCTTCTTGGGACGCAATTTCAAATGGATGATGAAAAAATCGTTGAGGAAAATCTTCTTGGTCGGAAAAGCATGCGAGAGCGCACGTCACATCTTCGTAGACAAGTCGGGACCGAAAAAGATTCAAGAAACTTATGCCAAAGCCCGTGAAATCCTGAAGGAAGGAACCTCGTTGGTAGTATTTCCCGAAGGTGCCCGCTCATTCACCGGACACATGGGAGTGTTCAAGAAAGGAGCATTCCAACTGGCGGACGAACTGCAACTGCCCGTAGTCCCCGTAACGATCAACGGTTCGTTCGACATCCTTCCACGTACGAAAGGTTTCGGCTTCGTCAGACGCAGTAAACTGACTCTCACCATCCACCACCCCATCCTGCCTAAGGGAAAAGGACCGGAGAATATCAAAGAAACGATGGAGGAAGCATACCAAGCCGTCATGGCAGGCCTCCCGCCCGAACGACAGGGCTTTATAAAAAATGAAGACCAGTAAATCCTTATTCAAACGCATACGGCTCGCCTTTTGGGCGAGCCGTAATTCTATCCGGACAAAAGTTTTATTTTAAAGAATCAGTTCCCGAAAATTCCGGTAACTCTGCTAAAGAATCCTCCGGCAAGACGTCGTCATAACCATACCCCATTTGCGTCATATTCTCCTTGGCCGCCTTGATGTAATTTTTCACATATACATCATTCTTAAAATAAGGGGTGGCCTTAGCCATGATCTCTTCTATTTGAGGGGTCATCACCGGATAAGGATAACTGCTTGTCAGAATCATAAAAACGCCTGCTCCCAAGACATTATCGAAATTGGACGTAATGAAATTGGTAATCAAACGGTCGTTCTGCAATGCCAGACGGTTGGCTTCGTCATTCAAACGCACCATAATGACATCCTCATCCACCCCATCCATAATCATTTGGCTTTCCTTATGCGGCAATTCTGCTATCTGATTGTCCAACCGCGTCTTGCGACGGATAAAACTATATAAGGTATCGTTCAGAGCACTTCCTGTCACGTATTGACGTGCCGTACTGATATGTATGGACAGTTCTTCCGGCCCCAGGACAAACGGCATCAGGCATTCATCATCTATAAAAAGGCTCACCATCATGACGGAATCCAGCGCACCGATAAAATTAAACTTCCCATGCACCACGTCGCTGGAGTCAATATCCACCAAATCATCATCCTTATAGGCTTTCAAATACAGTTTTTTCCCATCCATGGTCTGTATCGTAGAGTTTCCTTCCACCATGTATTCTGTCTGGTGGCAAGAAGCCAACACCATAAGGCTCACCAATATCCATAAAAATTTTTTCATTCTTCTTATATTATTCCGGACTTATAGGGGTACAAAGATAAGCGCTTATCACCAGAGGATAAAGCGTTTTATCACTATTTAAGCTTGTCTTTTCCGTTTTAAAACTTATTGTTGTTTTTTCGTGACTCTTCCTTCTCCAATTCGGCCGGAATACGAAAAGCGGTGTACAATTCCAGCACGCAAGCGACTGCCAGGCATACCACCCATTCCTGTCCGCGGGCAAAACCGAAATCAAAAATACGCATAGCCATAAAAAAGGCTGTACAAACCAACAAAAGCGCACCGATGACTTGTTGTCCCCGCAACCGACGGATAACGAAATTATCCCCTTCGTACCCGGCACGCAACTGCATCGCAGCAAAAGCGCAAGCCCCTACCGTATAAAGATAAAAGGCATAAAGCCAACCGGTAAAAAAAGTGGCTGCCCCAATCAACAACAGCACAGCTCCGGTTATGAATACTATATTTTGAATCTTATTCAGTCTCTTCATCCGTAGTTTTTTCTTGTATGACAAAAATATCTTCGTCGTCTGTCTTCATGTAATATCGCTCACGTGCAATCTCGATTAACACGTCGGGGTCGGTGTTCATTTCCTCCAAATAACGCGTGTCATGCTCGTACATCTCCGTGTACTTCCGGATTTCAGAGCGCAATTCAGCCAACTCAGCCTTATGACGATAGCGGCTCCACAAACTGTTTTCGTCTACCACTCCCATCAACAAGACGAAAAGCCCGATGACAAAACCATATTTATGCCGGCGAAAGACATTCCAGAAAGTATGAAGCTTACCCATAACTTGACTTGTTTATAGGGGCAAAGATACGACAAAATCAACGAAAACGGAGGCTGCACCCGTTTTTTTTGCTAAATTTGCTTTGCGAATAACTAATTCATCAATCCATCATGGGAGAATACATCGTATCGGCACGAAAATACCGCCCCTCGGCATTCGATGCCGTGGTGGGGCAGGAGGCGCTCACCACGACTCTGAAAAACGCCATTGCAGCCGGTAAACTGGCACATGCTTACCTGTTCTGCGGACCACGCGGAGTGGGAAAAACGACTTGTGCCCGCATTTTTGCCAAAACCATCAACTGCCTGCACCCGTCCGACAACGGGGAGGCTTGCGATGAATGCGAATCATGCAAGGCTTTCAACGAACAGCGTTCGCTCAACATCTATGAGCTGGACGCAGCCTCAAACAACTCGGTGGAGGAAATACGTGCCTTAATAGAAAAGGTGCGCATACCGCCGCAGGTGGGACGCTATAAGGTGTTCATCATCGACGAGGTGCACATGTTGTCCACGGCTGCATTCAATGCTTTCCTCAAGACGCTGGAAGAGCCGCCTTCGTATGTCATCTTTATCCTGGCCACTACGGAAAAGCATAGAATCCTGCCTACCATATTGAGCCGTTGCCAAGTGTACGATTTCAACCGCATGAGCGTACAGACCATTGTCAACCACCTGAAGTTCGTGGCAGACAAAGAGGGATATGCATACGAGCCGGAGGCACTGAACATCATTGCCCAAAAGGCAGACGGCGGCATGCGTGACGCACTTTCCATTTTCGACCAGACGGTAAGCTTCACGGGAGGAAACCTGACGTATAAAAAGGTTATAGAAAACCTGAACGTACTGGACTATGAATACTACTTCCGCCTGACGGACCATTTCCTGAAAAACGAGGCAGCGCAGTGCATGCTGGTCTTCAACGAGATTTTAGAGAAAGGTTTTGAAGGCAGCCATTTCATTACCGGATTGGCCGCACACCTGCGCGACCTGTTGGTCAGCCGCGACGCAATGACCCTCCCGTTACTGGAAGTAAGCGACAGCATCAGGGCACGTTATCAGGAACAGTCGCAACGGTGCACGCCCAAATTCCTATACCGTGCCATCAAGTTGTGCAGCGACTGCGACTTGAATTACCGAGCCAGTAAGAACAAACGGCTGTTGGTGGAAATCACCTTGATACAACTGTCGCAACTGACCTTGGAAGATGACAGCGTCGGCTCGGGGCGTAGCCCTGAGAAGATATTAAAACCCCTATTCGACCAACCTGCCGGGACGGTACAACAGACTGCCGCTCCGGTCAATCCGCAGAAGCCTCAGGCTCCCGTGGAAAAGGTTGCCTCCGCCGTTCAGGACAGAACGGCACCGTATGAAACGCGCAAATCCCCGCTTCCGGACACTGAAACCACGGAACGCAGGCTTCCCAAAGTCAAACTCGGCTCTTTCGTCCCATCCATCAGCCGACTTAAACAAGGAATAGGAAATCCGGCCGAGACTTCCCAACCGGCTGCAACTCCGGCTACGACAACCGTAGCCTCACAGACACCGAAAGAAGAAGAAAATTATCCTGTCACGGAAGATAACATCCGTTTCTGTTGGCATGAGTTCATCAATCTCCTGCCACAAGAAGAAACCGCCATCGCACAACGGATGAAAGTCATCCAGCCCAAGCTACAGAAAGATGCCACGTTTGAAGTATTGGTGGACAACGAACAGGTGAAATTCTACATGGAACAAATCGCCCGGCGTATAGAAACCCACATGCGCAAGCAGCTCCATAACCGGAACATCACCATGACCGTACGTGTGGCCGAACCGTCAGAGGTCACCCGCATCACCAGCAAACCCCAACAATACCAAGCGATGAGCAAACGGAATCCGGCCTTGCAAAAACTAAAAGAAACGTTCGGACTGGAATTGGCGTAACCTCTCATCCGAACGTTTCTCCATTTTTCTCTTATTTCAAATCATGATTCATCATGCGGAACTCCGCCATCTGCTCGAACTTCGTACCTTTGCGGCCGTAGTTGGCATACGGATAGATGGAAATCCCGCCACGCGGAGTAAAGATACCGGTGACTTCGATGTATTTCGGATCCATCAGACGAATGAGGTCCTTCATGATTTTGTTCACGCAATCTTCGTGGAAGTCGCCGTGGTTGCGGAAGCTGAACAAATATAGTTTCAGACTCTTGCTTTCCACCATGCGGCGGTCGGGAATATAACTGATACGGATTTCGGCAAAATCGGGTTGCCCCGTAATGGGACACAAACTCGTGAATTCCGGACAGTTGAAACGTACCCAATAATCATTGTCGGGATGCTTGTTTTCAAAAGCTTCCAGCACCTCAGGAGCATAATCCTGGCGATACTCCGTCTTTTTACCCAACGACTGCAATCCTTCTTTTTCTCTTTCGCTGCTCATGGTTCTATATTTTCCTCTACATGTGACTTACATTCTTTCTCTGCCAAATACTTATGCAGGCCCTCATTCCGCAATTTACAGGCCGGACAATGGCCGCAACCGTCGCCCTGCACACCGTTGTAGCAGGTCAGCGTGTCGTGGCGCACCAAGTCGAGCACGCCCAGTTCGTCGGCCAAAGCCCACGTCTGGCATTTGTCGATCCACATCAACGGCGTATGCAAGACGAATTGCTCGTCCATGGCCAGGTTCAAGGTCACATTCAGACTTTTGATAAACGCGTCCCGACAATCGGGATAACCGCTGAAGTCCGTCTGCGACACCCCAGTCACAATATGGTTGATGCCCCGTTCACGGGCATACACGGCAGCAATGCTGATGAAGAACAAGTTACGCCCGGGAACGAACGTATTCGGACAATGCCCCTCGGGCTTCTCCTCATCCATCTGCATGGTGGCGTCGGTCAACGAGTTCCTCCCCAACGAACCGACGAAAGAAACATCCATACAGTCCCAGTCCACATCGGCCCGTGAAGCTATGGCCTTGGCCAACTCTACTTCCTTCACATGCTTCTGCCCGTACACAAAACTCAAGGCTACGACTTTCTTGAAATGCTTTTTGGCCCAAAACAAACAGGTGGTGGAATCCTGACCGCCACTGAACACCACCAAGGCGGTTTCCTTATTCATGGTCATAATTGAGACACCTTTAATATATTATAAGAAATATTTTTGTCATACACGTCTACACCTTCCACACGTTTCACCCAGCGAACCACACGAATCGTGACGGGAAGTATGACGACCTCATAAAGCGTCTTCAGCAAAATCTGCCAGAACATCATGAGCAACAGATTATCCCAAGGCACAAGGCCGCCCAAAGCTATCGGAAAGAAAATCAGGGAATCGGCTGTTTCTCCTGCCACAGAAGACAGGACGGCGCGCAACGAAAAGCGACGCCCGCTGGAAGCCACCTTCATCACGCTCATCACATAGGCATTGAGGAAAGAGCCGGAAAGGAAAGCCAAAAACGAAGCTGCCGCCACACGGGGAGCCAGACCGAACAGATTGTGAAAGCCTTCCTCGTTGTTCCAATACGGCGCACCGGGAATAAGGTCGGCCACATAACCGAAGAAGACAAACAGGAAGTTCATCAGGAAACCCGTCCATATCAAGAATTTGGCTTTGTTGAACCCCCAAACCTCGACGATACAGTCGTTCACGATATAAGAAATGGGAAAGACCAAAATCCCGGCCGTAATATTAAACGGACCGAACATGATTTGCTTCGTGGCCAAAAGATTGGCCGAAATGAGACACACACAAAACAGTATCCCCATCAACATGAAGGATACACTGACTGTTTTTTCTTTCATATAATCTTGTTTTTTAAGAGGTTACCAAGCACTCATCGCGCATTCCTTCCGGAAACGCGGGGACAAAGATACGATAAAGACGGGAGACAGCAAAAAGATTGCATAAAAAAAGTTTTTCCCTGCACGGGAGCGAAAAGATTTCGTACCTTTACATTCAAATATCAATGATTAAATTATGAAAATGAAAAAACAAATCATGTGCCTGTCACTGGCAGCATATTGCGGTGCGGCTTTCGCACAAACGGATTACAAGGTGACATTCACCACAGACCGGACCGACATCACTACAATCTATCTTTGCTCGGAAGAGGACGGCACCGTATTGGACAGTGCTTCGTGCCACAACGGCAAAGCCGTGATGGACGGACAGACCAGATTGCCCCAAATAGCCGTCGTTGCCCAAGACAAAAAGTCCAAAAGCCCAATCTCTTCGTTCATACTGGACAGCACGCCCACTACAATAAACCAGGCGAAAACGGGAATTGAAGTGAAAGGCTCGCCTCTCAACCAAAAATATGCAGAGGTGAAAAAGAGCGTAAATGTCCACAATGAAAAAATGAGGGCGCTACAGGAAGAAGCAAAAGCCATCGCACAAAAAAACAACGGCAAAATACCAGATGAACAGTTGAAACGCCTGCAAGACGAGTTCGACAAAGCCCTGCACAGTCAGACCGAAGCCATTCGGACAGCCCTTCAGGAAAATAAGGATAACCTGATTCCGGCTTCCATGATTGCATTCTACAGCGAGAATATCGGCATGGACAAGGTTGAAGAATACCTGAAAGAATATGCTTATAAAGACAACGGCATACTGAAGAACGTAAACAATTACATTCAAGCTTTGAAGCGTAAGGCTGTAGGGGCCATGTTCACGGATTTCACGATGAACGACATGCAGGGCACGCCCAGAAAACTATCCGACTACGTAGGTAAAGGAAACTATGTCTTGGTAGACTTTTGGGCCAGTTGGTGCGGCCCTTGCCGTGCGGAAATGCCAAACGTAAAGAAAGCCTACGAACAATTCCACCCGAAAGGGTTTGAAATCGTAGGCATCTCGTTCGACGCACAAAAGGACGCATGGCAAAAGGCGACTACCCAATTAGGCATCACATGGCCTCAAATGTCGGATCTGAAAGCCTGGAACTGCGAAGCCGGTGCCATTTACGGTATACGGAGCATCCCGGCCACCATACTTTTCGGTCCTGACGGTAAAATCGTGGCTACGGACCTGCGCGGAGAAGAACTCCAGAAAAAGTTGGAAGAAATTTACCCGTAAGCCACAGGCAGAACGGTTCTCCGTTCCCATTCACAAAAGATGGCATCTCCGGATATCCCGAAGATGCCATCTTTCGCTTTATTATCTTACTAAATTCAAAACTGCGCGCCCACTTAGAAACTGAAATCTATTCCCAGACCAAAAACCTTATTGGTACGGGTGAAAGAGTCGCTGCCCTTCAACATACCGGAAGCTACCAAAGCGTCGGCCGTAGCCTGTCCGGCCGCCGTGGCCACCGTCGCGCTGATGCCGTTGTAATCGTTCGTAGCGCGGTTGTAGTCTTTATAGAAAGTATGGAAATAAGCCACATTCACCTTGATGCGTTTCGTAGCCTGTATCCCCAAGCCCACACCCAAGGAGTTGGAGCTTACGTTGAAACTCATATCTTTCATGTACTCGTCCGTCAGGCCGAAATAGGTGTTCTGCCATCCGGCACTGGCCTGCACACGGTCGGTGATGTCGTATTCCACACCGGCCAGAAATTCCCTCGAACCGCTCTTCAGCAATTTTTGCGAACCACCTTCCTGCGAAGCTTGTTTGTCGAAGTAATGATGATACCCTGCCATGATACGCAACGAAGGGAGGATTTCGTATTGCGCACCAAGGGTCAACAGTGCCGGAATGTCTTCTTTCACAGTCCGTCCGTCGCGGAACTTATCTAACATGGCCAAGCGTTCAGCCGACTCACTGTTGGCCGCACGGTTGTCCAAACGGATTTTCGTCTTAAACTCATACTTGGCTCCGAAGTTGAACTTGCCTATTTTATAGTCCAAGCCGATAATGGGCGTAAAGCCCCACCCCGTCTGGTCGCAGTTGAGTGTCACGTCTTCCGTAGCTACAGCCAAAGTACCCATTTGTTTGGCAGCCGCACCTGCCTTTTGGGCCAATTCGGCATACTGTTGCGCCAAATCCTGATTTCCGGCAGCGGCAGCCTGTTCGGCAGCAGCCGTCAACTGTCCGGCCTGCTCTAAATAAGAAGCCATTTGTCCGGCAAACAAAGCCGAAGCCCCCACCATCTCTCCGCCTACAGGATTGTTCACCGAGATATTTTTCACATAACCGTAGTAGTTCGTGGTGGCATACACCAGCCGTCCGCCGACAAAAGCCGACAGATTGTCGGTGATTTTATAGGCCGCACCGATTTGGAAACCGTAATAATACTGGCGGCCACGCATATAACTGTCGAGAGAATAGCTGTTGATGCCCATCTCGCTCCCCAACAACGGCAGCAACGCCGCCTGGCTCTCGAACGAGCCTAAACCATCTTCAAAAGCGCACTTTCCGCCCCCGCCGCCAATGGCGAAGTTGAAAGAATACGACCAACGGCCACGATTGTAAGCCGCCTGTAAAGAAGGAACAACCGGAGCTTTGGCATCTCCTTTAAACAGTTTGGAAGATTCTCCACGATTGCCTGCACCGTATGCGAAGGGACCAAACACAGAGGTAATCTCACGCGTCTGGTAAGCACTCTGGAAATTCAGGGACAAATGCAACCCGTCCGGCAAAAAAGCCACACCCGCCGGGTTACTGTACACTCCGTCGATACCGATGGCACCATCTCTCGCGGGATTACGCAGGAATGCCGCATTTTGATTTGTGTTCGTAAGCAATCCTCCGGCAAAAGTTAAACTTGAAACCATCAAGCCAAAGGAAGCTACAAGAGTTTTTTTCTTCATTTCTATGAATTTTGCTAAAAATCAGGTGCAAAATTAACAATTAAAACTTATATTCACAACGAATTCCTCATTTTATTCTATTTTCAATCGTTACACATACAACAAAACACCTCGTTCCAAAGTACACGTCTCACGACATCTCCTCTCCATTAAACATCCGCGCAAAAATCCTTCTTTGCTTTTCTGAAAAACATACACTTATACACCTGAAATCAATCTCAGGAGAATGAAAAATCAATCGACTGAGAACGAAAAACGAATCTCAGCCAAACGATTTTTCATTCTCCTGAGATTGATTTTCCATTCAACCGAGATACCTCCAGCACTCTCTTGAATCCCAAACCAACCACCTGTATATCAAAGAAATGAATCTCATTCAAGCTAACTTTTTTTCTACCCTTTTCGCTCTACCCTTCCCCATTCCGTTTTTTATACTTATATTTGCTGTCGCCTTTCGCCTTGCTTGTTTTGATAAGAATTAAACCTACTTAAAAATGACGGATATGAAAAAAACGCTTTTTTTGTGGCTGGCATTGGGAGCCACCACAACCGCTTTCGCCCAATCCCCCGATGGCATCACCGGAGCCTCGGCCGTACAAACGGGACAGACGAAAAACAAAGGAGAATCTATCATCTATAAGGGGAACACCCTACATACGACTGGAAAGATGGTAAAAACAGGACGCAAGGCACCGGACTTCCACCTGACACAGTCTGACCTGCAAGACGTAAAACTCTCAGACTTCAAAGGTAAGAAAGTCATTCTGAACGTATTCCCCAGTTTAGACACCCCCACTTGCGCCGTTTCCGTACGTGAGTTCAACGAAAAGGCCTCGGGACTGGAAAACACGGTCGTGCTCTGCATATCCATGGATTTGCCCTTCGCACAATCACGGTTCTGTACCACCGAAGGGCTTACCCACGTCATACCGCTTTCGGCCTTCCGAAGCCAGGATTTTACCCAAAACTACGGTTTACAGATTGCAGACGGCCCCATGAAAGGCTTGTTGGCTCGCGCCGTGATCGTGGTGGACGAAAAAGGAATCGTGCGGCACACCCAACTGGTCAAAGAGATTTCACAGGAACCGGACTATGAAGCGGCATTGGAAAGCGCCGCAACGGCAACTACGGAGTGAGGACGCAGACGCATACCCGCCTTCTGCCGCAAACTCCAAAAGGAAAAGGCTTATGAAGCAGATTTTATCCGCTGTCATCCCTCTCTCGACGGAAGTTTTTTCGTATCTTTGCCGCTTTAAGAATAATCACAAAAAAACAAACGATATATGTTCGACAATTTGAGTGAAAGACTGGAACGGTCTTTCAAAATCCTGAAAGGTGAAGGCAAAATCACCGAAATCAACGTGGCAGAGACCTTGAAAGACGTGCGCCGCGCATTGCTCGATGCCGACGTGAATTACAAGGTGGCCAAGACGTTTACCGACACGGTAAAGCAAAAGGCATTGGGGCAGAACGTGCTGACAGCCGTGAAACCCAGCCAGTTGATGGTGAAAATCGTACACGACGAACTGGCAACCCTGATGGGAGGCGAAACGGCCGAGCTGAACCTGCAAGGCCATCCGTCCGTCATCCTGATGGCGGGATTGAACGGTGCAGGTAAAACGACCTTGTCCGGAAAACTGGCCCTGATGCTGAAAACAAAGAAACGTAAGAATCCTCTGCTGGCGGCTTGCGACATCTATCGTCCGGCGGCCATCGAACAGTTGAAAGTGCTGGGCGAACAAATCGGTATCCCCGTATATAGCGAACCGGACAACAAGGATGCCGTGCAGATTGCACAGAACGCCGTGAAAGAAGCCAAGGCCAAAGGCTACGACGTGGTCATCGTCGATACGGCCGGACGTCTGGCGGTGGACGAACAGATGATGCAGGAAATCGCCGCCATCAAACAGGGTATCAACCCCGACGAGACACTCTTCGTGGTAGATGCCATGACCGGACAGGATGCCGTGAACACAGCCAAGGAATTCAACGACCGTCTGGACTTCGACGGCGTGGTGCTCACCAAATTGGACGGCGACACCCGGGGCGGTTCGGCCTTGTCTATCCGTACCGTGGTGAACAAGCCCATCAAATTCGTCGGCACGGGAGAGAAAATGGAAGCCATCGACCAGTTCCATCCTTCGCGTATGGCCGACCGTATCTTGGGTATGGGAGACATCGTGTCGCTCGTGGAAAAGGCTCAGGAACAATACGACGAGGAAGAAGCACGCCGCCTGCAAAAGAAAATCGCCAAGAACCAGTTCGACTTCAACGACTTCATGTCGCAAATCCAGCAAATCAAGAAGATGGGTAACCTGAAAGACTTGGCCAGCATGATTCCCGGCGTGGGCAAGGCGCTCAAAGACGTGGAAATCGACGACAATGCCTTCAAAGGTATCGAAGCCATCATCCAGAGCATGACTCCGCGTGAACGTACCAATCCGGAAATCCTGAACACCAGCCGCCGCCAACGCATCGCGAAAGGTTCGGGCACCAACATACAGGAAGTGAACCGCCTCATCAAACAGTTCGACCAGACGCGCAAAATGATGAAGATGGTGACGGGCAGCAAAATGGGCAAGATGATGGCCAACATGCCCAAGATTCCGGGCATGCCGGGAATGCCTAAACTGAAATAAAAAACAATCCGCACAATCATGAGTGAAAGGATGAATAAATATTGCGCCGCATTTCTCTTACTGCTTTCCGGTGGAGGAAATGCGGCGCAAGCACAAACCGCCTACAGCGTCTCCGGACGTATCGAGGACCCGTCTATGGAAGGACGGAAGATATATCTGAGCATATATGACCATGACGGCAGGGACATAGACTCCGCCACCGTGCACAACCAAAGTTTCCGCATGGAAGGAGTAGCCGACGCGCCATACTTCGTCCGTTTGGAACCATCCGACAGGAAAAGCTATGCCAATTTCGTCCTCGAAGACTCCGTGGTCATCGACTATCAGGCGCACAAACCTTCCAGTGGCGGCAAGCTCACGCAAAAGTACCTTTCGTTTTTACAAGAAATGGATTCGCTTAGATCCGCCACGGACTCGTGGAGAAAAAACTATAAGGCGCAACATCCCGATGCGACCGAAGCACAGTACACCCAAGACTTTTACAAGAGATATTTCCACTTCTACGAAAAATGGATCGGACAGGAAGGCACCAACGGAGTGGGCGAATACGCTTGGCGGGATGCCTACATCCATTTTTACCATACAGGACAAATGGAACTCTTACGGATGCTCCGCGCGTCGCTCAGCCCTTACCTCGCTTCCCTGAAATTCACCCGAACTGCCGTGGACGAGAAACTTGCCAAATGGGAAAGCACGTCACCCGGAAAACCGTTCATCGACATCGAAGGCATTACGGCGGACGGCAATCCGACGCGCCTCTCCCAGTATATAGGAAAAGGCCGTTTCGTTTTGGTCGATTTCTGGGCCAGTTGGTGCGGGCCATGCCGGAAAGAATCAAAAGAGTTTCTAAAACCGTTATGGGAAAAATACAAGGACGGGAACACTCTGACCATCGTGGGGATAGCCGTCAGGGACGAACTGGAAAAGACGAAAAAAGCCTTGGTGGAGGAAAATTACTCGTGGCCGCAAATCCTTGATGCGGGTACAGGCCCATTGGACCAATACGCCATCACGGGAATCCCCCATATCATGCTGCTCGCACCGGACGGAACCATTCTGGCCCGGAACCTGAGAGGCATGCAAATTGAAAAAACAATCCAAGAACATATCAATAAGAACACGCAATAAAAGGAGGTTAAAAATGACATTGATTGACGGAAAGGCCACCGCCGCACAAATCAAGGCGGAAATTGCCGAAGAGGTAAAACAAATCGTAGAAACCGGAGGGAAACGCCCGCATTTGGCTGCCATCCTCGTGGGACATGACGGAGGCAGCGAGACTTACGTGCGCAACAAGGTATTGGCTTGCGAAGCCTGCGGTTTTAAATCGACCCTGCTCCGCTTCGAGGATACTATCTGCGAAGAGGAACTTCTGGCCGAAGTGGACAAGCTCAACAAAGACGAGGACGTGGATGGATTCATCGTGCAACTGCCCCTCCCCCACCATATCTCCGAACAGAAAGTCATCGAGGCCATCGACTTCCGCAAGGATGTGGACGGTTTCCATCCCATCAACGTGGGAAGAATGGCTATCGGGCTTCCTTGTTACATCTCAGCCACCCCGAAAGGCATCCTGGAACTGCTCCGGCGTTACCATGTCGAGACGAGCGGCAAGAAATGCGTCATCCTGGGCCGCAGCAACATCGTAGGCAAACCTATGGCACAGCTTATGATGCAAAAGCAGTATGGCGACGCCACGGTGACCGTATGCCACAGCCGGAGCCGCGACTTGAAGAAAGAGTGCCGCGAAGCGGACATCATCATTGCCGCCATCGGCCAACCCGATTTCGTCACGGCCGACATGGTGAAAGAAGGGGCAACGGTCATCGACGTGGGCACGACACGCGTCCCCGACGCTACGAAGAAAAACGGATTCCGCCTCAATGGCGATGTGAAATTCGACGAGGTAGCTCCCAAATGTACTTACATCACCCCCGTACCCGGCGGAGTCGGCCCGATGACCATCTGCATGCTGATGAAAAATACACTGTCGGCGGGCAAAAAGGAATTCTATCGTTAACAGGGTATTGAACAGACATAAGGTGTACCGCCTGCTTGACGGTACACCTTATTATATATAGGCCTTCGCGGACTTCAAGGCTATGGCTCAAAAAAAGTTTTAGTAAAAATCCGGCGAAACATTTGCAGTTTCAAATAAAATGCGTACCTTTGCATCGCTTTAGGAAAGGAACATGATACTTTTCATACAAGCACACCAAAATGGTGACTATAGTTCAGTCGGTTAGAGCGTCAGATTGTGGTTCTGAATGTCGTGGGTTCGAATCCCACTAGTCACCCGAAGAAAAAGGATTTCCCGTCGGGAAATCCTTTTTTAATGCCTTTATATCCTACTCCCCGATACAAAAGAACAGACAGATGCTCCCTTGCGAAAACATCCGTCTATTACGAATCCGAGAAATCAGATGAGGGCTGCCTCAAAAAACATATTGGACACGTAATTGCCCCAAGAATAGGTTTTTCTTGTAAAATTCATTGCAATGTTCTCCTACAAGAACATAACTTCCGTTCAGCTTTACGGCCAAATATTCATTCAAATAGAAATTGGCTCCCAACGAAACGTCGCTTTCCCGTCCGCCCATGATGCCGGCTCTGCCATCGTTCAAGTTCGTATAATTGAAACGTGCCGTGAGTTCTATCGCCTGTTTACTGCCCGGCCTGCCGGGAATACCGTACAGGTCGTCATACGCAAACCCTCTTCCCCGAACCAGAAAGCCTGCCTGCACATATCCTCCCTGCGGACGGTAAGCCTCCCTTTCCGTACGATTGAGACGGTTCAGAAAGTATTCTCCCTGTACCATGAAACGCGGAGCGGTATAAAGTATCTCAAAAACGCCTTTGAGTTCTGTCCCTAAACGGTCCACGGTGGCTTCCATCAATGGAAACGGGAACATGGATGTCACGCCATCATTCGATACAGTTTTTGTCGGCGATTCCACTGTATTCACAGGTTTGGTACGGAAAGAAAAAGCACCGCCCACATGCAACAGATTCCCTTTCCACCGCTTGCGCCAAACACCCCGCGAAGTGGAAACCAAAGCGTTAACCTGCCCGTCACCGATTTTATTGATGTCGTTATGCGTATACAATCCCGTAGCCCAATATCCAAACGGCAGACTGGAATGATAGGTCAACCCGAGCTTGCGTCCGTCCGTAAAAGCCAATACGGATCCGGCCGACTGATGAAAGCGCATGTCCGTCGTACTGATGAGCATATCCATGGAATAAGGTTCATAAGCATTTCCTAACGAAAGGACACCATGTTTAAAGTGATAGTTCAACAACAAATCCTTGATGGCTACTTTGTTCCCTCCCAAACCAATGTCGGCTTTCATTTCATATTGCCTGTAAGTAGCTTTGAAGCCCACACGGAAATCTTCCAAGCGATAATACCCCTGCACACTTTCCTTGCCATAACCGGACACAGCGGCATCCAACAATGCCCTCGAACGGAACTTCACGGTCAGAGGTTCGTCCGCCTGTGCCGTCATAAAGCAACTTCCCATGCCCAACCACACGCATGCCATCCATTTTCTCATACGCACCGGTTCAAAATGTTCATGAATTGCGGAAGTGCCTCTTCCACAGGTATTGCCCAACCATAATCCGCCACATTGAAGATCGGAGCCGTACGGTCCGGGTTGACGGCTATCACGCAACGCGCTCCGGTGATGGCAGCCGTATGCTGTATCTGTCCGCTGATACCGATGGCGATATACAAATCCGGAGCTATCGTATGCCCGGTCTGCCCCACTTGCACGGAAGCGTCCACCAACCCGGCTTCCACTGCCGCACGAGACCCGGCTACCGTCGCACCGATACGTTCGGCCCACTCCCGGATTTCATCGGCACATCTCCGCGTTTTCACGCCTCGTCCTATACCTATTATAATAGAACTGTCGTTCAGCGAAGTTCCGCCCACTTCTTCCGCCACTGCCTCCAACACGCGAACACGGCTGTCGGCTCTTCCGGCCTCATAAGCATGATAGACGATTTCCCTCCTCTTCGAAGTATCCCTCTGCCGGGCTTTCATCACCCCGGGACGTACGGAAGCCATTTGCGGCCTACAAACGGGGTTGACAATCGTAGCCATCAGATTTCCTCCGAAAGCCGGGCGTATTTGGCGCAACAGTCCGCTGTCCGTATCCATTTCCAACTCCGTACAATCTGCCGTCAATCCGGTATGCAGTACGGCAGCCAATCGTGCGGACAAACCACGACCGCATGGCGTAGCCCCGATAAGCAAGACCGAAGGATGCTGTTTGCGCACCAAGCCGGCCAACACCTCCGTATAGTTTTCCTCCACAAAATCCGATAGAAGCGGAGACTCCACCACGTGCACACGGTCTGCACCGGCAGCTATCAACTCATCCGCCCATGCAGACACCTCACCGCCTATCAGTACAGCCTCGACCGGTTGGGGACGGCAAGCCGCAAGTGCCACAGCCTTTCCCAAAAGTTCCCGGCTTACCGGTGCCAAAGCTCCGTCCATGACTTCCGCCCACACCCAAATGCCATTGGAATCGTCCACAGGCTGTTCCTGCCTTTCGTCTTGACGCTGCATCACCCAAGCTCCAACCGGACAAGCCTGCACACAACCGCCACATAACCGGCAATTCTCTTCATCCACCTCCGGAAAGTCGCCCATACGGATAGCCCCATAGGCACAACTTTCGGCACATATTCCGCAGGATACACATTGCCCGGCCTGCAATTGAAGTATAAAATCCTTATCTTTATTCATTTTCATCTTGCTTTTTAAAAATTAGTTCCGCGTCTCATGCTTTCACGGACGACTGCAAAAAACTTTTCCCCGTCAGGAAGCCATTCCACGTCTTTCTTCCGTCGAGGCACCATGGTAGACACTACTTGAGTAGGAGATGCCTGCAATCCGACCTGCGAAGGTTCCAGTCCCAAGTCGCATTCATCCCAATGAAGGATGGTCTGCCGCTGAGCCCACCGCCAACCGGTCAGTGTGGGACAATCCAGTTCCCCCGTCTCCCGACCAACCGTCACGACACAAGGTAAATCCACCTCCATACGTTGGAGTAAACGACCGGCCTTCTTCCTCACACACATACAAGTATCCGATATGTCTGAAACCTCCATCAAATGCGTCACTTGGGGAATGTCCAACTGTCCGGCTACCTCAGGCCCTACTTGTGCCGTATCGCCATCCACCGCCATTTTCCCGAAAAGCAACAAGTCGTATTCACCCAACTTGCGCACGGCTGCCGCCAGTACCAGGCTCGTACACCACGTATCGCTTCCGGCAAATGCCTTGGAGGACAACAAAACCGCCTTATCCGCCCCTCTTTGCAAAGCCTCCCGGAGCACTTCTTCCGCCGAAGCGGGTCCCATGCTTACCGCCACGATCTCAGCCCCCGTCTGCCTTTTCAATTTTACTGCCAACTGCAAGGCATACAAGTCATCAGGATTTGTCCGGGTCATGGCCGACGAACGCTTCAGCGTCCGGGTTACAGGGTCCATCTCTACCTTTGTAGACAAAGGCACTTGCTTTAAGAATACAATATACCGCTTCATATCTTTCGTTTTTTATCTTCCATATATCCGAACCCTATCCACCTTTTTTATTGGAACGGGCATCCGCACACCTTTTTTGAAACTCAACCGAAAACGGGTCCACTGCCCCGAAACGGTCCGGTGCAAACCCGGCCGGATCCACAAACGGCTCTTCCCGCAAAATCAATTCTGCGGCCAAGCGTCCCATACCTCCACCGGCAGCCACGCCTCCTCCACAGCATCCGGCTACGGCATACAACCCTTCGTATGGACGCACCTGCCCGATAATGAATTTGGCATCCGGCACGTAACATGAGGGCCCGGCCATATAATGCGCGATACCCAAAGTTTCTATGTCCGGAAGATAACGCTGTAGCAACGGGGCACACTCGTCGAGCACTTTCCATTCGGCGGCCTTATTGAAATCGAAATCCTCCAGCTTATCCGTCAATGTGTCGGGATTGAAGGCCTGGCATTCACTTTCGCGCAAGCCGATAATCAACGCCCCCACATCCGAACGGGTGAAAGCACGGGCATCGGGAATCACCGTAAAAGGATGGTTTGCCGGAAAACGCCCGGGGTTTGTTCCCGTAATCCAAAAATGACTCCGCACCGGAGTAAAAGGAAGCCCTACCCCTAAAGGACGCATCAACAGGTTGGCCCACGAACCTGCGGCATTCACGACAACCGGCGCCAGTACTTTTTCCCCGTCCGCCAACTCCACTCCTGTCGTCTTGTCTCCAACAGCCACAATGGCTTTTACTTTCGTATTCGGACGCAATTCCGCCCCGAGACTTCGTGCAGCACGTGCATAACCGGAACATAACAAAGCACAATCTATAAACGCATCCGTAGGCATGTAAAGTGCCTCTTCTACCGCCGAGACCTCCATCCAAGGAAGAAGTTCTTTCAAACGCCTCCGGTCGATACGTTCATTCGGTATTCCGAAACGTACGGCCGCTTCTTCCAATGCTTCGAGTTCTTTCAGCGATGCGTCGGACGAAGAGATGGTCACACTGCCGCACTGCTGCAGTTCGAGCGATTCCCCCAAAAGGTGCTCTATTTCATCAATGCAATCATACGTTTCCTGCACCATTTCCATCAAAGCCGGTTTGGTACGCGCCCGTGTCAACAGGCAGGCTGCACGGGACGAAGCCTGCGACGCTATCTCGTTGGCATCCAACAACAACACCTTCCCCGCCTTACGTTTGGCCAACTGGTAAGCCGTGGCGCATCCCAACAAACCGCCACCGATAATTATCACATCATAATCCTGTTTCATCGTCAAATCGCATTATATTGAGGATTCATATACAAAGTCGTACGCTCCGTCTGCTCTTTTCTACGTCCTTGAGCGGAATACCGTTTATAAATCAATACGGCAGCCACTGTGAACAAGACCGCACAAACCGCGCCGACCGCACATGCCATGTGGTTGTAAAGCGCAAACCACTCCATGTCGAAGTTCAAAAACTCCTTGGTGGAAAGCAGAGTCACCGTACCCATGTAGCCGATGAAGTCGATAATGGCGATGAAGAAACCCACGTTTCCCCTGATGCGGAAACAAGCGATGAAGCGATCGAAGAAAATCGTCTGAAAAGTCAGATAGGCAATGTAGAGGCACAGGCTCTGCACAAACAACCACACTACCGGCTGCCAATCCAATGCCTCATAATTCAGTGACACGTATGTCATGACCAAACAACCGGCAATGACCAGTCCCATCAAGCACATCAAAGCCCGAATATTGCTGCGGAAGAAGATGAAAGCGGCAAATATCCCGAGGATGACCAACGTAACAATCGTATCCACCTGGGCGAAAAGCCAAGAAGACTGATTGCTCATATCCAGGATATTGACCAGAAAATCTTCTTTGATGTCGCGCAGCACCAGCAACATGAAGTTGCCCACGAACAACAAGGTAAGAATCGGAGCGTAACTTCGGAACAAGAGCTTACGTCCGTTTCCGTCCAATGTCACACGTTCGTTACGTAGCGCAATATCCTCTTCCGTAGGCTGTGGCAGACGCTTCAACATATACCCCATAAAAACAAGAAGAGGCAAAGCAAAAGCTCCAATCACGGCAGGCATCCAAAACTGTCCCACGTGCATCTCGTTCATGGCAAACAAGCCGAAACTCTTAGCCACACCGGAACTGAACACCATGCTTACCCCCAACAGACTGGCCAACATATCCGTCACCTTGCGTCCCTCGATAAAGCTGAATATCACGCCCCACATACAACCGAGCGACAAGCCGTTCAAAAACATGGCCGCCACATTGAACGGAGGAGCCAACAGGCCGAAGCCTACCAAAGCAACCTCGGCTGCTACCGCCGAACAGACGAAAAACTTGAAACGACGCTCCTTCTTCAACTCCGAAATCAACTTGATGCCAAAGAACTTGGCTATCACATAACCTAAAATCTGAATCGTCGTCACCGCGACCTTGTAATCCGTGCCGAAAAAATCAAACCCCTCGAACGAAGCCGCCGTATAAGGTTTGCGCAAGGCATACACCAAAGAGTAGGAAAGCAAGGCCGCACCGCCCGCCCACAGGATGAGCAACGCATCCGAAAATCTTTTGTTCTTTACGATTTGTTCCATAACCATAGTTTTGTTTTCGGCTGCAAAACTATCCCAAACCGCCATCTGAAAAAATTAATTCATTATATATCATACGTCCGTCCAAACCCGTATTTATAATGTAACATTCATCTCACGGTAATGAAGCACGAAAGCAACAGGTTTGTAACATGGAAAACGTACCTTTGCCCAAAAGAACATACGTATGGACAAATTGGTATCACTCTACGAACGAATGAAGAAACTGCGCGAAGCCGGTGTACGGATGAAGGACATCTCCGAAGAGACGGGCATAGCATCCAGCGTACTCTCCTCGCTCTATTCTTCCGTGCTCCCCACCTACATCAATCTGCTCTCCGGAGGATGCGGCACGGAAAGTGCGTTAGACCAAGGGCTGCAACAAGTCAACAACGTGTCGAAACGCAAACTGCAAGGTTGCCTCGATGAATTGTACGACAAAGTGAGCCACATCGAACCACGTTTCGTTTCCAACAAAAACGGCGGACGACCTTTTTTGGACGACATCGAGAAAGAAGCCATCAAATATCTGCCCAATGCCGGCATCTATACCGGACTTTACCAGTCTTACAGTTCTTCGTCCTACTCCGACGGACTGAAAGTGGAGCCTTATATGATATCCTCTATCGTAGACGGCGACACCATGCCCAAAGTCTATTGCCAGAACCTGTCGAGCGACTATTATATCGGCGTGGGGCTGTTCTCGCCGTTTCAAATCGGTTATCTGATGTTCAACGAACAAAAACGCCTGCAACTTGCCCTGAAGGTGGTCTACCTGCAACTGCCCATCATCGAGTATCCCCAAATCATGAAAGGAATCTATCTGACACACGACTATAACCGCAATCCGATCGCCCGGCGCATTCTCTTTGTCCGGCAAGGCGACGAAATCCCACTGGAAGAGTTTGCCGACTTGTGCACAGAGGTGATACCCAAAGCACGACTGACCGGGGAACTTTTGGAATACTACAATTACACTTGCTGCAACGAGGATATCATACGGAGCATGATGCTGATATCACCGGACAAGGATACCAAAGAACTCCAACGCGAAAAGCAGCTCCTGAAAATCCTCAGTACACAAGAGGCTCCCTGAAGAAAGGTCACCCGCCATGCGAAAGGCCGCAGAAGGACATATCCTTCTGCGGCCTTTCGCATAAAACCTTACTTTCATTCTTCCGTCAGACGAATCGCAAAGCCGCCTCCACGAGCCATATCCAACGTCAGTTTCGTATTCCGGTCCACATTCATCGTCTCGCAGGCGTACGTTGTCGGATGGTCGCCCGACTCCGGTTTATCCTTGAAAACCACAGCGCGGTAGGTCTTCCCACGTTTCAGGAAACCGAAGTCCACCGTCACGCTGCGCGGTGTCCAGTTCGTCATGCCGCCCACGTACCAATCCTTACCGGTTTGTTTGGCCATCACGATGTACTCGCCCAAACGGGCATCGAGCGGAAGGGTCTTGTCCCACACCGAAGGAACTTTCGACAGGTAATCCAAGATGTCGGGATATTTGTTATATTCCGAAGGTGCGTCGCACAGGTAACCGATCCAATGGTCGAATATGACGTACATGGACAAGACATGCGAACGCGTCCCCATATTCATCGGAGGGATGCTGTCCCGGTCACGCGGTTGGAACTCTTCGGGCGTCACGTTGCGCATGCCGCCCGGCGTGTAATCTTCCGGTCCGGCCAATGAACGGATGAAGGGGAAACGTGTATGGTATTCGGGCGTGATGGTCTTTTCCCAGAAATTGCATTCAGCCCCTCTCACGGCCTCATAATTCATCACGTTGGGGTAAGTACGGTTCAAGCCCACCGGTACGGGACAACCGTGGAAGATGGCCACCATCCGGTACTGCGCCAACCGTTCGGCAAATTCGCGCCCCCAGCGCATGGCAATCTGGTCGTTGCGTTCGAAGAAATCAATCTTGGCACCCGCCACCCCGCACTCGTGCATCTGCTTGATCCAATCGTCCGGATTCTCCAGCGGACAACTGGCCCAAGTCCAAACCAATATCTTCACGTTCTTCCCCCGGGCATAGTCGCACAATTCCTTGATGTACTCCATTTTCCATCCGGCATCGAGCGTCATGTACTCTATACCGTTCTCCGAAGCCCAGTCTACATAGTATTTATAAAGTTGCAACGAAAGATGTTTGTTCCCCACCGGGAAGTCCACGCCTTCCACCACGGCTTTGTGCCACCATTCCCAAGCACTCTTTCCGGGTTGTATCCACGAGGTATCCTCAATCTTGCAAGGTTCGGCCAGCATGTAGACCAGCTCATTGTTCAACAACGTCTTGTCGTCATCGGACACGATCATGACGCGCCACGGGAACGTGCGGTCGCCTCCCGTCCTTGCAATGTAATCCTCACGTGAAATCACCAGATGGTTGGAATACCAACGGTAAGGGTTCGACGGGTCTCCGTCCATCACTTCTTTAGGGTAGGCCGCCCACTTTCCGCGCATGGCATTCTGCCCGGCGGCTTCCATATACAAGCCGGGATAATCGTAAGTGTCCGATTCCGTCACCACCACCTTGTAGGGCTTGCCGGGATACTCGAAGAGCACCGGAGAAACGGAAAAACGGCCGGCCGGAATCTCACCCGGCGAACGATACACCTTGTAAAGCCGCTCGAAATTACGGTAGCCCTGATGAATCTGGTGCACCTTGCCCGACTGTTCACGCTCGGGTGCGGTATTGCTGTCGCACTCCGGGAAATACACCGTAGGGGTAAAAGCGAAATTGAACACGGCATCTTCGCTGTCGATAATGATTTCCTTGTCCCAGTGCGTCACGAAACGGTAAGCCCACCCTTCGTTGTAGGCTCTCACGACCAGGTCGTAGTCCGTGCCGTAAGACAGCACGATTTCATTGTACGCCTCTTTCAGGGTCTTGTTTTTCCCCACCACGACGTCTATCTTGCGGTTCACACGGTCTTTCTTCACAGAGGTCACGGGGTCGCCTCCCACGTGACGCCCGTCGGACAGGTTCATCCCTATCACCGAAGGTTCCACCAACTTCACCTTATCGTACCACACTTCAAATTCCGTACGCCCTTCCACACGGAGCTTCACCTCCAGTTTCTTGTCGGGCGAAGACAATTTGTACTCTTCCGCTTTCAGGGCAAACGTCCAGCAGAAGAATACCGCCAAAGATAACATGATTTTTTGAGCCATATCGCTATATAGATTTAAGAATGATTATTCGTCTGCAAAGTAAGTCCGTTTCACTAAAAGCCGAAATGGAGAGAATCACTTATCACATGGACAATTTTGCGATTCTCTCCATTCCTATATGACTTGCCGTACGGCCGCTCATTCCACACCCCACTGCTTGTTCGGCGTGCGCCCCAACACGAAGTGCAACTCACCGCCACGGACGATATCCTCGTGGTCGATATAGCAACGGTTGTAAGGCTTGCCGTTCAGCGTGGCCGACTGGATGTAACAGGCGTCGGGCGCATTCCCCTCCGTAGTGACTACAAACTTACGGCCTTTGGCATAACGGCGGTCGAGCGCGATCTCCACACGGTCGAACACAGGGGCTGTCAATTCATAACGCGTCTCGCCCGGACAAAGCGGATGGAACCCCGCAGAAGCCAGGATATACCAGGCCGACATCTGCCCCACATCCTCATTGCCGCACAGCCCGGCCAGACTGTTCTTGTAAGCGTCGGCACAAATCACACGCGTCCAGTACTGCGTGAGCCACGGCGCCCCCAAGCGGTTGAAGAGGAAAGGCACGTGGTGCACGGGTTCATTGGCATGATTATAATAGGGATTCCAATAGAATTCGCGCGGCGTGTTTTCAAAAAAGGATTCCAGATCGGCCAGCACTTTGTCGCGACCGCCCATGATTTCCACCATGCCGGGCACGTCGTGCGGCACGAACCAACCCTGTTGGTAGGGATTGCACTCCATGCAACCGTACCACTCCTGCAAGCGTCCTTTTTCCGGCCAGTCCGCCCACGAGCCGTCGGCGTTGCGCACGCGGAACCATCCCTTTTCCTTATCGAATATTTTACGGTATGCCTGTCCGCGCCGGTGATAGATGCCGGCATCCTCCGTCTTGCCCAAAGCCTCGGCCCATTCGCCCACACACCAATCGAAGTATCCGTATTCCAACGTTTCCGATATGCCGCTGCCGCCGGGCGAATATCCCAGTTCCGGATGGTGCCCGATGCGGTCGGCTGTCTGACGGGCAAAGCGGTAAGCTTTCTCCACGTCGTATCCGCGTATGCCTTTCATATAGGCATCGACGATGACGGCTATGGCCGGATTACCCAACATGCAGCCGCTGTAAGCGTTCAGGAACTCCCAACGTTCGTACACGCCCGTACCGTTTTCCTCGGCCAGAGTGACAAACGAGTTGATCATGTCGTTCACCACTTCCGGATTGATAAGGTTTTGCAGGGGGAACTGGCTGCGGAACACATCCCAACCGCTGAACACCGTACGCTTCTTGAATGCATCGGTCTTGTGCACCTTCCGGTCTCCTCCCACGTATTCACCCGTCACGTCGCGATAGTCGCGCGGGTCTATCATCGTGTGGTACAGCGAAGTATAAAAAATCGTGCGCTCATCTTCCGTCCCTCCGGAGATTTTGATTTTCGACAAGGCCTCGTCCCACAGCGCAGCCGCCTTTTCGCAATACCGCTCGAAGTCCTTTCCCCTCAATTCGGCTTTGAAGTTCGCCTCCGCTCCTTCCAGACTGACAAAGGAGATGGCCGTGCGCATCAGCACCTGTTCGCCTTCGCGCGTGGGGAACTCCGTATAAAATCCCAAATGGTCTCCCTCCATGCGGTCGGGACGTTCCGTCACCTTCGCCCGGCGTACAGCCTCGGCAAATTCCGGCGAAGTCACGTTTTCCAGCTTGCGCCCCATGCCCTCGGGAAACTCGGCCGACCATACGCCGTAACATTCCAACGGCTTACTGAAACGGGTGTAAAAGTAAACCGTATAATCGGCCTTCCCTCCCCCGTTGCCCCAACCGCCTCCGTCGGGCGTGCAACGCATCCATCCGCGGATGGCATAGTCGTCCACACGCTCCACGTACTGCCGGACAGACGTACCGCCCACGCGGCGAGCCAAGTCGATTTGAATGCGCGAACATTCGTTTTCCGGATAAGTGAAACGCATGACCCCGCCGTGAGGAGTGGCCGTCAGTTCCGCCCGGATGTCATAATCGGTCAGGCGGACAGCGTAATATCCGGCACGTGCCGTCTCGCTCTCCTTATCGTAACGCGAACGGTAGCCCTCCTCCGGACGTTCTGCCTCGCCGCGATACGTATGCAAAGGCCCCGTGGTGGGCATCACTAAATAATTCCCCAAATCGCCATACCATCCGATGCCGCTCATCTGGGTCAAGGCAAAGCCCTCGATGGTCGTATGTTCATAACTGTACCCCGAACCGTTGTCGCCTCCGGTAATGGTATTGGGGCTGACCTGCGTCATGCCCCACGGCGTGGCCACACCGGGAAAGGTCTTTCCCAACCCATGTTCGGCCTTAGCCATTTGTGTGTTCGTCGTAGCCCCGATAAACGGGTTCACATACTCCGACAAGCGTTTTCCTCCACGAGCCTGCACGCTCAAAGCCGCCACGGCCGCTATGGCCAGTACTCCGGCCTGCTTCAAATTCAACTTTATTTCCATGATATTTTGTATGCTATTCAAGTAGTATAACTCAGCATACAAAAGTACGAAAAGAAAACCTTGCCTCTGTCCGAAATTCTCGTCAAAAACAAACAAATTCGCTCCAAAGTCAATATTTTTTAGAGTAGAAGCCCAATAGGAGCTCCATCAATAACACACTATGATACAACGATTTATGATTTACAAAATTTTCTCCTGAGAACGATTCGCCGTTCTGCGCCAAACGATTTTCCGTTCTCAAGAGATTGATTTTCCGTTCTGCGCCAAACGATTCGCCGTCCTCCCTTTGTCAAAATAAGCCACTGCATCGCCCATACCCCGAACCGCCGTCTGGCCGCACAAAAACGCCCCACCGCAAAATTGTCCATATCATAAGTGATTCTATCCATTTCCGGAACCGCAAAAACCGCGTTACTTTGCACCCAGAAAATATTTCTTAAACCATTTCTACAATCATGAAGACAAAAACAAATCTTTACCTGTTTCTGATTGCGCTGATTTCCGCCATGGGCGGTTTCCTTTTCGGTTACGACTGGGTCGTGATTGGTGGCGCCAAACCTTTTTATGAACAATACTTCCAGATTGCCGACAGCCCTTCGCTTCAAGGGTGGGCTATGAGCAGTGCGTTGATCGGCTGCCTCATCGGCGCGTTGAGCGCGGGCAAGCTGAGTGACAAATTAGGCCGTAAACCCATATTGATACTGGCCGCCGGACTATTCATCTGTACGGCCGTGGGCACGGGTGCCGCCGACACGTTCGGACTGTTCAACGTGTTCCGCCTCATCGGCGGATTCGCCATCGGCATCGCTTCGAGCCTTTCTCCTATGTATATAGCGGAAATCGCCCCGGCCCACTTGCGCGGACGTTTCGTGTCCATCAACCAGTTGACGGTAGTACTGGGAATCCTTAGCGCACAAATCGTCAACTGGCAGATTGCCGAACCGGTGGCCGACCACGCCACAGCCGAGATGATACGCCTGTCGTGGAACGGACAAATGGGATGGCGGTGGATGTTCTGGGCCATGGTCGTACCCGCAGCCCTTTTCTTCGTCTTCAGTTTCGTCCTGCCCGAAAGCCCGCGCTGGCTGGCCTCATCGGGGTACAAGGAGAAAGCCTTCGGCATCTTCGCGAAGATAGGCGGCGAGGCCCACGCTCGTGAAGAACTGGCAGCCATAGAAGCCGCCGCAGGAGAGAAAACCGTGGAAGGCGGATTCAAACAACTGCTCCACCCCTCGATGCGCAAAATCCTGCTCATCGGCGTGGTGATGGCCGTGTTGCAACAGTGGTGCGGCATCAACGTCATCTTCAACTATGCACAGGAAATCTTCATGGCCGCCGGTTACGGCGTGTCCGATGTATTGATGAACATCGTGGTGACGGGAGTGACCAACGTGATTTTCACCGTCTTAGCCATGTGCGTGGTAGACCGCTGGGGACGCAAAGCCCTGACTCTCTTCGGGGCGTTCGGCCTGACGCTGATTTACGCCTTCATGGGCGCGGCCTACTGGTTCCATATCAGCGGAGTCATGCTGCTCGTCATCGTGGTGGCCGCCATCGCCTGCTACGCCATGACGCTGGCTACGACCATGTGGGTCATCATCTCCGAAATATTCCCCAACCGCATACGGGGCGTGGCCATGTCGGTATGCACCTTCGCCCTTTGGGCCGCCTGCTTCATCCTGACGTATACCTTCCCGGTGCTGAACAGCGGATTGGGCGCAGCCGGGACGTTCTGGCTCTATGGCATCATCTGCCTCGCCGGTGGCATCTTCGTATGGCGCCGCCTGCCTGAAACGAAAGGCAAGAGTCTGGAAGAAATCGAACACGAACTTATCCAATAACTTCATACATCATGGAAAAAATCACATCCTATTTGATTCAAAGCACGGTGAACACCTCCGAGGTGCGTGCATGGGAAGAGGACATCCTGCTCCCCACCTACGAAATCGGCAAGGAAGAAAAGAATCCGATCTTCTTGGAGAAACGTGTCTACCAAGGCAGCAGCGGCGCGGTCTATCCTTATCCCGTGGTAGAGAAAATCTCCGACGAGAAGAAAGACAAGCTTTACCATGCGCTCTTCATCGAGAACGAATATATCAAGGTGATGATACTCCCGGAATTGGGCGGACGCATCCACATGGCATACGACAAGGTGAAGCAACGCCACTTCGTGTACTACAACCAAGTGGTGAAGCCCGCGCTCGTCGGGTTGACCGGCCCGTGGATTTCGGGCGGCATCGAGTTCAACTGGCCGCAACACCACCGCCCGTCCACCTTCCTGCCCACAGACTTCTCCATCGAGGAGCATGCCGACGGCAGCAAGACGGTATGGTGCAACGAAGTGGAACGCATGTTCCGCACCAAAGGCATGCAGGGCTTTACGCTCTATCCGGGCAAGTCGTACATCGAAATCAACGTGAAGATTTACAACCGTACGTCTTTCCCCCAGACGTTCCTGTGGTGGGCCAACCCGGCCGTGGTGGTCAACGACCACTACCACTCGGTGTTCCCGCCCGACGTGAACGCCGTGTTCGACCATGGCAAGCGTGACGTGTCGTCGTTCCCCATCGCCACGGGCACCTATTATAAACAAGACTATTCCGCCGGTGTGGACATCTCAAAATACAAGAATATCCCCGTGCCGACATCCTACATGGCCATTCAATCGAAATTCGACTTCGTGGGCGGATATGAAGAAGATGTGAAAGGCGGATTGCTCCACGTGGCCGACCACCATGTGTCGCCGGGAAAGAAGCAATGGACATGGGGCAACGGCGACTTCGGACGCGCTTGGGACCGTAACCTGACGGACGAGGACGGCCCGTACATCGAGCTGATGACGGGCATGTACACCGACAACCAGCCGGACTTCACGTGGTTGCAGCCCTACGAGGAAAAGTCGTGGAAACAGTACTTCATGCCCTACGCCGAGGTGGGTTACGTGAAGAACGCCACCAAGGACGCGTTGCTGAACATGGAAGTCAAGGAGGAAAAAGGCAAAGTCATCCTGTACACCACCGGAGTGAACAAGGACGTGCATGTGTTCGTCAAGGATAACGTGGGCGGCGGCACCCTTTTCGACAAAGTCATTTCCATCTCTCCGGCAGAACCGTTCCAAGCAGAATTTGCAGCCGAGGGCTTGAAAGACGAAGACATCTTGGTTGAAATCCGCAACCACGAGGGCCGCATTTTGGTAAACTACCAAGCCGACAAACCGGAAATCAAGCCCGTACCGGATCCGGCCAAGGCCGCCAAAGACCCGAAGGACATCGCGTCCATCGAGCAACTTTTCCTGACGGGACTGCACTTGGAGCAATACCGCCACGCGACTTACAACCCGATGGACTACTATGAGGAGGCGTTGCGCCGCGAACCGGGCGATGTGCGTTGCAACAACGCCATGGGGTTGCTCCTGATGCGTAAGGGACAATTCGCCAAAGCCGAAGGCTATTTCCGTAAAGCCGTCGAAACCCTGACGGAACGCAATCCGAACCCTTACGACGGTGAACCGTATTACAATCTGGGTTGGAGCTGTCTGATGCAGGACAAAACGGACGAGGCATACGACGCGTTCTTCAAATCGGCTTGGAATGCCGCTTGGCAGGATGCCGCCTACTACAACTTGGCCGCCATCGACTGCCGCCGGGGCAACTTCGAGAAAGCCCTTGACCTGATAGACCGCTCGCTCGTACGCAACTGGCACCACCATAAGGCACGCCAACTGAAAGTCTCCATCCTGCGCCACTTGGGACGTAAGGAAGAAGCCCTCGAACTGATAGCGGAATCGCTCAAGATAGACCGCTTCAATATGGGATGCCGCTTCGAGCAATATCTCCTCACGGACGACGACAACGTACTGAAGGAAATGCAGCAACTGATGCGCGGCGCAGCCCACGTCTACATCGAATACGCACTCGATTTCGCACAGGCCGGACTTTACGACGAGGCCATCAACCTGTTGGAGGGTTACGCCGCCACACAAAGCTCAGTTTACCCGATGGTACATTACGCGTTGGGTTACTGCCACTCGCGTAAAGGCGACACGGGCAAGGCGCTCGAATATTACAAGAAAGCCGAACAGGATGACCATTCTTACTGCTTCCCCAACCGCATCGAAGAAGTATTGGTGTTGCAGGATGCAATGAAAGAGAACCACGAAGCCTGTGCCAAAGCGGCCTACGCCCTCGGCAACTTCTGGTATGCCGCACGGCAATACGACAACGCTATCGCATGTTGGGAGGCATCGGCCGCTATCGCCCCGGCGTTCCCTACCGTATGGCGCAACCTCTCGCTGGCTTACTACAACAAACGCAACGATCCGCAGAAGGCGGTGGAAACACTGGAAAAGGCTTACCGCCTCGACGAAAGCGACGCCCGCATTCTGATGGAATTGGACCAGCTCTACAAACGGCTCGGACGTCCGCAAACGGAACGTCTCGCATTCCTCGAAGCCCATCCGGCCGAAACGGAAAGCCGCGACGACCTGTCCATCGAGCGCATCACGCTCTACAACCAATTAGGACGCTATGAAGAAGCCAAGGCACTGATTGCCGCCCGCAAATTCCATCCGTGGGAAGGCGGTGAAGGAAAAATCACGGGGCAATACACCATCTGCCATGTGGAACTGGCCAAAATCGCCCTGCGCGAACACCGCTACGCCGACGCTTTGGCTTTGTTGCAGGCCACAGACCAATACCCGTACAACTTGGGCGAAGGCAAACTCATCAATGCAGAAGAAAACGACATCTGGTATTACAAAGGACTGGCCTACCGCGGACTGGGAGACGAAGAAAACGCCAAGCTTTGGTTGCACAAGGCCACCCAAGGTTCTGCCGAACCGCAACAGGCGTTTTTCTACAACGATGCGCAACCGGACAAGATTTTCTATCAGGGACTGGCTTGGCGCGCGTTAGGCGAGGAAGGCAAGGCACGCGGACGCTTCAACAAGCTCATCAAGCATGGTGAGAAACACTTGTTCGACCACTGCCGCATAGACTACTTTGCCGTATCGTTGCCCGACTTGGCCATCTGGGAGGACAATCTGGACAAGCGCAACGCCATCCACTGCAACTATGTCATGGGATTGGGCTATTTAGGATTGGAAGACCGCGTACACGCCATCGAGTACTTGGACAAGGCACGCGCTTTGGACATCAACCACCAAGGCGCACAAATCCATCGTGAATTATGCGAATAAACACACAAATTATTTGTAATATGCCGACGGGCACCCCGGTCTACGGCTTCCGGTTGACGAACTCAACCGGAGCCGTGGTTGAACTGACCAACTGGGGTGCCCGTTGGCTTTCTGCCATCGTGCCGGACAAACACGGAGAGATGGCGAATGTGCTCGTCAGCCCGACCGACTTGCTGTCGGACGAGTTCTACATGGGAGCCATCGTGGGCCGTTTTGCCAACCGCATCGGAGACGCACGCCTCTGCATCGACGGGCAAACCTACGAACTGGAAAAAAACGACGGGCAGAACACCAACCATGGCGGCTTCTCCGGTTTCGACCGCAGGCTGTGGGACTGGAAAGTTTTGGACGACGGCGTGCGCTTCACGCGGCTTTCCCCCGATGGAGAAGGCGGTTATCCGGGCAACGTGCGTATCACGGTGGAATACCGTTGGAACGATGACAACGAGCTGTCCATCCGCTACTCTGGAACAACAGACAGGGCGACCTACCTTAACCTGACGAACCATGCCTACTTCAATTTGGGTGGCAAAGGAGAGAAAATCACGGGACACATGTTGCGCATCCCTTCACATACGATGTTGGACACCACCCCGCAGTTCATTCCCACAGGCAAACGGGTGAAGGTGGGCAGCACGCCTTTCGATTTCACTTCTGCCAAACCCATCGGACAGGACTTATATGCCGACCATGAGCAACTGAAATGGAACAAAGGTTACAACCACTGTTACGTACTGAAAACGGAAAAGTCTCCCGACATGGTGGAGGCCGCCCGGTTGTCCGAGCCCACCACGGGCCGCAGCCTGACGGTAAAAACCGACCTGCCCTCCGTACTGCTCTACACAGCCGGTTATTACGTCCATCCCGACACCGCCGTCTGCCTCGAAGCGCAATACTATCCCGACACACCATCGCATCCCGATTTCCCCTCCTGCCTGTTGCGTCCTGGGGAGGAATACCGGCAAACTACGGTGTTCCGGTTCGATATGGAATAAGACTTTACATCACCAACACGCCCAAAAATGCGTGTTGGCTTTTTCCAAACGCCATAAAATCATCAGATATAAACAACCGACTTTCTGCCTTCATACAATATGCCCCAAACCTCATTCAACCTATATTTTACAGGTGTCAATGATTTGGGTTATCCACCTATTGAATCTCGGACATTTTTCAAGCATACTCATTATCCCCACCTCCAGTGCTATTAAGTTTCCCTCCAACACTTTATTATAATCAGATTTCAAGGCCAACAATCTTTTAGAAGGTGCTCCCTCTGGAGATGAATTTATATCTTCCGGATTTTCATACGAGGAAACAATATTATTTGTTTTTTTAGCACATTCTTCTGAGAAGTAGTACTCAAAACCATTATTATTAGAAAACAAAAGAGCCTCAAATTCATGTAACTGGATATAAGAAAAGAAACGTCTATCTCCGATATGTTCATTCATAGCGCTTTCCAGTGCTTTGACACGCTCTATTTTACTGGCTTTCGCCATACATTCTTCATACCTCGGCATGGTGTTAGGTATCCTGAAAAAGTCGATGAATGTAGTCACAACAAAATCATTCCTTGAAGATCCCAAAAGCGATTTGACGGTATTCCATAAATGCTGGTAATTCACCATTCCACCTCTCCCGTTCCTACTGGTCCGGATTAGAACCGGAGTAATATTGAATACGCCAAATTCTTGTAAATAAGGAGAAATAACAGTATTGACGAATTCCTGCTCAGTTTGTCCTTCCACAACAATATATACACGTCTCATAACTGTCCTCCTATCATATTCTTCTCCCACAAATCACTAATTGACAAATCGTATTCATCCATCCATGTCGCCAAATCCTCCTCTGACAAATGCCTAAAAACAGATTGGCTTTCAATCCTATCCACAACTATAATATCTTTCACATCAAAGCAATTCACTAAATTTGTAGATTGTGTGGATAAGATAATCTGACTCTTATTGGATGCACGTTTGACAAGTTCGGCAAACTTATTTATAGCAGCAGGATGCAAACCAAGCTCGGGCTCATCAATCACAATAACCTCTGGGGTTTTTGATTGCAACAGTAAAGTGGCTAAAGCAATAAAACGTAAAGTCCCATCCGAAAAACTGTATCCGTTAAGATACATATCAGTCTCCTTTTCTTCCCATTCCAAGCGTATTCTTTCCTTATCATTTACATCCGGACGTAACTTGAAACACTTAAAATAGGGCGCAATCGAACTTACCACTCCTTCTATCAACCGAAAATTAGTTTCATCATTTTGCATCATAGAATAGAGAAATGCCGCTAAATTAGAACCATTGTCACGAAGGCATTCGTTATCATTGATATTACAATCTCCACGCATAGGAGAACTTGCACTGGTATCATGAAAATGATATACCGTAAAGCTACTCAAATATTTCTTTAAATAACCGGCCCTCCATTTGAGATTTTGGATTAAAGAAGATTCTTCAACAGCGGAATCCCATAGCGTCTTATTCCATTCCGTATAATCCTTACCTTCTGTATGGAAATTATTGAAATAATCCCCCGTTTTTTCTATAAATCCCTTATTGGATTGCGCGGGTTTTATTTCAAAAAAGAAAGCATTATTATTGTCGAAATCCAACAATCCATGGATGGAAGGAGATACCTTCCTTCCACGATACAACAAGCTGTCAATACCACCTTTTGACAAAGTATAACTTCCGAACCGTTGCTCATATATGGCTTTCGTCAATTCAAAAAATGAGATAAAATTACTTTTACCCACACCGTTTGAACCAATGAGCACATTCAATCGGTTTAAGGGTAAAGACAAATCCCTTATCGACTTATAATTCTTTATTACAACCTGCTCTATCATATCATACTGTTTTTATTATTTCAATCAGTCCCATAAACTCAAAACACATCTCACAAAGCCATGAAACCTCTTCATCCCATTTTGATTTATCATCCATATCAAAAGAGCATGCTTTTATCTTTCATTACTTGTACTCCACACAAATATACTATATTCACACAACTCCAACAATCATATTATGGATTAAAGATAAAGTATTAACGATATTTTATGGCACATATCAAGACTTTACACGGCTATGTTGCATTAAACGTTATAACGGATCTATTCGAGTAAATGCCCTTTACCTCACGGATACAACAAAAAAAGACTTGCCGTTTTCGGCAAGTCTTACATGAGCGGAAAACGGGGCTCAAACCCGCGACCCCCAGCTTGGAAGGCTAGTGCTCTATCGACTGAGCTATTTCCGCATGATTTCCTTGAAATCGGGTGCAAAGATAATGAAAAGAGCCATTATATGCAAGTCTATCGCGAAATTACAGTCATTTTTTCACCCCAAATAGTCTCTTCTTTTCACTGGCCCCCGGACTCATCCGTTTCAAGACTTGTCCCGTCACTGTCCGGCCTTCGTCCATTCCAAGTATCCACCATCAAGCTCCACCACCTTATAATGAAGCTCACTCAAAATCCGTGCTGCTTTCTTGCTGCGTTTCCCACTCCGGCAATACAAGGCTATGGTCTTGCCTTTCGGTAAAACGGCCTTGCCCTTCTGTTCGAAATCCGGTTGTAACACGTCTATGTTCACCGCCCCGGCAATATGTCCCTCCGCATATTCTTCAGCCGTACGTACATCTAAACGCACGACCGCCGTATCGGCAATGTATTCTTTGAATTCCGCTACAGAAAGCGAACGGAAATCCCCGTCCGAAACATGGCAACCGAAAAGGCTGCTCAAAAATGCACTCATTCCCATGGCTACCCCCAGTATATAAAAACGTTTCATACTTCTCGTTCTTTAATCCCCAATCAACAAAAACCGCATCATTCAACCGTTCGGACCTTGTTCATATCACGAGGTTTGGGAGAAGGTTCTTCATCCGGATAACCGAAAGCTATGGCATAAAGTAATTTATGCGTTTCGGAAAAATCCAATTCATCAAGTAATTCACGACCTTCCGGTTCATTCAGGAAACGGCAAATACCACCCAAGCAACATGAACCAATCCCTAACGATTGTGCCGCAATCATCATGTTTCCACCCAATAGTCCGCAATCCACCTGCGATAAATCATAAGTCGTATCGTATGCGATAAATACCAACACAGGTGCACCGTATGCCGCCCGAAGAGTGGTTTCCTCCTGTCCTTTCCCCATGAAACGGCTGTAAGCCGAATCTATCGAAGCCAACAAACGGGGATTGTCCACGACACGCACTTCCCACGATTCCAGTCCTTTCCCGTTGGGAGCATACACTCCACATTCCACTATCTGTGCCCACTTGTCCTTCTCTATCGGTTGCGGCTTGTATTTCCGGATGCTGCGACGCTGTAGAATCGTATTCACGACTTCATTTTTTACCACCACACTGTCTGCCGCCCCCGTTTCTCCTTCACGGGAAGCAGGCGCTGTATGGCAACTGCAAAGCAGGAAAATGCCTGCTACTAAAGATAATAGAGCTTTCGTATTCATGTCTCGTTCCTCAAATATATAATTATTTAAAATCTTACCCTTTCTTCTTTGATTTATATTCCGACGGCGACATGCCCATGTATTTCGTGAACTGCCGGGAAAAGTAAAGCGAATCCTCATAACCGACCAACGGACTGATCTGACTGATTTTCAACTCTGTGAAATCCAAATAATGACAGGCTTCCTGAATGCGGAGGTATCCCAAATAACGCAAAGGGGGAGAACCGGTCTTGTCCTCAAAGACATTGGAGAAGTAAGACGGGGAAAGTTTCACTTCGCGGGCAATATCCGTCAGACGGATTTTCTTATTCAAGTTTTCCTGCATGAAATGAATGGCACGCTGCACCACGTCTCGTTTTTCCTGCACACCCGCAAAACGGCACTCACGGTATTCTCCAAGAAATTTCATGGAACCTAAGAAGTGGAAAAGGCTCGTCGTGGCATACAGCATGTAGTTCTTGTTATACCCGGAACTGACCGAAGCATAAATTTCTTCAAACAGCATCAGACGTTCTTTGATACGGGAATGTTCTGCCGGTGAAATATCATGCGGCTTACTGAAACCCACACTGAAAAAGGCGGCTTTTGCGCCATCGAAATGAATCCAGTAAATCGTCCAAGGATTCTCTGCCTTGCTGCCATAAGCATGTGCCTTATATTTAGGCAAGATGAAAAACTGGTTAGCCCCAACGTCATGACGCTTACCGTCCAGTTCGAACCATCCCTCCCCCTCTACACAATAAATCAGCACAAACTCATTGGAATCCTCCTCTTTCCGCTCACAATAATGAAAACCAGCATGCGGATAATAACCGATATCCGTGATGTAAAGCTCGCGCCCCAAAGGATCGCGCTTCAACTCTTCTATCAAAAATCCCGGCAAGACGACTATCCGTTCTCCCTTGAATCCTTCCTTTATCCGTGGCATGGCCTTTAATTTTTAAGGTGCAAACAAAGTTAGGAAAAACAAAGATATGAAAAGCCATGCCTCCCTGTTTTTCTTGCAAAAAAAGAGTCGCATCCGGTAAATATCTCCCGAAGCAACTCTTTTTTCATTCAATCATAATACGTAAAGTCTCACTTGATGCGCTTATAACCATACACAGCCAAATCCCCCAGCTCTTCCTCGATACGGAGCAACTGGTTGTATTTGGCCATACGGTCGGAACGGCTCAAAGAACCGGTCTTGATTTGGCCGCTGTTCGTTGCCACAGCGATATCGGCAATCGTAGCGTCCTCTGTCTCTCCCGAACGGTGGGAAGTAACCGTTGTATAACCATGACGATGAGCCATCTCGATGGCATCCAAAGTTTCGCTGAGCGAACCGATCTGGTTCACCTTGATTAAGATGGAATTGGCACACCCCATGGCAATACCCTTGGACAAGAAGTCCACGTTGGTCACAAACAAGTCGTCGCCCACCAACTGGCAACGTCCGCCGATACGCTCCGTCAACTTCTTCCAACCGTCCCAGTCATTCTCGCTCATACCGTCTTCAATAGAATCAATCGGATACTTCGTGATCAATTCTTCCAAGTAAGCGATCTGCTCGTCTGAAGTACGCTTCTTACCCTTTTCACCCTCGAAAATGGTATAATCGTACACTCCATTTTTATAGAACTCGGAGGAAGCGCAGTCCATACCGATCATCACATCCTTGCCCGGTACATAGCCGGCAGCCTTAATGGCTGCGATTATGGATTCAAGAGCATCCTCGGTGCCATCCAACGAAGGAGCAAAACCGCCTTCATCGCCTACTGCCGTACTGAGTCCACGGTCGTGAAGCACTTTCTTCAAGGCATGGAACACTTCAGCCCCCATCCGCAAGCCCTCACGGAAAGAAGGAGCACCCACCGGACGAATCATGAATTCCTGAAAAGCTATCGGCGCATCGCTATGCGAACCTCCGTTAATAATATTCATCATCGGGACGGGCATCACGTATGTGTTCACGCCGCCAATATAACGATATAAAGGAATGTCCAGATATTCCGCAGCAGCCTTAGCCACAGCCAACGACACCCCGAGAATGGCATTGGCACCTAAATTAGACTTTGTCTTCGTGCCGTCGAGTGCCAACATCTTGTGGTCGATGGCACGCTGTTCCAAAGCACTATAGCCCACCAAAGCCGGAGCAATCACCTTATTCACATTTTCCACAGCCTTCAACACGCCTTTACCTCCGTAACGTTTTTTATCTCCGTCACGCAATTCCAAGGCTTCGTGCTCGCCCGTAGAAGCTCCCGAAGGAACCGACGCACGGCCCACCACACCGCATTCCAATTCAACCTCTACTTCTACTGTCGGATTACCACGGGAGTCCAATATCTCACGTCCTTTAATTGATTTGATTTTCATATTTACTTTTGTTTTTAATTAAACATCTTTTTCTATGGCAAAGTTCATCACTTTCCGCCATTCGTACAATACCTGAAAAAAGGGATTCTAACAAGACGCAAGATACTGACTTTTAAGTACGCCCGCAAATAGGAGAAGTTAAATATGCAGTTTTATACCGACAGCCAGACTTAAAATTTCTTTAAATTTGATACTGCGGTCACCAAAGAAGGTACAGAAATCAGTATCGCAAGCTCCTAATTCATAATACAAAGAAATGTCCTGTATCCACCAATTAGAGACATCCGGCACATCGTACATCACACGCTGACCCAAAGAAAGATTGGCACGAATACGGGTAGAAAAACCGTAATATCCTTTAGGATAACGGTCTGGCTCATGCGTCCAAAACTTATCGCTCAATACGGAGGACAAGAACAAACTGCATGACAAAGGCTGAATCACCCACGCACTCTCTTTCACGCGTAACCGCCAAGGCAAATACGACTGTTTCAGAGTGAAAACGGCCTTATTATGTTCACTTTCAAATTTAGGCAAAAAGCCCAACATGATATCTGTCTCCCACTGCTGCTTCTTCCCGTAGGTCCATCCCGTACCGATTGAAACGACACCGATACTTCCCGCAAACTGTATCTTGTAATGGTCGGGAATCAAACGTTTCCACCCTTCCATACGGCGTGTCATCATTTTCTCATAGCGTGTCGGAACTGTATCCGATGCCGCTTCCGTCACACTCTGCCCCATTACCCAAGAAGGTATGCCAGCCGAAAGCCATATACTAAAAATCACAACGTTCAATTTCATATCCTTCTTCTTTTATGGTAATGACGTAATACCCTCGCTTCCCGACTGTCGTACATCCGTAATATACGACTCCATCTTCAAAAAGCTCTTCTTCAGCCCAACGGTGGATGTGGCCGAACAGACAAAACTGCACATGGGGGAAACTGGTCACATAGTGTTCAAAGGCACGCCCCACATTGTTGTTGAACTCCCCGTCGCCGGGCGGCACGTGCATGGCTACAATGGTTTTCTCTATGCCCGCCGGCATATTCCTCAATTCATCCTCCATAAAATTGAAATCGGGCACCGGATGACTGTAATCATATTCAAGCGCGTTGGTATTCAAACAGATAAAACGCACGTTGCCCACCGTAAAAGCAAAATTATCCTCTCCGAAAACTTTCAGATATACATCGAAACCCGTCCCCAGACAATCATGATTCCCCAACAGGCAAACATACGGCACCCGCAATTTATTCAAGAAATCCCGTGCCCATAAAAATTCTTTCGTCTCGCCGAAATCCGCCACGTCGCCGCCATGCAACACAAAATCAATATCACCGCGATTATTGATGATATTCACGACTTCTTTCGTCTCGTCATACCGACGTTGGGTGTCGCTGATCATGGCGAAGCGGAACTCACGCCTTCCCCGCATCTTGTCTTCAATCAAACGGATGTTCTTCTCCGTCAGCCCGACCTCTCCTTCTATACGCGTATCGTAGGGATGATATTCGATGATTTCGCAAGAAGACAATATCCCCATCCCGCAAAGTAGGCCAACGACGGAATTGTATATTCTGCTCATAAAAAACGCTTTTGAATACCAAAGATAGAAAAAGAAGCAATATGAAACACAAAAAAAATCCGTTTCAGACTATTTGGAAAAATAATCCCTACTTTTAGAACAACTGCCAAGGCATATACCACAAGAAAAAAGCACAACAGGGGACAGCCTCACAGAAGCCCTGAAATCAATCTCAGCCAAATGAAAAATCAATCACAGCCAAACGATTTTTCATTTGGCTGTGATTGATTTTCGTTTTGGCGCAGAATGATTCGCCGCACTTACCAGCATGAATTACAACATGTTACGCAAAGGAGTATAGAAATAAAGAAATTATACATCACCACATGCACACATCAGCACGGGAAGATGCCCTCAAAACGTTTTTTAATGGCTTCTATCCTTTCCCGGGCAAGAGGAGGCACGTCGGTCAACGGATAGTCCAACCCGAGTTCCTTATACTTAAATACCCCCATTGTATGATAAGGCAACCATTCTATTTTGCGCACAACCTTGTAATGTCGTACAAACTCGACCAGTTCATCCAGCAGCGTGTCGTCGTCCGTCAGACCGGGTACCACCACATGACGAATCCAAACCTCCGTACCCCTCCTTTCCAACTCGTCAAGCAACGCCCGGGCATTCCGTCCGTCACTTCCGCTGACTTTCCTGCAAAGTTCAGGGCGAAGCGCCTTAATGTCGAGAAGCACCAGATTCGTATAATCCAGCACAGCACATACGCGCTCATTGAACACGGCTCCTGAAGTATCCAATGCCGTATGAAGACCTTCCTCACGGCAGAGACGAAAAAACTCACGACAGAAATCAGCCTGCAATAAAGGTTCGCCCCCCGTCAACGTCACCCCTCCACGGGCTATGAAACTGCGTACCTTGAGCACTTCGGCAAGCAATTCCTCCGGAGTCATTTGATAACGGGGCGGATGACCGGCATCCCAAGTGTCCGGATTATGGCAATACAGACAACGAAGCGGACAACCTTGAAGGAAGGTCACAAAACGAATTCCGGGACCGTCAACGGTCCCGAAACTCTCAAGTGAATGTATTTTACCCACTAATGGTTTTTCCATATCCTTTATATTACAAAGAGTGGTTGATGGTACGCGAAATGACATCCAACTGTTGTTCACGCGTCAACTTCACAAAGTTCACGGCATAGCCGGACACGCGAATGGTCAACTGCGGATATTTCTCAGGATGTTCCATCGCATCCACCAACAGATCCTTGTCGAACACATTGACGTTGAGATGCTGGCCACCGTCCGGAGTGAAATAACCATCCAACAGTCCGACCAGATTGCTTACCTGAATATCACGTTCCTTACCTAACGTAGCCGGAGAAATGGCAAAGGTATAAGAAATACCGTCATGTGCATGATGGAACGGAAGTTTGGCCACCGAAGCCAACGCCGCAACGGCTCCTTTCACATCACGCCCGTTCATCGGATTAGCCCCCGGTGCAAACGGAGTACCGCCCTGGCGGCCGTCGGGAGTCGTACCGGTTTTCTTTCCATACACCACATTGCTGGTAATCGTCAGGATGGACTGCGTGGCAACCGCATTGCGGTAAGTCTCGTGCTGACGGAGGTAATTCATGAATTTCTCCGTGATTTCCACTGCGATGGCATCCGTGCGGTCATCATTGTTGCCGTAAGGAATATACTCGCCTTCACGCTCGAAGTCCACGGCCAGACCGCGCTCGTCACGAATCACCTTCACCTTGCAATCGCGAATGGCAGCCAAAGAGTCGGCCACGATGGACAAACCGGCAATACCGGTAGCGCGGATACGTTGTACGTCGCCGTCGTGCAGGGCCATTTCGTATGCCTCATAGTCATACTTGTCGTGCATATAGTGGATAATCTTCAAGGCGTTCACGTACACCTTGGCCAACCAACGCATCATCTGCTCGTATTTCTCCATCACCTCGTTATAGTCGAGATATTCGCTCGTAATCGGCTCGAACTTGGGAGCCACCTGCACACCGGTACGCTCATCGCGCCCGCCGTTGATGGCATAAAGCAAACACTTGGCCAGATTGGCACGAGCACCGAAGAACTGCATTTGCTTGCCGATTTTCATCGGAGACACACAGCAGGCAATGCCATAATCGTCACCGTAATCCACACGCATCAGGTCATCGTTCTCATACTGGATGGCCGAAGTGTCGATAGAAACCTTGGCACAGAACTTCTTCCAGTTCTCCGGCAATTTGTCCGCCCACAGCACCGTCAAGTTCGGCTCCGGAGCCGGTCCGAGGTTGTAGAGCGTATGCAGGTAACGGAAGCAAGTCTTCGTCACCAACGTGCGGCCGTCGATGCCCATTCCGCCCAATGATTCCGTCACCCATACCGGGTCGCCGGAAAACAAGTCGTTATATTCGGGCGTACGCAAGAACCGTACGATGCGCAATTTGATGATCATCTGGTCCACCAGTTCCTGCGCTTCCTCCTCCGTCAGTTTCCCCTCGCGGATGTCTTTCTCTATATAAATGTCGAGGAAAGTAGAAGTACGCCCTATGGACATGGCCGCACCGTCCTGATCCTTCACAGCGGCCAGATAAGCCAGATATACAAACTGCACGGCTTCGCGGGCATCCTTGGCCGGACGGGTCACATCGAATCCGTATGCGGCACACATCTTCTCAAAATCCTGTAAAGCATGAATCTGTTCCGTGACCTCTTCACGGTTACGGATGATTTCATCATTCAGTTCCTGGATGTCAAGGCGTTTTTGGAACTGCTTCTTGTCCTCAATCAAACGTGCAGTACCATACAAAGCCACACGACGATAGTCACCGATGATACGGCCACGACCGTATGCATCCGGCAAACCGGTGATGATAGCCGACCGACGGGCCGCCAACATCTCCTCCGTATAGGCAGAAAACACTCCTTCGTTGTGCGTCTTACGGTATTTCGTGAAAATCTCCTTCGTCATCGGGTCGAGATGATAACCGTAAGCTTCCAGACTGTTTTCCACCATACGGATACCACCCTTCGGGAAAATACCACGCTTGAGCGGAGCATCCGTCTGCAATCCCACAACCACTTCGTTATCCTTATCTATATAACCCGGCCCGTAAGTCGTGATACTTTGAGGGAGTTTGGTTTCGGTGTCATACACGCCTTTTTCACGCTCCACCTTAAACATCTCGGTCAATTTGTTCCACACTTTGCGGGTCTTCTCCGACGACGGCTTCAGGAAAGAATCATCTCCCGTATAAGGAGTATAATTGTTCTGAATGAAATCACGCACGTTGATTTCCTTCTTCCACTGTTCGCCTTTGAAGCCGGCCCAGCTTTCGTTGTTACGTTCCATAATTTATCCGTTTTAGTTATTTATGTGCTAACCGGCTGCAAAGATACGGAGAAATAACGGAATCCCCTATACTAATTTGTAGGTATTTCAAATTTAAAACTATCCTTAGACTACTTTTGTATTCATTCCAATCAAAAACCCGGCCAATGATGAAATCGGATATACATCCGGTCAGGGGTACGGGTTACTGTTCCCGGATAAGGAGGCTTAAAGTCACAAAAACGATTTCCGGAATCCAATATTAGGCGGTACACATTCTGCCCGGGCAACTTTACCAGAATCATTCCTTTGCTGAATCCAAGAAATTCATACAGAAACTGTTCTTTTTTATCATTCACAATCAGATGCTTGCCGATAATAAAAACCTTTTCGGTGGCACAGACCTGCACATCTTCTTTCCGGAACGAGAAGTCCAGCCCACGCTCCCTGAAGCGGAACATGTATGCGGCATCCTGCTTGACTAGTTCAAACCGCCCGAGCCGCCCGAGTTCCGGCATCTTTTCGTAGAGCCTCCGCGTCTTGCTGTCCCAATAGACCTGCCTTCCCGCAAAGTCATACCCCTTAAAAAAATCCCCTTTGCATTCCACCTTTCCATAAAGTTCCGGCCTCAAATCACGCCCTTTTGCATCCACCACCGTCACCTTCCCCCGAAAGACAGCATCATACGGATAAAAACATAGGGCAAAATAAGGTTCCGGCAATCGCTCTATCCGCGTGAACTGCGGGGCACAGACCTCTTTTCCATCCAACGCTATGCCATATTTTCCGTCCTGCATAAACACTTCCATCCCCTCACGCTTCTCTTCTTTCCGTTTGATACGGACCATCTCCAGATTCACCAACTGTTTTTCCATGGCCTCCTCTCCTATATATACAGGATAAGTATTGCACGTTACGGAACGCCCGGCTTGCCTCCCCTCAAACATCCGCTGCCAGTCCCATCTTTGTATCGGCATGCCAAATGCCAGATATAGTCCCACTTGATCCAAAATCATCACGTGACTTTTCTTGCAGGATACGCGCATCCCCCGCCCCACCTGCTGTAAATATTTGGCTAATGAAAGCGTGGGACGGGCAAGTTGAATGACCTCCACCTCCGGCACGTCCCAACCTTCTGAGAATATGTCGACGTTGACCATCAACGTGATACGACCGTTCCGATAGTCTTCCACCAAACTTCGGCGTTCCTCCGGCGGTGTCTTCGCGTCAATCATGCAACAGCTTACCCCGCCCTTCCGATAATACTCCACGATATGACGCGCATGCTCCCGATTAATGGCATATACTATGCCTTTTTTCCCCGAAGCAAACGTTTGGTAAGTATCATACAAATGCCGGATGCTTTCAGGGCAATCCATCACCGTGGCCATCTCTTTCAACTGATAATCTCCATCCGCACCGCGCTTGGACAACAACCCCACCCGGCGTACCGCCTTACTGTTCGGGTCGGCACTTATATATTCAAAATCAGCCAGCCACCCCTCGTCGATAAAGCGTTCCATACTCCACGCTTGGAGCAACACCTCGAACAAGTCCGTGAAAGGTTCGCCGCTCAACCGGCAAGGCGTAGCCGTCATTCCCAAGAAAAGAGCCTCCGGCCACTTTTCCCACAATATGCGGTAGGTCTTCGCCAAGGCATGATGAGCCTCGTCCACAACCACAACAGAAGGGCAAAAAGAAAGACTATCTATACATCGGCTCAACGTCTGTATGCTCGCCACCCGGACGTTCTCCGCCAACAACGCCTTCCGGCCACCGGCAATCACCCCGTGACGTACTCCGAAACGAGACAAGGTTTCCGAAATCTGCTCTACCAATTCTATCCGGTGCGTCACGACCAACACCCCGTCCGCAGCATTCTCGCGAACCACGGCAGCCATCAGGAACGTCTTTCCCGTCCCCGTAGGCATCTGCACCATCACGCTCCTGCTCCCGCCCCACCATTTTTCATACAGGCGGTGCTTCATCTCCCGCTGATAGCTGCGCAATTCCGTATAACCAGAATCTACTTGCTCCATATCCTGCTATATGCTATAGCTGTACTATATGACAAAAGCAAACACAACACGAATACCACAGCAATCGGTGCATTATGCCCGATATAATAAAATATGATGTCAAAGACCAACATGTGTACCAAATACCATTCGTATGAAAAACGGTTGGTCCACTCCAACAACCGGTTAAGCGGCTTGATTCCCACCTTATAGATGATAAGCGCAAGAGACATATAACCCATCAAAGAGGGTATATCATTGTAAAGTTTCCATGGCCACCCCGCGAAACCCATTATGCCTGTCAACCCCACACCGGCCACACACAACGTCAACAAATATTTCCACCGGGGTACTTCCAGTGCTTTAGGATTGTCATGATATATTTCTGCCATCTTCATCCCTAAGCAAAACTCCCATAAATATTGCAGGAAGAAACTGTTCCAAACCCGTTCCTCGGCATATCCTAACAGGCCTACGGTTGTTGACCATAACAGGCTGACAATGAGCGCAAGCTTTACCCCCCCCCGAATGTTAAATAACTTAACAATAAGAGGCCAAGCAAGATAGAACTGAATGATAGTAGACACAAACCACATCTGCCCTCCCATAGAACTCTCCAGTTCAGGAACAAACATTTTGAAAAGTAACAAATTGCCCAACAGAGGCATGAACCATTCACGCCCCATACAAGCCATCCAGACAGCCGTGGCCACGCACAAGACGGCCATCGGCATATAAATCCTCGTAAAACGTTTCTTCAGGAAAGCTATGTATCCTAAAGGCTTACGAAGGTAAGAAAGGTATAAGCCAAATCCCGAACAGAGGATAAAGACGTGTACTCCGGCACCCCCAAAGGCCGCTGCTTTTTCCCATATCCCGGAAATCCCCAACATCCCTACAAGATGCATGATTACTATGGTAGAAATGGAATACCCGCGCAAAAAGTTTACCACATCAAGCTTTCTCATTTTCATTTCAATCTTTAAACGGGTTACGATAAATCCCAAGCAGTTGTCGGCCGAAATACCAAAAGAATTTCACATCATCCACAAAGTATCTCCTGAACATTCGTTTGGGCTCCATCAGGAATCTGTAAAACCATTCCATCGCCAACATCTGCATCCATTTCGGTGCCCGCTTCACATTGCCGGCCTCAAAGTCGATCGTAGCACCCAAAGCCATCCATATATCAACTCCCGGCATGCGGCTTTTATGACGGAAAATCCATTTTTCCTGTTTGGGCGCCCCCACACAGACCAGTACCACATTGGCACCGGAAGCATTAATGGTACGGTAAATCAATTCATTTTCCTCTGGTTTGTTTTCAAAACCATACGAAGGAGACATCGCCCCCACCACGATTTCGCGCCCCGCCGAGGCATTGATACGTTCCATGGCCTTTTGTGCCACACCTTCCATCGCACCCAAAAGAAATATCCGGCAATCCGGATTATCCTTATGATATTGATAGAAAGCCGTAAAGAAACTGCTACCCGGAATGGCTTCCGGTATTCCTTTCTTCAGCAAACGAGAGCACAAATACAAGATTTTACTGTCGCAAACCACCCACTCCGCCTTTTGATAAAGGTCATAAAACTCACGGTCATGCTGGAGTTTAACCAAATGATCAAGATTCGGAGTGACCAATACCCCGCGTTTTAAGCTTTGCAGCAGTTCAATACGGGTAATGGACAAGAGGTTCGCATTCAAAATACGAACAGAATCAGACATCATAAAAAAAGAAATATGCTATTAAAAAAGAGAATCAAAAAGTTTCTCCCAAGATTGATATACAAAATCTAAAGAATATTTACGGCTCGTTACAATGGCATTTTCTGCCATACGCTGACGCTCATCAGACGACTGCATCAGGACAGACAGCTTTTCTGCCATAAGCGCAGCATTATATCCCTTTTTATCATACGGCAAAATTAAACCATTTTTACCGTCTTCCACAATATCATATACAGCAGAATAGCTCCCGTAAACGGCTGGTACCACCCCAAAACTCATACACTCCAGCAGCACCAACGGAAAACCTTCAAACTCCGAAGTCAACAATAAGATGGAAGCACTCTCATAATATAATATTTTTTAACATTTCATTCCAATGCATGCATACACTTCCACGTGAAAACAAGAAACTTTTGTCCCGTGCCGCTATTGCCATACGTTCCCGGCTTCTCTGGTTTTCCATCAATTCTAATAGCATTTCGGCCATTACTTTAGGATGGAAACCCTCTTTAGAACGATATGGCACAATCCGTCCGTCCTTTCCGTCTTCAAGAATATCATGGACAGCCGTATAACTATCCAAGACAATAGGTACAACTCCAAAACTCATAGCTTCCACAATCACAAGTCCGAACCCCTCATATTCAGAAGTCAAAAGCAATAAGGAAGCCCGCTCATAATAAGAACGAGGATTACGAAACCCTTCAAACCGAATATTTCTCAGCCTCAAAGAACTCGCATACCTTTCCATACCCTCCCTATCCGGCCCGTCTCCTACAATTACCAATGTCCAATCAGGACATACACGTTCCACTTGCGCCCATACATCAACCACACGAAACACCCTTTTCTGGTTATTATCTATCCGGCCTACGAACAAGACCTCCTGACACTTCTTAATAAGGTCAAGTTCATAACCAGACGTTTCTATAGTGACTGGATTGGTAATAACCGCAAGCTTTTTTGTATCTTTCAAACGTGTGAATTTTCGGAATCCATCCACAAAACTTTCCGACAACACCACATAACGGTCGCTATTGCGGTACACATACCGCATACTTGCAGAAGTTATTTGCTTAAATACCCCATGCGCCATCCGAAGAAGGAACTTTCTTAACGGATTTCCCGTTTTTTCCAGAAGGAGTTCCACAGACTTTAATTTTCCGTTAGTAGAAGGATCATTGTGGTAAACAGCAATCGTTTTAACCCCAAGCCCCTTGGCCGCTTTCTTCAAAATCAAAGCTGGAAAAAATGGAAGTCCCCATTGGTTGATTACGACTTCTATATGACGGCTTGTCAAGATGCCTCGTAATGTAGCCACATTTCCATGCCCCACATGATAGCCGCTTAAGACATAAAAAGCGATGCGGTCGTCCAATCGCTGCCTCATGAGAAGCGAAGGTGGTTTAAAAGTAACAATCGTCACTTGATGGCCATGCTCTACAAAACTCTTTGCCAACACAGTCGTTACCATCTCCTGACCTCCGAGTTCAAAGGCTTTCATTAAAAAAAGGATGTTCATAAAAAATTATTTTATATTTGAAGTCTATTTACACAGCCTTCAAACAAACTATTCCATTTTTCCATAATCACCTCAACCCTAAAATCTTCCATTCTCTTTTTTGCCGCAGTCCTCAGTTTAACCCTTAATGACCGACTTTCAATCAACATGGAAAGATTCTGAGCAAAAGCGTCGACATCACCAAACGGACAAAGCAATGCTGTCTCCTTATCAGATAGCAGCCATTTCACCCCAACTATATCAAACGCACAAATAGGTACACCCATCATCGCGGCTTCCGCTAAGACCAAGCCAAATCCTTCATGTTCCGATGTCAAGCAAAAGATAGAACTTTCCAAATCTTTTCCATCACATTGTCAACAGCGTCATTCAGTTTAAATGAATCTGCCACCCCCACAGCGTCTATCCTGTCCTGCAGCCAAGCCTTATCAGGTCCCATACCGTAAACATCAATTTGCCAACCTTTGTATTTTGAATGTATCCTTCGCCACACTTCCACCAACAAATCCAACCGTTTCTGTTCATGATACCTCGCCACACATATTATTTTTTTATTGTCCAACTCAGACAACACAGGAGAAACCAAGGGGGTGAAATTCCCTATCACCACACAATTCTTCACATTCCAATAATGTTTGTCTTCCTCGGTAAGCACCACGAACCTGTCATAACGCGCATATATAAATTGCGCAATCCCAAAATACAACGTTCTAAATATTTTACTTTTGTCATGCAAATTATAATCCATCCCGACTTTAGAAAAGTGAATCTCCATGACTTTAGGAACCCTCCTTTTCACAAATGGAATTATCCATGTCAATACCTGTGTCTGCGCATTGACCACAATATCAGGATTTACCTCTTAGATTACCTTACCTACTTTTCTAATATCCTTTGCGATACAACCCAACTTCTTCATTATGGTTGCATCCCCCCGATTTTATTATCCTTATTATCAGATTATTAGAAAATTTAAAAGCAGATTCCACTTTACCGTTGTATGTACATATTGTAACTTCGTGACCTAACACATCAGACAAATAATTGGCTTTATCCACAACAATACGTGCCATGCCACCTTTGTAGCTTAAACCGTTGATAAAATACAATATCCTCATGATTATTACATTTTTATATTTTTACCCATGTATTCGGAAAGATATCAGGTAGTCCTGTACCATGGTTCCACCATTTTTCTGGATAATAGATTCTGTTTTTCTTTCGTCCCAACCTCGCTCCCCAATAACTAAAAGTACTGTTAGCCATTATACCATATCGACATTGTGACATCAAATACATATCAAGTGGAGAATCTGTACCAGAATTCCAATCCACAAAAACAGCACGGTTCCCTAATTCCAAATTTTGCTTTACCCATTGAATATCATCTGAAAAGCAAACAAACTTTACGGATGGACATATCTCTTTCATGCTTTTCAACGCCCTTTGATAATAAGAAAGCGTGCAACATCCCTCAAAAAGAGATTTAAAAGTCGGAGACAAATAATCTCCACGACGTACATGAACAAAACAACAATCAGAAGAACGAATCTCAGATAAAAGCAACCTGTTCTTTTCAGAGAGACCAGACTCGTCTACCTTCCACTCTAACCAAATATTATCATCCGGTATATATTTTTTTGTAAACTTAAAAGGGAAAAACACAATAGCCTTGGGATATTTACAGATTTCCTGATTCAAATCCAACCATTTAGAATTTGGAACACATTGTTTATACAAATAAAATAGCCCCGTAACAGGAAAAACCCACCAAGGTTGACGAGGTAATGACACCTTAAACCATTTATCAATTTCTAACCCATAATGTTCTGACAGTTTCTTTCCATACAAGCCATAAAACTGCTCTTGAGGAAAAAGCCTTTTCAGGTAAAGATAAAAGGCATAAGCAAATATCTGATTACCTAAACCTCCTGTAAATACAAGTATTTTCACCGTATAAAATAATTAGTCCGTATTCAGTATTTTTACTACACGCGCAGGATTCCCACAAGCGACACAATCGGAAGGAACACTTTTGGTAACAACACTTCCTGCACCGATTATAGAACGCGCACCAATCGTCACTCCTTTTAAGATAATACTATTAACCCCTATCAATACATCATCTTCGATAACCACAGGCGCACAACGTTTTTGCTTAGCATCTTCCTCTCTAACCCTACGTACATTGAAGTCCAAAGCATGCGCATCTGTATCCATAACCTTCACATTTGCTCCTATTTTCACATAATTGCCTATTGTTATACTTTGGGCAGCCCTGAGTACCGTGCTACTCATACCTACATGATTTCCTATGCATATGCAGGCATTCTCCCCTGCATAAAAGAAACCTTCGATATTGCCACAAAGTGGATTCCGATGCCCACCACTTGACATGTAAAAATTATCCCCGATAGAAACCTTTGCCGAGGGAGCTATATTTACCCCCACATGCCCGTGTATTACACAATGTCGTCCTACGCAGATGCCACACGCCCTCAACTTTATATAATTTTTGCATCGGCTACATAGATTAAAAAGCATGCTTATGTAAGCTTTCAAAACATACAATCCTTTCATGCCACCTCCCTTTCTTTTGAAAGGAAGTAAGCCGAAAGCACACACCTCCCTTGTGGTATATTAATATTTATTAACCATTGGGGGGGGGGTAAAATATGACTTATCCAACGATAACGCATTTCAACGTATTTCCGGTACAGGAAACAAAAGCAACGAGCCGTCCACACATCCGGATAGTCATTCAATTCAAAAGATATAGTATCTGTATCAAACGAAATACACTCTAATCTCTGCTTAGAAATGAAACGTCCAGCAATATACCCACCTTTTCTAAAGGTATTTAAATGCCGCTCCACATAAGATAGAGGATAATAATTCAAACAAAAACTCCCATAAGTTTCAAACTCGGAAAAACCATTGGAAACACCGGGTTCAACCGCATTTATAATTTTTTCTATCCAGTCCTCTCCCCTAACGCCACACGAAGATATCCTCCCTATCAGGTCTGCCATGATTTGCTTGTCAAACATCATGTGTTCCGCGATATAAGATTTCTCATTAAATCCAGAGATATTCAAAATCCTTTTTATTGTGTCAAAATAAGGTTTATGGAATTCCTTTTTCATAGCGAACATAACCTTCCCATCCACAAAGAAATCTAGCTTCCTCAAAGGAATCGTATCAGCGTCCCAAGACAGGTAATATCGATTTTGGGAATAATCGCTCAATGCAAAACCCATCTTAATAAACTGTTGCAAATACCATCCTGGACGACTATCCATATTACCACTTTGCTTGAGCAGGTTCCTTATTCGGGAAAAGGACAAACCCGGCAACAATACATTCTCGTCTACCACTCTCATCCTCTGGGCTTCTTTGGGCAAGTACTTCCGGAACCTCGTATCCGTAATGATGTATATATTATCCGGATATATATACTTCATCACATACCGCAATACCCTACTAAGCATCCCATAATCTTTAAAAACAACCGGAATTATCAAATCAAATTTATTCCTTCCCATCACATTATCTACATTTAAACCATTCTAAACCCATACGCAACAACCGCTTACCCTTTGTCCAAGCAAGAGGGAACAAATAAAAATGTACCGCAGCCCTGAGTTGGGTTATCGTCAACTCCCTACTGTGTCTTAACAGGAACCCGGTTTCTTGATGGATATACCTACTAAATTTTGCATAGAACTCCTTAAACTCTGGAGTAAATATTTGTTGCCGGGAGAACAAGATGGTATCCCATAAACAAGTAATAGCCTGGGCGCGAAACGGCCAATAATCCTCACGCGAAACATGCAAATCAGCAAACTTAACCAATCCTTGGTAAATAGCCACCAGGTCAGTATTCATTTTTTGCTTTCTTGAAGACATAATACTGCCAGTCTTTCGAAGCCTGTACACATAAACCGGATCCGGCAGAACATAGCAAGATTGCGCCAGATAAGTCATTCGGATTCCAAAATCCCCGTCTTCGTGATACACACCCGGCAGAAAGCGCAAGTTATTGTCCAAAAGGAACTGCCGACGCAAGATATAGCGTTGGCTGGCTCCTTTCAGATTCCCCGCAAACATATATTCCCGTCCGGTCCTTGCAGACATGGAAGGGAAATTCTCAGCAGACTCCCTTCCGGTAGCCTCATCATGATGAAGCAAACGAGTAGCAATCATATCCACTCCATCACATCTTCGTACCACATCAATAACTCTGCTTACAGCTTCGGGAAGAAGCCAATCATCACTATCCACGAACCACACGTATTTGCCTTTGGCAAGGTCTAGTCCCGCATTACGCGCACAACTCAAGCCTTTGTTTTCTTGGTTTATGACTGTTACAAATGGGCTACCCGATATCTGAAGTTTTACTATATCCATTGAACCGTCCTGAGTCCCGTCGTTGACCATGATAACCTCTACAGAATCAACACTCTCGGTTATTTGCGATAAAATACTCTCTATGCATCTCCCTATATAAGGCTCAACATTATATATTGGAATGATAATAGACAAGAACAACATATTCAGAAAGACCCTCTTCTATGAAACACTATATCGCAAACCTTTTGGAAGCGGCTGCCAGGCCACCTCACACTATTCTTTCCACAAATAATATTCATATAGCTTTTTATCCTATTCATTTGATAGTGCCAATAAATGTCCGATCTCGGAACCAACTTGCCAATGACTTTTTTATCGATTTCACATATAGGCATATATTGGTTTGGCACAATCAAATACCCTGCATTTCCTGATGACACAGCTACCGACATATTCCTTTTTGCCAGATGAACATATGCAAATTCTTGATTGAACATCTCCCCTGTATCATCAATTCCGTATAAAATAACCTTTCCGCCACTTATTTTAAAAAGTCCTTTCTTAAGTTGCCTGTCCATAAATGGCAAAGTGGCCTCCGTTGGGTAAAACTTCCGTTTGTCCGCCCTTACATCAAACAACGGAAGCGGTGCAAACCGATACCCTTCTTTGCGAACAACTTTTTGTATACCAACCTCGTCATACAAATAATTACAATTACTCGCCAATACTTTCTTGCATTCCTCCAAAGCATCAGTCGAACACTCAAACAAATGATTAATATTTTCTGTATTCCGGTACAAAGAACAATGCCCCCACCCTGAAAGCATCCCGTACTCTTCCAAATCGGATCGTTGGATGAACGACTGCAAATCTCCCCAGACCAAATCTATATCACAATACCCCCAATAATCATAACCACGGATGTATTTTGAGAACAAGAAACCATACAACGGCCTAAAATCACATAACTTGTAAGGTTTTCCCAACCATATCTTAAAACCCAACAAGGTTTGGAACCACGCTTGAAGTTCTTCAAAAGCAACATGGTATACATGAACATTACGAGGATACAAGTATGGTTCATGGTTGTCCGTAAAAAGCAGCCAATCTATGTCCTTATTGACGGCGCATGAATCCAACCATAATTGGAAAGCAGAAGGGAAAGCACCAAAATATGGAACTATAAAAGCTATTTTCATATACATCTCACTCCGTTTGATTTATAATACTTATTAGCCACAAATCCTATTGCCAGCACAACATAAGGAAGCAAAGCATTCCCCAAACGCAAAGTCCCATTATACCAATATGTCCCAATGGCTATAAATGATAAGACTATGGTTATGTGATGGTATGCTTTCATTCCTCTGGGGGCTTTTAGCATTGATTTCCATTGTTGCACAATCATTATGACAAAAAGAGCCAAAAAAGAAATAACTCCTACCCAACCGGTCTGAAGGAAACCGATTTGGAAAGGAAAGTAAAAATAGTTCAACCAGCCATGTCGTTCAAAAAACGAGGTATCAACCAAAGACAATGAACTGTCTTCACACATGCCCAACCCTAAACCAAATAAGACATTGGCATCATCGTGAAAAAACATTTTTTCTATATATACAGAACTGCCAACCCTAGGAAGCTCATATCCATAACCTACCATTTGCGCGTACTCCACAAAGGAATTGATATCTGTGAGGGTACTCGTATCTTGCCCGTTTACTTCTCCCATATAATCTATACCATAGCTTAGCCCAATGACAACCAAAATCAACAAAGCCAACCGGACAACAGAAAATTTAGAAACAAGTGTTTGGTACGCAACAATACCAGCCAATTCAATAAATATGAATTTTTCTTCTTCCAAAACTGCTATCAGGACACATCCAGCAAATATAAATGCGACTTTCTTTATCGGACATTTTTTCTCTATGTACATATAATAATGATAAGCGAACACCGCTGCACAAAAAAAGTCCTGACCAGCCCCTCCCATAAAAGCACCATTGTTCAAATCCTGATAATAGCCTAAAACAACATACTGATAAACAGCCAAAAGAAGGTCTAATATAAAGAAGTAATACAAATATTCAAATAATTTATGGAAATCACGTAACGTACACAACGATGCAGTCACGAACAAGGCTGCAATCTGCAAATAAGAACACCTGTATCCCCAAGCAAAATTGAAAATAGAAGAAGAGTTTACGACCAGCCCCAACAAACAAGTCCCTACCATTACATACACGCTCCACATTGCCGCCCTTAAACCGGTTTTCTCAAGACGAATGACGTCAGACAACATCAGGAACACAAGAAGCAAATCTGGAACGAGGCTAAAAACATTACTTAACTCTACAACATTTTTATTTACCGCGTTACTGAAGAGATGCCACCAAAGCGCACACAGCAATAACCTCTTCATCCAAAGAGTCTTTACATTTGTCGTCGTCATATTTTTCTCAGGACTTTTAAGATTTTTAGCGGGAAAAGCATAATTCCAGATAGTTTGTCGGACACATAAAAAGGCAAGAACCTATACAACCGGTTTCTTAACCATATTTTTCCCTTTCCACCATTCCATGAATTTGAAAAATGATGTATGCTAAAAGAATTTTTTGTCAAATACAATAGCCGGTCAGTTACATTGGACTGGGGGCAAAAATATTCCTGAGAGTAGACTACAAACTCAGCAGTTCTTTGAGTAGTCCCATCCTGCATCAACCCATGCCTAAGCAGAACCCGCGTTTGGTACACTGGACATGATAATAAATTCAAAGAGCCATCCTCGTGATAGAAGTTCAAAGAATCATATAAAGCCAACATTTCCCCTAATATGGGATGCTTGCTTTCGGCACCATAGCCCAATCCAAAATTAACAGATTGTTCCAAATTCATATAAAGGTAACGTGCATTAGGATCACGGCTTTCCCATCCACAAAACAAACGTTCTTTCAACAAACCATCCAAAGACTTGATCAATTCCACATCCGTATCCAAATATATCCCCCCATATTCATATATGACATCCAAACGGCAATAATCGGAAACAAAGGCCCATTTTCTCTCGTCATAAGCATCCGACATATATTTGCATTTACGAATGTCATAATTCGTCTCATCCCAACGAACAATCTCATAGTCCGGACAATATTTTCTCCATGACGCTATGCATTTCAATGCCAGAGAAGATAATGGTGCCCCTCCAAACCAACAATAATGAATAATTTTTGGAATCATAGCTATTTTTCGCCTAACATTAACATTCGCATGATTTTATTTCTTTCAAGCAGTTGAATCAACCAAAGACAACACATAGTCAACACTATTGCCAACAATAGAACGCCAAACCATAGATACCAACCGTCGTACATCGTAAATGAGACATTAGGCTTCAGCACGGCCAATATGATAAAGCCATGTAACAAGTAAATCCCCAAAGTCTTGCTACCGTAATAGCTGAATATCGTATAATGTTTTGACACAATGGGAATAACAACAATAAAGAAAAAAATCCAAGCATCAGCTATAAACTGTCTCATCAAATAAAAAATGAAGTCTCCTGTGGATATCAAATCCCTTACACTATAAGCGTAGAAGTCATATTTGCCTTGCCATAGCACTCCCCCCCCCACGACACCAATACACAACAAGACAACTACCAAGATTTGTTTTCCCCAACAAGGAAGCAAAGCCAAACGCTCCACTAAACCATGCTCCTTTGCAATATAGCCTAAGAGAAAGTAGGAAGAAAATTCCGAAGTGTACTTTTTTGAGGCATAATACATAAGCAGCATAAACAGCATGTATTTCACTAAATTCCGGGAATGCTTCATAGGCAAAAATCCGACTATAAGATGAGAACATGCAAACAACAACAAAGCCCTGAACAGCATGTTCAAAAACCAGGTGGAACCTTTAAAATATTCGAAATCCATCGTATACAACCAAGCCAAACTAGAAAAAGTCAAAGCCGGCACAAGTATCCTCAAACCCACTTTCTTAAAATAATTCCATAGACTTCCAAATGATTCGACTTTATTAATTGATCGACTAGCTGTATATCCAGACAAAAAAACGAATAATGGCATGTTAAAGGAAACTATGGCAGTATTAATAGGATAAAAACCGACTAATTTATTCGAAAACAGCCCGGAAACATGGCCAAACACCACACAAAACATTGCAAACATCTTGGCATCATCTATCCAAGAAATTCTATCGGACATATTTATATTCATTTTCTCCAATTCTTTAAATATTAATATTCTCGTTACCTCAAAAGTATAAACCGTAAAAAGCTTTCAAGTCGCACAACTTATAAGCGACTTTAGGGTTGAAATCTATAGATAACTTAACGTGGACATTGTGACAATATGAATCAAAAGTGATTTGATGAAATATTATATTAGAATAAATTTACTTGGATCTCACAATCAGCATGGAATATAAAACCTATGTTCTTTTACCTGCTACAAGAATACAAGTACAAATCTATTCATTCATCAGACCACTTGCCAAAAAGGTATTATAAGAGCTATCTTATTCATACTTATTTCCACCCTATTATTCTCTTAATGTTTTGCTTGAGTGGCTGGATAACTATTAATTTAAACTTTTCTTTTTTCAAGGATTTCTCTATTGCTACCTTTAGTCCAAGTTTTGGATATAGACATCTAAACAAAGCATGAGCATTGTTCTTGTCACTAGGTTTCTGCAACTGTCCATTTCCAATTATTGCCTCTACTACATCCCGTTCCTGTGCATTTACTTTGTCCCTAACCTTGTCAAAAAGCGACTGTCCTCTTTCTGTATTGATTAAGCATAAGGAAACCCCTTTTCCCTTTTCGTAGTTTGCATCATCGCCCAATCCCCAAAAGTCTGCTAAAGTAATATCTGAACAACGAGCGGATGTGGCATACCTACAAGTATAACAACTGTCACGGAATGTAAGGCACTGCAAGAAACCAAACATATAACTGTCATCATAAAACTTGCGGTTTACGTCCGGGTATGGTTGGTTTCTCAAAAACCAACCATACTCAATTCTTCCAGAATTGAGTTTGGTGTTTACACCCGATCCACATTTTTTTCGTCTAAAAGAGACCTTTATATTTTTACCATCACTCTCTGAAGTATAATAATGGATGTTTTCCGTAAGCATCTTCTGAGAAGGAACACCATGACATACCAAATCCGAAGTTATTAATTTAGGATAATCTTTACGTAAAAATGACTTCAAACCAGCCACTTGGCAAGGAGTACCTGTAAACAAGACTGTTTTGTCTGAATTCAAATCTGCAAGAACGCTTTTGTAAATCAATCCAATTTCAGATTGGACATACTTTGATCCTCGCAATCTTTCAATGTCTTGCAAAGAATCCACTCGTATATGATGGACATGAAAAACATCCTCACCTGTACAGCCATAAACGATACCATTTTCGTTAATAACTGCTCTCATAAGTGCTGTTGACGCTCCTCCAGAAGCACTAAACTTCAAATCCTCATCTTTTAGCAATGCTACAGCAAAACAAAAATTAGGATAACGCAACAGAGGCTTATTTACGACAGGACAAGACATTTGGCACAAATTACATCCAACACACTTGTCCTCATCAATTTGAGGATAGACATGACCAAGTTCATTCTCTGTCATATTTATCGCTTGATGCCGGCAAGCATTGTAGCATGCAGAACAGCCAGTACATTGAACCATAGGGCAAATTTCTCTCATTGTTTTATCTAAGTGCATGGATTAAATATTCTTTTGATTTTGTAATATATGGCGTTATTTGATTCCAAACATGTTCGAAGTTTATTTTTCCCAATTTATCTATATCAGCCACATCGTCTTCTGACAGTAACCTTTCTTCGATATCCATTATTTTCAATAGATTCTCAACTCTTAAATTTTGACCTGTCATCGTATTTTTAAATCTTTTGAACGTGATGAATTGAACATTGAAGATAGATGCGAAAATGCTTCCATGAAACGAATCTGTAAAAAGTTGTTTTGCATCATGTATAGCTTGCAAGAATTCTATCGGGCCAGCCGTTATCAATTCATCCGCAACAGAATAATAGCTTTTGTCCGTATAAAACATCTTGAACTTACATCCATTCTTATGAGCGTATGTTTTTGCAGCTTCTATGTAGATTGGATTTGGTGTTAAGAAATAACCTAAAACATATTTTTCGTCAGCTATCTCTTTATGAATATCCAAAAGTTTACTCCACTGTTTACCATCCAGAAGCAATGTTGGGTCAACGACATTGGCAACGTATTTTCCTGATAGTTTTTGCATGATTTCCTGTCCCTGCTTTTCACGGGCTGACAAAAAAGAGAATCCTTTTATCAAAGTTTGGAACCTATCCACAAACTCAGAAGGCATCGAAGATACACCGATGCTTGGAGCATAGGATATTTTCTTTTTTCTTGCAAAGTCGGCATAGAAGAAACTATACTTGGGATTTGACAAAGAAAATGGATTCCATATTTGGTCACTACCACAAACAAAACAATCGTATGTTTCGTTCAAGCGTTGCACATCTTCAACATTACTTTCTACGAGTATATGTTCTTCCTTAAATCGGTCATAAAGATTTTGAGCTTTTTTTTGGCTATTGGCATATCTACGATAAGTTTTACCCAAGCTCCAAAGCCATCTCTTTACCCTAAATTTCCAATCAATATGGGTATCTATAATCGTCGAGTCATCGAGAACCACATCTTCATAACCTAAAGAAATAATGTATTGTTGCAAGGCATAAGCCTGTAAAAAAGTCCCGAAATTAGGATAGGTTATCCAAGTTATATTTGCAATTTTCTTCATTTCCACTTTGCTTTCTGTGTTATCCTTAATATTACAGACAATATATATTGTCTTTCATTCGTATTCATGCCCAAGCTATAGGTTGACAAGCATACACAGATGAAAGACACTATACTGACGATAACAAAACTTACAAAAGTATCATCAAGAATAGAACAAATGATTAAAGGTATAATTATTGCCATAAAAGTTACAACAACGACCTGCACCAATACGTTCTTTACAAAGTTCATATAAGTCATCTTTATCATCTTCCCCGTCAATCGAAGCCTTACGAAGAGCAACATTGCCTGAATGCCAATATTAACACACATAGTTGCCAATGGAGAGAACCCCATTTTTAAGACTATATACGACAGAGGAAAATTCATGAACAAGAATAAGGAAACAACTATCTGGTAGTTACGTATCTTGCCATAAGCTCTTGCTACCTGCGCCAAAAGATTAGAAAGTGTTGACACCAATGAACAAATCAATACCAACTGGCAAAATCCTGTTGTATAGTCAGGAACATCCTTCAGCCAAAGATGAAGGATGTAGTCCATCTTCAGTATGATAGGTAAGGACAAAGCAAAAAGCAAATAATAAGAAAATCTCGTGCTTCTATACAAGAGTTTCTTCATATCATCCAACTGCTCAGAGGCATAGTTCTTGATTAACTGAGGATTTACAGCCGTTTGGAAATTGGCTACAAATCGGTTCACAGCTCCATTCACTTGTTCCGCCAAACCTCTTGCTGCATTTACAACTGAGCCGAAGAAGGAATTCAAAATAATATTCACTCCTTGACCAGTAAATACCCAAGCAAGTTCACCAAGCATATTCCAACTTGCAAATCCTATAATTTGTCTTAGCAGACACCTATCTTTTATTAAACGAAATTTAGCTTCCTTATATTTTTTGGCGCAATAAAACATGTAAATCATCATGATACAGATGGAAACCATCATGATGAGGACGCTATAAAGTTTTAACTTGTCAAAGTTGCCTATGCTTAACATATATACCACAAGAAGCTTCAAAACTACTTCCAATATGGATATGTAAGCGTAAATCCCCATCCGCTCTTTAGATATGATGATTGCATTGTATGGGACTTGGACAATACTAAACAAGGTTGTGAATATAGAGCATTGAAGTACCCAGTTGGCAGCATCCATTCTTTCGAAAGGGATATTCATGTACGTGTTCAAATACCACACGCCTACTATTTCCGCTGCTACCAATACAAAGATAGCTATACCTGTATGTGCCAATAAAGACACATTAAATACCCTATTGACTCCATCATCATTTTTCTTACCGATTTCAAATGATAAATAACGCTGTACCGCATTGGACATGGAGCTATTCAAGAATCCAAGCATGGCAACAATGCCACCTACCACATTATATATACCGTAATCTATTACCCCCAACTTATCCAATACCACTCGACTCGTAAACAATGTTACGAACATCATCAAGAGCATTCGGAAATAAAGAAGCAGCGTGTTCTTCGCTATTCGCTTGTTGTTATCTGATGCTTGATTTGACATAAATATGGTAAGCACTCAATTTAGGGCATACCCCTTTGGAAGGGCACTTTTCAGTGCCCTAAACCGAGTTTTGTTAATTAATTGGTTTTGAATTTACCATTGGCCGGCAGCCAAAGTGATTTTGTCAGGAACCATGTTAACATAATCCCTGCACCCGTTAAAGATTTTTTTTAAAAAAAGTTCCGATGAAGTTCCAGACAGAACTGCCATGAAGTTACCATTCCAATCACACTGTGATAAGTTGCTGCCATTCCAGCACCGTCATCACGGAAGATATCTATTCCCAAAACTCAAGACAAACGGATGCCTCTCAATCAGCATACCGCACCTTGGGTTTTCTCGGATTTCATTAGATTTACTTTCATTCCTCAACCTTCCACTCTTCCACCCCTTTGGTATCAGACGAAAAGTTCACACCTACGAGGAACACCTTCCGGCCATCCTTACGGTAAGGCTCGGCATAACCTTTCTCATGAATCTGTTGCAAAGCCTCGTCGGCACTGCCGTCGAGTTTGATTTCCATCACATAGATGTAATCCGCCGTTTTGATGACGATGTCGATACGGCCGCGATGGGTCGTACGCTCCACTTCGGTATAAAAGCCCATCATCTTGAAGATGACATACATGCAGTTCTGAAAGTAGAGCTCCATCTTGCCCATTACCTGGTAACTGTTGTCGGCAAACATCGTCTGCAAACGTTCCATGAAAGCTTCGGCATCACCGCGCTCTACCTCTTGGATGAACTTTTGGATGAAGAACTCCGATTCACCCCTTTCTTTCGGAGCGTAATATGGCAACAGGTAACGCACAAATCCGTTTTCCACTTCTTGGTTCGGAAAGCCTAACTTATACATTCTGAAACGTTCGTCATACCCTTTAATGGTCAGATAACCACTCTGATAAAGCAGAGGAACCGGATTCCTATATACAGAATCTATGCTGTTCAACATATCCGAGGTTTGTTCTTCGTGCGCCAGATTGTTCAATTCATAATTCGTACGTTTCAGTATCTCCACCAAGAAAGAGGGAGTGCCTGTTTCAAACCAATAATCATTGAATTGTTTGTTCTTCAACGCATTCAACAAGCTAAACGGATTGTACACCCCTATGGAATCTCGATCGAAATGATAACCATCGTACATTTCTTTTAATCGGTCCAGTGTTTCTTCATAAGTCAGTCCGTTACTTTCCGCCATCTCCTCCACCGCCGGTTTCAACCCACTGTGCAATTCCTCTTCCGTAATGCCGCAAAGTGAAGCCCAATTGCGATTGAGCGAAATATCTTCCAGATTGTTCAAGTCACTGAACACACTGAGTTTACTGAACTTTAACACTCCGGTTAGCAAACCAAACTTGATGTAGCGGTCTTGCGTCTTGAGCACGGAATAAAACAAACGGAGGATGCCACGCAACTCTTCCTGAAGTTCGTTGTTGCCGATGTTCTGAAGCAACGGCTTGTCATACTCGTCCACCAATATCGCGACCCTGTGACCTGTCTTTTCGTAAGCACGTTGCACAACCCCCCTTAAAACGCAAGCCCACGTTGCGTTCAGCTTCCGCAGCCCCATATTCCTGCTCCCAAACCGTCAAAGCTTCATTCAACGTATCCAAAAGCGACTGGGTACTTTCGTATTTCCCAACGTTCAAATCGAGATGAAACACGGGACGTGCCGTCCAATCTTTCTCCAAACGTTCCATGGCCAACCCTTTGAACTGTTCTTTCTTCCCTTGGAAATAAGCCTCGAGAGTAGAAACCAAAAGAGATTTACCGAATCGTCTCGGACGACTCAGGAGATAATAACAGCTTGTATCAACCAATTTGTATATCAACTCCGTTTTGTCTATATACAAATAGCCATCCTCCCTCAAAGTTCTAAAATTCTGTATGCCTATGGGAAATCTCATTCTCACAACCTGTTTAAATAAACCTTTCACAAAGATAACAGCCCCAAAAGAACGAACCAAACAAACCCATCATTTTTTATTATTCTCCGGCTCAGGCACTTCCCTCAAAAAAGCCTTGGGAATATAAGCCGAAGCCAGAAAGCATATCGGCTGCAAATCCACGACGACACAAGTCTGGCGGTCTATACGGGCCACGCGCCCTACTACGCCTTTGAAATCCCCTTCGGTAATCACGACTTGCTGGTCTTTCTTGATCCGGAAATCAGCCGGTGAGACGGCACGGATAGACTCGCTCCCTCCAATGGTGAAACGAATAAAATTGACCATCTCCTTGTGGGGTATAACCACCACGTCATTTAGCCCGTTTTCATTCAAAGACGTATGGTCGTACATGAAATGGAGGCTTACGGGCATCTTGTCTTTGCGACGGGATTCAGATTTCAATGGGAATGCCACCAAACGGCGGGCCGTGCACTCGTCCGTAAACACAAAAACAAGATTGGGCAAGAGGGATTCCTCTACTTTCTTCTTCTCTCCTTTCACCATCTTCAACGTCTTCCGTTTCGGCACATACACCAAAACGCCCCGTTTCTTCAATAGGTCTTCAGCCTCCCGTTCACGTCCATACGTAGCTCTCAAAACATACCATCGGCATTCTTGCGGAAGGCCGTGCGTCGGATGCAGGACATACTCCAAGGACACCCCGGTCCCGCATCTTTGCGAACCGGCGGCTGTGACGGGAGGCAATCCCTCACTCGGAAGTCGGCTTTCGCTTTCTTCCGGAATACTGGCTACATTCATCAACGTATCCATCACACCTTGGGCACGGAAGTCCTGTGTGACGACACAAAAAAAGCGTGAGACCGTCGTTACTCGTCCCACCCTAAGAGGCTCTGGTATGCCCATTGTCGTTGAACGAGCAACATCCAGAGCCCACGCCGATATGGATATAACTTCTCCCTTTACGACACGATATACCCGTATCGAAAAGGGATGCGCAATATACACATCCCGAGGACATCTACTGTTGCCTCATCCCTGACGACAATTGAAATTTACCAGATTCCTTAGAGTCAAGAACAAGACGTCACGTAAACGCCTTTAATATGTCGCGAATCTCCGTCCCCACCCTTCCCCCGCATACGCGGTTCGGCGCAGGCTTCCGTCCGTTTTCAGCATCCCTGACAAATTACACCGCCAAGGCAAGCTTCGCACGAACCCGGAAATTCTGCGGCAAAGATAATTATTTTTTCATTCCGTTCAAAAAATTCACCTTTAATTAACTCATAAACTTCAGCGATGCCGTCTTGGTCCCATCGAAATGCGAAAACAGTCCAAAAACGTCAGGCAAACGACTTTCCGGTGTGCGGCAAACGTTCGATCAATCTACTGAGAACTTTTTACGGATGTCCTGCAGGCAATGTTCCTTCCCCACCCCTTTCATTATGTTTTCATTTAAAAAGGGTTCACATCCTTCATTCTATCTAAGAATCAAACGGTTAAGGTGAACCCTTCACTCAAACAGCCTTCACAAAGGGTTCACCGAAAAATCCCGTTCCACACTGTGGTACAACGCTTTACGGTGAACCTTCAGCCGTCATTCACAAAAAAGAAAAATCAAATACCCTTTATGGTTCCCGTATGAAAAAACTTTGCGCCATTTCATCCATCTCTTTTCGGAAAGATTCACTCGTGGCCCACTGCACGATGGTCATGCACCGTAAAGGATTATCCTTATAATATCCGTAAGTAGTGCGCCTCGCCTCAATCCATTTCTTCCCTGCAAGGGAGATACGTTGGGGGCTACTGACTTTCACGAATTCAGTCCCGTTCAGGACGACCGTCTCGCAAGTACAACCGTCAAACAAACGGCCTTCTTCGTCACACACACTCCGCTTTAAAGCATCTTTCATTTTCCGGGCATCCGTATCTGCCGCAGCATCCGAATACTCCACGGTCATCCAATTCAACCCGTTTTCGATGCGGAAATCCGACCATCCATCCGGCTTTCTATGCCAATTGGACGGATAACGGAAACTGAAACCACTCGCTTCGTCGCTAAAAGGAATCCAGACATCCTGATCCGTCATGGTCCAGCCCTCCACTACGGTATACTCCGTATTCTGCCCCATACCGTCCTCTTCCAGATGAATCTCCGACTCTCCGTTCCTTATATAATCTTCCAACAGGCCACTCCGCCAAACTTCACGCACGTCTTGGTAATCGGGAGGCATTCCGTGTGTCAAGGCGGAAAACCAACAGACAAACTCAGATAATAAGACGAATTCTGCCAGACAAGCCACAACCATCCGTTTGCTTTTCTCACGCACCTTATCCGACATCCCGTAAGCCAACCCCAACAAGAAACCACACCCCAATCCGCCGACGTGCGCCGCATTATCCACACTGTCATCTCTCATCCCAAACAACAGATTATACAAAATGAAAACCGCAATGCTGACAAGCAAGGTCTTTCGCCTTTCCTCTCCACCCCTGCGTAAAAGCAAATAAGCAAAAAAGAGACCGTACAAGCCGAATATGGCTCCCGAAGCCCCGGCCGCAATCCATTCGGCATTGACCGACAGGCTCGCCAAGGATGCGTAAAGTCCGGACAAGACATAAGCCATAGCCATACGGCGAGAACCTGCCAACGGCTCCAAAAACAGACCAATGAACAATAAGGCATACATGTTCATGGCCAAGTGTATAAGACCTACATGCACATAATTGCAGGTCAGCACACGCCAATAATCGCCGGTCAGAGTCAATGGAGCAAAATCGGCGCCCCAATGCAACAAATCGACATTGTCCGGAAAAAATATCCCTACACCGGACAAGCACATGGCCAGAAAGACGAGAAAATTAAGATCCAACAACAAAGGGGTAACCCAAAATCCCCTGCGTGGCACGAAAAAAGAAAGGAAAAAGCCTTTTCCGGGTTCGGCCGCACTAGGCGGAATAGCCTCATCTGCTTTTTCCCGCCCCTCTTGTATTTCACCACCGGATGACGCAAAGTAAAACCGAGCGGACAACGCCTGTGAATCCTTACGAACGTTCATACCCCCTTCTTTCCTCAAAAAGGAAATCCGCCGTCATATCCAAGTCCTGCCACGGGACTCCCAGAAATATGAGACGACAGCGGATTTCCGAACAGAAGCGCCTTACACTTATTCTTTCACTATGATATGTTCGCCATCTTCGGCTACATGGTAAGTCTTACTCAACATATTGGAGGACTTGTGTCCCACCATGATGAACGCATCACCTTTTTCTATCTGGTAGCTTCTCACATAGCCGTCTTCGCCATATCCCGATGCTTCCAACGCCTCTTTGCAGAACACCGGCAGATTCTCCACCTGCTTGACCACATCATCGTAAGTGAAAAGCATATCTTTGAAACCGTCATAGGTATCAATCACATTATCGTCATGATCCGAAATCACCATATCCTGTTTATCCAGTTTGTTACGGACATCCTTATTATCGTACCAACTATATTCCGCCATCTTGTTCTTATCCTCCGGCGTTACAATTTGTATCGTCACACTCGTAGAAGGATCGCCCGGCTTATAATTGAAATAGGTATAAATCTCGGCAAACTCTGCCGTTTCCTTTTTTGCCTTGGCCAATTCCAACAATTCATCTATTTTCCCGTCCAACTCTCCGGCATTTGCTCCGATAATCGTGTCCGACGGCGTTGTAGTAGCATTCTCTTTCATCTTATTCACAAAATCACAAGATGCCATCGTAACGGCAACTACACATAAGGCCCAGACACCTTTCCAAACTTTTGCTTTCATAGTCCCAATTTTTAAAAGTTACCACTCTATTGATTTATTTGCGAAAGTTAGCATTTTTATACTGAACAAAATTACCCCCCCCCCCGAATATTTAACACAAAATTAACTATATAAGTCCGTCATTCCAAAGAAAACATATTTTCACTGTCCTAAGCTCCATGCTAATAAACGGGTAAATCATTGGGACACTCAAAAAACTTTTGTAATTTTGCCCCAAATATCGAAATCAGAATAAAAATGAATGTTTTAGAGTTAAGTGAACAAGAAATCGTAAGAAGGAACAACCTGAACGAACTCCGTGCCTTGGGCATCGACCCTTATCCGGCTGACGAATACCCGACCGATGCTTTCTCGACCGACATCAAAGCCGAATACGACGATGCGGCGGAAGAGAAACGCCAAGTGTGCATCGCAGGCCGTATCATGAGTCGGCGCATCATGGGCAAAGCCTCTTTCCTCGAATTGCAGGATTCCAAAGGGCGCATTCAGGTGTATGTCACCCGCGATGATATTTGTCCCGGAGAAAACAAGGATTTATACAACACCGTATTCAAGAAATTGCTTGACTTGGGTGACTTTGTCGGTATCAAAGGCTTTGTTTTCAAGACTCAAACAGGCGAAATCAGCGTGCACACGCAAGAACTGACGGTTTTGGCCAAGAGCCTCAAGCCCCTGCCCATCGTCAAGATGAAAGACGGCGAGGTATATGACTCTTTCGACGACCCGGAACTGCGCTACCGCCAACGTTACGTGGACTTGATTGTCAACAGCGGAGTGAAGGAAACGTTCCTGAAGCGTTCGGCCATCCTGAAAACGTTGCGTGCCGCCCTGGACGAAGCAGGCTACACGGAGGTGGAGACGCCCATCCTGCAATCCATCCCGGGAGGAGCCAGCGCACGCCCGTTCATTACCCACCACAACTCGCTCGACATCGACCTGTATCTTCGTATCGCCACGGAACTTTACCTGAAACGCCTCATCGTAGGCGGTTTTGAAGGTGTGTACGAAATCGGCAAGAACTTCCGCAACGAGGGTATGGACAAGAGCCACAATCCGGAGTTCACTTGTATGGAACTTTATGTACAATATAAGGATTACAACTGGATGATGGCGTTTACCGAAAAGTTGCTCGAGCGCATCTGCATCGCTGTGAACGGCAGCACGGAGAGCGTGGTGGACGGAAAGACCATCAGCTTCAAGGCACCCTATCGCCGTCTGCCCATCTTGGAGGCCATCAAGGAAAAAACGGGTTATGACCTGAACGGGAAGAGCGAAGAAGAAATCCGCGAGATATGCAAGGCCCTGAATCTGGAAATCGACGACACGATGGGTAAAGGCAAGCTTATCGACGAGATTTTCGGCGAGTTCTGCGAGGGTACTTATATCCAACCTACCTTTATCACCGACTATCCGATGGAAATGTCTCCGCTCACCAAGAAACACCGCAGTAATCCGGCATTGACCGAGCGTTTCGAGTTGATGGTCAACGGTAAGGAACTGGCCAATGCCTATTCGGAGTTGAACGACCCGATAGATCAGGAAGAGCGTTTCATCGAACAGATGCGCCTGAGCGAGAAGGGCGACGACGAAGCGATGTTCATCGACCAGGATTTCCTGCGTGCCTTGCAATATGGCATGCCCCCCACCAGCGGTATCGGTATCGGCATCGACCGTCTGGTCATGCTCATGACGGGACAGACCACGATTCAAGAGGTTCTCTTCTTCCCGCAAATGCGTCCTGAAAAGAAAATACCCAAGGACAGTGCCGACAAATACGCTGCCATCGGCGTGGCCGAGGCACTCGTGCCCGTGCTGCAAAAAGCCGGATATAATCTGGTAAGCGACATGAAGGAAGTCAATCCGCAAAAGCTGCAGCAACAGGTGGGAGAGGTCATCAAGAAATACAAACTCGACATCGAAAAGCCATCCGTCAACGACGTGGCCGAATGGATTTCCAAAATATAACAACCGGAAAACATGGGAAATTGTGGAACCATAGCCATCATGGGGGGCGGTAGCTGGGCTACCGCCATCGCCAAGATGATGTTGGAGCGAAACGATTCCATCCATTGGTACATGCGACGGGAAGACCGCATCGAGGAATTCCGCCGCCTGGGACATAATCCGGCTTACCTGACCAGCGTACATTTCGACGTGAACCGCATCCACTTCTCTGCCGACATCAATAAAATAGTGGAAGAAGCGGATACTTTGATTTTCGTCACCCCCTCACCTTATTTAAAGAGTCATCTGAAAAAACTCAAGACGCGCCTGCGTGACAAGTTCATCGTCACGGCCATCAAGGGTATCGTGCCCGACGAAAACCTGGTCTGCTCGGAATATTTTCATCAGGTGTATAGCGTGCCCGACGAGAATCTGGCCGTTTTGGGGGGACCGAGCCATGCGGAAGAAGTGGCTTTAGGACGGCTTACTTATCTGACCGTAGGATGCGCAGACTTGGAAAAGGCGCAAAACTTTGCCGACATGATCAGCAGCGAATATGTCAAGACCAAAATCAGCGACGACGTCATCGGCATCGAATACGCTTCGGTGTTGAAGAACGTCTATGCCATCGCGGCGGGTATCTGCAACGGCCTGAAGTATGGAGACAACTTCCAGTCGGTCATCATGTCCAACGCAGCGCAGGAAATGAACCGTTTTCTCAAGATTGTACACCCCATTGAACGGAATATCATCGATTCGGTCTATCTGGGCGACCTTCTCGTCACGGGATATTCCAACTTCAGCCGCAACCGGGTGTTCGGTTCCATGATAGGCAAGGGGTACAGCGTGAAAAGCGCACAAATAGAAATGGAAATGATAGCCGAGGGGTATTACGGCACCAAATGTATGAAGGACATCAACAAGTGCCTCCATGTCAACATGCCGATTCTGGACGCCGTATATAATATCCTCTACGAACGTATCTCGCCGAGCATCGAGATAAAACTGCTCACCGATTCATTCCGATAACTCATTATTGTTTTTTAATAGCGTAAAAAGATGAAGAATATTCAATTAGACATCACAAAAGCAACTCAGTTCCTTCAGGCCGATGCCATCGCGGCATACGAACCGAAGGTGAAAGCCGCACAGGAAGCGTTGGAAAACGGCACTTGTCCGGGTAACGACTTTTTAGGTTGGCTGCACTTGCCGTCTTCCATTACTCCCGATTTCATCGGTGAACTGAACGCCACGGCACAGGTGCTCCGCGAGAACTGCGAAGTGGTCGTAGTAGCCGGCATCGGCGGAAGCTACCTTGGCGCACGCACCGTCATCGAAGCCCTGAGCAACAGCTTCCAATGGTTGCTGAACGATAAGAAGAACCCGGTCATCCTGTTTGCCGGAAACAACATCGGCGAAGACTATCTGGCCGAAATGTGCGCTTACCTGGCCGACAAGAAATTCGGTGTCATCAATATTTCCAAGAGCGGCACGACCACCGAAACGGCTTTGGCTTTCCGCCTGCTGAAAAAGCAATGCGAAGACCAGCGCGGCAAGGACATGGCCCGCAAAGTCATCGTGGCCGTAACCGATGCCCAAAAAGGTGCCGCCCGTACCACGGCTGATAAGGAAGGATACAAGAGCTTTATCATCCCCGACAATGTGGGCGGACGTTTCTCCGTACTCACTCCCGTAGGCTTGCTGCCTATTGCCGTGGCCGGCTTCGACATCGCACAACTCGTGGCCGGTGCCGCCGACATGGAAAAAGCAACTGCCATAGACGTACCTTTCATGGAAAACCCCTCGGCCGTATATGCAGCCTGCCGCAACGCTTTATATACCGAAGGCAAGAAAATAGAAATTCTGGTAAACTACCAACCTAAGTTGCACTACCTGAACGAATGGTGGAAACAGTTGTACGGAGAATCGGAAGGAAAGGACCAAAAAGGTATTTTCCCGGCTGCCGTAGATTTCACCACCGACCTTCATTCCATGGGACAATGGATTCAGGACGGCGAACGTACCATCTTCGAGACCGTCATCAGTATCGAGCAGCCCAACCACAAGGTGCTCTTCCCTTCGGACGACGAAAATCTGGATGGCCTGAACTTCCTGGCCGGAAAGCGTGTGGACGAAGTGAACAAGATGGCCGAACTGGGTACGCAACTGGCTCACGTGGACGGCGGTGTGCCCAACATGCGCCTGAGTGTCCCTGTGTTGAATGAGTACTATTTGGGACAAATCATCTATTTCTTCGAGAAAGCCTGCGGCATCAGCGGCAACCTCTTGGGGGTAAATACCTTCAACCAGCCGGGCGTGGAAGCCTACAAGAAGAACATGTTCGCCCTGCTGAACAAACCGGGTTACGAAAAAGAAAGTGAAGCCATCCGCGCACGCTTAAACAAATAAGCCCATGTTCGAAGCAGAAAAAGACAAATACTTAATGAAGCACGGCTTTGGGGCGACGCGCCTTAAAGCCGTGCTCTTTGATATGGACGGAGTCCTCTTCGACTCCATGCCCAACCATGCTTATTCCTGGAGCCATGCCATGACGCTGTTCGGCCTGCATATCACGCCCGAAGAAGCCTACATGCACGAAGGACGTACGGGCGGCGGAACCATCGACCTGCTGGCACAACGTGATTGGGGACGCCGGGCTACCGAAGAGGAGAAGCAAACCATCTATAAAGCCAAGTCCGATGTGTTCAGCCGTTGTCCGGAAGCCCCACGGATGCCGGGCGCTTACGAGTTACTGAAAAAGGTAAAGGCCGATGGTTTCATCCCCATGGTCGTCACCGGGTCGGGGCAGGTCAGCCTCATCGACCGGCTGAACCATAATTTCCCGGACGTATTCCGGCGCGAACTGATGGTGACCAGTTTTGATGTGAAATACGGCAAGCCCAACCCCGAGCCCTACCTTATGGGGCTGCAAAAAGCCGGTGTACAACCGTGGGAAGGCCTCGTGGTGGAAAATGCTCCCTTAGGGGTACAAGCCGGAGTAGCTGCCGGAATCTTCACCATCGCCGTCAATACGGGGCCACTGCCCGACGAAGTGCTGATTGATGCCGGTGCCGACTTGTTGTTCCCTTCCATGCAATCGCTTTGCGAACACTGGGAAGAAATACGAAAAACTTTCGCCTGACATTTTTATCCAACTATAGTATGACATTATCCGAATTATTAAAGAACGACCGGTTTGCCCGGGCGGCCGGTGTCGAGATACTTGACATCCGTCAGGGATATGCCAAAGCCCGAATGGAAGTCACCCCTGCCCACCTCAATGCTGCCGGGGTCTGCCAAGGCGGTGCCCTTTTCACGTTGGCCGACTTGGCTTTTGCCGCCGTAGCCAACAGCTATGCACAGGTAACATTGTCTTTAAGCGCCAATATCAACTTCTTGAAAGCCGTGTCTGCCGGATGGCTTTACGCAGAGGCCCGTGAGATACACCACCACCCGCGCATTCCTTATATAGAGGTAAGAATCTGCCAAGAAAACGGTGACTTGGTGGCTATCCTCAACAGCACAGGTTACCGGAAGAAAGACAGATTACCCATCGACAACCCATCCGATACGGAACAGTCATGAAGATCCTGCTGATTGAAGACGAAGAGGAGTTGCGGAATACCGTCAGGGAGTACCTCATGCGCGAAAAGTTCATCGTGGAGTGTGCGGAAGACTATGCCTCTGCCATGGAAAAGGTTAACGATTACGATTACGACTGTATCTTGCTGGACATCATGCTGCCCGGCGGAAGCGGACTTTCCGTCCTGGCCCATCTCAAACGGATGCGTAAACAGGAAAGCGTCATCATCATCTCGGCCAAAGACTCCATTGAGGACAAGGTGGAGGGGCTTAATCTCGGGGCCGACGATTATTTGGCCAAACCATTCCATCTGGCCGAGCTTAACGCACGGGTAAAATCCCTGTTGCGCAGGAAAAAAGCCGGAGGAGACACCAGTATCGTACTGGGCAACCTGACTTTAGTCCCCGACACGCGCAAAGCGACCGTGGACGGGAACGAACTGAACCTCAACCGTAAGGAGTTCGACCTGCTGTATTATTTCATCAGCAATCCCAACCGCCTCATCAACCGTATGGCATTGGCAGAGTCTGTATGGGGCGACCACATCGACCAGGCGGACAGTCTCGACTTCATTTATTCCCAGGTGAAGAATTTGAGGAAAAAGATGAAAGCTGCCGGCACACAAGCAGAAATAAAAGCCGTTTACGGTTTCGGCTACAAATTGGCATTCGACATGCCGTAAACTCCCCATACCCCGACCATGAAGTTATTACGCTATACCCACTTCAATCTCTCTTTCCTCCTGTTCTTGTTGCTGGGCGGATGGGGTACCTTTTTCTATTACACCGTCATCGACGAAGTGATGGACGAGACCGACGATGCCCTGGCCAATTACCGGGATATTATTGTGGGGAAAATCCTGGCGGACTCTACTCTTTTAGATACCGAGGACAAAATCATACACAGTTACAGCATCCGTCCGCTTACCACGGAAGAGGTCGAGCACTATCGCGACCGGTACTACGACGGTACGGTATATATCGAGACTGAAGATGAGTATGAACCCGTACGTATCATGAAGTCCTGCTTCATGGCCACCGACCTGAAATATTATGAACTGGAACTCCGACTCTCCACTTTGGAACGGGACGATTTGATAGCCGCCATATTCAAATATCTCGTCGCACTCTACATCGCATTGCTTTGTTGCATCATCTTCAGCACACGCCTTATCCTGAAGTCCGTGTTCCGCCCACTCGACCGTTTATTGGAATGGCTTGAAAACGTATCACCCGGACACCCGGCACCTTATCTGAATCCGGATTGCCGTATTCGGGAGTTCCGTACCCTGAACCGTGCTGCCCTTGAAATGCACGAACGGGCAGAAAAAGCATACCGGGAACAAAAGGAATTCATCGAAAACGCCTCTCATGAACTGCAAACCCCGTTGGCCGTCATCAACGGCAAGCTGGAGTTATTGGCCGAACATGAGAATCTCGATGAAGAGGAACTGAAAAATATCGATGACATGTTCCGTAGCCTGCACCGTGCCATACAGCTCAATAAATCCCTGCTCCTGCTTTCGCGTATCCAAAACCGGCAATTTGAGGAAGTAACGGAAGTGAATATGAACCCACACGTCCGAAAGATTCTCGAACTGTTATCGGACTTATACGAAGAAAAAGAACTGGACTATCACTTGTCGGACACGGAAGACTGCCGTATCCGGATGAACGAATCGCTGGCTCATACTTTACTGACCAATCTCATCAAAAATGCCATCATACATAGCCCCGAACACGGACGTGTGGATATACTCATCCATTCCACCCGGATTGAAATCGTCAACGACGGGAACCAAGCCCTCGACGAACGACAAATGTTCAAACGCTTCTACAAGGGGCATAGCGGACAAAAAGAATCGACCGGACTGGGACTGTCTATCGCCCAATCCATTGCCGACCTGTACCATCTCTCCCTCACATACTATCATGACGGACGACATCATTTCGTGTTAAAAGTTGCAAAGCCCTAAAACGAAAAGCACAAATCCCAAATCTTTCCAGAATCAGGTATTTACTTTGCGGTTACAATAGCATTACTAACCATTAAAAGGAATTACCATTATGAGAAAGATTTTTGCCATATTGATTTTAGGGATTGTCATCGTAACGACCGCTTGCGCCGACAATGATGTCATCACCCGCAATTTAAACGAACTGCCCGCCCCGGCACGTACGATTTTAAAGCAGCAATTTGCCCATACCAAAGTCTCGTATATCAAAATAGACAAAGACTGGTTCAAATCTACCACTTACGACGTACAGCTTGTCAATGGTACGGAAGTCTCCTTCGACAGCAAAGGAGACTGGACGGAAGTAGACGGCAAAAGGTCTGAAGTCCCAGCTTTTTTCATACCGAAGGAAATCAAGAAACAAGTGAACGAGATGTTCCCCGGAGAGAAAATCACCAAAATAGAAAAAGACAGTCGTAAGTACGAAGTGGAGCTCACCAACGATGTAGAACTCAAATTCGACCGAAAATTCAATATCCGTGAGATAGATTGAAAGACGAGAATTTCACAAGAATATAAACCTTTTACAAAAACCAAAACAAAATGAGAAAGAATATATGGAAATGGGGGCTTTTCATCTTATTGCTCGCCCCGGTTATGACCGCATGTAAAGACGACGATGAGGACGACTACAACTTTCGGAATGACCCACACATCACCCAAACGGTAGAAAGCCGTTATCCAGGAGCACAAATCGTGGAAGTCGAACGTACCTACCAAGGATATGAAGTACAAATGTGGCTGAACAACGGAGAAGTGGACATGCACCTCGACCTCAACTACCAATGGCTTTATACGGAGTTCGAAGACATTGCCTGGACATCTGTTCCGGAGGTCGTAGTCAACAGCTTTACGCAGGACGGATTCACGTTCAACCCACGTGAAGACGATGTAGACCGCATTGAATATCCCAACGGAACGGAAACGGCCGTACAATACCGCATCGAATTGGACCGTGAGCCTACAGACATCATACTTTATTACAATGCGGACGGAAGCCAACACCCGGGAAGTGGCTCCGACCCTTCGGCACAGATACCCACGGCAATCACCCAAATGGTAGCGGCCAAATATCCCGGTGCCAACATTATTGAAATGGACCGTACTGCACAAGGCTACGAAATACAACTGTGGCTGAACAATGCAGAGGCAGACATGCACGTGGACACGAATTACCAATGGCTGTTCACTGAATTCGAGGATATGGTATGGACATCCGTTCCGGAAGCCGTAGTCAACAGCTTCACGCAGGAAGGTTACACGTTCAACCCACGTGAAGACGATGTAGACCGCATTGAATATCCCAATGGGGTGGAAACAGGTATCTACTACCGCATCGAATTGGATCGCGAACCGATGGACCTCATTCTGGTTTACAATCCCGATGGCAGCAAACGTTCATAAAAATCCCTTCTCGAAAAGGAACACTCCCTGTCGGCTCAAGCAGGCCGGCAGGGAGTAATTTCATGAATATCCGTATGCCTGTCAAACACTTTAAAATAAGAATAATTGACCGCTGTACCGTCATCTAGACCTAAAACCTTCCTGCTAACGGCAATGTTCATAAACGAACAAATAGAATCCAACCTTAGAAATAAATATCCTCGTAACCAGCAGCAGGAAGAACCAGCCCCATTCCTTTGGAAACGCATTTCCCAACACAGTCACTGTTTTCCTCTATTACCATCGTTGCATCTCTTTTTCCGCTTTCAATATACGGCGGAACCGGTCACGGAACATCGTTTCGTTTTTCATGTCGAGCGGTTGTTTGAAGACCAACCCGTTGCGGTCGAAAGTTATCTGCTTGCCACTGCTGTAGAAATGGAATAACTCCTGTAGTTTGAGGTAACTTTCGCCATCCCTGAAATAAACCACCGGAAAAGACAGCTCCCTCATCATCCGGTCAGCCACTTCATCATCCGAATATGCTTTTCCGTTAAGTATCGCGATGATTTGCAAGTCCGGGAAACTTTCATGATCTGCCATGATGTTCTTCACGGATGAATTGGAACAGAAGCCCCAATCCTCATTCGGGTCAGAAAGCCAAACCACCTGCACGTACCGCCCCTTGTACCTATTTAAAATAGATTCCATCTCACGGCGGCCTTTCTCCTCCGGCATTTCATAGACCCATGAAGAGCCCCCCCCGGCCAAACGGTTCAATTCCTCTATTTTCTCCTTGAAGTAGGGATAAGTCAGATAGGAAGATGACAAGAAGTCCACCAACCTCTCGCGTTGTCCTACACTCCATTCCCCTTGCAAACCAGTAATTTTTTGGGTGAGATAGGCTTGCACAGCCCAAGGAGTCCCCTCTGTACCGGTCAGTTCACGCAACGTTTTCACTTGAAGACTGTCTTTTTCGATTTCTACTTTCGCATAGTCCAAAGGTTCTGTTTCAGAAGAATTATCCCAAAAAGCATACATATCAAGGAAAGCCATCATATATGTCATATCGATAGACGGAGGATATCCTAAACTATAAGGCAAGAAAGAAAGCGACGGATCATCCAAAGAAAGAATGTTCAACACCTTATAGGCTGAATAATCATAACCTACATAGTCCTCTTTTTCCACAGGATATTTTCTCGGACGTTCTACCTTTTCTTCGAACAACCGACTGGCCATGAACAAATAACGGTCTGTCAATTCAAACCTTTGACGGTTTTTCAAAAGATGCGTCTCCCATGGAGAAAGCTTGTACTTCCATGCCACATAGTCGCAAAGCCGCATGTTTTCCGCTACACTCTCGTCCACATTCTTCAGAAAATATTCAGTGTCCAAGTTCCGTCCATAATCCGACAAACGTTCCCATCCGTAATAGATGACCGGCACGTCCTGATGCTTCAACAAGTCCTCATAACAGCCTTTCGGATGGCTGCTGGCGTAGTCCACTGTCACATTCTTCTCCAATATCCCTTTCACGGTAATGTCAAGCGTATCACCAGGACGGACATAGAAAGGAACAGCCGTATTTTCGCCTCCAAACACCATATCTGCCCATATAGGATGATCCAAAGAAAGTTCCGCACAGAACGTCCCGTCCGGTTCCAAAGCCGTGCAAGGGCGACTTATGGGATAAGGGGCAATCTCCCCATGTCCCAAGAAACTGACATCAAAGAACAAAATAGCCCCATTCCAATCCCGAGAATACCCCTCTATCTTGCCGCGCACCACGGCCTTTCCCTTTCGGAACATCTTCTCGGAGGTCTCTTCCGCGTCTATCTCTTCTTTGGCCTCCGGAATCTTCACCTTGGCCTTGGCATCGTGGATGCCATAGATGCGGAACATATCCTTGTCCGTCCCTTCTATCAGGTCGAATATCTTCGTGTCCTCCGGCATCGGTTCAAAGAGCAAACGGAACTCCAACTGCCCGGCTTTCGGAATATAGCATTTCTCGCCCAAGGTCAGCCCCACAGCCCCCTTCACGGGATAACGCGCATCCTCTTCATCGCTCAGGTACGTGGACGGTGCGAATTGAAACCAAGAGTTGATTTTCCCTTTCGCCGTGCAATACATGACCGTGGCCGTATCGGACAGCGCCACCTTGTCTATGACCACCATCCCCGCATTGGAATAGAAGGACTGCAAACGGGTGTAGGCCACCTCACCTTTTCCCAATAGCGTGGTCGGCAGCAATGCTGCCATCAACCACAAGAATTTTTTCCTATTCATCCTTCTTCTTTTTCTAATAATTCACGTAAACTCCGACGGAACTGCCTCTCATCCGCTGTATAAAGCGGCGTAGACAACATCTCCCCTTCTCGGTTCAACGTAACATCTTTTATATAATTAGGAAGTAGAAGTTGTGCGCGCAAAATACTGCTTTCTTCAAAATCCAACCAATAACAGTCTTCCTCCGGCAAATACGCTTTCACAAATTGCTCGAACTCCTCTTTCGTACAAGTATTGGCACTGAACAAAAATACGAACTGCAAATCTTTATGGTTCCGGAAGTCAGGTATCAAATTGACCATCCGGTTATTCACGAAATCAAAACCGCTTTTTCCGGGTTTCATCCATTCTATCTGCACATACTTCCCTTTATATTTGTCCACAATCGGCTGCAATATCTCAAGTGCCTTTCCCTCCAACTTCGTTGTAGCCGGAAGCGGCTGGGCATAGTCGGAAGCCAAATTCCATATTTTCCTTTTCAAATAAGGATTCGTGAGGCAAGCTGCCCTATACTCCACAATTTCTTTCCGCCCTTCCGGAGTCAGGAAGTCGGGCAAGTCACAGACTTTGTTAACGAGATAAGCTTGAACCAAATAAGGAATCTCCTTGAACCCCATGACACCCCGAAGTGCTTCCACTTGTAAGCTATCCATCAACCGTTGTCCCTCCACATCCGACCAGTCCACGTCTCCCATCGAAGCCAAAGACCAAGCATCCGTCATGGGCTGCATGTCCTTCATCCGTGACACCATTGCGCGAAAATAAGGAATAAAGGACATGGACGGGTCGTCCGTGGGCATCTCATTCAACACTTTGTATAAGGAATAATCATTGCCTTCGTAAAAATCCCTCCGCAGTTCCTCATTCGGTGGATAATAGCCATACCGGCTCGACAGCATCCAGTTGGCCAATACGGTCTGGTTGATTACCACCGCCACCTGCTGCCGGGCTTTCAGGAGGTGTGCCTCCCATGGAGACAGCCCGTATTTCCACACAAAATAATCACAAAGCCGATTTCCCGTTTCCATTGTCTCCTTCGTCATAGCCCAAAACTCCTCATCGGTAAGCGTCTTCCAAATCTCTCCCTTACGCTCCCATTCGGCATAGACTTCCGGCACCTTGCACTTCAGCAAATTCTCATAACATCCTTTGGGATGGCTGCTGGTGTATTCTACAGTCTCAATCCCATCCCCCTTCGCTTTTATCACCAAATCGAGCGTGTCGCCCGGACGTACATAGACCGGAATGTCCGGCCCACACCCCGGCTTCAGTTCGTCCCACACGGGATGCTCCAAAGGCCAATCCAGACAGAAAGTCCCGTCCGGACGAATCAAGGCAGACGACGAACTTTCGGGACGACTTCCCAACGTATTGTCGGTCACCGCCACAATACCATATCCCCACCCAGGTTTGTAACCTTCTATCTTGCCCCGTACCACAGCCTTGCCTGTCCGGAACATGTTTTCCCCCACTTCTTCTGCATCCACTTCTTCCCGAGCCACAGGCATCTTCACTTTCGACTTGGCATCATGCAGTCCGTACCAACGTGCCATGTCACGTCCGTCCCCTTCTATCATATCGAATATCTTCGTATCCTTGGGCATAGGGGCAAAAATCAACTGAAACTCCGTCTTTCCGCTTTTAGGCATGTAGAACTTGTCGTGCAGCGTCAGTCCTACAGCCTTTCTTACGGGATACTCCACAGCTTTCTCATCACTCAAATAAGTGCTCGAAGCCATTTGAATCCAAGAATAAGGTTTGGCACGTACGGAAAAAGACACCACCGTAGCCGTATCAGACAGCGTGACTTTATCAATCGTCCAACCTCCTGCATTATTGGAATACAGAAACTGCAAACGGGTATAAGCCACCCCACCCTTACCCGATAGCGTAGTTGGTAGCAATGCTGCTACCAGCCCTGCCATAAAAATATTTCTTACGAAGCCGAATTCCATCTATCGTCCTCCACTAATAACTTAGATGAATCTATATCAATACCATAACTTGAATTTCCTCTATGCCAAGTTGTATCAAAACGTACGACATTCCCCCACGCATCCATAACGCGTTCTATTTCCCCCCTTTCATATGTAATAGTTCCAAAAACATGAGCCATAGGTCCAGTAGAACCCTGCCACTGTCCATTGGGATAAATGCCACGGCATAAGAAACCTCTAGGAGAAGCTGTTACCGTTAAATGTGGTCCACTATCGCGCGTTAAATTCCCCTCAGTCCATTTTAGCTTAATACTAAACAATCCATCTTTACTATCTCCCGAGGCTTCACCTGCCAATACTTTACAAATTGGTCCCGAATCAGTTCCTCCTATATCCTCTCCCCGTGTCTGCATCGCCCGCTTCGCTAACGAGCGTGCATCCTCTTCCTCCTCAAAAATATCATCTCCGGAACAGCTATACGCCAATGCACCCGTGCCGACAAACAGCAATGCCAAAACTTTCATAAATACGGTCTTTTTCATTTTCATTCTTTTGAAATTAAGTTAATACTCCAATTACTTGTCCTCTTCTTTACCATGGTTTGAGATGACAATGCAAAGTAAAGCAATGCCTCCATCAAACACAAATTTTCGTTATCAAATATTATCAAATCAAGTATCAAATATTATCAGAAAATGTCAAGTCTTTGATTTTCAAACATTAGAAAAAGCATATTTCCTCTCATTCCTTATACCGTTCATATAAGTAATATATGAAAACACGCCCCCAAAACCACACTTTCCTGCTAAAAAACGACCGGAATCCTTGCATATCATCCCAATAAAGCATAATTTTGTTTACTGTTTATCATAACCGCATATCATGAAACCTAAACATAAATTCAACCTGATCATCGCATTGGTTTCCGTTTCAATCTTAATTACCCTCACGGGGATAGCAGCAAGCGTTCACCATTGCATAAAATGGGCAGACTACTGCAAAAACGAAAACCTGTCTGCCACTGTCGTGGAGTTCTCACAAAACATGATTTTCCATGCCTATTATTGGATGGGGGTTGCCTTTGCCTGTATAAGCCTGATGGCTACCATGGCATTATGGTACTTCAGCCGTCAACAAAATCTTCATCCGAAACAGACCTGTCCGACAATAAGCACACAAGGAAGCAAGTTCAAGAAATTACAGGTCAACGTCTATACCAACGAAATTACCATGGAAGGGCTTTCGCAAAAAAGCCGTAATCAAGTGGTAACCTTGTTGGATTACCTCGTCAAACACCCCAAGCATAAAATCTCATTTTCAGAACTCAATACGGTATTCAATGAGAATTTTTTCGATGGTTCCCAATCATCCAAACGAAAAATCAGTAACCTTAAATATGAGACCAACAACGTACTGAAAAATATGGGGTTTGAATTGGTTCGGCTTTCTTCCGACCAACTTGCATTGGTTACGAAAGAAAGAAACTGACTCTCCCCCCGTCTTGTTCCCACGTCCACCCATCCGTCTTTACCGCACACTGTTATATTGCATATACCGCCCACTGTCCGTAACGCCCACGGCCTCAACACTGACAGCCGTCCGCTTGCTGTTGTTGTAAAGGCGGACCGTGGCACTTCCCTCTGCATCAAACTCCACTTCGGGCATCCATAGGAGCGTACGGCGGTAATCTTCCGTTTCGGGCAAAGGACGGTGACTGTAGTCGGGACTGTAGAACTCGTCGCACACGGCATAACCGTGCAAGAGGTAACGGCGGTCACGGCAAGAAGGGAAATATTCCCCGTTGGGACGGAGCTGCATACCCACGATGACTTCCGGCTGGTTGTCCTGCCGGTATTTCCAACTGCCCATTTCACGGGGCACATAGTCCGTATAAATATAAAACTTGTCCAACAGGCTCAGCGACCGGTATTTCTCAAATTCCCCGCGCGACAACCAATCGGGGACGGGATAAGTCGGCGTACCCGGCATGACAGGCTTGTCCCACAGACGGTTGGGCCAAGCGTTGAAGGTTGTCCGAAGAAAATAATCACGGTATTTGTTCATGTCGCCCACAAATAAGAACGAAATAAGCGTGGACACGGCCGGACTGCTCAAATAATAGAAAGGCACATCGGCCAAACCGTAATCGGCCATCATGTTATATGCGTCGTACGCGTCGATAACGACTGCAGGCTTCGTCGGGTCGTAGCGGCGTAACCCGTTCCTCCGTGTCCGCACCGTCACAGAAGGCAACACGCGGCCCTCGAACGAACTGCGCACGAGGCTGTCCTCATGAGCAAACGGTTCGAGGTCACGCGGCGACACGTCCTGGTAAAAGCTGTAGGGATGTGCGAAATGGGGATGGAACAAGTCCAGTTTCACATAATAGTCCGGCCAAGCCTCCTCGTCGGTGAAGCCCTTCCGACGCCTTTTGCTGATATACTCTGCCCCCTTACTCAGTTTCGCCGCGCTGAGGAACATCATGCAATCACCGTAAATCTCAGGCATGGCCATATAGAATGCACCGTCTTTCGTCTGTTGCTTCAATTCAAAAGTCTCCGGTCCCTGCGTGAACATGGCCCAGACGTTCACCTCCTTTTTCAAGTTGCTGATCTTTTTAAAATCAATGTTTTGCCTTTCCGAACGGTTGACACACCCTCCGATGGTCTGGAACTTCTCGGGCAACCAAGGCAGCGCGAGGGGTTCTACGTCCGCCATCTCACGCCACTTGTAACGTCGCCACCCCTGCACCATCATGAGCCGGTCGAGGGCTTGGCGGCGAAGACTGTCGTCTGACTCGAAATAATAACCCGGATTCTCCACAAACCCCTTGATTTCACTGGCAAGGAGCATTTCGGTGAGTATCGTGCCATTGTCATACGTGTCTTCTTCCGTATCCCGGTCGCGAACGGCAAGGGAAAGACTCGACAAGGAATCCGCCGGGTCGGTCAGTTGCAGGTGTAAGGTGATGGAATCGAAAGGTTCGTAGGACTGACGTACACCGGAAACGGCCAGTTTCGGGGCATCGTAGTCGTGATGGTTGACGAAAAAGAGCCGGTCGGCATAGATACGTCCTTCCCCGTCGAAGACCGTAAGTAGGTTGACACCGGTGGGAAGACTGTCCAACGGGATAGCCATCCGGCAGACCCGGAGGCCGGAGGCCGGTTCGTCCGCCGTGTCCGCCATCCCGTTTGAAAAGAGCGACACAGGCAAGGGACGGTAGAAACGGGACACTCCGCCACTCATGACGTGCAAGGCAACGGGGCGCTTCAGTCCGACGGCCTGTATCACGGCCTCCACCACACTGTCGCCCACCGTGACAGTCAAGGCACAACCTTCTTTCTCCACTTCGGGAAGTTCTTCTTCATACTCATATCCTTTGTAAGTGAAAGTCGCACGGAAATCCGCCTGTTCCGACACATCCGGCAGGCGGAATGTCGTCCGGCCGCGCTCGTCCGTCCGGCAGACAGCCGCCACCTTTCCCTCCTTATCCCGGACGGTAAGCTTCATTCCGCCAAGATGTTGCCCGTCCTCGCCGTTCAATTCAAGAGCCACCCGGCAAGCCGCACCGGCCACAAGGTTACCTCCTTCGGGATAGAAACGCAAGTCCACTTTGGGTTTCTTTTTCTTCGGGGTTTTATAGTAGCGGCGCATGGGGCGCAACGTCATGTCTTTTGCAAAATCCCCGGCTTTCTTAGGCTTGTCATACACAGGAAACACCCGTGAATAAAGCTTCTCATAGTCTCGGAAAAATTCCTTGGCCATCTTCTTGCTGTAGAACAAATCTTCTGAAATACGCACATGGGGATATTCGCACTGCCCGAAGTTGAGCATCCAACGCGTATAAGCCCTCAATTCGTAGTAACCGGCATAAAGCGTGTCCTTCAGCACGAACATGCCGTGGGCCGTGCCGTCTTCCATCTCCAACTGCTGCCGTTCCACGGAATAACCGTCCGGCGTGAGAAGCTCCACGTAGAGAATCTTGCTCAGGTCGGTCAACGTGCCCCGGTCGGAGCGCGTGACATAGCCTTTGTACCAAATGGTATCGCCGAGGAAATAGCAGGTGTTGTCCAAATGGAGATACGCCTTTTCCTGCGGCAAGCCCACCCCGAAACCTTCCACCTTGCGGTAAAGGGTATCGAGACCTTCAAACTGCCAAAAGTCCGAGTCTTGGGCATAGGATTGCAGTCCGACCCAGCACATCACCATTAATCCTAAAAAGCCACACTTCATAGTCTCACGTCTTTATTGAAGTAACCAAGTCCTACAAAGTAACGCAACAGAAACAATATAAACAACTTTTCGTTATCAAATCTTATCAGATCCGGTATCAAATAATATCAGAAAATATCAAATCACTGATATTCAACGCTTAAAGAAAACGCTAAAAGTAACGTTTATTTTTTCTTTTTCAGCATCCGAATGTTTTTTCCGGATTTCATTCATCAAAAAAACTCCCGGTTGCTTTGATTTCTCAAACTAAACTTTTAAATTTGTAAGACATTAATCTATACATCGAATGCAAAACATGAAACACAAACTTACCTTTATTGTATCATTAGGCATCGCCTTAATCCTTACGGCTGTCATCGGAGCCACCGTCAGCCTGCACCATTGCATGAAATGGGATGCCTACTGCGACAATGGGACTTTACCCTTGTCAACCGTGAAGTTTACGCAAAACCTGATTTTCCACGCCTATTACTGGATGGGGATAGCCTTCATCTGCTTATGCCTGGTTGTCGCCATGCTAATATGGTATTTCCGCCATCAGCAAAAACTCCATCCGGAACTGAGCGACATGATAGCCGACACATCGGAATGCGAATTCAAAAAAATACGGGTGAACCGTTATACCAACGAAATCACCATAGACGGCACGACCCGTCCAAGCCGCCGCCAAGTGGCGACCTTACTGGATTATCTCCTTAAAGCTCCCACACACGAAATCTCATTCACGGAACTCAATACCGTATTCAATGAGAATTTCTTCGACGGCACTCCGGCATCCAAACGGAAAATAAGTAACCTTAAATATGAAATCAACGACCTTTTGAAAAACTTAGGATTCGAACTGGTCAAGACTTCTTCCGACCAATTCGCTTTAACCGCAAAGAGGAAAGAAGTCATTTAATCCTGTCAAAAAGTCAAACCGACCTCCGCGAGAATCCGTTATTTACGCCCCGATACGGAAGTCTACGGAAATACGGGATTCTCACGGGGGTACGGAAAGGCAATCCGACAGCCCATAAGACTTTCGGGCAGCATCCTGCACCACCGGAAAGCAAGATATAACGCAGACGACCGGAGGACGAGGAAGCTCAAAGCGGATTTACATGCCATTTTGACATCCGTTTTTTGCAAACGGAAGCACTTCAAATAGAATAAAAACGAACCGGAAAAGCTTACCCACGCTTCGTTTTCCGGCATATTCCGGCCCAACATGAGGACAGCTCTCAAACGACATGCGGAGAAAAAATATGTTTTCTCAGCCGAACGGAAAATCATTCGCTTGAGATTGAAACGCATTTAGACTTAAAAAGATAAAAAAATCTACCGGAAACGCTAAAAATTGTATTCAAAAACGACCTAAACTCCCTCTAAAACCTGCATGTTTTCAAGGCATGCACAAAATAAAAAACGTGGTTTTACTATCAAAAAGACAGCAAAACCACGAAAGACCTATCTTAAATCAAAGTCGCAAAAAGAGTCATCCCGGGAGGTTGGCACCCATCTCCGCCGTCCCTTCCACTCCGTGCAACGGTTCGTTCTCCTCGGGAATCACCTTCTTGGCACTGGCCTTGGCACCCAACTTGATAAGTTTGTTGGCAGCTCCCACCACGCTCAACCGCCCGTCCTTCAGCTTGTCGGCGGCCTTGGCAAAGGAGGACGAAGCATCTTGCAACTTCTGTCCCACCGTCTCGAAATGGCCGATAAAGTCGGCCACACGGTCGAGCAACATCCGGGCCGTATCGTAGATGGCCTCCTGGTTCTGCGCCTGTTGCATTTGGGTCCAGGCTATCTGGATGATGCGGAGCGCCGCCGTAAGATTCTGCTCACCGGTGATGAACACCCCTTTGGAGAATGCCTCACGCCACAACTCCGGTGCTTCTGCCAACGCCAACTGGAGCGCCCCTTCGTTGGGTACGAACATGATGACGTAATTCAAAGCCTGACGAGGCAACTTGATGTACGCACTGTAATCCTTGCGGGCCAATTCGGCCACATGCTGCCGCACGCTCCTGACATGCCGCTGCAAGGCTTCGGCACGCGCATCGTCCGTCTCGGCGTTCTGATAGTCCACAAAAGCCGTAAGCGACACCTTGGAGTCGATTACCGCATCTTTTCCGTCGGGGTAATGCAGGATGGTATCGGGAATCATCCGCTTCCCGGACTCTTCGTTCAGGATGGCTTTACCTGCACGGTCGCGCAGAGTCACCTGCTTCTCGTAATGTATACCTTCCTTCAGCCCCTGGCTTTCCAACAACTCGTCCAGAATCAACTCGCCCCAATTCCCTTGCACCTTGTTCTCGTTGCGCAACGCCGAAGCCAGCTTGTCGGCCTCAGCCCCGATTTCACGCGTACGCCTCATCACTTCCTCGATGGCTTTCTCCAGCGAAGCCGTATTCTTATTATGCGTGTCGCGGCTGTTGTCCATGGCCGTACGCATTTCCCGGATGGTCTCTTTCAGCGGGTCTATGATAGCCGTCATCTGCACCGTGTTCTGCTGCGAAAGTTCACGGGTGCGCTGTCCCAATATTTCACGGGTAGCGTTCTGCAACTGCTCTTGCATGAGGTTCAGTTGTTCCTTGAAACGGCGGTTGCGCTCTTCGCCCTCACGCACCATCTGCTCGCGCACCAACACCAATTCTTTTTCCAACGTCTGCTTGTCGGCAGCCAGCCCTTTGTTCTCGCGATTCAGTGCCTCGCACCGTTCCTGTAACGCTGCCAAATGGTTCTCCATGCGTTCTTCGCGCTCCTTGAAATCCTGCGACTGCCGTTCACCCGATTCTTCCATCTCGCTCCGGCGTTTTTCCATCTCTTCCTCACGGACCTGCAACAGGGTTTGCAGGGAAGACATACGCGCCTTCGTCCACAAAAAAACAACGCCGGCACCACATATCAAACCGGCGAACAGCCATAAAAGTTCCGTCATTTCTTCTTTTTCCTTACGTTTTATAACAAAATTACGTTTTTTTGTGGATAAAACAAAACGATCTTTGTATTTTTGTGACCTATAATCTAAAAAACAAACAGAATGGAACTTATACCCGTAAAAACGACAGACCCGTATTATGCTGAAGCCGAACGGCTCATGACGGACGCTTTCCCGCCCGAAGAACGACGCCCCCTGGACCGGCAATGTCAATACACCGACCACAATCCGCTTTTCCACCCTCAGGTCGTTGTGGAAAACGGGACGTTTGCCGGACTGTTCAACTATTGGACCTTGGACGGATTCCTCTACGGAGAGCATCTGGCCACCTGCCCCTCCCTGCGCGGCGGCGGACTGGGACGACGCATCCTCGACACTTTCATCCGGCACGCCGGACAACCCATCGTGCTGGAAGTGGAGCCGCCCACTACCGACATAGCCGCACGGCGCATCGGCTTTTACCGCCGTTGCGGTTTCCGGTTGTGGGAACACCGCACCTATATACAGCCTCCTTACGCTGCCGACCTCTCGCCGCTCCCCCTGCTCCTTATGGTGCACGGCGATTTGGACGAAGAGAAAGACTTTGAACATATCTGCCACGAAATCCATACGAAAGTGTACGGATGGCAGGGAGGTAAACTGACCAACGACTGAAGACAACCCATATGGCAGAAACACTTAGCGCACTCATCAAGTCGTGCAGCGACTGGCTCTGGGGATGGCCCATGGTGATTATCCTGTTAGGCACCCACTTGTTTTTAACCGTACGGCTGCGCTTTCCGCAACGCAAACTGTTCAAAGCCATCCGGCTCTCGGTACAGTCGGACAAGTCGGGTCAGGGAGACGTCAGCCAGTTCGGCGCGTTGGCCACAGCGTTGGCAGCCACCATCGGCACGGGGAATATCGTAGGCGTGGCCACGGCCATCACGTTAGGAGGACCGGGCGCCGTATTCTGGTGTTGGCTGACCGGCGTGTTGGGCATCTCGACCAAGTATGCCGAAGGACTGCTGGCCGTCAAATACCGCATCCGTACCCCGCAAGGCAAAATGCTGGGAGGCCCCATGTATGCCTTGGAACGGGGAATGGGCATGAAATGGCTCGCTGTCTTGTTCTGCATCTTCACGGTGTGCGCCTCGTTCGGAATCGGCAATCTGGTGCAAAGCAACGCCATATCCATGCTGTGCTACGAGACATACCGTGTGCCGCAGGCACTTACCGGAACGGCAGTAGCCGTATGCGTGGCTTTGGTCGTCATTTTCGGCGTGAAAGGTATCGCACGTGTCTGTAGCGCGTTTGTCCCCCTGATGGCCGCACTTTATTTCTTAGGATGCTGCTACATTCTGTGGGTCAATGGCGGCTATGTGTGGGAAGCGGTGAAACTGATCGTGGAATCGGCCTTTCGTCCCGAAGCGGCCGGAGGAGGTTTTGTGGGTGGTTCCGTCATCATGACCGCCCGTTACGGCATCGCCCGCGGACTTTTCAGCAACGAAAGCGGCATGGGTTCCGCCCCGATTGTGGCGGCTGCCGCGCAGACCCGCAATCCCGTGCGCCAGGCATTGGTGTCGTCCACCGGCACATTCTGGGACACGGTGGTCATCTGCGCCCTTACCGGCCTGGTTCTGGTATCCAGCATTCTGGCCTATCCCGACATCTCATACGCCGACGGACCGGCTCTGACCAAAGTGGCTTTCGACAAGATTCCCTATCTGGGCGCTCCCCTGCTCACGTTCGGCATCGTCACTTTTGCTTTCTCCACAATCTTAGGATGGTGCTACTACGGCGAAAAGGCCATGGAATACCTGAGCGGCAAACGGTGGACCTTAGTCTACCGGGGCGTCTTTATCGTCGGCGTATTCTTCGGTGCCATTACGCAGTTGGCCGTGGTGTGGAACTTTGCCGACCTGACCAATGCCCTCATGGCTCTGCCGAACATCGTATCCCTGATCGGACTTTCGGGCATTGCTGCCGCCGAGACCCGAAAATACCTGTGGGAAGACCGTCTGGACGAAGAAGCCGATCCGGAAGACAACCCGATGTAGAAAGGCCAGGCACCCGTACCTTACAAATAAATCCGGTGCGACGGAAAGCTTCCGCCACACCGGATTTTCTTACCGGCATCCCGTATCCCCGGGTCAATCCGTCTCGATACTGTTCAACAAGTCTGCCTTTCCCTCGTTGATCAGTTTCAATATCAGTTCGCCGAACAACGTGTTTTGCCAGGCAAACCATGCACGGGTAAAGTTCTTCGGGTCGTTCTTATGAAAAGACTCGTGCATGAATCCCGTACCGGCATCCGTATTCACCAGCATTTCCACACAGGCTTTGATTTCTTTGTCGTCACGGCTCGTAAAAGCTTTCATCATGATGCTCATCGGCCAAATCATATCGTAACCGACATGTGGCCCACCGATACCTTCGCCCGCCGTCCCCTTAAAGAAATAAGGATTGTCCTCGCTCCATATCAGCTTGCGGGTATTCTGATACACCGGATCGTCTGCCGGCACGTCACCCAGATAGGGCATGGCCAACAGACTGGGCACATTGGCATCGTCCATGAGCAAACGGTTGCCGAAACCGTCCACCTCGAAAGCATACACTTTTCCGTAACGGGGATGATCGTATACGGCATATTTCTTCAAGGCGGCCTCCACTTCATCTGCCAATTCACGACATTCTTTAGCCAACGTCTTTTCATGATTCACCTCGGTCAATATCTCGGCCGCTTTACGCAAGGAAGTCACGGCAAAGAAATTGGAAGGCACCAGAAACTGAAACGTGGTGGCATCGTCGGAAGGACGGAAAGCCGAGGCTATCAACCCTACAGGCTTCACCGGATTGCCCCATCCGTTATTGGTCACGGTGTCGAGCGCACGCTCCGTCTTGCGTTGGAAGTGATAGGGGCCGTTCCCCTCCTTACGCTGCTGTTCCCGGAACGTCTGTAGAATGTATGCCACGGCTTGCAGCCACTCGTCGGAGAAGACACTGGCATCTCCCGTCACCTTCCAATAATGGTAGGCCAGACGAATGGGATAACACAGCGAGTCGATTTCCCATTTCCGCTCATACACTTCGGGCTTCATATCCGTCATGTCGGACGCCCAATAGCTTCCCGTCGCCTCCTTATTGAAGGCATTGGCGTATGGGTCGATGTTGATACACTTGAACTGACGGCGAATCACTCCGGCCAACATTTTCTTCAGTTCAGGATCCTCATTGGCCAACTGTACGTAGGGCCACACTTGCGCACCGGAATCCCGTAGCCACATGGCATGGATATCACCCGTGTACACGAAGGTGTCGTCCGCCCCGTCGAAGTGGACGGTCGTATCCAGCGTATTCGGGAAGCAATTCTCAAACATCCATGCCAATTTCGTATTCGTCAACAGTTTCTTGGCACGTTGTATTTGCTCCTCTACGGCTTTGGAAGTGAACAAACGTTTTTCGGGCCGATGGCTCTTCCACACACTGACCTGAGTGTTGTCCCGTTCGGCTACATACTCCTGCATTTCAGCCGCCCGGGTCTCTACCGTCATTCCGGCAACCCCTACGGCTACTCCTACAATTTTAATAAGATTTAAGTTCATAACATTTATTGTGAATTAGTATTAAGTTGGGTTATCTTATAAAATAGATTTCCACCGTATGGAAACCCAAAGCACGGAACAAGGCCGTGAACTGGTTGCGTGCATTGGCTTCCGCCCGACGCATATTCGACGGCGTCAGGCATTGACGCAACATCTTCCCGTAAGCACGGTCGTACAAATCGCGGCGTGCGCCGTTCGGCCATTTTCCACTCTCATAAAATACCTTCGTACGGGCTTCGTCGATAAAATTCTTGTCCAACAAATGCACGGCAGGCAAACGGAGAGTCACGGTATCGCCATGCGCCTGCGCCCATTCTCCTGTCACCCGGTTCATGTCGATCCCGATGCGGGGAACTCCGGTGTACACAGCCACCAAGCGGTCGTCGGTAAAGAACCCTTTGCGTAACGTATCGGCCACGACTTCTGACTGAACCGACAAAAATTCCCATTGTCCGATTTGTTCGATACGGCGTATCTCCTGAGAGGTCAGCTCGATACGGTCATCAAAACCGGCCTCCACCGATATGCCTCCTTTACGATTCCATTTTATCAGCAGCCCGATAAAAACAGCCAATACGACGGCCACGACCAGCCACTTCAGTGCACTCAACCATTTTCCCATTTCATTTCAGTTTTTCAGTCCGGCCTTCACGATCCAACAGCAACGGCATATCCGCCGTCGTAAAATCCTTACGGAAGGAAATCACTATATTCCGCTCGTCATAGCCTAACCTCGTCAACATCGGCACCAACACGTGAGCCGCATTCTCACGAGCCATCTCCAAAATGCCCAACTGCGGTACGGAAGCCAGAATCTCGTCTTCCCCCTGACGCGTAAAATCGGCCAACTCCGCAGAAGTGTAGTCCGAACGTGTCAAAGACACAAATTGCTTCACCTCATCGTGATTGATGCGCGAGGAGGTCACGACCACCCGTGGGTCGGGCAAAGTGACCACAATACGGTCGCCCGAACGCAACACATTCTTCTCGTCGAAGCCCGTGAAGTCAATATAAGCTTTCAGAGTTACATCGAGAGGTATCATGACCTTGCGTTCGCCGATAGGAACTTTTACGTCGAACGCCCGCTGAAAAAGATTTCCTTTCACCCGCAAAGGGTCGTCCTTCAACACTAATTTATGGACTTCATATTCGGCCGTATAAAGACGGGCACACTCCTTTACCTGCATAACCAAAGAGAGCGTATCGACCCGGACGGCTTCTGCTTGCGTCTCTTCCCCGCGACAAGCCGACAAAAGAGACAGGCACAAAACTATGACAAAGTAAAACGTTGTTTTCATTGCAAATGCTTGGGGGCTTCAAAGATAGACATTTATGGAATAACAGGCAACAAAAGAAGACCTAAAAATATAATAAACCGGCTTGTCCAACTCACCTTTTTTTTGTTCCTTTGTGAAACTGTTGAGAAAAAGAAGAAAATGCAGACACATTTCAAATTCCTATGTATGGCATGCACCGTACTGCTGTGTTACAGTTGCGGCGGAAATAACCCGCAAACCACCAGCGGATACAGTGAATATGAAAAACCGGACACGACAAATTCCGTGCAGGAAATGAAAGACTATCATTACAGTGCAGAAGTCAAAGTCGGACAAACGCGATATACGTACGACATCGTACGGGAGGTAAACGATACGCTTCCGTTAGTGACGGGGGACGACGGCGAACGCTATGCCGACAACTATATCCGGCTGCGCGTGAACCGCGAAGGAAAAGAAATCTTCAATAAAGTCTTTACCAAAAACCACTTCAGAAGCTATATGGAAAAAGGATTCATATCCCACGCCATTTTGGAGGGAATGGCCTTCGATAAAGCGGACGGCAACAACCTGCGTTTTGCCACCAGTGTCAGCTACCCGGCTTCGGACATCTACATCCCGTTGTCCATCACCATCTCGCCCGACGGAAGTTATCAAATTACAAAAGATGAAGTCCTGGACACGGTGGTAGCCACAGACTCTACGGAAACGGAAGAATAATCCGACAAACCACGATGCCCGGTCCAAGTAAACTTAGGCCGGGCATCGTGGTTGTTCCCTCTCAACAAGAGAAGGGAACGTTATTTCATCAACTTTTCCAACTGTAATTTCAACTTCGGATCGGAAGGTCGTTTCGCATAGGCATCCACGATACGTCCATCCTTATCCACCAATACCACGCGGGGAACAGAACGGATGTTCATTCTTGCCGTAAAATCGGAACGGAAACCTCCGGGCAGATTCAAATTCAATACAGGTGATTTCCCGTCTTTCTCCGACACCATCTTTTTCCACAGTGCCATCAATTGGTCGCCGGTATCCAACGAAACGGACAGGAATTGAACCGGACGGTCTTTGAATGTTTCTGCCAGACGGTCGAAGTAAGGCATTTCCGCACGGCAAGGAATACAGCCGGTGAACCAAAAATCTATGACTACCACCTTGCCTTTCATGTCGGATAAGGTATAAGCTTTCCCGTCTTGGGTATAAGCCGTAAAGTCCGGCATTTCCATCCCCCTGAGCAAGTCTTTGTTTTTTTCGCGCAAGGTAAGGTACTGTTTTTCTATTTCCGCCAAATCCTCCAAAGCTTTCCTGTCGGTTATCAACGGGCGCACATCATCTACATATACATTGAAATCGTCAGAGAATCCCTTACGTAAAGTGAATCTCAGCATCTCCACCAGAAATCTCGAGCGTAGCTTCTCGTCTGTAATGCGCTCCGCATAAATCGGAAGATAATGGGTGGCGGAAACCGTCAAAAAGCCTTGTTTCTCCATCTCTTCCATAGCATCTTTCATTACGGAGAACCATTTGGGCAGGCAAAGAATAAGGGAATCTCCGAAGGTAAGCGTTTTCAAAAAGTCATAATAATCCCGACCTGCATCGGCTCCATGTCCGAACATTTGCATGGTACGGGCATTCAATCTGAGGTTCAGAAACACAAAACGAAGATATTCTTTGTGAACCGCCACAAAGTTTGCAGGCAAACCGGAGCGGTCTAATAGACCGTATAGCTCTTCCAACTTCTCTTCATTATAACGCACCCACTCTTGAGAATAAGTTTTTATAGGTTCCGGAGCACGGCCTATATAACGATGTTCGTCCAGAAAAGTCTGTACCCGGGCTTTCGTACCGCTCCAAGAAAGTTTTTTCCCGTCATACAGTAATTCCAATGTATCTCCCGGTTCCACGTATAAAGAGTAGAAATTGGAATTGGCATCCACAAAGCGATAATAACAAGCACCGTCCACGACCGGTTTCATTACGGTGGTTCCGGGAAGAACCTTACGATACCCCGTCGTATCTTCCGGTTGCAGAAACACGTCTTCCGTACTTTTATTCTCGACCGTTATATACACTTCTTGTGCCTTGGCCCCTACGGTTCCTATCACCGTCAGGCATAAACCGCCGACTAAGCTTATCAATCTTTTTCTTTCCATCGTCATTTACTATTTTGAATCAAATTACTCGTCTGCATAGCCTTCAATGGGAACGGATACGTCAGCAAATGAGACGCAGGAGACAAGGTATAGGTTTTCCCTTCAATCACACGTGTCTGCGTCTCGTTGAACTCCGTAGCAAAACGTCTGAGGTCAAAGAAACCGTTACAAGTGAGGAAAAGTTCACGTTTACGTTCCTCGCGTACCAAACGTAATGCTTCTTCCGCATCGGTCGGTGCAAAAGGCTGATAGCGACCGGGAACCATACGGCAGGCACGCAATGTTTCCATATACCCCATGGCTTTAGACAGATCTGCCGCGTTTCCCTTACGGGCATAACATTCAGCCAACATCAGATAGACTTCGGACAATCTCATCCCGCCGGGATTCCACTTGATAGCCAACGTTGAAAAGTTACTGTCACCCGCCGGAGCCGTCTCGTGCTCGGCCTTGTAACGGATGCAATAACGATAGCGCAAATCCGCATCCTTCTGGAAAAGATCCAGCACTTGCTTGGGCACGTACATAGGATAAGGATCAGTATAAGTGGAACCGAACTGATACAACAGTTGTTCCGGGGCATCATACTCAAAAGGTATTCTCGTTTTCCATACATTCTCGACAAAGTCGTTCACTCCCGCATACTGAGGTTCGTCTATCGCCATTTCGGGGTACCCTGCCGCCACAAGCATCGGAGCAAAAGTATTATAGCCTTCCGTCATATCCCACAACTCGTGCCCGGCCCGGGCGGCCTCCGCAAGTGCGGAATCGCATGCTTCTATACATTGTTCGAACTCCCGTCGGAATAAATGTACCTTGGCTTTGAAAGCGTATCCGAAAGTCTTGTCGGGACGAAACGAATTTGTAGCCTTATGCGGCAAATCAGGTATAGCCGCTTCTATGTCGCGCTGTATAAAATCATAGGTATAGCCGACCGACTGCTGTATCCCCACATCTTCCAAACTCTCGAACATCTTTTCCCTGACAATGATACCGTGAGTCTGATAGGCCGTAGCAGGATCATAAGGGCGGGCAAAAGTGTTTATCAAGAAAAAGTAATTGTATGCTCTCAACACTCGTGCCTGAGCTTCTCCCATCCGTTTGTCCTCTTCCTTTCCCTCGGACGAGGCGATACCGTCCACCACGACATTGAATTTCGTAATACGGTCATAACATGCATTGTAAGCTGCATTCTCTATCATATCTCCGGCACGATCGTACGACTCGTCCCAGAAATAGGCTACCGAGTTCAACGGATTGGTATAACTTTTCAACTCTTCGGCCTTATACCAACTGGCCTCACCGGCCAAAATCCAGCTATTCATCATATCATATTCGGGCGACCTGTCCTCTATCAATCCCAAATAATCTTCGGTAGATTTCAGCAAAGCCTTACCTTTGGGCGTAATATCCAAATAGTCGTCGCAGGCCGCCAACGTTACGACCATGCCGATACAAGCCGTCCAATTTCTTATTATATTCCTCATCATTTGTTCTTTTTAGAATTTCACATTAAGCCCTAAAACATAGCTCGGCATGATAGCGTCCGTACGGGTTCCAGTATTTGCATTGAAAGCCTCGGGGTCAATATCACGCTTGTTGGCAGCCCAATAACACAGATTGTCCACCTGAGCCTTCACTGTTATGCCTTTCATTTTCAGTTTCGACACAAGTCCCTGAGGCAAAGTGTAGGACACCCCGATATTCCTCAGTTTGATGAACGAAGCGCTCTCCGTATTCACATCGGCATATTTCCAATGATAGTTGCGTTCCCCTACGTTGGTATGCAGTCCCATGGCCGGAATATCGGTATCCGTATGTTCCGGAGTCCAGCGGCGTGAAATATCTTCGTGAATCGCTCCTCCCTCGATAGCATTGTATGGATCATAAAGCGTTACCACATCGTCACGCAGAGCATGGCCGGTATAATAAACGACTTTGGCAAACACATTCAATCCTTTCCAACGGAAGTCGAGCTGCAATGCACCATTCCATTTCGGAGTAAGTTGCCCCACACAAACCACGGCATTCACATTACGCACCTGTTCTATGGAAATGACATTGCCGTTTTCATCGTAAACAGACGGGTCACCGGTTGCTGTCAAGCCCGCATAACGATAGGCATAAAGAGAGTTATAAGTATCTCCCATCTTATAGTTGGATGTAGGCTCACGCATCATATCCAATGCATCGGTGGGTTCATAATCCACTTTCTTGATTTCATTCTTATTGTAAGCTGCCGAGAAAGAAGTGGTGAAAGACATATCACGCTTCTTCAACCAATCGTAAGAAAGAGAGAGTTCCACACCATTATTCTGCATCTCTCCGTTATTGGCACGTGCCTTTCCATCGAATCCCAACGAAGGGTCTATGCTTTTATTGACCAACAAATCCGAACTATAACGCCGGTATACATCAAAACTTCCCGTCAATCTGCCGAGCAACATGAAATCCATACCGAAGTTCAGCGTAGAGGTCTTTTCCCAACGCAACGAGCTATTGGGAGGAGTCTGCAACGTAGTAATGGGTGAATTCGTATAAAGGGAAGTAAGATAGTAAGCCAACAGATAAGGAGACGAGGTCTGGTCTACATTTCCCGTAATACCATAAGTCAGGCGCAGTTTGAACATGTCCAGCCAATCCATTCCCGCATCTTTGACAAAACGTTCATTCGTCACATTCCAACTGGCCCCCACCGACCATAAGGGACGATAACGATATTTGGGGTCCGTACCGAAAAGATCCGCCTGTTCCACACGCACGCTCCCGTTCAGAGAATAACGGGTGTCGTAGGTATAACCGGCATTGAAATAAGCTGATACATAGCGATGCATTTCTTCATAGACGTTCAAGACCTCACTTCTGCGCCGCAAAGCGGAATAGAGCCCTCCTTCCACTCCGTCTTTCGACAGCGTGGCCCAATCGACCATAGAATATGTCAGGCGCATGTCATCATAGCCGTAACGTTCGCTACTTGCCGAACGGTTCTTGTCCTGCCGTATTTCTCCTCCCAACAAAGCAGAAACATCATGCTTTCCGGCAAATTCTTTTTTGTAATTGAACTGCCCCCGCAAGTTATAGTAACTGGCATTCGTATTACCCGTGAGCAAATGTCCCCCGCGTGGAATATGATAAGTCAGCGTACCGTCATCATTGCGCGATGCAAATTCGTTGAGGATGGAACGCATCATATAGGAATTTTCCTCGTCATACTCATTGGTTTCGGCATGGTTTCGTTCATACTGGAATTTCAGCTCCAAATCCAAATCCTTGGTAATGTTGAAATCCGTATGCAAGAACAGTTTCAGATATTGGCGGTCGGTCTTCTTGATGTTATGCTTGGACTCTTCCGCTGCGTTGAACCCCATATCGTAATATCCGTCCTGTGTGGCCAACTGTTCAGCCAGCACTTGATTATAAATATAACGATTCACCGGCTGGCCGTCGTCGTCGTAAAGACGGTCATAAGGCATGGCGCTGGTATATCCCATTCCGGAAGCCTGACAAAACTCACTTCGGTTGAAACGGGTATCCATCCCTAACGTAAGTTTCATCCAGGAAGCTACCGACAACGTATTCTTCAGATAAAGTGAAATGTTACGGGCTTCGTCGTACCGGTTGTACTGTCCGAGTTCCTGATAGCGCGCCGAGAAAAAAAGGTCGTTCTTCCCCCCGCCTTTCGAAAGCGTCACGTTGTAATCCTGCGTCAGATTCAGGTGTTGCAGCTTTTTGCGGTACTCCCGGCGATAGTCGTTGCCACGCAAACGATCCAGTCCCGCATTCACCTCTTCCTGTGTGATTTCGCCCATGGCCATACGGTAGTAAAGCATGTCCACTTGTGTCATATACGCCGGACTCGATTTGGCCGTCATCGTTGAGAAATAAGCTGTAGGGCTCTTGATATATTCCGGGTCGGACAGCAAGTTGTCGCGCTCCAAATCAATGATGTCGCTCGTCGAAGCATAGTGCATGTAGTCGAGCGACGGCAAAGGTTTGAGGTAGTAACCTAACGACACATTGACATTGAGCTTGTCGTTTTCAGCCTGCTTGGTCGTCACGACAATGACCCCGTTGGAAGCACGCACACCGTATAGCGACGTTGCCGCAGCATCCTTCAACACCGTTATGGTTTCCACCGTCTCCGGATTCAAGTCTTCCAAGGTCAGACTGCTCGGTTGCCCGTCAACCACAAGAAGCGGAGTCGTGCCCACGGCAAACGACGAAACTCCGCGAATGCTCAGTTCATTGTTATAGGTACTCAGGCCCGGAGCAATACCTTCCAGTTTCGCCACAAGGTCGGGCGCCTGCACTTGGTTTAAGTCCTCGCTATTGATAATTACGGCCGAACCGGTAGCACGCTCGCGCGAAATCGTCTGGAATCCGGTCACAATAAGCTCGTTCATTATACGCTCTTCTTGTGCCATACGGATATTCAATTTCTTTCCCGGCACAGCCTGGCGTTCTATACTCTCCATTCCTATATAAGAAATGACCAGAGTAACTTTCCCCGTGCCATTGACCGGGATTTCAAACGTGCCATCCATTCCGGATATGGCACCCGTATCGGTCCCTTTTATCCGGACCGAAGCACCGGGAAGCGGCTCTCCCATGTCATCAATAATCGTTCCTGTCACTTTATACCGACTTGTCTGGGTAACTTGTCCCGCCATTTCCGGAGTTGCAGCCTGCACTACGGAACAATACGGGTGTCCCACCCACAAAGTCAACACGCACGCGGCATGGCCGCAAAATGGTAAAAACCTATTCTTACACATCTTAATAATTGTATGGGTTAAGGTATCACGATTTCTTTTATTTGCACACGGCCTCCCGTTACAATCCGAACAAAGTACAGTCCGGAAGGCAAGTCTTTCACGGAAATATCTGTTTTGATTCCGGCCGCAAGAGAAGCGTTACGCACCACCATACCCGACAAGCTGACGATAGAAACTTGTCCGGCTTGGGGCACACAGAGTGTCACCTGAGCTTCTGCGCGCCGATAAGTGACTTCTGAAGCCCATCCGACCTCTTCTACCGAAGAACCTTCGTCCACGACCGTCAATGAGCCGGACGAAAATGCCGTAGCATAGCCGTCATCAAAATAAAACACGATATTATATCCGTCGCCTAAAGGCAAATCTACCGTTTCAGAGGCCCAAAGCGTTACATCCGTTACCGATGGTTTGGTTAACTCCAAGAGCCCGGAATAGACTTTCACACCGGTAGTCTCCTCTCCCGTAGCCGTCTTGCGGAATATTTCGGCATAGATACGTCCTACAAACGGTATCTTAGAAGAGGGTTGAGACACTTCCACTGTCACACCCCCATCACGCCGATTCAACTTAAAACCGTCGGAAGGAGTCATTACACTGACCAGCGGTTTACGCGTAGCCTTCACCGTAACGCTCTCACCCAAAGATATACTGTTAGCCACCGTCGGTTTGGCATAAATACCGTTCACACTGCAATAATACGGAGTCAACTGATAATCAACAGCCGCCATGCCATCTAAATTAGCCAATACATTGACCGTCACGTCTTCTCCCGCCTCACAATAAGCCAACGAAGCAAAAAGAGTATCCACTCCGGCCTCTTCACTCTGCATCCGTATGCCGACCCATCCTTCAAGTCGTACAGCCCCCGGATTCGTGATATGAAGCTGCCAAGTCTTCAGGCCGGTCGTATACAAAATACCCGGTTGGAAATCTTCAGCCAAGGCTATACGGAAATCAGGATGAATTTTCTCCATCGTCACAGTCTCGGTTCCTATCACAAGACGAAAAGCAGAAGCATTTGCCTGTTCGGCTTGCATGGGAGACCAAAGTCCGTCATCACCTTTATAATACAGTCCCACTTCATAGGAACCTTCGTCCAAAGAAGACAAGTCCAAAAAAGCAGTGAACCATTGGGCGTCATTGTTGGAAGGTACAGCCATTTCGCGCTCAACGGTAAGGGGCACCACGACCCCGTCGCGGTAAATGCCGGCACAAACCGTCGTGGCGAACGCAGCCACCGTCTCCGCATTGAAATAACATCCCACTCCGATACTTTCGTCGCGTCCTGCTTCGACCACGCCTTCACTTACGTATTCGTAGCTGGGAGCCGGCCGGCGGGCATAAAGCGACGAGATATAAAGCCGGTTCGGCTGCGGCGTTGAGGTACTTACCGGCGGTTGGATACGGCATACCATAGTTTGGTTAAAAGCATAAGACCCATTGGAGCCCCCGATGCCCTGCGTACTCGGATTCATAGCCGAAAGGGCATAATATCCATCACTGGAACCACCCCATCCCCAATTAAAATGAAACAGCCCGTCTCCGTCGTAACCATCGCAAAGAAAAGCATGGCCGGCCTTATTATTGAATCCTTCATAAAGCACGGGACGACCGGCTTGCAATTCGTCGACCAGTATCTTCACCCATTCGTCATAAGGGGTAAGCGCACGGATATGACGATGCATATTGGCATCGTATCCCAAGAAGTCCCGTAAACCAATGGCTGCATCCTTCAGAAAAGCCGTACTTTCACTCCTTGAGTAAGCCATCTTACAGGCATATCCGGCACAAACGCTCAGATTGGCCACGGCATGACGCTGCGCTTCCGTACCCGAGGCATAAGGATAATAGGCAAGCATATTATCCCAATCGAAATCCGGACACTCATCAAAATCAAACTCACGGTAAACCGACTGTTTCCGGTCATAATATTTTATATATCCCGAAGGACGCTGAGGCCAGCGATGATAATACATCAACTGTGCCATGGCTGTGGCCACACATCCCACGACACATCTTTCGTCCGACTCACCGGATTCGTTTTCCGTCGGACAGAACAAATTGAACGGATCCGCCTGAGTCCATTGGGTCTGCAACATAGGCTGTATGACATCCGTCGGATAATCCGTTTTCCGAAATGCGGAAGCCTTACTCTCCGCCCCGCCCTCGGGCATATCTTTCAACAAGGAAATTTCTTCTTGATAACCTTGCAGCCAACTTTGACTATTGGCAGGAAGGGCGTCGGGAGTAAATCCGCCATGCAGACTATAGGCTAATATGGGACGGGCGCGGTCGTCACCCGACACAATGACAAAGCCTTCATTCCCGTTCACATTCACCACATAGAAACAGGCTTCTTCTGCAGAAACCGTCCTACGGGCCGCAACCTTACCTTTACGGTAAGCCACATAAGATAGTTCAAAACGAGGTTTCGCGGACAAAGAACGTACATTTCTCGGCGCGGAAACCGTCTTTAATTCATAAAATGCTTCGGCTTGCGCTAAAGCCTGTTTTAAAGATACAGGACGCGCCCACCCACAAACGCACAGGCAGACCAGCAAGCCGCTTAATATAATCTTCGGAATGTTCATATATAAAAAAAGGAGAACGGCCTAACCCCAAAAAGGTTAGGACCGCCCTTTTATCCATCAAAATACCGTTTTCACTTATTCCACAATAACTTTAGTCGAAGCAGACTTGCTACGGCCTACAACCAAGAACATATACGTCCCGGCAGGAACACCGGACAGGTTTACAATCGCAGCATCGGAAGCCGGTTGTGCCTTGACGCTGTTGATTGCACGTCCGCTCATATCGTATACATATATACCGGCACCTTCACCCAACAAATAGCTGCTGACACGATATTCCCTTTCGGCCACTTTGCTGACCTTCATATCGCTATAAGTCTCGGAAACGCTACGAACGCCTGTCGCATCCTTGCTGATTTGAACACTCGGCATACCCGTACTCATTTTGGCAAAAGTTTCGCTGGAGATCACGTAAGTCTGGCCTTCTTTCATTTCCACATAAACCTTGCCCTCTCCATTTTCACCCACTTCGGCCATCTGGGCATCCTCAAAATTGCAGGCAAATTTGGCGTTGTCATCTTCTTCCAACGTCCCGACTTGGAGAATCGTTCCCTGCGGAGCCTTATTTGTCACCAAATAAGTAGCCGTCTCAGGAGCGATAAAACGCCAATAGTTCTCATAAACGGCATTAGGATATGTAACTCCCGTATTTTCGGACAATACGGTCATACGTTCCGGATGGTTCTGGCAACTGGCTACCGGGGAAGACATCTGGAACATAATCTGAGTATCCCCCGAACAAGTCACACAAAACAAGTTCTCACCGGATTTGGCATAAACCTGGTCCGGCATCAAAAGATTGCTTTCGTTCTCCACGGCATTGCAATCACCGCTCTTCACTTTCACAGAAGTGACCGTAGCCGAGGAGCCTGTAGCCGTGAACTGTCGCACACTATACAAACCGGGATAAACCAGATTTATCTTGAACCATGTCGGATGATTAGCCTTTATAGGAGTGTACATGCCTTGATTCACAGCAATCGGATTTGAACAATCATCTCCCTCGGCAGCAGCCGCCACTTCCACTGGAGTTCCCATAGCCATAACGTTCGTACCCGCAAACCACATACAAGCAGCAGCAATAGTTAGTAAACTTCTTCTCATAATCGTTTTATTTTATATGAATACTATACTAAAAAACACGTTAATAAAACCGTAACCTTCATTCTATTTCGGTAAAATTTGCATTTCGGCAAATCATTCTTTTTTATCTCTCTCTTCCTAAGAGAGCGACAACCTTCGTCATATTGGCATTTCTACGTGCTTTCCAAGGAGGCTTTATTTGTGTTTTTCAAACAAAAAGTAACGGTTTGGCAAACTTTTATTAATGTTTATTTGTCGAATCTATAGATTTTCAATAAATTTGCAACCGTTGTCGCTCTCTTAGGAAGAGAGCAACCGCATTTCTCTTGATGCAAAACCACACAACTTCTATCTTTTTTTCGTAAATTCGCAAAAAGATAAAAACAAACGTGATATGGTAGTCATTAAAATAGGCCGCGGCGCAACCCAACGCATAATATGGATTCTGGCCCTCCTGATTCTGGCGGGGGGAGTTACGGTAGCATTCTTCCACCTGCGTGATAAAATCTTCCCCTCCACCACGTTTGAACTGAATGACGAATTAGGGGGAAACATCTTCCCTTCCCTGATTCTCTCCACAGCCACTACGGACACCCTTATCGTAGCCCCCACGGAAAAAGGTGCGCTGGGGAATCCCAAATCGGGAATCTCGATACAAATCACGAGCCCCGTAAAAGACGCCCGCCTGCATGTAGAGGTGGCAGAAACGCCGTTTTTCAAACGTTCCGTATCGGAATTCATCCTTCCCGAGGAAGGAAAGGCTTACACGGTGTATCCCGACATTCTTTGGAACTACGACGCTTTACGCAATAACACACAGGCCGAGCCTATCACCGTGTCGGTGGAAGTACAAATCAAAGACCGGGAGGCAAGCCAACGCGTACGCACGTTCTCCGTGCGCAGCATCAATGAATGCCTCATCGGCTACAATGACAAGAAGAACCGCTTTCACAATACGGGAGTCCTGTTTGCCGCATACGTGAACGAGGATAGTCCGTTGATAGACAAAATCCTGCGGGAAGCCTTGAACACACGTATCGTCAACCGCTTTATGGGCTATCAGAACAAGCGTAAAGACTACGTGGACAAGCAGGTCTATGCCCTTTGGAACGTACTGCAACGGCGCAAGTTCCGTTACAGTTCGATTTCATACAGCAGCCTGTCGAGCAACGTAGTCTATTCCCAGCGCGTACGGACGTTGGAAGACGCTCTGGCTTCTTCGCAAATCAACTGCGTGGACGGCAGCGTATTGTTCGCCTCCCTGCTCCGCGCCATCAACATCGACCCGATATTGGTGCGCATTCCGGGGCACATGTACGTAGGGTATTACACCGACCGCAATCACAGTCAGGCCAATTTTCTGGAGACAACGATGATCGGAGACATAGACCTGGATGATTTCTTCCCCGAAGAAAAACTGGATTCCACTTCCGAAGGCAAGTCGCAGGAAGAAATGTCGCGGCTCACTTTCGAGAAATCCAAAGAGTATGCCCATCGTAAATACTCGGCCGACAGCGCACGCATCCATACGCTCCCACGGCAATACATGTTCCTGGAAATCTCCAAGGCATTAAGACGGAAGATACAACCGTTGGGTAAATAAAACCGGCATCCCCGTCATATTTACGGACATTCGAGAAAAAGCAAACGGCATCTCCGAAATTTTATAAAATATTGTCTTATAACCAATTACATTTCTCCTCATTTTGGTTTTCCGTTCTGCGCCAAACGGAAAATCAATCTCAGGCAAACGATTTTCCGTTCTCAGCCAAACGATTTTTCATTCGCAGCAGAACGGAAAAAGGGGATCTGGAAGCCTTACACCCTATCCCGGTATCCGGAAAAACGGTCGCTAAAAAAGGGGATGGCTTCGCGCGAAGCCATCCCCTTCAAGTTCCTGAAAAAGTATCCACCGTCCACTCCTACGAAACGGATTTCCGTCTCTGCCTCCGCACGGTTCAACCTTCCTGCGACGGATAATGCAAATTGACGTCCGTCATCTGTTCCAACACTTCATGGAGGTATTTGGCAGACTCCCATTTGGCCATCGGCAAGTCCTGCAACAAATAATTGCCGCAGTCGCGCGGGGTTGCTCCGGGAACTTCCCCTTCATATTCCGCAATGAAACGGAACGTTTCTTTCATCAGTTCCACAATATCCTCCGACTGCAAGTCCCCTTTCATCAGCAGGTAATTTCCCGTCAGGCACCCCATCGGTCCCCAATATACAATCTTATCGGACCATACCGGATGATTGCGTAGGAACGTGGCCGCCAGATGTTCTATCGTATGCAACGCACCTTGCCCCAAAGCCGGCTCACGGTTGGGTTCTTTCATGCGGACATCGAACGTGGTCACTGTCTCACCTCCCACTTCATCTTTACGGGAAACGTAAATGCCCCGCAACAAGTGGATGTGGTCAATCGTAAAACTTGGAATTTTCTTCATTGGATTTATATGTTTTTTCGGATTAAGACAAAGAAGAAGGCAAACTCTCCAAGAAGGTACGTACTACCCCGAAAGAACGGTCGGCCATCGTTTCCCAAAAATTCTCGTACTGCTGCCAGTGCGCATCGGCTCCCGGCGTGTCGCTGATAATCCGGAAACTGATGAAAGGCACGCGGTAGAGGTGGCAAACCTGCGCTATGGCAGCCGATTCCATGTCTACGGCCAGTCCCTCAGGAAATTCGGCTTTTATGGCATCCAGTTCGCCGCGCTCCGTGATGAACTTGTCGCCGGTACAAATCAACCCGGCATGCACGGGAACCGATGACGGCAACGAAACGGCCTTGCGAACCAATCTTTCGTCGCACGTGAACCGGGGAGGCAATCCCTGAATCTGCCCGTAGACATTCCCCATGCCGCACCATACGTCATGATAGACCACCTCCGAAGCTGCCACGACTTCCATCACACCGGCTTTTGCGTCGATGCCTCCGGCCACTCCCGTACTCACCACCACATCCGGCTGCATGCGGGCCATCAGTTCGGACGCACCGACGGCTGCATTCACTTTCCCAATGCCGCACTCCATGATATATAAGGTGTTCCCGCCCAACTGTCCTATGGTATATTCAAAAAGTCCATGTCGCTCCGTACGCATCCCCTCGACCAACCGGGCCAACTGTTCGCGCTCGGAAGCCATCGCTGCAATAATTCCAATTTTCATTCGTCGTCATCTTTATTTCCCTGCAAAAGTACAACTTTTCCACCACTAATTCAATATAATCGGGACAATCGGTTGTTCTTTCACATCGTCTATCGCTACAGAACGGTATTTCACACGGGCAAAGTCTATGGCTTTCAAATCGATGCTCCGGATTTCGCTGTTGTACATGGTACGGTAAACACCAAATCCTTCATGTCCGTGACGGAAGTCCACTGCGTAGCGCTCGGAATATCCGCCGGCACCTTGGCATCTGCAAATTCAATCCCCACGGGAATGTCGAAATTGTTCAATATCTGGAAAGCTTGCAGTACCGTCTTTCGCGCCGTAGCCTGCACGGGAGAAGAAGTCTGATAGAAAGCGGCACGCACAAAACGGGACGGAGGCGTCACGTCGCCGGGAATCCCTAAAAAGCCGCTGCCCGCGCCAAAAGCGGCGAGCTTCACCTTGCCGAACGGCTTGGCTTCCGCCCCTCCTGCATACAGGTTTACATAATTGTTCAGGTTCGTCATCTGCCATTCAAAGCCCGGAGAGTTAGTGAGCACGCCTAATTCATTTTCATAAAAATGAGGAATGCCGTCCACAATCTCCAACACGACCTGTCGTCCCGAAGCGTCCGCAATGCGCCAATGAGCCGTAGAGGCACGCGGGTCGGACGACACCACATGCACCGTTCCGAGTGCCTCTTTTACCTCATCCACCGTCTTGAACTGAGACAACATCCAAGGTACCAGTTGCAAATCGGACAAAACACTCTCACGTTGCCCCTCATCGTACGCTTCATAACTACCGTAGTGAGGGAAGTAAAACAAACCGGCAGCCAGTCCGGCCTCGTTCAGTCCGTCGGCCACAAAATCCTCCAACTCCACGGCTATCCCTACATAACCGTATACCGCCGTAAATTCCAATCCGTTTTTTTGTCCGCCCGGCACATACGATTGTTGCACATACCCCCGAGGCACAACCACATAACGGCTGTTCAGATAACTGCCGCCCCACTCTATGGTACGAGCCAAGACGGTGGCGCCGTCCTGCGACTTCAACGTAATTCCCGTACATGCATCAGCAGTATGCGGAACCCATAGCCCGACCGCCGTAACGGCAAGCCCGAAAACCACGTCCTTTATTATTTTATTCACATTCTTCATCTTTTCAATATTTTATATGGTTATATTTCGAAAGGTACGAAAAAAGCCATACTTTTGCAAGCATAATCCAGTATTATATTTTCCAACTTCGCAAAGATGCAACGCTTTTATGCCTTCTTATTATTGTTCCTAAATGCAGTATTATGGGTTCTTGTCGCGATTATCAGCCCCATATATTTGTTATTGCATGCCCTATACCAAACATGCAAGCGATGCTTCGTACACCCCGAATAAACCCCGGAAGAGACTCGAACCCCTCATTAAAACTTATCTTAGAAAAGGGTAAATAAGGCTTGAAATATCCGGCCTCTCTACTCAAATAAAAGTATACAAACAAAAGAACTCCCTCCACCAACTTTCAAAAGTTGGTGGAGGGAGCTCACATCTATTAACTAACACCTAATGCAATTACTTCACTTCCTCAAAATCAACGTGATATATCTATCAGCGACTTGCGTACACGTGTTGCAAATATAACGCAAACCCGAAAATAAGCATCCATAAGCAACACACGCCCTTGCTCACAAAAGTACGATTTTTATTCATAAATAAAGAGATGTAAACGCATAAAAATCAAAAGAAAGCGATGTTTTTAACAGATTCTTCGGTTTTATCCTTACCTTTGTATTCTATATTGAGTTATTGTATCTGAATAATAAAATCAGTTACATCAATAAGAAAAATAGGAAGAACTCGATTAACAATATAAAACATAGTAAGATGAGAAGATTTGTAACATTCACTGTTGTATTTTTATGTGCAACAATAGGGCTTGCCCAAACGAAACAAAGCGATCAACAAGCCCCCAAAGATTCAGTTTTAAATAGAATTGATAGCCTTGTTCAAATAACGAATGCTTGGTTAGAACAAATAGAACTTGACCATTCTCTGAAACAACGTTATAAATTATATCAGACAGAGAACATATACACCCTACTTCAATTAGATACTAAAACAGGAATGATAGAACAAGTTCAATGGTCTTTAGATTCAGAAAACGAAGGTAGCGTAACTATAAATAATGATGACTTGAATTATGGATTTGGTCATGGCTCTGGAAGTTTTGAACTATATCCCACAAAAAATATGTACCAGTTTATTCTACTGGACAAAACAAGTGGAAGAAAATGGCATGTTCAATGGGGGATGAAAACAAAGGAACGTTGGATTAGAAGAATTTATTAGTATTTTCACAAAAGTGACATCTAAGAGTTATCTATAAAAACAGTAGATGCCTCTAAACAATAAGAAAACGATGCAGATACACAACAATACATTGATAGCAGAATGCTCAGCTTACGATTTCAAGGAAATGTTGGAGCGTAAGAAAGTAAAGTCGTGGCTTAAATCCGTGTCGGCTTTCGCTAATACGGATGGTGGCAGTTTGTTCTATGGAGTGAATGATGACGGCGTAATTGTAGGGTTGGAGAATCCACAAGCCGATGCTGATTTTATCAGTGAAATGATAAAGGCACGACTTGACCCTGTGCCGGAAGTTCAACTTATTCCGATAGAACATGAAGGACATACCCTGCTTGAAGTGAAAGTAAAGGCAGGAACGCTTACACCTTATTACTATTATCAGGATGGGACACGTACCGCATATGTACGAGTTGGGAATGAAAGTGTAGAATGCAACTCCCAACAATTACTTTCGTTGGTATTAAAAGGCACGCACATGACTTGGGATTCACTGCCTACCCAAGTGGATGCCAGCAAACATTCTTTCATCATCCTTGCCAATACTTTCCGTGAGCAAACCCATCAGGAATGGAACGATAAGTATCTGGAATCATTCGGGCTGGTAACTCCTGACGGCAAACTGACCAATGCAGGATTGCTGTTTGTGGATAATTGCACGGTATTTCAATCGCGTATTTTCTGCACCCGTTGGACTGGACTCTATAAGGATGATGCCATCAGTTCCGTAGAACACCGGGCTAACCTAGTATTGCTATTGAAATACGGCATGGACTTCATCAAGAACTACACCATGAGCGGATGGGTGAAGATGCCGAACTATCGTCTGAATCTCCCTGACTATTCCGACCGTGCCATCTTTGAAGGGTTGGTAAATCATCTTATCCATAGAGATTATACGGTAATGGGCGGTGAAGTGCATATTGACATTTACGATGACCGTGTAGAATTGGTATCACCCGGTGCTATGCTTGACGGAACACAGATTCAAGACCGTGACATATTTAAAGTGCCTTCCATGCGCCGCAATCCCGTCATTGCGGATGTGTTCACACAGTTGGACTATATGGAGAAACGTGGTTCCGGCTTACGGAAAATGCGGGAACTTACAGAGAAACTGCCTAATTTCTTGCAAGGGAAAGAACCACAATATCAAACGGAAGCGACTTCTTTCTACACCACGTTCTATAATCTGAATTGGAGTGAGAACGGCAGAATACCTGTCGAGGAAGTGGCCAACAGGGTAAATAGTACCCTCGAAAAGTACCCTGTAAACGAAAAATGTTCGGGAGAAAAGTACCCTGTAAACAAAAATAGTACCCTCGAAAAGTACCCTGTAAAACGAAATGCCAACAAACCTGTTGGTAGAACGGCTCAACGTATTATAGATATGGTCATATCTAACCCGATGATAACTCGTGAAAAAATGGCAAATGAATTGGGTATCTCTTTGGATGGTGTCAAGAAACAGATAAAGAACCTTCGAGATAGAGGCATTCTCATCCATGAAGGTTCTGACAAGGCTGGTTATTGGCGTATAATTGTTAAACCATAAGCCGAGCAATAAACCTATGGGAACATCTTTCATTCCACTTTGTGCAATAATTGCCGTCTTGATTATCGCCTTTTTGTTTGCTTCCTTACCGCAGATAAACCATAAAACGCGATACAGAGTACTTTATGCAATAGCCATCATCATGCTATTTGCCGTTATTCCTATCAGTGAGTATA